>Ga0209694_1000606_pt1 | contig 52968 bp, 55 predicted proteins | sample GluameincwithD2O_FD_187499 | JGI IMG/M metagenome (GOLD analysis project Ga0209694, IMG submission 187499) | Mouse cecum microbial communities from Vienna, Austria - Glucosamine amended microcosms incubated with D2O (SPAdes) (version 2) | ecosystem: Host-associated > Mammals > Digestive system >... | reverse complement strand
TTTGCAAAAGAAAAATTTGAGAAACGAGTGAAAAAAACAGGAGTTTGAATATGAGCGACTTATTTGAAAAATCCATGGCCACTCTGGAGCTGCCCCGTGTGCTGGAGCTGCTGTCCGGGTGTGCTGTCACCGACGAGGGCCGGGAGCGGGCCCGGGAGCTGCGCCCCATGGACGACATCGACGATGTAAAGCGGGCCCAGGCGGAGACCACCGCGGCCGTCAAGCTGCTGGTCCTCCGGGGGACCCCCGGCTTCGCGGGAATCAAGCCGGTGTCCGCCAGCCTCCAGCGGGCGGACATGGGGGGCAGCCTGAACACCAGGGAGTTATTGGAGATCGCCGCTGTCCTGCGGGCGGCCCGGACCGCCGCCGACTACGGGGCGGGGGAGGAAAAGACCCCCATCTCCCATCTGTTCCGCGCCCTCACTACCAACCGATTTCTGGAGGACACCATCACCAACTCCATCGTGGGGGAGGACGAGCTGGCCGACTCTGCCAGCCCGGAGCTGGCCTCCATCCGCCGGCACATGCGGGCCACCGAGTCCAAAGTCCGGGACATCCTTCAAAAGCTGATCTCCTCCAACCAGTCCAAGTATTTGCAGGAGTCCATCATCACCATCCGCTCCGACCGGTACGTGGTGCCCGTGAAGTCGGAGCACAAGAACGCCATCCCCGGCCTGGTCCACGACGTGTCCTCCTCGGGCTCCACCTTCTTTATCGAGCCCATGGGGGTGGTCAAGGCCAACAACGAGCTGCGGGAGCTGCTGGCCAAGGAGAAGAAGGAGATTGAGCGCATCCTGGCCGAGCTGTCCGCCCAGTGCGCCGCCCACAAGGAGGACATTTCGGAGGACTACCAGCTACTCATCTGGCTGGACGCCATTTTTGCCCGGGCAAAGCTGTCTTTGAAGCTGGAGTGCACCGAGCCCAAGCTGTCCGACAAGTACCTCCACCTGCGGGGGGCCCGGCACCCCCTGCTGGATCAGAAAAAGGCGGTTGCCAACGACCTGGAGCTGGGGGAGCGGTTCGACACCCTGGTCATCACCGGCCCCAACACCGGCGGCAAGACGGTCACATTGAAAACCCTGGGCCTCATCACCCTCATGGCCCAGTGCGGCCTGCATGTCCCGGCCAAGGACGACTCCACGGTGCGCGTCTTCTCCCGGGTGCTGGCCGATATCGGCGATGAGCAGTCTATCGCTCAGTCCCTGTCCACCTTCTCCTCCCACATGACCAACATCGTGGGCATCCTGGGGGAGGCGGACGGCGACACCCTCATCCTCTTTGACGAGCTGGGGGCGGGCACCGATCCGGTGGAGGGGGCGGCGCTGGCCGCCGCCATCATTGAGTCCGCCCGGGGCATTGGAGCTCAGGTTGCGGCTACCACCCACTACGCCGAGCTGAAGGTCTACGCCATGACCACTCCCGGGGTGGAGAACGCCTCCTGCGAGTTCAACGTGGAGACCCTGGCCCCCACCTACCGGCTGGTGCTGGGCATCCCCGGAAAGTCCAACGCCTTTGCCATCTCCCGGCGGCTGGGACTGCCGGAGTATATCATCGAGAAGGCCGCCGCACGGCTGGACGCGGAGAATGTCCGGTTTGAGGATGTGCTCACCCGTCTGGACCAGCAGCGGCAGGAGATGGAGAAGGAGCGGGCCGAGGCCCGGCGGCTCAAGCTGGACATGGAGCAGAGTGCGGAGAAGGCCCGGGAGTATCGGGAGAAGCTGGAGGCTGAGCGGGCGAAGGTGGTGGAGAAGGCCAACGCCGAGGCTCGGGCCATCATCGAGGAGGCTCGCGCCGCCAGCGACCTGGCTCTGGCCGAGCTGAAGGAGCTGAAAAAGCGCCAGGACCTGGACTGGCAGCAGGTGAACGACGGCCGGGCGGAGGCCCGGCGGCTGCTCAACGAGGCGGAGCGGAATATCGGCGGAAGTGCCCCCGAGGTGGAGCCCCCGCCCCCCACCCGCCCGGCGAAGGCGGGGGACACGGTGGAGCTGGTGTCTATGGGCACAAAGGCTACGGTCCTGTCGGTGAACAAGGATGGTTCCCTCCAGCTCCAGGCGGGGATTTTGAAGATCTCCGCCAAGCAGGAGGAGGTCCGGGTGGTGGAGGGGGAGACCCAGACCCAGAAGGAGACCCGGCGGATTATTGCCCGGGCGGAGCATACCCTGCGCACCGCCGCCGTCCCCAGTCAGATCGACCTGCGGGGCATGATGACCGACGAGGCCGTCGCCAATCTGGAGCGCTTTCTGGACACCGCCATGATGGGAAAGCTGGAGACGGTCACCATCGTCCACGGCAAGGGCACCGGCGCGGTGCGCTCCGCCGTGCGGACCTATCTCAAGCGCAGCCGCTATGTAAAATCCTTCCGCCCCGGCCGCTACGGCGAGGGGGAGGACGGTGTAACAGTAGTGGAATTGAAGTAAATCGGCAATCTACTTTTTAAAATACAGCAAAACAAAAAGCACTGAAAACGATTGTTTTCAGTGCTTTTCTGAATTGAAAAGTGGTGGACGATACAGGACTTGAACCTGTGACCTCCCGCACGTCAAGCGGATGCTCTACCAGCTGAGCTAATCGTCCGAACAGCAAGGGTTATTATACTCACGCGAGTATCATTTGTCAATAGCCTGTCTCAAATTTTTCGAAAAAATCAAAATTTTTTTGGAATACACCTGAAACACAAAATTTGCCGTGAAAACCGGTCTGGAGTGTGGTATAATGATAGCAGCTTTGATCCCATTCTTTCACAGGAGGAATGTTCCATGTTAAAACTTGATCTCTCCAAGCTCAGCGGCTTCATCCCAGAGGACTATCTGACCTCCCGGGAGGACAGGCTGTCCAAGGCGGCCCAGATGCTGGCCGCGCACACCGGCCCCGGCGGTGACTTTACCGGCTGGGTCACGTTGCCCCGGGATTACGACAAGGAAGAATTTGCCCGCATCCAGGCGGCGGCCAAGAAGATCCAGGGGCAGTCCCAGGTGCTGGTGGTCATCGGCATCGGCGGCTCCTACCTGGGGGCCCGGGCGGTAATCGAGCTGCTGCTGTCCCAAAACTACAACCTGAAGAAGAAGGACACCCCCGACATCTTCTTTGCCGGTAACGGCCTTTCTACCGACGCCTTGCTGGAACTGATCGAGCTGATCGGCGACCGGGATTTCTCCGTCAACATCATCTCCAAATCGGGCACCACCACCGAGCCCGCCGTGGCCTTCCGCATCTTCAAGACCATGCTGGAGGAGAAGTATGGCAGAGACGGGGCCAGAGAGCGCATCTATGCCACCACAGACAAGGCCCGCGGCGCGCTGAAGGGCCTGGCCGACGCCGAGGGCTATGAGGAGTTTGTGGTTCCGGATGCCGTAGGCGGCCGGTACTCCGTCCTCACCGCCGTGGGTCTGCTGCCCATCGCCGTGGCGGGTGTGGATATCAAGGCTCTGATGGAGGGGGCCTGCCAGGCCATGGAGGAGCTGTCCGTCCCCGGGCTGGACAACCCGGCGTGGCAGTACGCCGCCGCCCGCCATGCCCTGTATCAGGCCGGCAAGCGCGTGGAGATCCTGGCGGGCTACGAGCCCCGGTTCCGCTTCTTTGCCGAGTGGTGGAAGCAGCTCTATGGCGAGAGCGAGGGCAAAGACGGCAAGGGCCTGTTCCCTGCCAGCGTGGAATTTACTGCCGACCTGCACTCCATGGGCCAGTATATCCAGGAGGGCGAGCGTCTGATGGCCGAGACCGTGGTGAAGTTCGAGCCCGACGGCCAGTTCATCATCCCCGACGACCCCGCCAATGTAGACGGTCTCAACTTCCTGTCCGGCAAGCCTATGGCGTTTGTGGCGGAGCAGGCCATGCGGGGCACCATTCTGGCCCACGTGGACGGCGGCGTGCCCAACGTGCTGCTGGAGCTGCCCAAAATCAGTGAGCGCAGCGTGGGCTTCCTGATCTACTTCTTTGAATATGTCTGCGGCCTGTCCGGCCATCTGCTGGAGGTCAACCCCTTCGACCAGCCCGGGGTGGAGGCCTATAAGAAGAATATGTTTGCCCTGCTGGGCAAGCCCGGCTACGAGGAGCTGCGGGCTGAGCTGCTGGCCAAGCTGTAAATCTAATACAGAGACAACGGAGGCCGTCCGGCCTCCGTTGTTTTGCCTGTGGAAAATTCCGGCGTTTGGCGAAAAGGGAGTGGACAAGCCGCTCCGGCTGTGTTAAAATACCTCCGACGAGTTTCCACACCTCGTCCAAGCATGGAAGCGCCCGAGCCGTTGTGAGCAGTGCGTCTGGACCGGAGCGAGAAATACAAACCAAGAATCGCAGGGCGGTTCTGTTTGTGTTTTGAGTCGCAGGGAAGGCGAGCGCTGCGAACAGGCGGGGCATGACATGTTCGTTCGGGGGCGGTGCGCCGCCCGCCGTTCTCTAAACAAAAAATGGAGGTTTTTTTATGCGTAAATTTACCATTCGGGACCTGACCCTGGCCGCCATGGTGGCGGCGCTGTACGCTGTGCTGGGGTATTTCGGGGACATCTTCGGCCTGACCTACGGCCCAATCCAGTGCCGCTTTGCGGAAGCTCTCACCGTTCTGCCCTTTGTGTTCCCCGCTGCCGCGCCGGGGCTGGTGGTTGGCTGTTTCCTCACCAACCTGCTCTCCCTATACGGCCCGCTGGATATCATCTTTGGCACCCTGGCTACCGCCATTGCTGCGTGGCTCTCTATAAAGGTGCCGCGCTGGTATCTGGCGGCCCTGCCTCCCATCATTGTCAACGCCATCATCCTGCCCCCCATGTGGGCCTGGGCGGAGGTTGGGGCGGTGGATTCCGCCTTTTGGGCGGCCTGCGGGTTTAATGTCCTCACTTTTATTCCCGGCGAGGCGCTGGCCTGTTATGTACTGGGGACCCTGCTGCTGTTTGCGCTGCCCAAGGTGCCCGCCCTGCGGCCCTACATGCAGGAGGGGCGCTGGGCGTATCCCCGTCAGAGATAAAGTAAAACCGCCCCAATGGGGCGGTTTTTTCATCCCTCATTCTCCAGGAAGTAGGACGCCTCCATATCTGCTGTGGCCAGAGCGAAGGCCAGGGGGTACATCCGCAGGGCCTGACCCACAGTGCGGCTGTCCTCCGGGCCGGAGAAGCCCATGTGCCAGCGGATGGCCATAGCCTCCTCCCGGGTGAGGCGGATGAAGCCATTGGTGATGTACACGCTCTTTTCCCCGTGCCCGTAGGGCAGGGGATCGTCAAAGGTATAGGAGGGGACCTTCTCCCACTTGCCGGTGGCGTCGTCCTTCACGTTGCGGAAGCTCTTTTTATAACAGCCGATCTTGCAGAAGTCGTGGCACAGGGCTACAATAGCGATGGACTCGGCGCTGTATTCCAGGCCGTAGAGCTCCTGCACCCGCTCCCGCTGGAGGTAGTCCACCAGGCAGTGGTAGACGTTCAGGCTGTGCTCGCACAGTCCGCCCTCGTAGGCCCCGTGGTAGCGGGCGGAGGCGGGGGCGGTGAAAAAGTCGCTCTTGTGTTCCAGGTAATCCAGCAGCTTGTCGGCCCCCTCCCGGGTGATGTTGGCCTTGAAGATCTCAATAAATTCCTCTTTACAGGACATTCGATCCGCTCCTTCCAAACTCGTTTTTTAGAGCGGATATTGCCCGCTCCACGCTTGTCTCATCAATTAGGGAAAACCGCCGGATGTAGGGCAAGGGCTCTGCCCTTGCCTTCTCATCCTGTCTTATCCCCTTACGGGGATAGGCAGGGGTAGAACCCCTGCCCTACATCATACCAAAGAAACTGGAGGAAAAACAAGATGGAATATGGAAAAATTTTGCCGGGCATTTTTCAGGCCCGGCCCAACCGGTTTATTGCCCATGTAGAGGTGGGAGGCCGTGTGGAGGTCTGCCACGTAAAGAACACCGGCCGGTGCCGGGAGCTGCTGATCCCCGGCGTAAAGGTCTGGCTGGAGGAGAGCGGCAGCCCCGCCCGGAAGACAAAATACGACCTGATCGCCGTGGAGAAGGCGCGGTCCGGCGGCCCTCTCCTCATCAACATGGACTCCCAGGCCCCCAACAAGGTTTTTGGGGAGTGGGCGGCGGCGGAGGGACTGGGCTTTGTCCCCACCCTTCTGCGGCCCGAGACGGCGTACGGCAGTTCCCGGTTCGACTACTACTGGGAGCGCGCCGAGGGAGGAAGCCGGGGTTTTTGGGAGGTGAAGGGGGTCACCCTGGAGGAGGACGGCGTGGCCCGCTTCCCCGACGCCCCCACCCTCCGGGGGGTGAAGCACCTGGAGGAGCTGGTCCTGGCCCGTGAGGCGGGCTATGAGGCGGGTGTGTGCTTCATCGTCCAGATGGAGGGCATGAGCCGGGTGGAGCCCAACGACGCCACACACCCGGAATTCGGCGCGGCCCTCCGCCGGGCGGCCCGGGCCGGGGTGGAGGTGCTGGCCCTGGAGTGCTGTGTGGAGCCGGGGCTGCTGGCGGTGAAGGGAGAAATACCTGTATGCCTGCGGGGGTAAAGTTTTGGGGAGGTTTTGCCGATAAATTCAGATGAGAAGATCGGAAAGGGGGCTTCTGGATGGAGACACGGGACGGATTTGGCGAGCGGGAGCTCAGCTCCGGCGGAAGCGGGGGCCGGGTGTCCATCGACCGGTTTGAGATGAAGCGGCAGTTTCTGGAGCGGAGCGAGGAAGAGAAGGTAGAGGCGGCGGCGGCCCTGTACGAAAGGGCGGCCATGCAGTGGATGCAGTCCGGCGAGCCCCCGGAGGGCGTGGAGACGCCGGAGAGTGAGGAGGAGCTGGAGGCCAGGTCCCAGGAGCTGAAGCTGCGGTAGAAGTGCCAGGACATTGCCGCCCTGATGATGGTGGAGGAGCTGGAGGACAACGAGGACATGTAAAAGGAGGTGCGGACAGTGGAAATTCGGCGTATGCTGCGGGGAGAAAATGTCAGCTTTACCCCGCCGCAGCCCCCCAGGGGCAAGGAGGAGAAAAAGACCGGTGGGGGCCGTCCCGCTGCTGACCGGCTGGAGCTGAGCCGACAGTGGGTGGAGGCCATGGAGGAGCAGCGGGTCCAGTCGGAGGCCAGGCTGCTCTCCGGGGCGAAGGAGGAGAAGGACGGTATTCTGGGTATGCTGGACGAGCCCAGCGCCGAGGAGGAGGAGCTGGAGGCCCTGTCTGAGCAGCTGAAGGTACAGCAGAGGTGCATGGAGATTGCCCGGCGGATGATGGCGGGCAAAAGGGTTCCGCCCCAGGACGAGCGATACCTGATGGAGAATGACCCGAAGGGCTATAAGCTGGTCATCGCCCTGCGCAAGCCGCCCAAGAGGGACGAAAAGGAGTGCGAGAGTGTCCTCAAGGACGACGAGAAGCAGAGTTCCGACGAGACCACAGAGGCTGAAGGGACCGCTTCGGCGGAGGGGGGCGAGGCCTCCTCCGGGGGCGGAGACGCCTCCTCAAGCAGCGGTGAATAAGCAAAAGCAGCGCCCGGCGGGGTCACCCGCCGGGCGTAATTTATATCTCTCTGCGCCCCTCCAGGGCACGGACCAGGGTGGCGTCGTCGGCGTACTCCAGGTGGCTGCCCACGGGAATGCCGTAGGCCAGCCGGGTGACCTTCACCTGGAAGGGCTTCAGCAGCCGGGACAGGTACATGGCGGTGGCCTCCCCCTCGGTGTCCGGGTTGGTGGCCATTATCACTTCCTCGATTCCGCCGGCGGCCACCCGCTCCACCAGGGAACGGATGTGCAGGTCGTCGGGCCCCACCCGGTTCATGGGGGAGAGCACCCCGTGGAGGACATGGTAGTGCCCCTGATACTCCCGGCTGCGCTCCATGGCCACCACGTCCTTGGGGTCGGCCACCACGCAGACGGTGGAGGCGTCCCGCTTGGCGCTGGCGCAGATGGGACAGGGGCCGTCCCCCTCGGTGAGGTTCTGGCAGACGGGACAGGTGTGGATGTGGGCCTTGGCGTCGGTGATGGCCCGGGCAAAGGCGGCGGCCTCCTCCTCAGGGAGGGAGAGCACATAAAAGGCCAGCCGCTGGGCAGATTTGACGCCCACGCCGGGCAGCTTGGCGAAGTGCTCCACAAGGCTTTCGAGGGCGGGGGGGAAATACTGCATGGGTAGGACCTCCGTGGGATGGATTGGATTTTTGGAGAATTTGAGGGTGGGCATGTAGGGCAAGGGCTTTGCCCTTGCCTGAATCGGGTTGCCGACTCTGTAAAAAGGCAAGGGCAGAGCCCTTGCCCTACACGACGAAGAGGCCGGACATCTGGAAGGTTTTCCGTTATCCCCGCAGCGCCCGAATCGCGCCGGGGATATCGGCGGACCCGTAGACGGCGGAGCCGGCCACCAGCACGTTGGCCCCGGCCTGCGTCACCAGGGGGGCGGTCTTGGGGGAGACCCCCCCGTCCACCTCCAGCTCACAGGCGGGGTTGTACCTGTCGATGATGGCCCGGACCCGGCGGATGGTGTCCAGCTGCTCCTCCATGAAGGCCTGGCCGCCAAAGCCGGGCTCCACTGTCATCACCAGCACCATGTCCAGCCGGTCGATGTAGGGCAGGACGGCCTCAGCCTTGGTGATGGGCCGCAGAGCCACCGCTTTTTTGACCCCACAGTCCTCCATGATGTTCAAAGCCTCGGCGATGCGGACGGGGTGGTCGGCCTCCAGGTGGACCGACAGCAGGTCGGCCCCTGCCCGGGCGAAGGCCTCCACATACCGCGCCGGTTTCTCCACCATCAGATGGACGTCCAGAAACATATCGGTGCACCTGCGGATGGACTGGACCACCGGCACGCCGATGGTGATATTGGGCACGAAAGCCCCGTCCATCACGTCCACGTGGAGGTAGTCGGCGGAGGAGACCTTTTTGATGTCCCGCTCCAGGTTGGCGAAGTCGGCGGAGAGGATCGAGGGGGCGATTTTAATCATAACAGACTCCTCCTTCTGGGGACAGGCGCTGAGGACAGCCCCCACGCATAGGATAACTCAGCGGAGAGAGCCCCGGGTTCGGGCGGATTGCTCCGGGCCGAGCCCACGGCCCAAACCCGTCCTTAACCGCCCGGCCGGCCCGCCGCTTTCAGATAGCCGTCCGCCGGGGGCCTTTGAGGCCTCCGGCGGGCGGAAAAGGCTATTTCATTATATAATATAAGCATATCACAGCCCGACACCGCTGTCAAGCGGCGACTGCCGGAATTTGGGGGAACCCGGCCTCCGGCGCGGGTGCCGACGTGTGTTAGAGGACCGCCAGCGAGCCGTCTCTCACGTCTACCGTGAGGGAGGCGCCGGGCTCCACCTGGTCGGCGATGATCTTCCGGCCGATGAGGGTCTCCACCGTGTGCTGGAGGTAGCGGCGCAGGGGCCGGGCCCCGTAGACGGGGTCGTAGGCCGTGTCGATGATCTCGCTCTTGGCGGCGGGGGTGAGGGTTACGGCCAGCTGCTTATCCGCCAGCCGCCGGTTCAGATCGGCCACCAGCAGGTCAACGATGTGGGTGATGTTCTCCTTGGTCAGCGGCTTGTAAAAGACGATCTCGTCCAGCCGGTTGAGGAACTCGGGCCGGAAGGACCGCTTGAGCAGCTCGCTCACCTGGTCCCGGGCGGTCTCGCTGACCTCCCCGTCCTCGGTGATGCCGTCCAGGAGGGCCTGACTGCCCAGGTTGGAGGTCAAAATCAGGATGGTGTTCTTAAAGTCCACCGTCCGCCCTTGACTATCTGTAATACGGCCATCATCCAATACCTGAAGTAATACATTGAACACGTCGGGGTGGGCCTTCTCCACCTCGTCGAAGAGGACCACCGAGTAGGGCTTGCGCCGCACCGCCTCGGTGAGCTGGCCGCCCTCCTCATAGCCCACGTACCCCGGAGGGGCCCCGATGAGCCGGGAGACGGAGAATTTTTCCATATACTCCGACATGTCGATGCGGACCAGGTTCTTCTCGCTGTCGAAGAGGGCCTCGGCCAGGGTTTTGGCCAGCTCGGTCTTGCCCACGCCGGTGGGCCCCAGGAAGAGGAAGGAGCCGATGGGCTTATCCGGGTCGGCGATGCCCGCCCGGGAGCGGAGGATGGCCTCGCTCACCAGCCGCACGGCCTCGTCCTGGCCCACCACCCGCCGGTGGAGGATGTCCTCCAGGTGGAGCAGCTTCTCCCGCTCCCCCTCCATCAGCCGGGACACGGGGATACCGGTCCACCGCTCAATGATCCGGGCGATCTCCTCCTCGGTCACCTTGTCCCGGAGGAGGGAGCGGGCCTTGCCCTCGTTGGCGGCGGCCTCCTCGGCCTCCAGCGCCTTTTTTAGCTCAGGGATACGGCCGTATTGCAGCTCGGCGGCTTTCTCCAGGTCGTACTCCCGCTGGGCCTTCTCCAGAGCGGCGTTGGCGGCCTCCAGCTCCTCCCGCAGCTTCTGGACCTTGCCGATGGCCCCCTTCTCGTTGTCCCACTGGGCTTTCTTGGCGTTGAAGTCGTCCCGCATGTCGGACAGCTCCTTCTGTATCTCCGCCAGATGCTCCTGGGACAGCTTGTCGGTCTCCTTTTTCAGGGCGGCCTCCTCAATCTCGTGCTGGATAATCTTCCGCTGAATCACGTCCAGCTCGGTGGGCATGGAGTCCATCTCGGTGCGGATCATGGCGCAGGCCTCGTCCACCAGGTCGATGGCCTTGTCGGGGAGGAAACGGTCGGAGATATACCGGTTGGACAGGGTGGCGGCGGCGATGATGGCCCCGTCGGTGATTTTTACCCCGTGGAAGACCTCATACCGCTCCTTCAGGCCCCGCAGGATGGCGATGGCGTCCTCCACACTGGGCTCGTTCACCATGACGGGCTGGAAGCGTCGCTCCAGGGCGGCGTCTTTTTCGATATACTGCCGGTACTCGTTGAGGGTGGTGGCCCCGATGCAGTGCAGCTCCCCCCGGGCCAGCAGGGGTTTTAACAGGTTGCCCGCGTCCATAGAGCCCTCGGTCTTGCCGGCGCCCACGATGGTGTGGAGCTCGTCGATGAAGAGGATAATCCGCCCCTCCGACTTCTTCACCTCGTTGAGGACGGCCTTCAGCCGCTCCTCAAATTCTCCCCGGTACTTGGCCCCGGCGATGAGGGCCCCCATGTCCAGGGAGAAGATGGTCTTGTCCCTCAGAGAGGCGGGCACGTCCCCCTTGACGATCCGCTGAGCCAGCCCCTCGGCAATGGCGGTCTTGCCCACGCCGGGCTCGCCAATGAGGACGGGGTTGTTTTTGGTCTTGCGGGACAGGATGCGGATCACATTCCGAATTTCGTCGTCCCGGCCGATGACCGGATCCAGCTTGTTTTGCCGGGCCCGCTCCACCAGGTCGGAGCCGTACTTTTTCAGGGCGTTGTAGGTCTCCTCCGGATTGTCGGAGGTGACCCGCTGACTTCCCCGCACCTGGGCCAGGGCCTGCATGACCTTCTCCTTATCCAGGCGGTAGGTACGGAAGAGCTCCTTCAGGGCGGTATTGGGGTGGGCCAGGAGCCCTAAGAGAATGTGCTCCACCGAGATGTACTCGTCCCTCATGGCCTGGGCCTCCTGCCCGGCCCCCTGGAGGGCCCGGTCCACGTCTTGGGAGACATACACCTTGCCGCTCTCCCGGCCCGAGCCGGTGACCTTGGGCAGCTTGTCAACTTCGGCCCCCACCGCCGCCTCAAAGCTGGGGACGGTCATGCCCATGGCGGTGAGCAGCTGGGGGATGAAGCCCTCCCCGTCCCCCACCAGGGCCAGCAGCAGGTGGGGCTGTTCGATCTGCTGGTTGCCGTGCTCCAGGGCGATGTCCTGAGCCCCCTGAATGGCGGCCAGGGATTTCTGGGTAAACTGATTCATGTTCATAAAAACACTCCTTTCATGGAACGGTTTGCGGTATGGTTGTAGTATAGGCCAGCCCGCCGGATATTTCATGAACAGAGTGTGAATTTTTAGCACTCTATTTAAGGGAGTGCTAATCCAATGTTTTCCGTTGCATTTCCGGTCCTGCTGTGGTAAGCTGGTCCATACGATTGCGAAAGGAGTGTGCCCTTAGGATGGAACGACCTGAACTGCCCCGGGAGGCCATGGATGCCCTGGACGAGATCGACCGTATCCTCCACCAGATGCTGGTGCTGGCGGAGCTGTCCGCCGGTGAGGGCAATGTAAACCGGACCAACCTGCAGACGGTGCTGGAGTATCTGCAAAACAAGATCAACCGCGCCGCGGACCGGCTGGAGGGAATATAAAAACAGCCCGGACCTCTGGTCCGGGCTGTTTACTTGTTCAGGGTGCTTATTCTACGGGGCTGTCCTCATCCTCGGCCTCGTCGTCGGTGAGCTCCATGGCGTAACGGGTGCCGCAGCTGGGACACTCCACCTCGCCGTCGGTCAGGGCCTCGTCGTCCACCATGATGTCCGCGCCGCAGGTGGGGCACTCCACCTCAAACCAGTCGTCGTCGTAGTCCTCAAGATCGTCGTCCTCCTCGTCAAAGACAACCTCCTCCACGTCGGACAGGTCGTCAGAGAGCACGTCGATCTCCTCGCCCAGGTTGAGGGCGTTCTCCTCCAGGTCCTCCACGGACATGGCCAGCTCCTCCAGGATGCCGATCATCACAGAGATGAGCTTGCCCTCCTTGGACTTCACGGTGTCCAGATCCAGCCCCTCGGCCAGGCCCTTCAGATAGGCGACTTTTTCAGAAATAGTCATAGTTGTTCCCTTTCTGAGGCAATGCCTCCTTGTCACACTTCGCCTGTTCGCGGCGTTCAAGCCTTGCAGCGCTCCAGATACTCCCCGGTGCGGGTGTCGATCTTGATCCTGTCGCCGGGGTTGACAAACAGGGGCACCTTAATCTCAGCGCCGGTCTCCAGGGTGGCGGGCTTGAGCACGTTGTTGGTGGCGGTGTTGCCGGCGAAGCCAGGGTCGGTCTCGGTGACCTCCAGCTCTACGAAGTTGGGGGGCTCCACGCCGAACACGCTGCCCTTGTAGGACATCACCTTGCAGGTCATGTTCTCCTTGACGAACTTGAAGCTGTCGCCCAGCAGGTCCTTGCCGATGGGGATCATGTCGAAGCTCTCGGGGTCCATGAAGTAGTACAGATCGCCGTCGCTGTAGCTGTAGTCCATGTCCTTGCGCTCCACGAAGGCCTGTTCGAATTTGGCGGTGGGGTTGAAGGAGGTCTCGGTCACGCCGCCGGTAATGACATTCTTCATTTTGGTGCGGACAAAGGCCGCGCCCTTACCGGGCTTCACGTGCTGGAACTCCACCACCTGCATGACCTTGCCGTCCATCTCGAAGGTCACGCCGTTGCGGAAATCGCTGGCAGAAATCATTGGCATAGGAATCATCCTCCATTGTAATAACAGTTTGAATATGCTTAGCTGACTTATTTTACCCTATTTTTTCCCCGTTGGCAAGTGGTTTTGAAGAATTGCGGTGAATCTGCGGGAAATTTTTGCCGGGGCCCGCCTGTATGTAGGCCGGTGCCGGCCGGCTGGACGGGGAGAAAAGAGCGGGACGGGCGTTCTGCCCGTCCCGTTTTGATTAATATCTGGCGCTGGAGTCGGGCTCCCAGCTGGGGGTGCCGGAGTAGCCGCGGGTCCCGGTGACATCCCGGGCCACATCGCCGATGCCCCGGCCCACGTCCTCGATGGCGTCGCCGGCGCCCCGGACGATGTCACGGGCGCCGTTGGTCAGGTCCCGGGAGACGGTATTCCGGTCGCCGCCATAGACCTGGCCGTTGGTGTCGGCGGCGTAGCGGCCGTCGTCGTAGTAGCTGCGGCCGTTGTAGATGGTCTGGCCGGAATACCGCCGGGCAACCTGGCCGGCGGAGGTGCCGGAGTTGGTGCCGTTAGGATTATCGTCGGTGCTGCAGGCCGCCAGCGCACCCACCAGGGAGAGCGCCATGGCCAGGGCTGTGATCCTCTTTTTCATCGCTGTATCCTCCCGCTCATTTTTCTCACGGAAGTCCCATCCGCAGTGTAGTATGCGCCTGATTGTCTGGTGTCAATCCGGGAATGAGCGGCCAAATTGGATATTTTGACCGCTTTTGACGGAAAAGAATTGGAGGCATTTCCGCTTTTTTGGAAAAAACTTCGATGCAATCCCTTGCAATTTCTGTGATAGTGTGTTATAGTATGTCCAGAATGAAGGTAGTATTGGTGAGAGTGGGGTCGCGGCTCCGCTCTTTTTGATTGGAAAGAAGCGCCGAGCCGTTGTGAGCAGCAAGCCTGGACTGGAGCGAGGGAAACAAACCAAGGGCTGCGAAGCGGGCCTGTTTGTGTCCCGAGTCGGAGGGAAGGGGAGCGTCGCGAATAGGCGAGGCGTGACAGCAAGAAGCGCCGAATCTCCGAGCAGGGGAGATAGCGCCGGAGCGCAGGGCAAAGCCCAGGAATGGCCGCAGGCCGGGCCGGGTTTGCCCGGAGACGGAGAAGCTATCGACCCGGCCGCGAGGAGACCGAGGCGTGACAGCAAGAAGCGCCGAGCTGTCGTGAGCAGCGCCGGACAAAAAGGATGTGTCAACATGGCAAAAGTGACCGAGGCCGTAGCGGCCCTGGCCCTCCCGGCAGTGGAGGCCGCGGGCTGCACCCTGTGGGACGTGGAATATGTGAAGGAGGCGGGGGTCTGGTTCCTCCGGCTGTATATCGACAAGGAGGGCGGCGTGTCCATCGACGACTGCGAGGCCGTCTCCCGCCCTGTGTCCGATCTGCTGGACGAGGCCGACCCCATCGAGGGCAGCTACACCTTTGAGGTGTCCTCCGCCGGGGCGGACCGCGCGCTGAAAAAGCCCGAGCACTTTGAAAAATTCCGGGGTGAAGAGGTAGAGGTCAAGCTCTACCGCCCCAGAGAGGGCCGCAAGGAGTTTGTGGGCCGGCTCCAAAATTACCAGGACGGGGCGGTCACCCTGGAGATCAACGGGGACGAGACTGTTTTTACCAAACAAGAGATTGCGCTGGTACGGCTGTACCTGCGGGTTTGACTTTTAGGAGGAAAGCACCGTGGCAAAGAGAGTGACAAAGAAAAACGTCAACACCAACGAGATGGACGGCAAGGAGTTTTTTGAGGCCATCCATCAGATTGAGCAGGAAAAGGGCATCAAGCCCGGCTACATGATGGAGAAGGTGACCCAGGCTCTGCTGTCCGCCTATCGCCGGGACCACGAGGGCGTGGGGGACAATCTCATGATTGAGGCCAACGAGGAGGCCGGCACCGTCCGCCTGTTTCTGAAGAAGGATATTGTGGAGGAGGTTGACAACCCCGCCATGGAGATCAGCCTGGAGGAGGCCCGCCGGGCTCTGCCCCAGGCCGAGCTGGGAGATACGGTGCGCATTGAGGTCAAGGCCCGCTCCTTTGGCCGCATCGCCGCCCAGACCGCCCGTCAGGTCATCATCCAGGGCATCCGGGAGGCGGAGCAGGGGATGATTTACGACGAGTTCTCCACCAAGGAGCATGAGCTGCTCACCGGAGTGGTGACCCGCATCGATCCCCGGAACGGGTCGGTGTCCCTTCGGCTCCACGCCGGCGACCAGTTTACCGACGCCTACCTGGGCACCAGCGAGCAGGTAAAGGGGGAGCGCTACGCCGAGGGCCAGCGGCTGAAGGTCTATGTGGTGGAGGTCCGCCGGGCCACCAAGGGGCCCCAGGTGCTCATCTCCCGCACCCACCCCGGCCTGGTGAAGCGGCTGTTTGAGCTGGAGGTCCCCGAGGTCTACGACGGCACGGTGGAGATCCGCTCCATGGCCCGTGAGGCGGGCTCCCGCACCAAGATGGCCGTGTGGGCGGACGAGCCCAATGTGGACCCCATCGGCGCCTGCGTGGGTCCCCGGGGCCAGAGGGTGAACACCATTGTGGAGGAGCTGAAGGGGGAGAAAATCGATATTATCCGCTGGTCTGAGGACCCGTCGGAGTATATCGCCGCCGCCCTGGCTCCCGCCGATGTCATCAGTGTGGAGGAGCTGCCCGCCCGGGCCGACGCCAAGAGCTGCCGGGTGGTGGTTCCCGACGACCAGCTGTCTCTGGCCATCGGCAAGGAGGGCCAGAACGCCCGCCTGGCCGCCAAGCTCACCGGCTATAAGATTGACATCAAGCCCGCCTCCGCCCCCCTGGAGCCCATCGAGGACCTGATCGCCCAGGCCGAGGCCGACGCCGCCGAGGAGGCCCTGGAGGCCGCCATGGCCCAGGCGGAGGAGAACGGAGAGATTCCCGAGAGCGCGGAGGAGTGACCCCGTAGGGGCGCACATTGTGCGCCCGCAAGGACCGGAAGCGCCAACAGCGGGCGGACAATGTCCGCCCCTACACAGCCTGTGGGGGCATGCAGGGCACGCCGGTCTTTCCGATATTTGTAGGGGCGGATATCATCCGCCCGTCAACCCCGCAGATGTTTTCGTGGGCGAATCGTATCTGCCCCTGCACGCACGGTAAATGGCGCGCCGGGTCGTCGCGCCCTACGAAAATATCACCCCCACGAGAAGGAGAGAGAGCCTTGCCCAAGAAGATACCCATGCGCCAATGTGTTGGCTGCCGGGAGATGAAAGAGAAGAGAGCGCTCATCCGGGTGGTAAAACCGCCGGAGGGGCCGGTGTCCCTGGACTTTAAGGGCAAGCTGCCCGGCCGGGGGGCCTACGTGTGTCCCAACCCGGAGTGCCTGAAGCGGGCCCGGAAGAGCCGGGCTCTGGAGCGGGCCTTTTCCTCTCTGATTATGGATGAAGTGTGGGAGGGGCTGGAGGCGCAGATGAAGGAGGTGGAGCCCGATGTCTAACGATCCGATTCTCCATCTGCTGGGCATGGCCAAAAAGGCCGGCCGGCTGGAGGTGGGCGAGGAGCCTGTTGGGGCCGCCTGCCGGGCCCGGCAGGCCAGGCTGGTCCTGCTGGCGGCTGACGCCGCCCCCAACACCCGCCGCCGGGCCGCCCACTTCGGCGAGGCCGGAAATGTCCTCTGGCTGGAGACCCCCTTCAGCAAGGAGGAGCTGGGCTTGATCCTGGGCCGGTCGTCCTGCGCCATGCTGGCCCTCACCGACGCGGGCTTCGCCGCCGCCGCCGGGGAGAAGCTGGCCGCCCAGGACCCGGACAAATACGGTCCCGCCGCCGAAAAGCTGCGGCAGAAGGCCGACCGGGTGCTCCAGCGGCAGAAGGAGCAGCGGCAACATGAGAAAAATCTCCGCCGGGGCAGACAGAAACCCTGGGCGGCCCCTCCGCCCCCCCGGGGAGGAGGCTGTTCCCCAGCAAAACAAGACTGTAAAACGCGGCCCGGGCGGCCGCCGGCTCACCGGTAAATTCCGGCACTCCTGAGAATCGAGGTGCTTTCAGTATGATGACGAAATATCCTGTCCATAAGGTGGCCAAGGACTTTAAGAAGAACGGGAAGGCCCTGCCCTCGAAAGAGGTCATGGACATTCTGACCCAGTACGGCCACCCCCCAAAGAACCACATGCAGCCCCTCAGCGATGAGGAGCTGTCCATCGTGTTCGAGTATTTGACCCAGCACAACCAGATTGGCTCCATCGAGCAGATCTATGCCGATGTGTATCACGAGCCGGAGACGGCCGCGCCGAAGCAGGCGGAGCCCGTCAAGGGGGAGAAACCCGCTCCCAGGGAGGAGAAGAAGGAGCCGGACCAGAAGCCGCAGCAGGGGCAGAGCGCCAGACCCAACCAGCCCCAGGGCCAGGCCAAGCCGGTGGTCCAGCAGCCTGCCGGCCGTGTTCCCGCCAAGAAGGTGGTGGACACCCGGGGCGGTCCGGCGGTGAACCTGGACAAGTACGACGAGCGGCTGGAGAGCTTTACCGACCAGCGCCGACAGGACGTCCGGGGCGGCAAGCAGAAGATTCAGCAGAAGAGCCAGCAGCGCCGCCAGCAGGGCGGCCGGGGCCAGTCGGGCAAGCGCCGCCAGGAGGAGCAGGACCGGATGCGCCGCCTCCAGCTGGAGATCGCCAAGAAGGCCCCCACCAAGGTGCTCATCCCTGACGAGATCGGCGTGGGCGAGCTGGCCTCCCGGATGAAGAAGACCGGGGCCGAGGTGGTCAAGTGCCTGATTAAAAACGGGGTCATGGCCTCCTTGAGCGACATTATCGACTTCGACACCGCCGCCATCATCGCCGAGGAGATGGGGTGTAAGGTGGAGAAGGAGGTCATCGTCACCATTGAGGAGCGCCTCATCGACACCGCCGAGGACAAGGAGGAGGACCTGGTGGGCCGGGCCCCCGTGGTGGTGGTCATGGGCCACGTGGACCACGGCAAGACCTCCCTTCTGGACTATATCCGCAGCGCCAACGTGGTCTCCGGCGAGGCCGGCGGCATCACCCAGCACATCGGCGCCTACCAGGTGGATGTGAAGGGCAGCACCGTCACCTTCCTGGACACCCCCGGCCACGAGGCCTTTACCGCCATGCGGGCCCGGGGCGCCATGATTACCGACATCGCCATCCTGGTGGTGGCCGCCGACGACGGCATCATGCCCCAGACGGTGGAGTCCATCAACCACGCCAAGGCGGCCAACATCCCCATCATCGTGGCTATCAACAAGATGGATAAGCCGGCGGCCAACCCCGACCGGATTATGCAGCAGCTCACCGAATACTCCCTGGTGCCCGAGGACTGGGGCGGCGAGACCATCGTGTGCCCCATCTCCGCCAAGACGGGCATGGGCATCGACAACCTCCTGGACATGGTGGTCCTCACCGCCGAGGTTCAGGAGCTGCGGGCCAACCCCAACCGCACCGCCCACGGCGCGGTGATCGAGGCCCGGCTGGACAAGGGCCGGGGTCCTGTGGCCACCCTGCTGGTCCAGAACGGCACCCTGAAGCAGGGCGACGTGATTATCGCCGGCACCGCCGTGGGCCGTGTCCGGGCCATGACCGACGCCCGGGGCCAGAAGCTGGCCGAGGCGGGCCCCTCCGTCCCGGTGGAGATCATCGGCATGGGCGAGGTGCCCGGCGCGGGCGACGACTTCCACGCCGTTGCGGACGAGCGCATGGCCCGGGAGCTGGTGGAGCAGCGCAAGACCGAGCGGAAGGAAGCCATCTCCAGTTCGGTGGGCAAGGTCACCCTGGAGGACCTGTTCAGCCAGATCCAGGCTGGCGAGATGAAGAACCTAAACGTCATCGTCAAGGCCGACGTCCAGGGCTCCGCCGAGGCGGTGAAGGCCTCTCTGGAGAAGCTGACCAACGAGGAGGTCCGGGTCCGGGTGATCCACTGCGCGGTGGGCGCCATCAGCGAGAGCGACGTCATGCTGGCAGGCACCTCCGGGGCCATCATCGTGGGCTTTAACGTCCGCCCGGACAACAACGCCAAGGACTCCGCCGCCCGCATGGGGGTGGATATGCGGATGTACCGGGTCATCTACGACGCCATCAACGAGATTGAGGCGGCCATGAAGGGTATGCTGGCTCCCAAATTCCGGGAGGTGGACCTGGGCCGGGCCGAGGTGCGCAATGTCTTCCGCATCACCAACGTGGGCATGGTGGCCGGCTGCTACGTGCTGGACGGCAAGATGCAGCGCAACGCCCAGATGCGCCTGCTCCGGGACAACATTGTCATCTACGACGGGGCCATCGCCTCCCTCCAGCGGTTCAAGGACAGCGTGAAGGAGGTCGCAGCCGGCTATGAGTGCGGCATCACCTTCGAGAAATTCCAGGACATCAAGGAGGGCGACATCATCGAGGCCTTCCTCATGGAGCAGATTGAGGTTTAAGTTTTCGACCATGATTTAGAAAGGAGATTTCGGCTATGGGAATGACTGACAGCCAGTTTAAAGGATTCATTCGTTTTGTGTTGGATGACCTGGTTGAGATTCAGGGGGGAGATGACCCTGAAAAGCAGGCCGAAAAGTTAAAAAAGGTCATTGAAAATCTCCAGAAAGTGTTAGAGGACTGAGCCAACGGGGCGGGCGTTTTCGCCCGCCCCGGTTTGCTTTTAGCCCTGTACCTCCAGCGCCTGGACAATGTCCTGACGTAAGCCCAGGCCCAGGGAATAGTAGGCCTGAACCTAGTGTACGAGTTGGGTGAAGTAGCGGTCGTAGAGGTCGAAGCCGGCGGCGGCCTTGTCAATTTCGGTATTGCGCCACAACAGTTCGGTCAGCAGGTCTTGCATTTTCATCACTCCTATGTAATAATGATAATATGTGAATTATCCACGCCTTTATTGTATACGCGAATAAATCACGTGTCAATAGGTCGGAGGCAAAAATGTCAAATTTTGCTCTGCGCATGAAAGAACTGCGAAAAGAGAGAAAACTAAAGCAACAGGAGTTGGCGGATGAGTTTTCCGTTAAACTTCGTACCTATCAGGGGTACGAGTACGGAGAATCCTATCCGGAGGTGGCGAAGCTGTTAGCCATCGCTGACTTCTTTGATGTCAGTCTGGACTACCTGATGGGCCGCTCCGATGTGCGGGAACGGCGGTGAAGATTTGGAGGGTTTACCTATGATGTACCCCTTTATGACTTTAGATGACAATACCGAGATTGTCCACTCCGAGATGAGGGAGGATGGCCAGGTGAAGGTATATCTGGAGCGTCCGGATGCGAAGGACGGTTTTCACCGTGCCACATGCTGGCTGCCTGGATATAACTGGGAGGATATATTCGGTTTTTCCGCTGCGGATATGGCGCGTTTGCAGGAGGTTGTCCGGTCCACGGCCCACCTGATCCTGCAATTCTCCCAGGAGGGAGGCTTTGACAGTGCCGCAGGTTTTTAAAATTGGCTCCTACTGGGTCTATTTTTGGTCCAATGAAAACGAGCCCTTGGAGCCGGTGCATGTCCATGTCTGTCAGGGGGCGCCCAGCGCGGGGGCCACAAAGATTTGGATCACTCAGACCGGGAAATGCTATCTGTGCGGCAACAGCTCAAAAATTCCGGAGCGGACGCTTCGAAACATTATGAAAATCATTGAGGCCAGAAGCGAGGAGATTATTGAGAAATGGACAGCGTACTTTGGAGAGATCAGCTACTTCTGCTGATTTGACCTATTACCATTCAAAGGAGAATAATAATGGCGAGCAATCGAATCGGGCGCATCAACGAGGAGGTCCAGCGGGAGCTGGCAGCCCTCATTCCCACGGTGAAGGACCCCCGGGTGACGGGGATGATCTCGGTGACGGCGGTGGACGTGACCCCCGACCTGAAGTTTGGCAAGGTCTATATTTCGGTGCTGGACAAAAGCGACAGCGACCAGGTGCTCAAGGGTCTGAAGTCGGCCTCGGGCTATCTCCGCCGGGAGCTGGGCCGGGCTTTGAACCTGCGCCACACCCCGGAGCTCACATTTTTCCGGGACGACTCCATGGCCAAGGGGGCCAAAATTCTGGAGATGCTCCGGGACCCGGAGGTGGTCAAGCCCGCCAACCCGGCCAATGCGCACATTGTTTTGGAGGAGGATTAGGCCTCGTCCTACAGGAGGAATATCAATTATGAATGAGACAATCACCCCGCGGCAGGCGGCGGAATTTTTCCAGACCCACGACAGCTATCTTATCCTGACCCACGTCCGCCCCGACGGCGACACCATCGGCTGTGCCGCCGGGCTGTGCCGGGCGCTGCGCCAGATTGGAAAAACTGCCCATATACTGGAAAATCCGGAGGCCACCGAGCTGTTTACGCCCTATCTGGAGGGGCTCACCGCCCCGGCTGACTACGCGCCGGAGACGGTGGTCTCGGTGGACATCTCCTCCCGCTCCCTCTTCCCCGAGGGGGCCCGGCAGTATCTGGCCCGGGTGGACCTGGCCATTGACCACCACCCCAGCCAGGAGTTTTTTGCCCGGGCGACCTGTCTGGACAGCGGGCGGGCGGCCTGCGGCCAGCTGGTGTACGAGATTGTGAAGCAGTTCGCGCAAATCACCCCGGAGCTGGGGGAGGCCCTCTATGTGGCGGTGTCCACCGACTGCGGCTGCTTTCAGTACAGCAACACCGACGCCGCGGCCCACCGGGCGGCCGCCGAGCTGATGGAGTCCGGCTTCGACCCCTACCCGGTGAACCGGAGGCTCTTCCGCACCAAGACCTTCAAGCGCCTGAAGCTGGAGAGCCTGCTCGTCGCCGGCATGGAGCTGCGGGACAACGGAACCACCGCCCTGGTCTACCTGACCCGGGAGATGATTCGCCAGGTGGGGGCCAGCGAGCGGGACATGGACAACATCTCCGGCTTTGTGGGGCAGATCGAGGGGGTCAAAAACGGCGTTACCCTGAAGGAGACCGAGGACGGCCACGTAAAAATTTCCCTGCGCACCGACCCGGGCGACCTGAACGCCACCGCCGTCTGCGCCCTTCTGGGGGGCGGCGGCCACGCCGCCGCCGCCGGGGCCATGGCGGAGGGCACCATGGCTGAGGTCCGGCAGGCGGTGATCCACGCCATGGAGCAGGTGAGGGGAAGCTGAACCGAAAAAAATCAAAGGAATGATCCCAATGACAACCATCTATCTCATCCGCCACGCCGAGGCGGAGGGCAACCTGTACCGCCGGGTCCACGGCTGGTACAACTCCCTCATCACCGAAAACGGCTACCGGCAGATCGCCGCCCTGGAGGAGCGCTTCCGGGATATCCACATCGACGGGGTGTGGTCCAGCGACCTGTTCCGGACCCGTACCACCGCCCGGGCGGTCTACTGCCCCAAGAACCTCCCTCTGCACACCCACCCCGGCCTGCGGGAGATGAACCTGGGAGAGTGGGAGGACTGGAGCTTTGGTGACGTGCGCCGCGGCAATCCAGAGAGCATGGACCTGTTCAACCGCACCGACCCGGCCTGGGAGGTGGAAAAGGGGGAGACCTTCTTCCAGCTGGGGGACCGGATCTATGATACAGTGCGCCGTCTGGTGGAGCGGTACCCCAACCAGACCGTCGCGATGTTCAGCCACGGCATGGCCATCCGACAGTTCCTGGGCAGGGTGAAGAACCTCCCACCGGAGGAGTGGCACGCCATGCCCCACGGGGACAACACGGCGGTGTCCTGCCTCACCTTCGATGGGGAGCGGTTTGCAATTCAGTATGAGATGGACAACTCCCACCTGCCGGAGAACATCTCCACCCTGGCCCGCCAGGCCTGGTGGCGGAAGGACAAGAAGGCGGCGGCCGACGTGAACCTGTGGAGCGATATACCGTTTGTCCACCACTGCTGGGACCGGGAGCTGTACCTGAAGCTGCGCCGGGAGGCCTGCCCCGGCGTGGAGGATTCGATCCTCCTGGCCGAGGCGGAGGACCTGTGGGATCGCTCCATGTGGAACCTCCACATATTCCACGCGGGAGAGCGGCCAATGGGCGTGATCCTGTATGACGACCGGTACAAGACGAAAAAGGCGGGATACATCAAATTTCTCTCCATCCTCCCGGAGGACCGGGGCAGGGGGCTGGGGGTCCAGCTCATCGGACAGGCGGTGTCCCTGTGGCGCAACAGCGGCCGGGACCGCCTGCGGCTCCACTGCCCGCCTGATAACGAGAGAGCCCAGCGCTTCTTTGAGCGGTACGGCTTTAAGTGGCTCAGGCGGGAGAAGGGGCAGGACCTGCTAGAGAAATACATAGGCTTCGACCCAAGTCAATTTTAACATGAAAAGCGCCTCCCTGTGGAAAAGGGAGGCGCTTGTTCGCTTATGTGTGCCGCTCCTTGGAGCAGTCCACCGCCAGCAGGACCAGGGCCAGAACCGCCAGGGAGGCCGTGGTGAGCCAGTCCAGCAGCCAGGGCTCCGTGGCCTGGGGGACCACCCGGCGGCACAGCCAGCCGAAGGCCGGGGAGGCCCCGGCGGTAATCAGGGCGCACACCCCGGCCTTCCGCCAGGGACCCGCATTCCAGTATGCCAGGCAGAGGAAGTAGGCCCACAGGAACACCACCCCCAGGGCGGCCAGGGGGAAGGCCGACCGCCACAGCCAGCCGCCGCCGGTGTAGCCGTGGACCACCGCCAGCAGAGGAAACACCCACACCGAGGTGAGGGCCACGCACAGGGGCAGCACGTGCTTTCCGCAGCACCGCCAGATGGCCCACCAGCCCCAGGGCAGGGCCACCGAAACCAGCACAATCCAGAACCAGTCCAGAGTGTGGAAAACCGCCAGATTCACCACAAGGCAGACGGGCACGGCGATGAGACAGCCCGCCAGACACAGCCGGCGGGAGCCGGTCACCACCCTCCGCCACGCCGCCGCCGCCCGGGCCTGGGCCTGAGCCTGGAGATCGTCGCAGGCGGTGAAGAACTCGTGCTCCGAGATGCCCAGCTCCCGGCAGATGGCGGTGACCAGAGAGACGTCAGGGTAGGACAGATTGCGCTCCCACTTGCTCACGCTGGACTCGGTGACGAACAGCCGCCCCGCCAGCTCCTTCTGGGTCAGGCCCGCCTCCAGCCGTTTTTTCCGGATGTAGTCGCCAAAGGGTCGTTTTTCTTCCATAAGGGCTTCCTCCTGTGGATGGTAATATGCGGGCCGCCCGGTCCGCTGAAACCAGCGTAGCCCCTGCCGGGGAAAATGTCAAGAAAACGGGCCGCTTTTGCCGCTCGACCAACAGTCGAGTGGGGCCTCGCCCCTGAAAATCCAGGAAAGAATGTACCCGGCACGGTTGATCCCGCGCCGGGTCGGTCTTTTGGTTCTGCTATGTTCGCCGCAGCCTTGTTGCAGTATGGGTATAGTGTAAAGACCTATTTTTGAATTGTCAAGAGGAAAGGCAGTTAGTAGTACTAATACTAACCGCCTTAAATGTCTTATGCAGGTGTAACAGTCCCGGAGATTTCTACAATCTCATAAGTTACATCACCAATAAGATAGCTATGTGTAAAATGGTCTTCTGGTAAATTGTAATCATCAGTAACAACATCACAATTTCCTGCAATGTCGGTTTTTGCTTCTAAATTAAATTCACATACATCTGCTTGGCCTACAAGCAGTGAACTCAATGGAGGGGTACAATACTCATAGTTAGCTGTTACTTTTACCTTAATTGTAACATCATTGTAATTAAAGTTCGTTGATTTGGCAGAAAGATTCATCTTTGCAGAAAGGGAGTCATATAGCATATCCACCTGACCGCCCTTTGTACCCGTAGAATCCATAACAAATGTAGCGTATCCAATTGAAGTGTTGCCCGTGGATACACCTATATTCAGGTCAAGGTACTGTTCGTAGTTATCAACAGTTAGTTCCGTGCCTTTGTTGCCGCCGCCACAGGCCACCAGAGAGAGGGCCAGAGCCGCCGCCAGCATGAGCGCAAGTAGTTTCTTCATTGTGTCAACCTCCGTCTAATTTTGTTGTTGTGCTGGGAAACAGATAGAAGTATAGCACAAAACAAGATTTCAGTCAACTTAAAAGAAAGATTTCACTTGCTTAATAAAAGATTTCAGTCCATGTAAAATACAGGTTAAGGGGGTGTTTTCATGGACTATGAGTTGCTGGGCAAGAGAATACGGGATGAACGCTTGCTATTGCGTTTAACGATAGAACAACTTGCGGAGAGAGTAGACAAGAGCACAAACTACATTGGACAGATAGAACGGAATGACGGAAAGCCAAGTCTGGAAACAATAGTCGATATTGCTAATGCTTTAGGGACAACAGTAGACGCATTATTAAAGGACAGTTTGAAAACAGAACAGCGTGACGGGACGATACAGGAAATATCAACCTTGCTGTATTCATTAGACGATAACGGGAAACAGTTTATACTTGACATGGTGAAGCGGTATAGCCATTATCACCAGCCGCTGAGCAACAGTCTGTAAAAATATAGCAAGGTCAATGCTTCTGCCGCTGGAGACAAACGAAAACACCTATCACGCAATAGGTTCTTTTGATAGCTGCGCACGAGGCGCTGAAAGCGCTGAGCGCTCCTATAGCAATAAAGAGGCGGCGCTTTCAGCGCCGCCTCTTTATTGCAACTTCTCTCGCATCAAAATTTCGCTCCGCCGAACTCGGCCAGGGTGAGCCCCTTGTTCCGGTCGGTGACCCACTGGATGGACCATTGGGAGGCGAACAGCAGCAGCTGATTGCCCTTGTAGTCCTCCACCAGCTTGGCGTCGTTGGGCAGCAGCAGGTCCTCCTCCTTCAAGGGCGGGGCGTCCTCGTCCTCCTTGACGATCCAACGCAGATACTCGAAGGGCAGCCCCTCCTTGTACAGCTCCACATTGTACTCCGACCGCAGGCGGTACTCCAGCACGTCGAACTGGAGGGTGCCCACCACGCCCACAATGACCTCCTCCATGCCGGAGTAGGGGGTCTTGAAGATCTGAATGGCACCCTCCTGGGCGATCTGCTCCACGCCCTTTAAAAACTGCTTGCGCTTCATGGTGTCGATGGAGCGGATGCGCTCAAAGTGCTCCGGGGCGAAGGTGGGGATGGGGTCGAAGGCGAACCTTTTCCCCGGGGCGCACAGGGTATCCCCGATGGAGAAGATGCCGGGGTCGAACACGCCGATGATGTCGCCGGCGTAGGCCTCCTCGATGATCTCCCGCTCGGCGGCCATGAGCTGCTGGGGCCGGGACAGGCGGATCCTCTTGTTCCCCTGGAGGTGGTAGACCTCCTTATCCGCCTCAAATTTGCCCGACACCACCCGCATAAAGGCGATGCGGTCCCGGTGGGCCTTGTTCATGTTGGCCTGAATCTTGAAGACAAAGGCGGAGAAGTCGGGGTCGAAGGAGTCGATGATCTCCTCACCGGCCCTTCGGGGCAGGGGGGCGGTGGTCATGCGGAGGAACTCCTCCAGAAAGGGCTCCACGCCGAAGTTGGTGAGGGCGGAGCCGAAGAACACCGGCGACAGCCTGCCGTGGCGCACCCGGTCCAGGTCGAAGTCGCAGGAGGCTCCGTCCAGCAGCTCGATCTCATCCACCAGCCGGTCCCGCCTGGCAGTGCCGATCAAATCGGCCAGGGCGGGGTCGTCGGGCTCGATCTGGGTGGCGGTGGCCGCTTTCGCGTTGGTGTTGGAGGTGAAGTGGATCACCTTCCGGTTCTGCCGGTCGTACACCCCCATGAACTCCTTGCCGCAGCCGATGGGCCAGTTCATGGCGTAGGTGTCGATGCCCAGCTCGTGCTCCAGCTCCTCACACAGCTCAAAGGGGTCCCGGGCCTCCCGGTCCATCTTATTGATAAAGGTGAAGATGGGGATATCCCGCATGGCGCACACCTTGAACAGCTTCCGGGTCTGGGCCTCCACGCCCTTGGCCCCGTCGATGACCATCACCGCGCTGTCCGCCGCCATCAGGGTGCGGTAGGTGTCCTCGGAGAAGTCCTGGTGGCCGGGGGTGTCCAGGATGTTGATGCAAAATCCCTCATACTGGAACTGCATCACCGAGGAGGTCACCGAGATGCCCCTCTGCTTCTCAATCTCCATCCAGTCCGACGTGGCCGCCCGGGTGTTCTTCTTGCCCTTCACCTGACCCGCCTGGGCAATGGCTCCGCCGTAGAGCAGGAACTTCTCCGTCAGGGTGGTTTTGCCCGCGTCGGGGTGGGAGATGATGGCAAAGGTGCGCCGGCGCTTGATTTCCGCTTCGTAGTTTGACAAAAGGGTCCACTCCCTTGTATATTATTTCCGGTTTGGCAAGTCATTCTACCATAAGATGGCGGAGGCGGCAAGAAAAAGTTGTGCCCGGCCGGGGCTCAGTTATAAAAATCTCCGGTGTCCGTCTCCACGGCCTGAAACCCCTCGGCCCGGAGGGCGCTGAGGATCTGCTTCTTGTGGTCGTGGCCGAAGGCCTCCAGGGTGACCCGCAGCTCCACGCCCGACTGGCGGTTGATGTTGACAAACTGGTTATGCTCCAGCTTGACCACGTTGCCGTTGTTGGCGGCCAGCACCTGGGCCACCCGGAGCAGGGAACCCGGTCGGTCGGGGAGCTGAACGGCAAAGGTAAAGATTCTCCCCCGGCCGATGAGGCCGTGCTGGACCAGGGAGGACATGGTAATCACGTCCATGTTGCCCCCGGACAGCACGGATACCACGTTTTTGCCCTCGTAGCCCAGGTGGCGCAGGGCGGCCACCGGGAGCAGGCCGGCGTTCTCCACCACCATCTTGTGCCGCTCCATGATGTCCAGGAAGGCCTCCACCAGCTCGCTGTCGTCGATGGTGATAATCCGGTCTACATTCTTCTGCACGTAGGGAAATACCAGGTCGCCGGGGGTTTTGACCGCCACGCCGTCGGCGATGGTGGTGGCGGCGGGGAGGGTGACCACATGGCCCGCCTCCAGGCTGGCCTGCATGGAGGCCGCCCCGGTGGGCTCCACGCCGATCACCTCCACGTGGGGGTTGAGCAGCTTGGCCAGGGTGGACACCCCGGCGGCCAGCCCGCCCCCGCCGATGGGCACCAGGATGGCCTCCACGTCGGGCAGGTCCTGGAATATCTCATAGGCGATGGTGCCCTGGCCGGTGGCCAGGGTGAGGTCGTTGAAGGGGTGGACGTAGGTGAGCCCCTCCTCCTGGGCCAGCTGGGCGGCCAGCTCGGCGGCGTCGTCAAAGACCTCGCCGTGGAGCACCACCTTGGCCCCGTAGTCCTTGGTGTTGTTCACCTTCACCAGGGGGGTGGTGGTGGGCATGACGATGGTGGCCGCCACCCCGGCGGCCTGGGCGGCGTAAGCCACCCCCTGGGCGTGGTTGCCGGCGGAGGCCGTCACCAGTCCCCGGTCCTTCTCCTCCTGGGAGAGGGTGCTGATCTTATAGTAGGCCCCCCGGAGCTTATAGGCTCCGGTGGCCTGCATGTTCTCCGGCTTGAGGTAGACGGAGTTGCCGCAGACCTTGGACAGATAGGGGGAGTGGATCAGCGGGGTGGGCCGCAGTACGGCCTGCAGGACGCTGCGGGCCGCCTTGAAGGATTCCAGGGTGAGCATAGTTGGTATCTCCTTTGTATGAAAAATCAGTGTATCCTTTATCATACTGAATCACACAGAAGAAGTCAATGAAAAATAGGACAAGTTTTGTGTTTTATTCCAGGTGGGACTCAACCAATTTTCAATAATATCCGCGATATCTGCCAGTTTCAGAGAAGTTCCGGAATATATGAGACAGTCGTAAAATCTGTGAAAAGTGCCATTGACATAAAAATTTGATTCCCCTATAATAGGCTCTTGTACAAACATAGAGAAAAAAGGGGGAATTTGGGTGGCACAGCCCGCGAATGAAAATAAAATGGGGATCATGCCGGAGAACAAGCTGCTGCTGAATATGGCGCTGCCGATGATCCTCTCCATGCTGATCCAGGCCTGCTACAACATTGTGGACAGCTACTTTGTGGCCAAGCTGAGTGAGGATGCCCTGAACGCGGTATCTCTGGCCTTTCCGGTGCAGAATCTGATGATCGCCGTGTCGGTGGGCACCGGCGTGGGCATAAACGCCCTGCTCTCCCGCAGTTTGGGCCAAAAGGACCAGGAGCGGGCCAACCGCACCGCCATGAACGGGGTTATGCTGGAGGTGGTGAGCGGGCTGGTCTTCACCGTCCTGGGTCTGACCTGCGCCCGGCTGTTTTACACCGTCCAGACCGATATCCCCGGCATTGTGGAGTACGGCGCCGACTACCTGACCATCATTACCGGGTGCAGCATGGGAATTTTCCTGTCGGTAGCCTGTGAGCGGCTGGTCCAGGCCACCGGCCGGACGGTGTACGCCATGGTGATTCAGGGCACCGGCTCGGTAATCAACCTGATTCTGGACCCCATCCTCATCTTCGGACTGTTCGGCTTTCCACGGATGGAGGTGGCGGGGGCCGCCGTGGCCACCGTGACCGGGCAGATTATCGGCGGGCTGGTTGGCCTCTACCTGTCCCTCACCCACAACCCGGAGCTTCAGATGTCGGTGGCCGGCCTGCGGCCCAGCCGGGAGATCATAAAGGGTATTTACAGCGTTGGCCTGCCCTCCATCATCATGCAGTCCATCGGCTCGGTGATGGTGTTCGGTATGAATCAGATCCTGATCGCGTTCACCGCGACCGCTACAGCGGTGTTCGGCATCTACTTCAAGCTCCAGTCCTTTATCTTCATGCCTGTGTTCGGCCTGAACAACGGCATGGTGCCTATTGTGGCCTACAACTACGGGGCCCAAAAGCCTGAGCGGATCACCAGGACGGTCAAGCTGGCGATGGCCTACGCCGTGGGCATCATGGCGGTGGGTTTCGCCCTGTTCCAGCTGTTTCCGGACGTGTTCCTCAGCCTGTTTGAGGCGGAGGGGGAGGACGCCGGTGATCTGCTGACCATCGGTGTGCCCGCCCTGCGGATCATCTCCTTCCACTTCCTGGTGGCCGGCATCTGCGTGGTGAGCATGTCGGTGTTTCAGGCCCTGGGCCACGGGGTGCTGTCCCTGATTGTGGCCATCGTCCGCCAGCTGATAGTTTTGCTGCCGACGGCCTTCCTTCTGTCCCGGCTGGGCGGGCTGGATGTGGTGTGGTGGGCCTTCCCCGCGGCGGAGACGATTGCCGTCATGCTCTGCCTCCTGTTTCTGTTCCGGGTCTTCCAAAAGGAGATCATCCCCATGCAGGAGACGAAATAGCCGACAGCCCCGTCCAACCGGACGGGGCTGCTGCATATGCTTACCAATCCAGCCGCAGGACCTCCCGGGCCCTGACCCCCTGGGCCTGGAGGGCGGCCAGGTAGAGGACCAGGGCGAACAGGAGGGTGGCCAGCCCGGCGGAGATGGGGGACAGTCCGCTGTCCTTCAGCACCCGGAACAGCAGATTTCCGGTCAGGCCGGCCAGGGCGGCGGCCAGACCGGGGGCGGCCATCCACTGGAAGGGGCGGACCTCCAGCCCGGTGACCCGGACGATCTGCCACAGGCACAGCCCCAGCTCCAGAGCGGTGGACACCACCGCCCCGGCCACATAGCCCGCCATCCCCACCCCGGACAGGGGGACCAGGGCCAAAGTAAAGGCCAGCTGGACCAGCCCTCCCAGCAGGGAGACGGCGGCCACCGTCCGCTGGCGGCCCACGCCGTTGAGGGAGGAGGCCAGCACGGAGGTGCCGCAGCTCATGGCCATGACGCAGGCCAGGGGGATAAGGTAGTCCCCCACCCCCTCCTGGTGGAACATGGCCCGCCCCAGGTCGGGGCCCACCACCACCATAAGGGCCATGCAGGGCAGAGTGAGCAGGGACACCGCCGAGATGGCTTGAGAGACCAGCCGCCGGATCTCCCGGGGCCGGTTCAGGGCGAAGGCCCGGGCCAGACGGGGGGTGAGTACCAGGTTCAGCGCCCCCAGAAAGACGATGGGCAGTGACAGCATGGGCATGGTCATCCCACACACCACCCCGAACTGGGACACGGCGGCGGACCGGTCCAGCCCGGCCTCCACCAGCTTTTGGGGGATGAGGGCGGAGTTGGCCGCCCCCAGCAGGTTGCCCAGCAGGGCGTTGAGGCCCACGGGCAGGGCGATGGAGAAGATGCGCCGTCTGCGGACCCGTCCGGTCTCCCCAGGGCCGGAGAGCCTTCCCCGCCGCCGACGGTAGAGGACGGCCAGGGTGCAGGAGGAGAACACCTCACAGACCACCATTCCCCCCACAATGAGGCCCACCACCCGCTCCGGGTACTGGGGCAGGAAGAGGAGCAGCAGGGTAATCACCGCGAAGGTGCGTACAAACTGCTCCAGCAGTTCCACAATGGCGGGGGGACGGACGATGCCGGAGCCGTAGAAGAAGTGTTTGTGGAAGTTTTCGATCCCGGTGAGGGCTACGCAGGGGATGAGCAGAATCAGGCCCAGCTGGGTCCGGGCGTCCCCCAGCAGATACACCGAGATGGCGTCAGACCCCAGAATCACCGCCGTTCCCACGGGCAGCAGGAGGAGAAAGAAGATTTTCAGACAGGCGGCGATGGTCTGGTCGGCGGCCCGGCGGTTGCCCAGGGCCAGATGCTGGGAGGTGAGGTTGGACACCGCCGAGGTCAGCCCCACGGCGGTGAGGGACAGGAGCACCGAATACACCGGCATCACCAGCTGATACAGCCCCATGACCTCCGCCCCCACCATGCGGGACAGGATCACCCGGAAGCCGAAGCCCAGCAGCTGGGACACCGCGCTCAGGGCGGTGAGAAACAGCGCCCCCCGGCCGGCAGACAGCATTTTTTCAGACAAAGTCCATCCCCCCTCACCCACCAATCTATTCGGGGGGAGGCTGGTTTATCCATTTTTGCGCCCCCTTGCGGGTGAGACTGGACATTTTGGAAAAAAGAAAGTATAATACCCAAATAAAAGAGAGATCAAGGAGCCTGTGCGCAATGGAAGAGCTATATCTGATTGTATGGATATTTTTTATCTACGCCTTTCTGGGCTGGTGCACCGAAGTGAGCTACGCCGCCCTGGTCACCGGGGAATTTGTCAACCGGGGCTTCCTCAACGGGCCGGTGTGTCCGGTGTACGGCTTCGGGGTGGTCATTGTCCTCACCTGCCTCACCCCTCTGGCGGACAGCCTGCCCCTGCTGTTTCTGGGCTCGGTGGCCCTCACCTCCGCCCTGGAGTGGCTCACCGGCTTTGTACTGGAGAAGCTGTTTCACCAGCGCTGGTGGGACTACTCCGACCAGCCCTTCAATCTCAGCGGCTATATCTGCCTGCGTTTCTCGGTGGCCTGGGGCTTTGCCTGCATGTTTGTGGTCAAGCTGCTCCACCCCACCGTGCTACTGACCGTCCGGCTGATCCCCAGGACCCTGGGGGTAGTCCTGCTGGCACTGCTGGGGGGCGTGATGGCGGTGGACCTGGCGGCCACCGTGGCCACCATCGTCAAGCTGAACCGCCGGCTGGAGCAGATTGACGAGCTGGCCGCCAAAATCAAGGAGGCCTCCAACGAGTTCGGCGAGAATCTGGCCGACCGGGTGCTGGAGGCCGCCGGACGTGGAGCGGACTGGAAGGAGGACATGGACGAGCTGTCCTTCAGGCTGGCGATGCGCCGGGCGGAGCTGGCTGACAACCTTGAGGAGTGGGAGCGGCACCGGGAGGAGCACCGGGCCCAGGTCCGCCGCCAGTTGGAGGAGTGGCGCGGGTCGGTTCAGGAGCTGCGGGAGGGCGAATTTTTCGGCCGCCGCAGGCTTCTCAAGGCCTTTCCCCGTCTGCGCTCCACCCGGCACCGCGGTGCGCTGGAGCAGCTGCGCCGGTGGATGGAGACAGGCCAGAGGGGGTAATTTACCTTTGCAATTCCGGAGATGTCGTGATATAATTATCAATACTACATAGGAAGAAAGGAGGGCTGCCCCATGGACGAGCTGCAAAACCTGAAGGACCGCATGGAACAGGAGCGCCCCACCCCCTGGAAGGACCTGCCCGACATCGCGCTGTATATGGACCAGCTGATCTCCTATATGCCCCGGCAGCTGATCCGCTTTGACGAGGGCGCCGCCCTCACCTCCGCTATGGTAAACAACTATATCAAGGACGGCCTGGTGCCCCGGGCGGAGGGCAAGCGGTACGGCCCCATCCACCTGGGCTATCTCACGGCGGTGGTGGCGCTGAAGCAGGTGCTCTCCGTCCGGGATATCGGGGCGCTGATGGGGGCCGGACGGGCCACAAAGAAATCCCCGCCGGAGCTGTACGGCTATTTCTGCCAGGCGCTGGACCAGGCCCTTACCGACACCGCGCAGACCATCGACCCGGAGGTGGACCGGTCCGAGCTGGCCAAGATGGCTCTGGACTTTGCGGTGCGCAGCTACGCCAATCAGCTGGCCTGCCAGCGGATTTTAAGCATCCTCCAGCCCCAGGAGACGAAGAACAGACACAAGCCCTGAAGGCGGTATCGGGGGGATACAGGCCGCCCCCAGCCTCATGAAATGAAGGAGTATCTCAAATGTCAGATTTTATCATTCTCACCGATTCCTCCGCCGATCTGAGCGCGGAGATGGCACAGGAGCTGGATGTTCAGGTGATCCCGCTGAGCTTTATCATGGAGGGCCGCACCTACCGCGATTTTCCGGATAACCGGGAGATGGACCCCCACCTCTTCTATGAGGCCCTGCGCCAGGGGGAGGAGGCCACCACGGCCGCTGTCAACGTGGGCCAGTACACCGAGGCGCTGGAGCCCCTGCTCCAGGCCGGGAAGGACGTGCTGATTCTGGCCTTCTCCTCCGGCCTGTCCGCCACCTACAACTCCTCCCGCCTGGCGGTGGAGGAGCTGAGGGAAAAATACCCGGAGCGGAAGCTGTATACCGTGGACACCCTGTGCGCCTCCCTGGGCCAGGGGCTGCTGGTGTGGTACGCCGCCAAGGCCCGGGAGCGGGGCGGCACCATCGAGGAGGTCCGGGACTGGGTGGAGGACCGCAAGCTGAACCTGTGCCACCAGTTTACTGTGGACGACCTGCATTTTCTCAAGCGGGGGGGCCGGATCTCCGCGGCTACGGCGCTGGTGGGCTCTGTGCTCCAGGTCAAGCCCGTCCTCCATGTGGACAATGAGGGCCATCTTGTCAATATCGGCAAGGTGCGGGGCCGGCAGGCCGCTCTGAAGGCCCTGGTGGACCGGATGGAGGCGACCGCCATCGACTCGGGCAGCCTGACTGTATTCATCAGCCACGGGGACTGCCTGGAGGACGCCCAGACGGTGGCCGGCATGGTGAAAAAGCGCTTTGGTGTGCAGAATATCTGCATCAACTATGTAGGCCCTGTGATCGGCGCCCACTCGGGGCCGGGCACCGTGGCGCTGTTCTATATTGGAACCAACCGGTAGAGATGTGGAGGAGCAACATGGACGAGATCAGATGGCTGGAGGTGGCCGTCAGCACCACCCCGGACAGGCTGGACGGGGTGTGCGCGAAGCTGGCCGCCGCCGGGATGGACAGCCTTGTCATAGAGGACGAGCAGGAGTTTCTGACCTTTCTGGAGCAGAATAGGCAGTGCTGGGACTATGTGGACCAGGAGCTGCTGGACCGGATGAAGGGGGTCACCCGGGTAAAATTTTATGTCACCGACGATGAGGACGGCCGGGCCCAGCTGGACCGGTACACCCAGGGGCTGGAGGAGGAGTACACCGCTACCCCCCTGGCGGACAACGACTGGGCCTACAGCTGGCAGAAGTACTACAAGCCCCTGGAGATCGGCACCCGGCTCTACGTGGTGCCCCAGTGGCTGCGGGAGGAGCCTGTCCCCCGGGGGCGGGTGCCCTTCTACCTCAACCCCGGCCTCACCTTCGGCACCGGCTCCCACGCCTCCACCCAGCTGTGCCTGGAGGGGGTGGAGGAGCACACCGTCCCTGGCCGGGACGTGCTGGACCTGGGCTGCGGCAGCGGGATCCTGTCCATCGCCGCCCTGTGCCTGGGGGCGAAAAGCGCCATAGCGGTGGATATCGACCCCAAAGCGGTGGGTGTGGCCTATGAAAACGCCGCCCTCAACGGGATTGGGGAGGACCGGTATACCGTCCGGGCGGGCAATGTGCTGTCCGACCGGAGTCTGGCGGCGGAGCTGGCCAGAAAGCGGTATCACCTGGTGCTGGCCAACATTGTGGCCGACGTGATTATTCCCCTGGCCCCCCAGGTGCCCGGGCTGCTGGAGGAGGACGGGGTGTTTCTGTGCTCCGGCATTATCGACACCCGGGCCCGCGAGGTGGAGGAGGCCCTGAAGCGGGCGGGCCTCACGGTTACTAAAAAGCGGGAGAAAAACGGCTGGGCCGCACTGGAGGCGAGAGTATGAAAATTTTGATCTACGGGCCGAAGGCCCGATATGACCTGTATCTGCCTGACTATGTGAAGCAGCTGCCTGTGGAGCTGGTGTTCTGCACCTCCCGCCGGCCCACCCCGGAGGAGGTGGAGGCCAACAGGGATGCCCAGGCCATCTTTGTGGACGCCATCACCCCGGTGACCCGGGAGGTGATGGACGCCCTGCCCCGGCTGAAGCTGGTTCACTCCGAGGGGGTGGGCTTCAACGCCATCGACGTGGAGGCCGCCCGGGAGAAGGGGATTTTTGTCTGCAACAACAAGGGCTGCAACGCGGTGTCGGTGGCGGAGCACACCGTCATGCTTATGCTGATGGCCCTGCGCCACGGAGTTACCGGCCACGAGGCGGTGAAAGCGGGGCGGCAGATCCAGATGAAGGAGCAGGTTATGGTGTCCAATGCCCCGGAGCTGGGGGAGCAGGCCGTGGGCCTCATCGGCCTGGGGGATATCGGACAGGCGGCCGCCCGGGCGCTGCGGCCCTTCGGCTGTGAGCTGTATTACTACACCGCCCACCGCCGCCCGCCCGAGCTGGAGCGGGAGCTGGGGGTGACGTATCTGCCCCTGGAGGAGCTGGCCGCCCGGTGCGACATCCTCTCTCTCCACTGCGCCGTCAACGAGCAGACGGTGCATATGATTGACGAGGCATTTTTGGCCCATGTCAAGCCGGGGGCCATTTTGGTAAACACCGCCCGGGGCCAGCTGGTGGACAGTCTGGCTGTCCGCAGGGCGCTGCTGGAGGGCAGGCTGGGGGGCATCGCCATGGATACCTTCGACCCCGAGCCCACCCCCGCCGACCACCCCCTGGTGGACCTGCCCCCGGAGATTTCTGCGGTATACTCCCCCCACCTGGGCGGGATCACAGGGGGCTCCTTCCGCCGGGCCCACCGGAACATGTGGAACAACCTCCGGCTGCTGCTGGAGGGCGGGCGGCCCAATTTTGTGGTGAACGGTCTGTAGAGGGGGCGCTGAGATGAAGGTAATCGCGGCGGTGGATGAGAACTGGGCCATCGGCCGGAACGGGGACCAGCTGATCTACATTTCAGAGGACCTGAAGCACTTCAAGGCGCTGACCACGGGCCACCCGGTGATTTTGGGACGGAAGACCCTGGCCACCTTCCCCGGGGGCCGGCCCCTGAAGGGACGCCGGAATCTGATTCTTTCCCGGGACCCCGGCTTTGCCCCGCCGGAGGCGGAGGTGTTCTCCTCGCTGGAGGAGCTGCTGGCCGCCGCCCCCCAGGATGCCTTTGTCATCGGCGGGGCCTCGGTGTATCAGGCCCTTCTGGACCGGTGCGACACTGCCTGTATCACCAGGATAGAGGCCGCTTTCCCCGGCGCCGACTGCTGGTTTCCCAATCTGGACGAGCGCCCGGAGTGGAAAATCGCGGAGGAGGGGCCGGTCCTGGAGGAGAAGGGCGTCCGCTTCCGGTATGTGACATATGAGAGAGCATAAAAAAACCGCCTCGGATTCGAGGCGGTTTTTGATTACAGCTCCAGCGTCAGCCCCTGGCGGTCGGACAGGCCGTCCTTGGCCAGCATACGCTCCAGGACCTCCACATCGGTGGTGATGTCCATGGCGTCTCCCTGAAAGAGGAGGTCCAGCTGTTTCTCGAAGCCCTCCACCACCTTGTCCATCATGCCCTCGATGCGGGACATGGCTGCGGTGATGTTCTGGCCGGACACCTCCTGGTCCTCCAGCTGGGCATAGGCCCGGAGAATTTTCAGGGTGGTGGGCAGGTAGTAGCTGAGAAAGCTGTGGAGTTGGGCGGCCTTCTCCGGGTGGGTCTTCTGGTAGTCCAGGATTTTGGCGGTAATAACGCCGATCCGGTCGATCTGGGCGGACATCTTCTCGTTGTCGATGGCGTCGTTGACCGCCTTGATCTCGGCCAGGATGGCGTTTTCGTCCTCCTTGGGGGGCGGAGCCTGACGTGCGGGCTGGGGGGCCTCACCGATGCCGTCGCCGGAGAGGACCAGCCGGTCGCCGCCGTAGTCCAGAAAGCCCTGGGGGAACAGGCCGCAGTCCAGCATACCGGCCAGGTCGTCCCGCACCTTGTCGGGGGAGCGCCCGGTGGCGGAGGCCAGGGCGGAGATGGACACCGAGCTCTGCCGGCCGATCATGGCCAGGTAGCTGCGGTAGCGGCGGGCCTGCTTCCGCTTGCGCAGGCCGGCCCACAGGCCGCCCAGCCCTCCGGCGACGCAGCAGAGCAGCACCAGCGGGCCGGTGAGCTCCTCCATGAAAAAGGCCAGATCCCCCTCAAACAGCCAGTACAGCGCGTCGCCCATGCTGCCGATCAGGCCCAGGAAGCAGCCGGCGGCGGTGGCCGCTCCGGCGATGGCCCAGCTTTTGCCCTCTTTGTCCAGCTCGACGGTCGGGTCCTTGCCGGGCTTTTTCTTCTTGCCGGGCTTATTGGAAACAGGCTCCCGTGGAGCCTCCTGGGAGGTTCCCTCCCAGGAGACGGTTCGGGCTCCGGCGGGGGCCTGGCCGTACTGCTGTTCGTAGCAGGGGTGGCGGCCCTGCCGCCTCTGCTTTTTCTTGCTGTCGCCGCCCAGCAGCTTCATGACGATCATCAGCACCCCGACCGGGGCGGCGATGCCGGTAAGAATCAGTCCCACGGCGAGAATCCAATAAAATGTATCGTTTTTCTGGCCCGGACTTCCCTGATAGTCAGTCATTTCGTACCCCCCACAGCTGTGATAACACTATCATAACAGAAATTTTCCAAAATGAAATTGATTTTTCCTTAAAATTCTCTGAAGAATGGCGGCCGGCTGGCCCATGTCTCTCCTATCATAGCGCATTACTGGAGAAAAGTAAATGGTTTTCCCTGTTTTTTGGTTGGAAGGGAATCGGAAAACTGGAGAGATTTTCAGAGGAGTTGTAACTATTCTGTAATTATTTCAACGTGCCCCCGTGTTATAATATTAAATCAGTGTAAAATGAAGCGGCAAAAGCGGCTTGCTGCGTGTGTGTAAAATAGTTCCGGGGCCAATCCCGGACAGGAGGTCGAGAGCGATGGATGGACAGCGTATAGCGAAAAGCGAGGGCAGCAGGAAGCGCGGCTGGATTATTGCCGGCGCGGCGGCAAGCGTGCTGGCGGCGGCCTATTTGACGACCTGCGCCTGGGTGTCCGGGAAGGATGCGATTCTGCCCAACGTGAGTGTGGCGGGGATCGACGTGTCGAACATGCTTGTGGAGCAGGCCCGGGACAAGGTAGCGGCGGCCGTGGCGGAGCAGAGTGAAAATATCACCTTCACCCTGGCGTACGAGGGCCTCTCCGAGACCGTCAACGGCGGGGACGTGGCGGTGGATGTGGGGCAGAGTGTCCAAAACGCCCGTCAAATCGGCCACGAGAACTTTTTCACCGGCGGATTTCAGTTCCTCAGCCACATGCTGGGGGCCTCCGCCCAGGTGCCCCTGGCGATTCCGGAGGACGACCCCGCCATGACCGGCCTGGTGGACCGGATGCGGGAGGCGGTGGCCTCCCGGGAGGAGAACCACGCCTATGAGATCAAGGGTGACCGCCTGGAGATGACCAAGGGTGCGCCCGTCGTCACCATCGACTGGGAGACGGCCAGGGATCAGGTCCGGACCGAGCTTCAGACCGCCTTTGAAGATGCCCTGGCGGACGGCGGGCGGACAGAGGACACCTTCACCCTGACCCCCACCCAGAGCAAGGAGGGGGAGGAGCCCGATTTCGGGGCCATACACAGGGAGCTGTGTGCCGAGCCCAAGGATGCCGCCCTGGATCTGGAGACCATGGAGATTACCGACCACGTGGTAGGGATAGACTTCGACGTGAAGGAGCTGCAGGAGGCCTACCGGCAGGCCAAGGGAGGCGAGACCTTTTCCATCCCGGTCACCGTGACCCGGCCCAAGGTCACAAAGGAGGACCTGGGGGGCTACCTGTTCCGGGACCTGCTGGGAGAGGCCACCAGCGAGGTCACCGGCGCGGCCAGCCGACTGTACAACGTCACCCTGTCGGCCAACTCCTGCAACGGAAAGATCATCCTCCCCGGGGAGGTGTTCTCCTACAACGACACCACCGGTCCCCGCTCGGTGGCCAACGGCTACCGCCTGGGGTCGGTCTATGTGGGCGGAAAGTCCGAGCAGCAGCCGGGCGGCGGGGTGTGCCAGACCTCCTCCACTCTCTACTACGCCGTGCTCCACACCGAGCTGGAGATTGTGGAGCGCCGGTGCCACCAGTTTGCCGTGGGCTATGTTCCGGACGGCATGGACGCTACAGTCTATGACGGCGGCATCGATTTTAAGTTCAAAAACAACACCGACTACCCCATCAAGATTCAGTCCTGGACCTACGACAGCGGCGGCAGGCGGTACATCACGGTGCAGGTTTACGGCACCAACCTGACCGGCCGCTACGCCGTGCCCACAAAGAGCGTTTTCGACTGGGTATCGGCCACCACCGTGTATGTGCCCAAGGAGGAGGTGCCCCGGGGGACGCTGGTGCTGGACCGGGAGCAGAACGCCTACTCGGGCCGGAAGGCCCACACCTGGCGCACCGTCTACGAGAAGGACGGCACCAAGGTGGAGACCCAGGACATGGGGGGGAGCAGCTATAAGATGCGGCCCCACACCTACTACTACAACCCGGCGGACGGCGACCCCACCACCTGGGTGAACGGCGTGCCGCCCACCGATCCCGTGACCCCCGTCGATCCCGGAACGACCACGCCGGTGGACCCGGGCACCACGGCTCCCCCCGTTGACCCGGGGACTGAGACCCCCACCGAGCCGGGAGGGACAGCGCCCGAGGTGCCGGAGGACCCCGGTACTGCTCCGCCTGTGGACCCCGTCCCTACGCCGGAGCCCTCCGATTCCGGGCTGAAGCCCCTGGACCCGGGCAGCATGGCGGGCTGAAGCTTTCAATCCACGGAATTCCCGCCCCGCAAGGGGCGGGAATGTCTGATTCCACCAGAAAGAGAGAGAATACTATGTTTCAAGGCTATACCCAGGGGACCATCGACTTTTTGTGGGGGCTGAAGCTGAACAACGAGCGCGCCTGGTTCCAGGCCCACAAGGAGGAATTTCTGGCGCTGGTGGACCGTCCCACCCGGGAGCTGGCCGCCCAGCTGACACAGGAGATGACGGAGGCATGCCCCAAGCTGGGGCTGGAGCTGAAGGTGAGCCGCATCTACCGGGACGCCCGCCGGCTCTTTGGCCGGGGGCCCTACAAGGATCATCTCTGGTTCTCCCTGCGCAAACCGGGGGAGCACGACGGCATGATCCCCTGCTTCTGGTTTGAGGTGGCCGCCGACCGGTACGGCTACGGCATGGGCTGCTGGGAGGTTCCGCCGGTGACCATGGCCAAGCTGCGCGCCCGCATCGACCGGGACCCGAAGCCCATTGAGAAGCTGGCCCGGGCGGTGGAAAAGCGGGGGGAATTTCAGCTGGAGGGCCAGGAGTACAAGCGGCCCAAGGGGGACCCGGGCCCGCTGCTCTACCCCTGGTACAACCGGCGGCAGATCAGCTTCAGCTGTGAACGGAACTGTGAAGGCCCCTTCTTCGGCCCGGAGCTGGCCGATCAGGTGCTGGAGGGCTGGCAATCCCTGGTGCCCCAGTACCAATTTCTCTGCTCTCTGCCGGGCGACCCCGAGCCGGCCAAAATGTAGCGCTCAGCCTCCCCGCCTCCGGGGAGGCTTTTTGCAAGTCCGGCCGAAGAATTATGCAGAACGTAAAAAAACGGGCTCTAAATTTGTTGAATAAAACGAACAAAAAAACTTGACAAGATTACATTAGTGTGGTAAATTATAACCAGAACAAGAGAGGATGAGTCCAATGTACAAGTAAGAGCCCCAGCAGCTGAAACCGGGCGCAAGGTCAAGTTTAAGATATTTTGTTCAGGCTGACGAGCGCCATGAGAGGGGAACCGGGAGAAATCTTAAAGGATCAAGGAGATCAGATCAACCCGACCGGAGCGGCGGTTTCAGTGAGCGCGAAGCGGCAGAACCCAGAGGGCAAAGCGAAGGGAATCCGACCAAAGGGCCTCACATATGAGGAGTTAGGCCGTAAAAACGGCAGCAAAATGATGGTCGTGGAAGAACTGGAAGATTGCCGGAGGGAGATGCGGCGGAGCGTATCCAATAGAAACGGAGGTAGCCATATGATGTTAGATAATAAGAGTGAACAGAAATGACCCTTGGTTGCAGCGGATTACAAAACGGGCAGCCAAGGGTCATTTCTTTTTTATAAAAGGTGGTGCAGGGCGGCTGGGGCCGTCTTTTTTTTATACTGTGGAAACTTTTTCCCCTGAAAATCGTCTATATCAATAGAAGACGAAATGAAAGGAGAGAATGTCATGAAACCAATGCTGTCCCTCATGCTGGCCGCCCTTCTGGCCATGTCCGGCTGCTCCGCTTCAAGGGAGGCCGCCGCGTCCCGGCTGGCCATAGGTGCGGGGGGAGGACCTGCGCCCGCTGTGCTGACCCGGACTCTGGCGGAGCCGGTCTATCCGGAGTTTCCCAAGCAGCCCGACATGCCGGAGACCGGCGGGCAGGAGGCGTGGGAGGCCTACGACGAGGCCTATGGCAAGTATATGGACGCCCTTATGGCCATCCGGGGCACGGATGCCCCCAATCTGACGCAGGAGGAGCGGGAGGCCCTCACCGCCTTCGCCGCCCGGAGCACCACCCTGGTGCTGGCGGGCTACGAGGGGGAGAACACCGTCTATTCCCCGCTGTCCCTGTGGTCGGCGCTGGCGATGCTGGCCCAGTGCGCCGAGGGAGACAGCCGCAGGCAGGTGCTGGACGCCGTGGGAACGGACAGCGTGGACAGCCTCCAGGAGGCGGTGTCCCGCATTTGGAGGGTGCTGTACACCGACGACGGAAGGAGCTCGCTGCTTCTGGCCAACTCCATCTGGCTCAACGACGCCTTCCAGGGCGCCTATGTCCAGGACACCCTGGACGCCCTGGCCGGGCAGTACTATGCCGGCGCCTACTCCGTCCCTATGGGGACGGGAGAGGCCGACCAGGCGGTGACCGACTGGGTGAAGAGGCAGACCAACGGCCTCATCGGCGGCGGCCAGCCTGTGGTCCGGACCAAGGAGGAGACCCTGGCCCTGCTGGCCTCCTCTCTGTATTACCGGGCGGCGTGGACGGATGAGTTCGCCGCCGCCATGACGGAGCAGGACATCTTTACCGACCCCTCCGGCCGGGAGAGCCGGGTGGATTTTATGCACAAGGGCGAGCGGGGCAGCTTCCTGCGCCGGGAGGGCTATCAGGCGGCCAGCCTGAACACCCACCTGGGGGAGATGGTCTTTGTCCTGCCGGATGAGGGGGTGTCCCCCGAGGCTCTGCTTCAGGACCCGGATTTTCTGGCGAAGCTGGACGTCTGCGGAGCGGACAGCCGCCGGGGGGAGGTCCAGTGGTCGGTGCCCAAGTTCGACGCGGACTCCGACCTGGATCTGATGGAGGCCCTGAAAAGCCTGGGGATCACCGATCTGCTGGACCGGAACAAGGCCGACCTGTCCGCCCTCACCGACCTGAACGCCTTTGTCTCCGAGGCCAGGCAGCTGGCCCGGGTAAAGGTGGATGAGGAGGGGGTGGAGGCCGCCGCCGTCACCATGATTATGGCGAATACTGAGTGTGCGCCGTCAGAGCTGAACCCGGAGGTCTGCATCATGGATCTGGACCGGCCCTTTTTGTTTGTGATCCGCACCCAGGGCGTGCCCCTCTTTGTGGGCGTGGTGAATAAGGTGTAAAAGAATACCTGGCGCTGTTTCGGCGCCAGGTATTTTTTATACCTTCCGGATGGAGGAGATGCTTCCGGCAATCTGCCGGGCCACATCGGGGTTGTTCATGGTGTACAGGTGGATGCCCTCCACGCCGCCGGCGATGAGATCGGAGATCTGGTCGATGGCGTAGGCGATGCCCGCCTCTCGCAGGGCCTCGGGGTGGTCGCCGTACCGGGCCAGAATGCGGGTCAGCTTGCCGGGCAGGCTGGCCCCGCACATGGAGACCATCCGCTGGATGGACCTGGCGCTGAGCACCGGCATAATGCCCGCCTCGATGGGCACATTGATCCCGGCGATGCGGGCCCGCTCCAGAAAGCGGAAGAAATCCTCGTTGTCAAAGAAGAGCTGGCTCACCAGATGCTGGGCTCCGGCGTCCACCTTCTCCTTCAGGTGGCGGATATCGCTCACCAGGTCGGGGCTCTCCAGATGGCCCTCGGGATAGCAGGCGGCGGACACGCCGAAATTGTCCCGCTCCCGGATGTAGCGCACCAGCTCGCCGGCGTATTTAAAGTCGGTTTTTGGGGGATAGTCCGGGTTGACGTCTCCCCGCAGCGCCAGCACATTTTCCACCCCGTCGGCCTTCAGGTCGGCCAGCAGGCGGTCCACATCCTCCCGGCCGGCGGCCACGCAGGTGAGATGGGCCATAGCCGGGATATGGTACTGATTTTCAATGAGGGCGGCAATCTCGCGGGTGGTCTGGTTCACCTGAGATCCCCCGGCCCCGAAGGTGACGCTGATAAAGTCGGGCCGGATATCCTTCAGGCCGTCCAGGGTCTTGTAGATGCTGTCCACCGGGTCGCTCTTCTTGGGGGGAAATACCTCGCAGGAGAACACGGTCCGGCCCCTGCCGAACAATTCGCACAGCTTCATAATAATCGCTTCCTTCTGTATGCAGGAAAAGGGCGCCGCCCTTGCCTGAGATTGATTTTTGGTGCAGAGCCCTTGCTCTGCACGGGTATTCAACATCAAATATCCAGCTCCAGCAGCACCGGACAGTGGTCGCTGCCCTCCGTACTGGAGAGAATCTCCGCCCGGACAATTTTGTCCTTGAGCCGGTCAGAGACGATAAAGTAGTCGATGCGCCATCCGGCATTGTTCTTTCGGGCGTTAAAGCGGTAGGACCACCAGGAGTAAGCCCCCTCCTGGTGGGGGTAGAGATGCCGGAAGGTGTCGGTAAAGCCGGAGGAGAGGAGGGCGGTCATCTTCTCCCGCTCCTGGTCGGAGAAGCCGGCGTTGCCCCGGTTGGTTTTGGGGTTTTTCAGATCGATCTCCTGGTGGGCCACATTCAGGTCGCCGCAGTAGACCACCGGCTTGGTTTTGTCCAGCGACATGAGATACTTCCGCAGATCGTCCTCCCAGGCCATGCGGTAGTCCAGACGCTTCAGGCCGTCCTGTGCGTTAGGGGTGTAGCAACACACCAGGTAGAATTTCTCATATTCCAGGGTGATGAGCCGGCCCTCGTGGTCATGCTGGTCCATATCCATGCCCAGGGCGGAGGCGATGGGGGCGTGGGGGGTAAAGACGGCTGTCCCGGAGTACCCCTTTTTCTCGGCGGAGTTCCAAAACTCCAAAACCCCCTCCCCCAGGGGGACGTCCGCCTGTCCCTGCTCCATCTTGGTCTCCTGGAGACAGAGAAAGTCGGGCTTGTACCCCTGGTAAAATTCCAAAAACCCCTTTTTCATACAGGCCCGCAGGCCGTTGACATTCCAGGAAATAAAGACCATGACAAAACTCCTTCAGTGATTCAGCACCCGCACCCGGATCATATTGGGGATGGCCCGCAGCTCCTCCACCGCCTCCTCGGTGAGGCGGGTGTTCACATCCACCAGGGTGTAGGCGTAGTCCTTTTTGGACTTGTTGGTCAGGTTCTCCACATTGATGTGGTCGTCGGAGAGGGTGGTCATAATCTGGGTCAGCATCCCGGGCACATTCTTGTGGATCAGGCATATGCGAGCGATGCCGCTCCAATCCTGGACCACATTGGGCAGGTTGACTGAGTTGGTGATATTGCCGTTGAGCAGGTAATCCTGGAGCTGCCGGGCGGCCATAACGGCGCAGTTCTCCTCGCTCTCCGGGGTGGAGGCCCCCAGGTGGGGCAGGGCGATGACATTTTTCACCGTGGTGATCCGCTCGTCGGGGAAGTCGGTGACATATTTGGCCACCCGGCCCGACTCCAGGGCCTGGATCATGTCGTCGTCGTTCACCAGCCCGCCCCGGGCCAGGTTGAGGATCCGCACCTGTCCCTTCATTTTTCCGATGGCCTCGGCGTTGATAAAATCCTTGGTGGAGCTGCTGTAGGGCACGTGGATGGTGATGTAGTCGGCCGCCTTATACAGCTCGCTCACGTCCTTCACAACGTGGACATGGCGGTCCAGCCGCAGGGCGGCGTCCACCGACAGGAAGGGGTCGAAGCCGTAGACGTCCATCCCCAGGTCCAGGGCGATGTTGCACACCAGGGCGCCGATGGCCCCCAGGCCGATGACCCCCAGGGTCTTGCGGTAGAGCTCGGGCCCGGCGAAGGCGGACTTGCCCTTTTCCACGGCGGCGGCCACGTCCACCTTGGGGGTGTGGGCCTGTTCCTGCACCCAGTCGGCCCCCCCCAGGATGTCCCGGGAGGCCACCAGCATGGCGGCGATCACAAGCTCCTTCACCGCGTTGGCGTTGGCGCCGGGGGTGTTGAAGACCACAATGCCGCTCTCCGAGCAGCGGTCGATGGGGATATTGTTGGTGCCCGCCCCGGCCCGGGCGATGGCCCGGAGGGAGTCGGGGAACACATACTCCTGCATAGGGGCGGAACGGACCAGGATGCCGTCCTCATTTTCCAGGTCGCTCCCCACCTGGAAGCGGTCCCGGTCCAGCCGGGACAGGCCAACAGAGGAGATTTTGTTCAGTGTTTTAATACGGTACATGAAAATTACCTCGAATCAGTTCATTTATTACGGGGCGCCCACAGGAAGCTATACTCGCGCCTTCAGCTTCACCCCATCCAGCGCGGGGGCTATTGCAAGGAACAGGGCCCCGCTGCCGACCCCCTGGGCCAAGGTGCCCAGGAATTGGGGGACAAAGGCGGTCATGGTTCCGGCCATAGCGCAGCCGGCCAGAGCATAGGCGGCGGGAGAAAAGAGTCCTGCCAGCGCCACAGCGGCGCAGTTGCGGCGGCACAGAAGGCGCTCTGACCTGTTGGTGAAAAACAGCACCAGCACCGCCTTGATAACCAGGGTGGGCAGCACCCACATCGGGGCGGTGAGCAGGTCGGCTAGGCCCGCGCCGATGGCGGCGGCGGCCGCGGCGCAGGGTACAGGGAGCAGGCAGGCGGCCAGATAGATGAGGGCGTCTCCCAGGTGGATGTAGCCTCCGGTGGGGAGCGGGATATGGAGCATATAGGCGGTCACAACTGTGATAGACGCGGCAAACAGAGCGGAGGTGACCAGCAGGTGCAGCTTTTCTTTTCGGTACATGGGGCTCCCCTCCTTCTCAGTGATTCCTGTCAAACTCCAGAATGAAATCGCACAGCTTCTCCACACCCTCCACCGGCATGGCGTTGTAAATGGAGGCCCGCATCCCGCCGGTCTTCCGGTGGCCCTTCAGGTTGACGAAGCCGGCCTCCGTGGCCTCTTTGACAAACTTGGCGTCCAGGGCCTCGTCCCCAGTGCGGAAGGTGACGTTCATACCGGAGCGGGAGCCCTTGTCCGCGTGGCAGGTAAACAGGCGGGAGGAATCCAGCACCTCGTAAAGCAGATTGGCCCGCTGCCATTTCAGCCGTTCCATCCCCTCCGGGCCGCCGTTTTCGGCCACCCAGTCCAGGGTGAGGCCCAGCATGTAGATACACCAGCAGGGGGGGGTGTTATACATGGAATCCTTGTCAATCATGGTCTGGTAGTTCATCATGAGGGGGGTGAAAGGCAGCTCATGACCGGCCAGGCCGTCCCGGATGATGACCACGGTCAGTCCGGCGGGGGCCATATTTTTCTGGGCTCCGGCGTAGATCAGGCCGAACCGGGACACATCCACCGGCATGGACAGGATGTCGGAGGACATGTCGCACACCAGGGGCACATCTCCTGTCTCCGGGATGTAGTCCCACTCGGTGCCATAGATGGTGTTGTTGGCGCAGTAGTAGAAGTAGCTGGCCTCCGGGTCCAGCTTCAGCGCCTCCTGCCGGGGGATATAGCAGTGGCCACGGTCGCCGGTGTCGCAGGCCAGGCTGATTGTTCCGTACTTGGCGGCCTCCTGGCGGGCCAGACTGGAGAAGTTGCCGGTGACGGCGTAATCGGCCCTCCCCGTCGCACCGATCAGATTCAGCGGGATGGCGGAAAACTGGCCGGAGGCCCCGGTCTGGAGGAAGAGGATGCGGTAGTTCTGGGGGATGTTCATCAGCCGGCGCAGCTTGTCCTGGGTCTCCTGAAAGATTTCCATAAAGACCTTGGACCGGTGGCTCATCTCCATCACGGACATGCCGGAGCCCCGGTAGTTGGTGATCTCAGCCCCGGCCTGCTCCAGCACGGACAGCGGAAGGACGGACGGACCGGCCGCAAAATTATAAACGCGGGCATTATTCATAAGAAGAGCCCCTTTCCATATTCAAAATTGGTGTAGTGCCCGGCGGACACGGGATATTTTCTAATTATAGACCGATAAAAAAGGGGTGTCAATGGCAAATAGCAAGAAGGGCGTGTCTGCGGAGAAGATTTATGGATATGTCTCCGGCGGGAAAGACACAGAGGAGGGCTTTCCGCTCTGGACAGGGCCTGGCAAAAAGGTTTTTGTATATATAGCACAAAAATAATGTAGTTAAATTATGCACTTTAAACAAAACGATCCTTGACGCAGCCAGAACTTCCCTGGTAAAATACGGGCAGCCGCTGAGGAGAGCGGCCTTCTCCGGCGTCTGAGGACGGGGAGAAGCATTGCGCTGAAAAGGAGGTTTCCTGCTATGCTGAAGGAAATTGAAATTAAAAACGAGGCCCAGGTGGAGCGGATCAACCGTCTGGCCTGCCAGGCCCCCTATGAGGTGTGGCTGTTCACCCGGGATATGATGCTGGACGCCCGGTCCCTGCTGGGCCTGTTCGCCCTGGTGGGCAAGAGGGCCAGCGTGGTGGTGGAGGACGATGTGCCCTCCGGCTCCTTCGACCGTATGGTGGCGAAAATGGCATAACAGCGGCGGCTCCCGGCGAACAGCCGGGAGCCGCTGTGCTTATGTCCGCCTCCAGGTGGAGGGGCTGAGCAGAACAAGGATGGGGAAGATCTCCAGCCGGCCGACGATCATGCACAGGGACATGACCAGCTTGGACAGCCCGGAGAAGGCGGCGAAGTTGCCGGAGGGTCCGATGATCTCCAGGCCGGGGCCCACGTTGCTGACGCAGGTGAGGGCGGCGCTGAAAGAGACGGAGAAGGAGAAGCCGTCCAGCGAGATTATCAGGGCGGCCCCAAAGATGACGGTGACATAGGCGCCCAAAAAGACCAGCAGGGAGTGGAGGGTGGCCTCGCTGACCAGCTTGCCGTCCAGCTTGACCACCTCCACGCTGCGGGGGTGGGTGATGCGGTGGACCTCCCGGCGGATGGCCCGGAGGAGAAGGAGCACCCGGGAGCACTTCATGCCGCCGCCGGTGGAGCCGGCGCAGGCCCCGCAGAACATGAGCAGGACAATAATCAGCTGGGAGAACTGGGGCCAGAGCACGAAGTCCGCGGTGCCAAAGCCTGTGGTGGAGATGATAGAGGCCACCTGAAATACGGCGTACCGAAAGCTCTCCCCCACTCCGGAGTAGACGGTGAGGTTGACGGCGGTAATCACCGCTGTGGAGGCGCCCACCACCAGCAGGAAGAAGCGCAGCTCGTCGCTGGCCAGCACCTCCCGCCATTTTTTGGTGAGGAGGAGGAAGTAGACGGCAAAGTTGAGGGAGAACAGCAGGATGAACACGGTAATAATCATCTCAATGGCCACGCTGCCGTAGGCCCCCACGCTGGCGTTGCGGTTGGAGAAGCCGCCGGTTCCGGCGGAGGAGAAGGCGTGAATAAAGGAGTCGTACAGGGGCATACCGGCCAGCTTCAGACAGGCGATCTCCAGCAGGGTGAGGGCGCAGTAGATGGAGTAGAGGATTTTAGAGGTCTGAGACTGCTTGGGCACCAGCTTGGAGAAGACGGGCCCGGGGGTCTCGGCCTGGGTCAGGTAGTGGGACCGGATGCCCAGCTTGGGCACGATGGCGGTGGCCAGCACCAATACCCCCATTCCCCCCATCCAGTGGGTGAAGGAGCGCCAGAAGAGGATGCCCTTGGGCAGGGCCTCGATGTCGGTCAGGATGGTGGAGCCGGTGGTGGTAAAGCCGGAGCAGGACTCAAAGATGGCGTCGATGGGGGTGGCGAACCAGCCGGAGAAGATGAAGGGCAGCGCGCCCACCAGGCCGGTAAAGATCCAGATCAGCCCCACCGTCACAAAGCCCTCCCGGGTAAAGAACTGCTTGCCGGCGGGCAGGGCGGACAGGCCGAAGCCGCAGAGGGCGACGATGGCGATGGACAGGAGAAAGGGGGCGGGGCTCTCCCGGTACATCAGGGCCACCGCCAGGGGGAGGGTCAGGGCGGCCGCCTCAATGAGCAGCACCCGGCCCACCAGCTTTAAAACCAGCTTTATGTTCATAGGGCGGAGCCTCCCGGGGCGGGCTCGGCGGCATAGATGGCGTTCAGGTCCAGAATACCGCTCTCCCGGGCGATGATAATAACCTGGTCGCCCTCCTGGAGGAAGGAGGAGCCCTCGGGAATGATGATGTCCTTCCCACGGACGATGACGGCCAGCAGGACGCCGGGGCGCAGCCGCAGGTCCTTCAGGGGCACGCCCAGGTGCTTTGTCCCCAGTCCCACGGTGAACTCAATGGCCTCCGCCTCGCCCCCGGCGATGCGGTGCAGGGAGTTCATCACGTTGCCCTGGGTATTCTGCATCCCCCGCACCACGTGGAGGATGTGGGAGGCGGTGACAAATTTGGGGGAGATTACGCTGTCCAGGCCCAGGGAGCGGACGATACCGGCGTAATTCTGCCGGTTGCACTTGGTGATAACCTTGGAAAGCCCCTGCTGCATGGCGTAGAGGGAGATAATCAGGTTGTCCTCATCCCGGTCGGTGAGGGCGACAAAGGCGTCGCTGGCGGTGAGGTTCTCCGACTCCAGCAGCTCGGAGTCGGTGCCGTCGCCGTGGATGACGGTGACCCGGGGGAAGCGCTCGCTGATCAGGCGGCACCGCTCCTCGTTGTGCTCCACGATTTTCAGGCGGATGCCCATTCGGTCCAGGATGTTGGCCAGATACATGGACACCTTGCCGCCCCCCACCAGAAAGACCTGCCTGACCTTTGGGGCGTAGCGGCCCAGCTGGCGAAAGAACTGGTCCAAACTGGCGGGCCGGCCGATCATATACAGCTTGTCCCCCGCCTGGGGGACAAAAGAGCCGTTGGGGATGGAGATTTGTCCGCCCCGGTCCACGGCGCAGAAGAGCAGAGACAGCTTTTTTACCGGGCCGGGCAGGCTGGACAGGGGGGCGCCCACCAAAAAATCCCCCTCCTGCAGGCGGAAGCCCATCAGCTCCACCATGCCCCGGCAGAAGGTCTCAATGTTGGCGGCGGAGGGGAAGCGGAGCAGCCGGGAGATCTCCACGGCGGTGGTGTTCTCCGGGTTGATTACCATGTCGATTTTCAGGTCCCGGCGCAGCTCGGCCACGCTGCTGGTATACTCCTGATTGCGAATGCGGGCGATGGTGTATTTGGTGCCCAGGCTCTTGGCCGTAAGGGAGCACACCATATTCACCTCATCGGAGTTGGTGGCGGCTACCAGCAGGTCGGCGCTGCCGGCCCCCGCCTCACGCAGAGTCGCGGCGGACACGCCGTTGCCCCGGACCGTCATAATGTCCAGCTGGTCTCCGGCCCGGCGGAGGGTGTCCTCCAGGGTGTCCACCACGGTGACATTGTGCTCCTCCAGAACCAGCTGCTCTGCCAGGGTGAAGCCCACCTTGCCGCTGCCTACGATGACAATATCCATCAGTTAATGTCCTTTCCTCTGTTTTGGGCTGAGAGATCCGATAGGGAAAGGCAAGGGCTCTGCCCTTGCCCAATACGCGGAATCAAGCGGTTTTAAATGGTCCACTCCCCATGGACGACGCCCACCAGATACCAGCGCTCGTTCCCGGGCTGGAATACCAGCTTGAGGGAGGACCAGTCCAGCCCGTCGTTTACCGGGTCGGCGCTGGGAAAGCTGAAGTCCACAAAGCGGCAGCCGGGGTAGGCCTCGGTCAGGTTTTCCAGGGCGTTGCCGCCGGTCATGATGCGGTCAATGCCGATCTCCACGGCCTGGGTGTAGTCCCGGTCATAGACATACCGCTGGAAGTACTGGGAGATAGTCATTTTAATGGGGTCGCCCCGTCCGTCCTCAAAGCCCCAGGTGTACACGGTCTGATCCTGGGCCAGACCCTTGATCTGATCGGCGGTAAAGCTCAGGTCGCTGTCCGGATTCACCGTGGAGTAGGGGGTAAAGGTGACGCCCCGCTCCGGGTGGACATAGGCGGCCAGCGCGGTCCAGTTCTGCTGCTGGAGGCAGCGGTTGACAACGCAGGCGGCGCTCAGCAGGGAAAAATTCTCCGTCGGGTCCAGGGGGGCGGGGGCGTCGGAGGACGCCGCGCCGGAGGTGCTGCCCGAGGGCTGGGAGGAGCCGGGGGCCTGGGTGAATTTGTCGCCGGGACCGGTGAGCACCGGGGGCGCCGGATCGTCCCACAGGTCAACCGGCAGAAGGACGCCCGCCAGCAGGCCGATCACCAGGCAGAGGATACAGGGGAAGATTAAAAAGCGTTTCAAGTTTGCCACCTCCTATGGAGACAAAAGGGTGCTGGGGCAACTCGTTCACTCATACATTATAAGCCGAAAAAGGAAAAGATGCAAGAAGAACAAATGCCCGGAGAAATCAAAGGAGGAAAATTGTGCGTTTTGCCGATAAAATTTCGCCAATTTCCGGGACAACAGGGAGCATTATAATACATAGCGGAGAAAAGGTCAAGCGCGGGCCGGGCGGGGCGCTTGAAGGCGGCAGAATTTTGTGGTAAAATATCCTATAAAATATGTGGGGAGGCCGTCAATATGAACGAGCAGACGCGGGAGAGACAATTCCATATCCAGTGCGCCCAGGGCGAGGTGGGGAGCTACTGCATCCTGCCCGGCGATCCGGGCCGGTGCGAGGCCATCGCCCGGCACTTTGACAGCCCGGTCCATGTGGGGACCAACCGGGAGTATGTGACCTATACCGGGACCCTTCTGGGGGAGCGGGTGAGCGTGGTGTCCACCGGGATCGGCGGCCCCTCCGCCGCCATCGCCATGGAGGAGCTGGCCAACATCGGGGTCCACACCTTCGTCCGGGTGGGCACCTGCGGGGGCATCGACCTGTCGGTCCAGAGCGGCGACGTGGTGGTGGCCACCGGGGCGGTGCGCATGGAGGGGACCAGCCGGGAGTACGCCCCCATCGAGTGGCCCGCCGTCCCCGACTTCACGGTGGCCTGCGCCCTGGTGGAGGCCTGTAAAAATCTGGGCTACCCCTGGCACGCCGGGGTGGTCCAGTGCAAGGACTCCTTCTACGGCCAGCACTCCCCGGCCCGGATGCCGGTGAGCTATGAGCTGGAGCAGAAGTGGGAGGCCTGGAAGCGGCTGGGGGTGCTGGCCTCCGAGATGGAGTCCGCCGCCCTCTTTGCCGTGGCCGCCGCCCGCCGGGTGCGGGTCGGGTCGGTGTTCCACGTCATCTGGAACCAGGAGCG
>Ga0209694_1000603_pt1 | contig 53072 bp, 76 predicted proteins | sample GluameincwithD2O_FD_187499 | JGI IMG/M metagenome (GOLD analysis project Ga0209694, IMG submission 187499) | Mouse cecum microbial communities from Vienna, Austria - Glucosamine amended microcosms incubated with D2O (SPAdes) (version 2) | ecosystem: Host-associated > Mammals > Digestive system >... | reverse complement strand
TGTTGCAACCGCCGCCGAATTGCCGTTTGCATATCCGTACATAATGCTTTGCGAGTTCGTCGTTTTCATTTCAACGAGCCATAATTCTTTGATTATCAAGTCAATCAAAAAATCGTACTGTTGATACCCGTCGCCGTTCGCTTTGCAACCTTTACGGAAGTTATCGGCGGTAATATTTACAAGTACGGTTTTGCCCGATTTCGACTCCACAAGGGCGGACGAGCCGCTTCCTTCGTACTTGCCGACAAGAATATAATCAAGTTCGTTGCCTTCGCCGTCGATAAAAAGGGTAGTAAACCCTTCGTAACGCACGCCCGATATTTGATGTTTGAACGTGCCGTCGGCGTTCTTTGTGATTTTCGCGTAAAATTTCGGTATCTTAATAAATACGTTGCCGTGTTCGTCCGTTACTTCCTGCATATCGGAGTACGGATAGCAACGGTCAAAGTCGCTTGTAATTTCGCTTGTACCGACCGTTACGTTTAAGCCGACCGCGTCGTCCGTTCGGGTGAGCGCGGCGGGGTTAGACGACCCGACTTTATCAACGCCGTAAATTTTCGCCTTTTCAAAGTTTAACATTTTAATTGCCTCCTTCGAGCGCGGTAAGCCGCGCAATTATACTTTTTAATGCTTTGTCGATTTCGCCGCCGCGCGTATAGCCGACGGCTTTTTCCGCTTCCGCCGCCGCAAACGCATAAATGACGGTTTTTGCCGCTTCCGCTTCCGTTGCGGTTGTGGCGTTATCGGCGGAGTCGGCGTGCGCCGCTTTTGCGATTTTGTCGCCGCTATGTACAAGGTCGTCGGCGGGGTACGTTGCTTGCGGCTCGCCGTTTAACGTAACTTTCGTGCCTTGCTTTTCGGCAATTTGCGTTTCGAGTTCGTTTACTTTTACGGTCGCCGCTTCCGCTTCCGCCGCCGCGCTGTCGGCGGTTTCTACCGCGTCCGCCGCCGTAGCGTTTGCCGATTTGATTTGCGCGTCAAGCCCGTTTGCGGTTTCGAGTGCTTCGTTTGCATTTGTCGCCGCCGCGTTTGCGACCGATACGGCATTATCGGACTTTGTATTTGCGCCGTTTGCCGTGCTAACTGCCGCCGTCGCTTTTGCGTTCGCGTCGTTCGATGTTGCAACCGCGTTATTTGCTGTTGTAACGGCATTTTCCGACGTGGCGAGCGCATTGTCGATAATTGCCTTCATTGTGGCATAATCGCAAACGGGCTTTATCAAGCGCGTTAATTTTACGATTTGCGTCCCCGATATTTCAAACGAATATATCGGGAGTTCGTATGCCGTGTTTACGTTGTCCGCTTCCGCCGCGTAAACGTTGTTTTGTTCGAGTTCACGGTCTAACGCTTCCCACGACGTTTGCACTTTTGCAATGAGTGTTACGTTGCCTTCGTCGGCGGGGTGGTATGTTTCGATACGCGCCACGACGTAGCCCTTGAACGTGTCGAAAATTTGCGGGCGCAACATTTCGGGGGCGGTAATTTCCGCCATACGCGCACACACAACAAACGCGCCCGTGCCGACCTGTATTTGATTACCGCCGACAACGCTTGCGGCGAGTTCGTCGCCGTACCCCGTATAATAGCCGTGTGCGTTGTTTTGGTCGATAAACCTTGATTTTACTTCAAGCGCGTACAAGTTCGCGTTAAAATTGCTTTGCCCTTGAAAAGTAACGGGTTTTATCATAATTGCGTTGCCTCCTTATGCCTTGATTATTTCGGTCAAAAGTATTTTCTTAAAACCGAGTTTTATTTTGGTGTTTTCGCCGCTTCCGTTCAACGTGGTTATTTTTTCGCTAATCGGGAGCGTCTTGTAAAGTTTGCCGTCGTAATAAAGGTCGACCTTCGTATATAACCGATAGCCCGAAAAATCGAGGGGGTCGAGCGTTACGTTGTTGTCAATAATGATGTTATCAACGTATCGGGCGTTTGCAAGTTCATTGACGGCGTTAAACTGCGCGTCGGCTAAATACTCGGACTCGTAAAATTTCGCCTTTACGGGGTACAACCTGCCCGCGACGTTGCCGCTTGCGTCGGCTTGTACGATGTCGTTGTCTTTGGTGCGGTAGTAGTATATCGTCGCAAGGGCGGAAGGGCGGGGCTTGTACTTCGGGATATAGGCGGGCGAGCCGTCGTCGTTATATACAAGATTGCCCGCGTCGTCGGTCTTTTGCGTGGCGGTGTAAATGATGTTGCCGTCCGCGTCCGTTTCGGGCGTTTCTACGTTGTATTTGATAGTTGCAACCGCTTTGTTTGTCGTTGCCGATGTAGTTGTCAACTCATACAAAAAGTCGCTTAAATTGATTGCCACGCGGTCGTTACACTTAACGAACGTAAAAACGATTTTGCCCGCCGCCACGTCGTAATAACTTTCGATGTTATACTCGTAATATTTCAAGTAGCATTTCAAAAACTTGTACGCGTTTACGAATTGATACGTCCCTTGCAAACTGCCGTATGTTTCGGTCGTATCGGTGTTATCGGTAGGAATTACGACCTCGACGGGTATCTTGCGAATAGCCGCGTCCGCGCCGTCGAAAACCGCCGCCTTCACGCGTTCGTATATTTTCGATAGCCGCCCGTCAAAACTGCCGTCGGCGGTAAAATCAAGTAATATTTCGGTGTCCCACAATGTTTTGAAGTCAAGCCCTTTAATTTTGCGTTTGTTGTTTTCGGGCGTGATTTCGTCGGCAAAGCAAGCGTATTTATAATTGCCCGCGTCGTCGTTCAATACGGCGATTTTTGCGTCGTTAATATCAACGTCGTTTACGCCTTCGGCGGTAAACGAGTCAAGGTCATACACGCGCACGGTGGAGTCATACGTTGCGTTGTCGACGTTCGTTATGTGGGTTTTGTTTTCGTCGTAAATTGCGATGTACACGCGCCGCCTCCTTAATCGAATAAAAACCGCTTTATCGACATTTCGATTGCGCCGCCGTCGTCGGCGGTCATATTCGACCCGATGTAATACTCGCCCTGCGGCAAGTACAAAAACGATTGCTTTGTTTTATCGGTCAAGCCGTAACCGTTGCGAGTCGCGCCGCTTACGGTGTCGGTAACGGTTATTTTTTTAGTAGTGGGGTCAATTACAATTTCCGTGCCTTCGGCGTTGTTCGTCGCAAGCGATATTTCGGCAATGACTTTGTCGTTCATATCCGCCAAGTAAAGGCGGATATTTTCGGCGATGTCGCCCGATATTTTTATAATAATAGGCGCGTCCACAAAAAACGGGTTAGATACCTTATATTTGTTTTTGAAAACCATACCCGCAAAACCAAAAGGGAAGTGCAAAGGGAAGGACGACGCGGCGACCGTTTTCTTTAAGGCGAACGACTCCTCGACGCGTTCGTACCAATACGTTTGACGGTCAAAAGTAAAGGTTTCAACAAATATGCCGTCGGCGTTCTTTTCCGTTTTCGGCATTGCGTTTGATACCACCTCGCAAAATTTATCGGTAACGCCGTCGTTGTATTCAAACAAAAACGGCGATGTACCGCACTCGGCAAGGAATAACGACAAACTTTTGTAATTGCCGTAACCGTTCGAGCCGTCGGCGTTAAAATATATTGCGAGTTGTATTTGTTCAAAGTCGGGTTTTACGTTCGTTAAATGCTTGCCTTTTTCGCTTTCTTTGTAGGATAACGAAAACTTGTTACCGAGTCCCGTAGGCTCGGCGGCAAGCGCGGTTTCGCCGTTAAGGTCAAACGACTTTGATTTATCGTAAGTGTGCAAAATAAATCGACGCATTACATCGCCTCCGCAAGTTTGATGTTGATGTCCCGAACGAGCGCGTCCGTGTCGACTTCCGCCGCATAGTTTTGTATCGTAACCGTGATATTTTGCGTTTTGTTCGTGGTGCTGTTATCGTAGTTGTAAGTATCGCCGTATGTACTGCCGCCGTTGCCGCCGTCGTAAACCGTGCCGCCGCCCGCGCCCGATGTGTCGGGCGGGGTGGAGTCGATAATCGCGTTTACGTCGTCCATACTTTCAATATCGCTTGTATCAATGCGTAACTTAACTTCGGCAATGCGGTCGATGTGAACGCCAAGCCAACCGAGCGCACCGTTTACGCCGTCGATAAGCCCGTTTATAATGCCGATAACAAAGTTAATTGCGTCCTCGATAAAACCCAAAACAAAATTGATTACTTTTACAACGCCGTTAAATATCGTCGTAACGACTTTGCCGAAAATCGAAAACAACGGAGTAAGCCAACCGAGCAACGTGCCGAGTACCTTTAACGGCACTTGCAACGCCTGTAAACAAAGTTTAATCGGGATAAGCGCAACACTCAAAAGGGGTTGCAAAACGCTAAATAACGCCGATATTGCCGTTTGTATAGGCATTAAAAACATATCGACGGCAAGCGAGAGCATATCAAAAAGCGGTTGCAATATGCCGAAAATCATATTGATTATATCGACGAACGGTTGCAACGCCTCCGATACAAGATTGACGACGACCGCCAATATACCGCCGACAAGGTCGATTATCGGTTGTATGATTTGCATAATCAAGTCGAGTACAAGCATAACCGCGTCAAGCGCGGGTTTTAATGCTTCGCCGAGCGTCGATATAAGGTTGTTTATCGCTTCGCGGAAGGCTTCGCATTTCGTATATAACAAAATAAGAATTGCCACAACTGCCGCGATAATTAAAATAATCGGGTTTGCGGCAAGCGCGTCAAGCCCCGCCTTCAGCGACGGCAATATTTTTATGATGTTGCCGACTGCGCCGACAAGTTTGCCGATACCAAGCGTTAAGGGCGCAAGGGCGGCAATGACGAGCATTGCCTTTAACGCAAACGATTGTTGCGACACCGATAAACTATTAAACCACTCGGCAAGTTTTTGTAATTTCGGTATCAAGTTCGTTTGTATGTTTTCGGCGAGTCGCTGTATAAGCGGCGCAAGGGACGCGCCGATTTGCGCGGCAACGCCTTTTAACGATTGCTTTACTAAATAAAGCGTGTCGTCGAGTGTTGCAAGCGCGGCGACCTGTTCGTTTGATAACGCGCCGATTTGTTCAAATTCGCCCTTAAATTGATTGATTGCGTCCGACCCCGCGTTAAGATACGGCAACATTTGATTTGCGATTTTGTCGCCGAAAATCTCGTTTGCGTATGCCGCTTGCAAGGTTTTGTCCTGCATATTCGACAACGCGGTAAGTATGCCGTCAAACATTGCCTCTTTGTTTTCAAAATCGGCAATATTGATACCGAGCGATTGCAAGGCTTTTGACGCGTTGTTTACCGTACCCGTCGATAAGTCCAAAAGGGCGGCACGCCCTTTTATAAGTGCTTTTTCAAATACCGCCCACTCGACCCCGCATTGCGCCGTAACGTATTGATACTCTTGTACTTTTTCGGCGGATATGCCGAGCCGCAAAGATAAGTCGTCGATTTCCGCGCCCGTTGCGGCGGTTGTAACGCCCAACGCGCCGAGTCCCGTAACCGCGCCCGCCGCAAGGGTGGAGAGGGGCGTTAATGCACGACCCACGCCCGATATTGCGCCGCCGAGTTTTGATACGTTGTTGCCGACCTGCGTAAACTGTATTGCGTTGATTTTTTCGAGTTGCTGTTGTAACTGCTGTCCTTGCAATTCGGTTTTTGCGAGTTCGCTTTGTAACTTACGGTACGCGTCGGTGTCGATGTTGCCCGTATCTTCCAAGTACGACAAACGGCGGCGCAACGCGTCCGCATTTGCCGCCGTTTGGTCGATTGCCTGTTGAGCGACCTTTTGCGCCCGCGCGAATTTATCCGCGTCAAACTTTAATTCGAGGCTTTTTTGCAATGCGTTTAATTCGGTTTGCGACGATTGCGCCGCCTTCCGCATTGACGACATTTCTTTATTGAACGACGACGCGTCCGCGCCGATTTCAACGGTTAAGCCGCGTATTGTGTCCGCCATAGTTTAGCCTCCTGTTAAAAATTTGACCGCCTCCGCCGCCGATACATCACGCACGGCGTACCCGCGTTTTTGATTTTTCGCTTTTTGTGCCTGTTGTATCGCGTGTTTTAAGTTCGCAATATCAATCGACATTATCAAAACGTAAAGGTCGTTAAAATGTGATTGTGTGATAATAACGTCGGGTATTTTATGCTCGACGCATTTTTGCATAATGGTTATATAGCGCGGCACGGGTAGGGGCGGGCGGCTATCGGGTTGCGGGTTTAATTTTACCCACATATCCAATAACCGCGTGTATTCCTGCCCGTGCGTTACGAGTTTTTTGCGTCGGTGGTTGCCGTGTTCAACGCGATGTCGAAAACAAACTTGATTTTGTTTACAAGTTCTTTCAAATATTCGGTATCGGCAAGGTCGAATAACTGCAAAAACGCGTCGTAATTTTCGATTTCGTCGCTAACGATAAAGCAATAAATCGCTTTAAGCCCCGACAAAACTCGCACCGCGTCCGTTATGCCCGCTTTTTGTATGCGTTCAACATAGTTAAAAAGCGTTTCCGTTTTTGCGTTGTTCGAGAAGTTCTCTTCCCAACGCTTCTCGGCTAAAACCGACGTGTCGATTTTAACCTTGATTGTGCGCTTGTTTACGACGATTTTTTTTGCCGCTTCGTCGAGTTCTTTTTCAAGTACGGGTAAAGTGGTGTTAATCATAATTTTGCCCTCCGTGCGTTACGCTTCCGTGTCCGCACCCGCAAGCATTTTCGGGATAACGACCGCTTTACCAAACTCGGCGTAACCGTCCATATCGGGCGTTTTTGTCAACTTCCATACGCGGCGCGTATTGCCCTTACTGTCGACGTAAACCTTGCCGTCTGCCGCAAGCGCGTCAATACCTTTAATTTTAAGCGGAGTATCAAACGAGGACTCGTTAATTTCGCCGTTGTTTTGGTCGTAACTTTCCGACGGGCGGGTAGATGTTACGCCGTACAACATACATTTTGCAACCGAGATTTCGTTGTCGCCGTCCATTTCGCACACTTCAAAATAAATGACGTGCGGCGTGTTTTTGGTCGGCTTTATATCGGCAAGCCCGCTTTCGAGTAACATTTTGCGTCCGCACGCGATTTCGTATGCGTTGCAAATATTGTTTTGCGTGAGCGTTCCTGTTTGCCCTTTTTCGTTGACGTAAGAGATTATGCACTCGCCGTCGCCGTAAACTTCCTTTTCGGACGCGTCCGTTTCGAGTGCCATTTTGGTTGATGTACCCATAGACACAAAGTCGCCCCAACTGCCGTCGGCGGTAGGGAAGGCATACTTCGCGTTGCGGATATTAAAACGAATAAGATTTTGCGTCGGCGTTGCCGCCGCGTTTTTGGGTTGTGTCATAAGACTATTTACCTCCGTGTTTAATGGTGTTTTTGATTGCTTCAAAGATTTGCGACTCCGTGCTGTCAAAACAATTTCGTATAAAACCGTTATGCGGGTTGTCGCTGTATTCCAACACGTTTGACAAGGGAACGTCGCTCCGTGCTTCGCCTTTTGTGCCGTCTTTCGTTTTACGCCGCACGTCGCCGCTTGCAACGCGCGTATTACCGACATAACGGCGGTCTTTGTACTTTGTCTTGATTTGCCAAGACTGCGCCATTTTGCCCGTGTCGCGGGGCGTTGCCGCTTCGACCGCGCCTTTGAAAACCTCCGCGCCCGCTTGTACGGCTTTTTGCCGCGTATCAAAAGACGCGTGTTGAAAATCGGTTAATATTTCCGTCAATGCTTCGGGCAACTTGTCGAGCGGTATGTTACCCGTCGATATGCCTTTATTTGCCATAATCAACCGCCCCCACATAAACAAACTCCATATTGACCCCGCGATAGCGATTGTCGCCGTCGGGTATATCGGTTTCGTCGTTTGCAATGCGGAAGTGCGGGTCGGCTATTATCGCGCGTTTGATTGCCTTTAAGCGTTCGTCGACTCCCGAATAGCGGGGGTCGGTTTTTTCGTACAAGTAATAATAATTCACGTCGATGTACACGCGGCGCGTCAATGCGTTGCCGTCGCCGTATGTTTTCGGGGTGTTCGATACAACGCGATAAACAACGTACTCGTCGTTGTTTACCTTGACTTGCATATTTTCGATACTTTCCGTTTTAACCCGCCGCAAGTGGTTTGACAAAACCCCGAACGGGAGGAGGGTGGTATCGAGTATTTGTTGTATGACCGCCGTTACGTTCATTATTTGCCCTCGTACTTTTTAACTTGCATTTCAATCATTTTGTTTTGATTGAGATAATTGTCCGCCGCCGACGCAAGACAAAACGTGTGCGCTTCGTCCTGTATGCCGTAAAGGTAAATGCGCACGTCCGACGTAATGAGCGCGTCGTAAACGGCTTTTACATAAGGCATACGCAAACGGGCGGGGCGGATAACGCCGTCGGCTTGCTGTTTTAATGCGGCTTGCCCGTAGGAGTTCAACCACTCGCAATAAAAGCAATCGGTCGTAATAGGCGAGCCGCTTTCGTCCTCGCCTATATTGACCGCGATTGTTTCCCACGTTGTCGCCGCGCCTTTGCCCGCGATGTGCCGCGTCCGCTGTACGGCGAATTTAACAAGCGTGCGTCTTTCGTTGACTGTTTGTTTCGCCATATTACTTCCTCAACTGCGCGATAAGCGCGACAACCATACCGTCGTTTTTTATAACCGTGTCGGGTACGTTTTTATCGAACGCGTCGGCGAATAAGGCTTTGACAGCGTATGCCCGTTGCGTACCTAAACGGTCGCGCGGTACGCCGCTTTCAACCATAAACTCCTCCGCAAGTTCAATATAGCCCTGCACGGTTTGTCTTAACTGCGGGTCAGCCCCAAAATAGCCCAATTTATATAAGATGTTGTCGACTTCTTGTTGCATTTCGACCTCCTAACGTAATACCGTTTCGTATCGGCTTTTGCGCCGACCCGCAATCAAAACCGATGTTAAGCCTTCGCCGCTTTCTGTACGGTCATAAAACCGTTGTACATAGCGGGCGAGCCGCCGACGAATACCGACGCTTTGAACGCAACAACGCCCTGCTTAAACTTGAAGTCGGTAGATTTTTCGACTTCGGTGTCGGTAAAGTACGCCAATTCGTAACCCTTCAATTTGCCGTAAATCAAATAAGGGTTGCCCGCCGTAACCGCGCCGAACGCCGCAAGTTTCGACGTGCAAACAAACGGTATGCCGTTAATCGTTCCCGTATTGCCGCGTACAATGATGTCGTATGCGCGACGCTTTTCCGCGCCCTTGACCTTTGCAAATTCTTTAAGGGTCAATTTGTTCAAAACAAGGTACGCGTCGCCTTCGACGTCCTCGTCGCCGCCATAATCGAAAATGATGTTGTCGAGCGTGTTTTCGTCGATAGTGGCAACCGTTTTGCGCTGTGCCGCCGTGATAATCTTTGCGGGCGCGTGCAAAATGCCGACAAGTTCGTCCGTGCCGCTTCCGTCGATAATTTGCGCAATAATCTTTTTGCGCAACGCGCCGACAACGGCGTTTTCGACTTCTGTAACGTAACGCGCGGAGGGCAACTTTTCGACCTCTTCGTTGACTTCCGCGTATGCCGTGATTTTTACCTTGTTAATCGCGGCATAATCGAATGTAGGCTCGGCGGTGGTGTAGTCCGCGCCTTCGGCGGTAATGCCGCCTTCGCCGATAGACTTTGCAAAAGGCTTTTTGTAACTTTCCGCGCCCGTGCCTTCAAGGTGTACCTCGTTGACAAGTTTATCAAGCGTGCCGACCTGTTCAAACGTAGGCGCGATGTCGCCGCTTGCAACCGTGCCGAGAGCCGTAGAAGTGGACGCGACGGCGCGATGTTCGACCGTTGCTTTCTTGCCCGCTTTAAGCGCGTTTGCGCGTTTCTCGACCGCTTCCGCATTTTCGGCGGCGCGTGCCTGTTCGTTTACCTTGTTATCGTCGTGAACGACAACGGGAGCGGGTGCGCCGCCGTTCGGCGTGCGTGCCGCGCGAAGTTCCTCTTCGTGCTTCGCTTCCGCTTCGTCCTTGCGCAATTCGGCGACGGTGTAGTTAATCGCGTCAACCCTTGCGCGAATTTCCGCAAGACGCTCGGCGGTGGTTTCGTTCTTTGCCGCTTCCACTAAAAGGGCGGCGCGCTCTTCGAGTAATGCTTTGATGTTCATAATGTTTTTTGTTCCTCCACAAAAATAAATTTTTCTTTCGCAAGTTGTAACGCCGCTTGCGAGTCGACGGTTTGCCGCCTTTGTTCATTATCCAACGCCGCCGCCTTCGCGTTATCCAACGCGATTTTGTCGTTATCCAACGAGGCGGGGGAGCGGGCATATATCGAAGTTTGCGGGTATGCGCCGTCGTTTACGGCGGACACCTCGAAAACCTTTGATATTTTGGTAATACGGCGCGTCGGCATATCGGTATCAAGGTCGCGCCACTCATAGCCCGATACCATAACCCCGAACGCAAAAGACATATCCTCAACGTCGCCGCGCTGTACCGCCGAGCATAATTCGCGGGCGGTGGCGTTGTTTTCGATGTCGAGCGTCGTTTTGATGTGCATACCGTCGGGTTTTATTTCGATTTCCATTGTCGACCGTTTGCCGCGCCTGTGCCTTGCAAGCGGGAGCATACCGTCGTTGTGGTTAATCATAAACTTTACGTCGGATATATCCGCGTCGTCGAGTGCGTGCGGGTCGATTTCCTCGTAAAACAAGTCGCCGATTGCCGTCCGTTTATCAAACACAATAGGGCAACCTTCAATTACACCCTTTAACGGGTCGATTGCCGCCGCCGAGCCGTCGGGCGCGGCGCGTAATATCTTTTGCGGCAAGTTTAATTTCGTAACGTCGATGTCGGGCATTATGTTTCGTCCTCCTGTTTCGGTTTCGGCGCGGTCGGTTTTTTGCCCTGCGACAACGCCGATAATTGATATTGATTTGCAATAGATGTGTCGATGTAGTTTAGCGATACGCGGGTCGGCTCGTCGTCGGGGTCATATCCCAACAATTCACGTCGCTCGGAGCGGGATAGTAGCGCGTCCTCTTGTGTCATTTTTGCGATTTCCTGCCGCCTTGCAAACGATAACGATTGTACGATTTTGTCGTAAAATTTTATCGTGCGCCCGTGCGCAAGTTGCAACGGGGTAAAAAGCGTTATGCGCATTGCTTCCGTGATAGATAGCAAAAGCGGCTCGACCGCCGTTTGATAAAATGCGGTAAATTCGTCGTCGGTGTATTTGCCGAGATAAATCGGTACACTAACGCCGAACGGCGACAAAAGGTTTTCGCGCAAGTATGATAAAACGGTTTGCGGTATATCCTGCGTCGCAATATTTATCGGGGTAAACGTGGACTCATAGTCGGTTGCGACAATGCCTAACTCGCTATTGAAAAGGTGCTTTTCAAATTCGGCGCGGTTAATATCGCGTTTGTCCGCTTCCGCGAGCGTTTTAAGCGATAAAACGCCGTGCAACGATAACGACGCTTCGAGCGATTTCGGGACGGACTCTTGTATCACGTTTAAGGTTTGCAAGGTTTTTAACATTTCGCGCCAATCGCCGCGACCGTTCGCGTCGCCGCCTAAATAGGGGTTTGCGCCGTAACCGAGCCGTATGTGTATTAAATCGCTATACGGCAAGTCGAGTACGATGTCGCCGCCCGATGTGCCGCGCAATTCCGCCCGCATTTCGCCGTCGGCGTAATAGAGTTTTACGGTGGCTTTTTCAATCGGGTAAAACCCGCGCGTAACGCGGCGCACTTTATCCGTGCCTTCAATCGGTACTTCGTCATACGCCCAATAAATAAAACAATTTCGATTGACGAGCGTTATGTAAGCGACTTTGTATAAAAAATCTTTAAGCCCGCAAAGATTGTTTACACGCCCGACAAAAACTTTGTTGATGTCGTCGTTTGCAATCGTTACACGGTGCGGGGAGTGGGTTTCCGTAACGCTTTTGATACTGCACTTTGACACTTCCTCGCAAACGCGATGTATCGCCGTTTTAACAATGTCGGACGCTGTTATATCCTTGCCGAACGACGAAAACAAAACCGAGTTTGCGTTTACAACGCGGTTATATGTGTGCGGGTTATCCCAACCGAGCAAATTGTGTATTGCGTTTTTAAGCGTTGACAATCGGCTTGCCTCCTTGCAAAAGTAAATAAAAAGTGCGCCGATAGTAACGAGCGGTAATTCTCGTTAATATCGGCGCACTCACGTTTTGATTTGTGGCGATTAAAAGATAATCGCGGCGCACTCACCGCGTCGGGCGGTGGATATGCAAACATTGACACCAACGGCGCACGCGCCCGAACGGACGGCAATACAAGGCGATTGCGGCGCACTCACCGCGTGGCGGTGGTGGTGTGCTGTATTCAATTTGACCCGATTATAACTCGGCGGGCGGCATAAAGTCAATATTTTTGCGTTATGAATTTTTAAGAAGTTTTTTTCAGTTATCGCGCGGCGGTATTGTGTAGGTGTACTCGCGGCGGCATTTCAGGCAAAGAAAAGTCGCGTTAATCAAGCCGTTGCGCATATCGTATTTGCCGATTACGGCGTGATGTACGGGGCAACGCACTTGTCGCGTGTAGTTCGTATTTTGCTTTTGCGGTGCGTGTTTGTCGCCCATATTTACCCTCCGATTTTCGCCATAAACGCCGACTTGACTTCACGCAACGCGGCGTATGCGATTATTTTTGACATTGTGCCGTCAATCTTGTTGCCGATGTACCCGTTTATTTTCGTCGGCATTACAAAACCGTTTTTGTCGACGCGGACGGCTGTGTTGCGGAAGTTCCAACGGCAAATTTCGTTATTGTTGTAATTGATAAGCCGCGCCCGCAAATCGGTTTCAACATTGCGGGTCGGCACGTTCAACGCTTCGGTCGTCATACGAATTTTGCGCGGTACATCTTTACCGAATTTGTCGGCGATTTGCTTTGCAAATTCTTTCGCGTGCCACTCGTCATAACCAACCGTAAGCGGGCGTATGTGGTATTTTTGGTATAACTCCCAAATATAGCCCGATACGACAACGTCGTCAATTACGTTGTCTTGAATAATGCGCACTAAACCCGCCGCCGCCCACTCGTTATAATTCTTTTTTTCGGGGTTAGTGGGGGACTCGGTCGATTGTTCGTCGCCCGCTTTAACCGCCGTAACAAAGTACATTGTATGCAAATATTTGACGGGGTCATTCGGGCGCATAAATAAAAACGTGCAAGCGCAAAGGTCGTTTGTTTCCGCAAGGTCAACACCCACAATGCACCAACAACGCTCGAAGGCGGCAATATCGAACGTGGCGGGGCAAACGATGTCTTTTTCTTCGAGCCACGCGTTCGCGGATAATTGCCGCACGTTAAAATCTTTTGCAAGGATAAAGGCGCGGTCGCTTCCGCTGTGGCGGGCGGTGTCGACTTTATCGCGCAAATACGACGGCTTTTTCGATATGCCATACAAGGGGTTTGACTTCGTCCAACTGCGCTCGTCGTTCCATATTTCCGCCTCGCTGTCCTGCGTATATAGCCATATCAACCAACGCGACACGTCGTGGTCGGCTTCGCCTTTAAGTGCTTTTCGCGCTTCGGCGAGCCGTGCGTCAAGATAACCGTCGCGCACAATGCCTTCCGTTGTGATTTCAAAATAAAGCGGCTCGTCCTGCGTTGATACCGATGTTTTAAGGGGCAACACGGTTGACGCGTCTTTCATTTCGTGTATTTCGTCGACAATCGCAATTTTGATATTGCGCCCTTCTTTTGCGCCTTGCTTCGCCGACATTTTTTTGATTGACCCCTTGTTTTGTGCCGAGAATTTGCCCGTCTTTTTGCGCTGTTTCGGGTTGCCGAAAAATATACCCTTGTTATTTTTTCGGGTAACGTGGGATATTGCCCGCGACTCTTCCCGAAAAGCGTTGATACAATCAAATACGAGTCCCGCCTGTTCGTGGTCGTTCGACGCGCACATTACTTTTTGCCCCATTTCGCCGCAAAACCACTCGGCAAGGGTAAGCGCGGCAATAAACGGCGTTTTGCCGTTTTTGCGGGCGACAAGGAGTATAGCCTCCGTAAAGCGGCGTACCCACCCCGCACCGTATGACAACTCGGTATCGTAAACGTAAAACCCGAAAACCGCCTCCGCAAAGGCTTTTTGAAAAAGTGCCAAAATAAAGGGCTTGCCCGCAAACGGACTCTCGAAAAGTTTTACTTCTTTTTCGATAAAAGCAATACGCCGATGTGCCGCCTTCAGCGTAAAACGGTATTTGCCGTCGCCGCAAAAAATATCTTGTATCAGCATTTCGAGCGTGGTTTTAAGTTCGCGCCCGATTATGATATTACCCGAACGGCAACGCTTGTAATATTCAATCAAAAAACTATGCTCGCCGTCGATTTCCTCGTTAAGCATTTGCCAACCCTGCAACGGGGTTATATCGGGGTTATCAAGTACCCACTCGACGGGGGCGGTTGCCGCTTCCGTGCCGTTAATCGTTGTCGTCGTCATATTCGCCTAAATCGTCCCCGTCGTCGCCGTTTAAGCCGCCGAGAAGTTCCTTGTTTAATTTTTGCATTGCCGATTGATATTGCGCCATAAATTTAGTCCACGCCCGACCCGCCGCCGTTTCGCGCTGTACGGACGGGTTTTTCGGGTCGTAAATTATTTGCGGCAATTCCTTGATTGCTTCCAAACACGCAAAAGACTCCGCAACTTTGCGGATAAGTTCGTCGTTAATGCGTAACTTGATTGCGTCAACGCCCGCCGCCGTATATTCGTTTACGAGCCGCGTATATTCCGCATTTGCAATCGCTTTTTTATCTTTGCTTTTTTTCATTTCCGCCTCCTTTTTGGAATTTGTAAACTTTTCGGGCAAAAAGTCAAAATTTCGGTGTGGGCTTTTTTTGCCTGCGGCTTGGAGTCTTTTCGGGTTTCAAAAATTTTGCGAGGGTAGGGGGGTATCACGCTGTAAACCGTGCAAAATAATTTTCTATCCAACCGATAACCACGTCGCGCACCGCCGCCCGCGTGATGTTTTCATACGCCCGCTTGATACACTCCGCCTTCGGTGTGTCGATGTGTACAAGGGTTATAACGCCGTCGGGATATTCCCGCACAATACGGTCGCGGTCTATGCGGTCGGGATATGTGCCGATAATATACGCGTCCTGCCAACGGCGGCGCGGCGTTGCCGTGCGTATTTCGTCAAGCAAATAATCGCGTATATTGAACGCAACGCGCTTTGTCGCGTCGGGCTTGTCGTACTGCCCGCATACGCATATTGCGCCGTGTATTCGGTCAAGGTCGACGACAATATCGTTGCGGGACGCAACGCTTTGTACATACGTTGATTTGCCCGCTTGCGGTGCGCCGTAAACAAGATAAACGCGCTTTGCGCCGACAGCATTACCAAAACGGGCGTGCGTGGCGTTGTGGCAATCGTGGCATAATACCTCGATATTTGCGGGGTTTAGTGCGATGTTTACGTCGTCGATGTTGTCGAGCGTAAGTTCTATTTTGTGGTGCGGGCGCAATTCGGCAATATCGAATACGCCGCCGCAACGGGCGCAAATACCGCCGCTTTTAACCTTGCAAGACTGCGCAAGCGTTAAATAATCTTGACGGCAATAAAACGCGTGTATCGGGTCTAACGCCATATTAAACGCCCTCCCAACCGTCGGGCGGTATCTTGCCGTCTTTCGCAAGTTCTAACGCCTTTTTGCGTAATTCGATTGCTTGCGGGTCGCGGGCAAATTCGCCCGAATATCGGTTAATGAGTAAGAATTGTATCATATTTGCGTCGGGCTTTGCATACTTTCGGTCGGTGTAAGTTTTTGTTTGCGGCTTGCCGTCCACAATGACGGTTGTCGTGTGGGTTTCTTCGTAATAATAACCCATTGCGACGCGGTATGCGTTGTTTAATAAATCGCCTTTTTGCGACTCGCGCGCGCGTAAAAGCGTTTCGGTTAATTCGGGGTTATCTTTCTTGTATTGCGCCCATTGTGTCTTGCCAACCCCTAAAACGCCGCAAATATCGCCTTCAGTAACTCCGCAACGGGCGTATCGTTCAATATCCGCCAAATAAGGTAAAACCTTATTTGCGTACTGCGACGGCGTGCCGCGCTTCTTTTTTTCGCCGTTTTCGGCGGTTTTTTCCGTCTTTACGGGCGGTTTTTTTGCTGTTTTTTTGGTCGGCTTTTTTTTCGCTTCCGTATTTTCGGTTTTTTTGCTTTGTTTCGGCATTTTTTACCTCCTTGTTTCGGTGTTTTATCGGTTGCCCGCGTCAAGCAAAATTTTTGATAAAATCATAAACGGCAATGCCGCGATTGCAACCAAAAGCGGCACACACGCGCCGAGCCACGATAAGAGAGTCGCGCCGCACAATTTACACACGATAAAAATTGCCGATAGTGGGGTACAAAGTACGATTACAAGCAACGCCACGATGTAAATTGCCGAGATTACTTTTTTTAACACTTTTTGCCTCCTGTTTTTTTGATACTTAAAACCGCCCACCCGTCCGTTAAGCCGACAAAGTCCTTCAAGATGTGCGTTATTAAAACCGTAAGCCGCCGCCCCGTATATTGCCCGTTTTCCCATTCGCGCAATATCAACATATCGCCGACGGCATAATTGCGGTCGTCAAAACGCAATTCGTATGTTTTTACGCCTTTTTCGACCGCCGTGTAATATTCGGGTAAAATTTTCAAGTCGTGTATTTGTGCCATTGTGCGCCTCCGTAAATAAATAATTTTTCAATGCGGTTTTGTTTGTTGCGGTTGTTTAAGTGCGTCGTGATTTCGTGTTGCCATATACACACAAAGTCGTCGGGCGCGGTGTATTCGCTTACAACGACGATATGACCCGCCGCCGTTTGCTTCCTGCACCATTCCCAAAATGCCGCCGTATCGAATTTGCCGCCGCCGTAACCGATACCGTCGGAATAGGGCGGGTCGCAATAAACAAGCACGCGCTCCCGTTCGGGGAGTCGCAATTCCCGATAATCGCAACACCCGACAAGGATATTGCGCAATGCGGGTAATTGACGGCGAAAATTCTCGCGGGCTTCGTTAAAATAATTTCGGGTTTTGCCGTTTTTGGTGGTGGCGGTCGCGCCGTAACAACCGCCGTAAACGCGGGCATTGTAAGAGCCGAATAAAAGCACCGCCGCCCGATACCAACGGGCATATTTGTCGGGGTTATCCCGCACGTCGTAATATTCGGCGCGGGTCGGTGTGTGTAATTCGTCCAAAAGTGCGGGGTTATCGCGGCACGCTTCGACGAGTTCGCATACAAGCGGGTCAATATCGTTGCCGAGCCTGTATTCGCATTGTATTTTATCAATCACGTTAAAACCGCCCGCGAACGGCTCGACGTACTGCTTGATGTTGTACTTTGATATGTAGCCTTGCAAAATTTCGACGATGTCGTTTGCGATTTTTGCCTTACTGCCAATGTATTTCATTTTTTACTCCTTGCGGCGCATTTTGATGTACAAGTACGCGCCCGTTGTGTATTCGCTTGTTTTTTTGTTGATGTCCGTCATTTGATAGCCTTTGTATAAGCCCTCAAAGACTGCCGTCGGGTTGACCTTTTCGTAAAAAATGCGGTTTACCTTGCGGCGCGTAAACTTTGTGTCCGATATTGTGATTTGCGGCTTTTTCAAGTTCTTTGACGCGACGTACCGTTTGAGTCCTTTCGGGTCTTTCATACAATACCGCGCCATACCTTCGTAACCGCTCTCGTCCGCAACCAACCGCCGCACGTTGTTTCGACCGCCGTTGCCCCATAAGTCCTCCATTTTGTCGCGGTCGGCAAAGTTTGTTACAATGTGGTGATGTATGCGCTTTTTGCCTTTCTTTTCGTCGTTTTCAAATTCCGTCCAATAAACGTATTTGAGCGGGGCGAAGTTGTGTCGTTCGGCATAGTGCTTTAATCGGCGTATAAACTTTGCGACTTCGCGTTGCGCTTCCTTGTAGGTTTTCGGCAAGTGGGCGTTATCGTAAGTGAACGTCGCCCAAAAGTCCGAGTCGGTAAAATTCGTATTGATAAGCCGCACAACGCTTTTTACCGCGTTTTTGTAATTGAGCCGCTTTTGTGCTTCGCGGCTTTCCTTTGTTTTTCTTGCCCTTGATGTCGATGTGTGGGTGTCCCAAATAGGATAAACCTCGACTTCAAGCACGTTGCCGCTTTTAATCGTCTTTGCCCGATACTTGACGATGTGCGGGTCGTTTAACGATTGCAAAAGAGCGTCGTTTTCCGCGTCCCGTATTTCGTCGGCGTATATTTCGTCAAAATCGAATTTATGCGGGTCGAGTGTGTATGTCCTTGCCATTATTGCCTCCGATAATCAAACTTGAAAAGACAAGGAATAGCCCAACAAGCGGGGGACAACACGCGGGGGCTAATTGTGGCGTTGTTCTTTCTTAACGAGTTTATCGAACGCCCCCGACGTTTTCCCCCGCCGCCCCCTTTCCCCGACCCCTGCAAAGTTTACCGAATAGGGGAAGGGACGGGATGGCGAGTGCTTGTTATTTTTTACTTGCGTCGTTGATAAGATAATACTTCATTACGAGGACGCAAAAGCACGGTTTTTGTTGCGCAAAATGTTGACTATCTGCCGCCGATATGGTATAATAATATCGGTTGTTCGGTTGACATTTATGTCAAACTTTGCGGGCGGTCGGAGTGCCAAGTTCGACCGCCCGTTTCCTTGCCTTAAATAGTGTTGCGATGTACGCAACCGTTTTAATTGTTTTTGCCGTTCGGCGTTCCCGCGCCGTCGGCTTTTTCTTTTGCTTCGATTGCCGATAAACGGTCGGCGAGTGCTGTTACCGCTTGCCGCACAAAGTCGCTTTTACTTAAATAACCGAGTTTGCGCAACGCTTCGGGCGCGAATACGCGCTCGGCGATGTCGCGGTCGATTTCAACCGTAAGATTGTACAAGCCTTTGTCGCGCCGTCTTTGCCGCTTCCGTGCCGCTTCTGCCGACGGTGCGGGGTTGTCCGCATTGCCGCCGTCCGTCGCGCCTTGCGCGTGTGTAGGCGGTGCAAGCGCGATTTCGCGCGGGTCGTAGATGTCGAGCGGGTCGCAAGCGAGCGTTTTGCATATCGTTTCAAGGGTGCGGGGAGTGGGTAATACAATATCGTTTATAATCTTGCTTAAAAGCGGGCTATCGACGCGCGGGTCGATTTTATGCACATTTTCCGACACTTCCTTTTGCATTACGCCGCGTTGTAACATTACTTTTTTATATCTTGACATTACGAGCCTCCCGCCGCCGATGTGGGCGGCTTTTCTTTTGCCGCTTCCGCCGCAATGTGCGCCGCGTGGTATTGCCTGTAAACAAGGAATACGTCGCAATCGCAACATTTACCCGCCGCCCGAATATCGGGGCAAAGACACTTAACGTCGCATAATTCGCGGCGGGCAATTTCGCCCGCGTATTCAAATATGCCGATATTCTCGTCAAATTCGCCGATACCAAAAGAGCGGCGCGGGTTGACCGCATTTGTGTCGACGTATATATCCGCGTAAATCTTGCGCGTATCGCCGCCGTATCGTTCGATATTAAAGGGTACATTTTCGTTTATGTAGTCAAACACAATGCCGCGCTCGGCGCACCAATCGACCGCCGCTTGCAAAAGTTCGCCACTCCTGCAAGTATGCAAAATAAGTATTACGCCGTCTTTTGCAAGTTCCTTTATATAATATAAGGAATAGGGGAGCGGGTCGCCGATGTCGGGGTATGCGTCTTTGCATAGCGTACCGTCAAAGTCGACCGCAACGATTTTCGGGAGTTTTATTTTCCGTGCTTCTTGCTTTTGCATTGTTTCCCTCCGTGATACGCGGGACGCGCGGGCGGGGTTATTTTTACGCATAAGCCCGCCGCCCCGTTGCACGCGCTTATTATGCCGCCCGTTCGGTCGACCGTTAATTCGATTGCCGAGTCGGGGTTTTTATTGATTGCGTTTATAAAGTCCGCAAGTTCGTTGATTTTGTAGTCCTGCATTATTTCGCCTCCGTGCCGTTACGTTCAAAAACCGCCTTAATGATTGCGTCGCCGATATAGCCCTTGACTTCCTGCCCGACAAGGTCTTTAACCTTTTTATTAATAGCCTTCATATAATCGTAAACCGCGTCTTTGAGTTCGTATATTGCGGCGTCGACTTGCTTTTTTACCATTTCGTTGATTGCGCCCATATTGTTTTTGTACGTTTCCGCAATCGCCGTTTTGACCGCGTCGTAAAGCGTTTTTTTTGAATACGCCGCCGTTGCGGTAAGTGTAACTATCTTTTTGTAATTCGTTATCAAACGACTTTATTATTTCGTCGGTTTTGCGGGTAAGTTCGGCGGCAAATTTCTTTTGCGTGATGTCGCGGGCTTGCTTGACCGCTTCCGCCGTAAGTACGTCGGTCAACTGCTTTGTGATTTCTTTCGAGTCAATCGAAAAATTTATTTTTGTTTTCACATTACACCTCCACGCGTGCGCCGTCGGAATAGGCGAGCGAGATAACGATTGCGCCCTTGCTGTTTGTGGATATTGCAACCTTCACGCGCCCGCAATTCAAGTTTGCTTTTGCGACCTGCTCGTCAAGCACGGCAACGCCGCAATTAAATAAAAGGTCGTAAAGCGCGTCCGTGTATTCCACGCCGCGCTCTTTGGTAAAGTACGGGCGAATATCGTCAAGGGCTTTGCGCAATTTATTGATGTTTTTCTCGCGCTTTTCCGCTTTTTCGATTTCCGCTTGATATTCACGGGCGCGGTCGCAATCGCATTTACGCGTCGCCGCTTCGTTCGCCGCTTCCGCGCTTGCGTATTTTTCGACGGGGAGCGTTTGCTTGCCGCAAAAACGGCAAGTCGGGTAAAAAGTAGGGGAGTCGGCGGTTTCGCCGCCCTGCGTGGGCGCGTGGCGGGTCAGTGCTTCCGCCGCGTCATAATCGGGCATATAGCCATTTAAGGGGTTGTTTTTCATAATAGATTACCTCCGTTTAATTTTTGTTGTTGTTTCGTGCAATTCCCTTTGCATTTGCCGACGGGTACGCGACACGTCAAGCAATAGTCGGGTGCGGGGTCTTTCGGTTTTTTGGTCGCCGCTTTGATTGCCTTTGCGGGGCGGGCGGTGTGGTTGTTCGGTTTTTTCATATATACCTCCGTTTAATTTTTGTTTGATGTAAATTTTATTTTTTGCGGCGGAAAATCAATATAATAATGTTTCTTGTTCGGGTCGCTTCCGTTGTTGTTGCACCCTTTTACCGAGCAACAACCGCAAGCCGTACCGCCGTCGTCGATGTTGTTTGCGATTTTGTGCTTGTATTTTTTTGCGCAACTTTCGCAAATTTCCGCCCAAATACCGCCGTCGTCTTGCGTATATTCGTCAAATACAATGCCTTCGTAAATCAAGTTTTCCATTTTAACTTTCTATCCTCCAATCGTCGGCTCGTAACGCAAACGCGTCGCCGTGTTGTATTATGTCGGGGTAATTGCTGTTTGCTATTGTCATAGCGTATTTGTCGATTTCGTATGCGTGATATTGCACGTTTCTAAAACCTAATTTATCAAGGCAATAACGCCCCGTGCCGATACCGTCATACATCGACAAAACCAAAAGGGGAGTGTCTTTTGAAAACGAATTGAGCCGTTTTTGCAATATGTGAATAATTACTTCAGCCGTCCAACCGTTACCGAGTCCCTTGTAAGCCTGCGCGTTCGATACCGCGCGGCAATAGTTATCGGGCATTGTTTGTAAGCGGCAACATTCATTTACGGACAATTTTCGTATAATGTAGAGTCCGTCGGGTGCTTTGAACGGATAAGATTTGCCGTTAATAATTATTTGTTGATTTTTTACTTGATAGGTCGGACGAGTTTCGTTTTTGTCGGCACGTTCAACAATACCCGTTGCGCCTAATTGTCCGTTTGTTGTTATATCGCATAAAAAATCACGTTGACCGCTATGCGAATATGCCGCCCGAAGGCAACGTGCTTTATCGGTTTGCCGAGTTCCGCACGGTATAGGTTGCAAAACTAAATTATTGTGTTCGTATTTGCTCGCTGTTACGGTAGGGGCTTTATCGGTCTTTATTCTGCCGCTATTATAGCCGTGCGGTAATTGATGTATCGCCGCCGCATTGTAGTCTAAAATATCGCGTAAAATTATGCCTCTATCGGAAGGCAAAGGCACGTCGCCGCAATTATGGACGTAAAACCTTTCTCTATGTTGCGCCGATACAAGCGCGGAGTCTATTTCAATATAACGTGCGCCCGTATCTTGCATAAAAAACGTGCCGTCGTAAACCGATAACTCGTTGCGTATTTGTTGTTTAATAGCGGGTGCGGCGGACTTGTTATTTTCATATAGGAATATATCGGGGTTAAATTTCTTTTTTGCGATAAGGTAATTTTTGAACAACTCCCAACCAACGCCCGACGCTTCGGTTTCGCGTTTGTCCGCTTTTGCTATGCTCCAATATGTACAAGGCGAGCCGCCAAGTAGTATTTTTATCAATTTGCGCCTCCTGTGATGTCAAATATAGATACTTGCGAACGCACCGCGTCGAGCCATTGCGTCCCGTCGCGGTATTCGTCGGGGTCTAATTCAAACGCGATATAATCACGTTGTAACCGATACGCCGCAACCGCCGTCGAGCAACTGCCCGCAAATGCGTCAAGTATTAAATCGCCCGTGCGGGTGTGTTGCTGTATAATGCGCGATAATAGGTCGGTCGGCTTTTGGTTTTGGTGTATTTGTTTGTCGCCTGTAACCTTGCCGTATCGCCATATATCGTCGTATCGAGGCATTTCGGCGTTGAACGGGGCGCGACCTTTGTTTGCGTATATAATGATTTCGTAACGTTTGCCGTACTGCGCTTCGAGGTCGCCCGCCGTGTGGTTGCCTTTATCCCATATAATGAGATTTTTAATTGTAAAAAATCTTTCGACCTGCTGTTTGAAAAAATCGACCTTGTCGCTTCCGCAAAACATATAAAGCGGGGTGTTGTCTTTCATTACGTCGAATAAAAGGGGGACGAGGTCTATAATCAACTGCGGGTCGGTATCGCCTTTAATCGCCTTGCAAAATTTGTGTTGCTTGTCCTGCCGTCGGTGGGTTTTATAGTCTATCAAATAGGGCGGGTCGGTTATCACGCAATCGACGCGTAACCCCTGCGCAATCATTTGACGCAACCCGTCGAGGCAATTCATATTGTAAACGTGATTGCGTTCGAGGGTCATTCAATACCCCCCCCCGCAAGAATAGCCGCCGCCGCGTTTTGCGTCCTTAATCAGCCGCCGCGCCAAGTAGTAAAACTCGTTATACAAACAAAGTTGCCGTTTGCAACGCTTAAATGTTTTTACGACTTGTCGGCGCGGCGCGTCGACTGTGCAAAGAAAACGAATATACTCCGCCTTGCTTTCTTCGTGCGCCCAATCAAAGTCGCGGTTTATATTCAAGGCGTTAAACGCTGTAAATTGCGTATGTAACTTTTTTTCGGGGTGTTTGCGTGTATATAGTACAAATTTCAAAATTGCGTCCATTTTAACCTCCTTCCGCCGCTTCCGCCGCTTCGTATAAATCGGCGTAATAATCGCCCGTGTCGGGGTCGGGATATGTCGGGGCGGGTTTTCGTTCGGGCGGGGTGGTAGTAGTGGAGTCGGCGGGTTTTGGTTTCCGCGCTTCGTTTGCGTGGGTACACGTTGCAAAATGCGATATGTAACCTTCGCCGTCGGGTATCGGCGTTAATATGCCGCCGCCCTTAATAACCGATACGCGGACAACCTTGCCTTCGGGCGTAACGACAACGTCTTTGCCGCCGTGCGTGTTCGCGTATTGTACCGCATTTGCGTCGCAAGGCATTGACCGCCCGTTTTGCGTCTTTATCCACACAATAGGCGCACCGCAAAATTTACATTTGACAACTTTCATAATATCAATGCTCCCGTATGGTTTTGATGTCCGACGCATAAAAACGAATACGGCGCGAGGGCGTTTCAACGTAATAGTGGGTTATCGGTGCGCCGTTGTCGGTTATAATAATTTGCCTATGAAAAAAACCCGCCGCCACCGAGCCGTCGACAAACTTTATAAAAACCGACTTGCCGATAAGGGCGTTTATTTTTTCGTCGGGTTGCGCCGCTTCCTGTATGCTTTTAACGTGAGATTTCTTAAAGTGAATTTCGCCGTCCTCGCGGTCAAGCCAATACCCGCGAATTTGCGCATTATTCGCGTCGGGGTTTTTCGTGTAGGTTGCGAGCGTGTCTTTATGCAATACGCCGACTTCGATGTCGCCGTCGTATGAGTCGACAAATTCAACCTCAACCAATTTGCCGACAAGCGCGTTAAATTTGCCGCTTTCGGTGCGTTGTAACGGCTTTGATGTGATGTTATCCGCCGCCGCGATTATAGCCGCGTTTTGTGCGGCAAGGGCGCGGGCGGGTACAACGACGGCGATATTGCAAGGGTCGCAACATACGCCCGAATTACTAACGGGGACGGGGTTATTCCCGTACCCAACAAAAGGCTTGCCGCATATACAACAAATTTTTATATCGTTCATTTTGCGCCTCCGTTCTTTTTCTTAAAGTAAGCCCGCCAACATACCGCAAAATCACGGCGGCACGGTTTCCCGCGATGTGCGGGGCATATTGTTTTTGATAATTCGTCTTGATACATATTGCGCGGGCAAATACGGCAAGCGTATTTGTGCATTTCTTTTGATATTTCGATTATTGCATTTACGTCGTCGCCGCATTTGCGGACGCGTTCTTGTAATTCGGCAACTAAATTCATTGTGCGCCTCCGTCGAAGTAGTCAAATAAATTCATTTGATTATCGGGTGCGCCTGTTTTGTGCTTCTTTACAAATTCGCGGTATTTGCGGGTGTAGTCGTAACTTTTGCCGAATATAGCGCAAACGGCTTTGTAAAGTTTCGGCTCGTATTGCTGTATGATGTTTAACTCGTTTTCAAAGTCGCTCCCGAACGGGCAACCCGCGCAACCCGTCCGCCGCAAGCCGTATTTTGTATAACAATCGGAGTGTATGATGTTATACGTCGTTTCGTAATGCGCTTTGTCCTTATCCGTAAACCACCATATCGGGCGGTATGTGTCGATACGATAACCGACCCCTTCGGTAAAGCACGTCCCGATTGCAACCGTCCGAACGCCGCCTTCGGCTTTGCGCAAGCCTAACACGTTGAGGTCAATGTCGTTTTCGCGTTCGTACTTTTTCGCGTTATCCTTTTTTGCGCCGTTGCAACATTCGGGCGATATAAGGAAGTCGGGCGGGTTTTCGGTCATAAACTCCTTCAGCATAAAAAATCGACTTATGCTGTACGCCGATTTGTCGCCGTTGATGTTACACCACCAACGCAACGCGCCTTTGCAATTCGGGTATTTTTCGAGTAGTTCGTCAAATTCCTTTGCACCGTCGCCCGCGAAGTCAAAGCCGTGCTTTTGTAGGCGGTTTATCATTTCCGACGTGTACTTGCTTAAAAACGGTACGCCGTATTTTTTGCACCCGTTCGGGACGGGCGTTATCGCGCGGCGGCGTTCAATTTTGATGTTGTATTTTTGCTCTAAATAAAGCAAGTGCCGTTTTGTCGCTTCGTATTCAATGCCTGTATCGAAAAATACAAAATGCACGTCGCATTTATAGTCGTGGTATCGGGCGGCAAGCACACGCAAAACAAAGTCAAGTATTATGTCGCTATCCGAGCCGCCGCTTATTGATACCATAACTTTACGATGTAAAAAGAGGTGTCGCTCGCATTTGAAAAATGCGTCAAGTTCGGCAAGGTTTTTTATTTCGTCGTGTGCCGTCATTTTTGCGCCAACCTTTCAAGCGGACACCACGCGGGCGAGCCGCCGCCTGCTACAATTATGTCGATTGTTTTATATTGCATAAGTTTACATTTACACGCGCCGCCGTTATCGTCGGTAGTGCGCGGGTATTTACAATAATTGCACGTTTCGCAACGGTGCGGAGTGGGGGTGGTATTCATATGTTGCCCGCCTCCGACCGCCATTTTGCAACAAAGTTTTGCAAGCGTTTTCGTTGCCCGCGCGTGTATGCGTCGTTGTCAAAGTCCTGCATAATATCAAGCAAATTGTCCGCCGCCGATACTAACTCCCGCGCGGTAAAAGTGCTTATGTCGCGTTTTTCGCAACGGGCTATTTCGAGGATATTATTTTTTAATTCGTGAATTTTCAAAGCGTGCTTTAACGCTTCGGACTGCACGGGGACGGTAATGCCGCCGTCGACTGTTTTAACGTAAACTTTTACAACGCCGTTGATTATGCTAATAGCAATCGCCCGTATAAATGTCGGGTTTTCGTTGATTGCTTTTAAGTATGCGTTTACGGCGGTCGGGTGAGTGATTTGTTCGCCGTTTATAACGACCTTTTCGGGTATGCCAAGCGTTAAAAACGGGGTTGCGGTTGTTTGGTTGTTCATTTCGTCCTCCTGTTAATCGTCGTTGCGTTTCTTTGCGTACTCGGTGCAAGCGGCTCGCAAAATATCGCTTAACGACAAGTCTTTTTCGGCGGCGATACGCAAAAGCGCGTCGCGGGTGTCTTTGTTGATAAATGCCGTTACGGGTACGCGTTCGGGCTTCGTTTTTGCGGTTGCGGTTGTTTCCGTCATAGGTTTACCTCCTTAAAAATAAAAAATAGGCTTGTTTTTTTAACAAACCTATTGTAAATCAGCACAAATTGCTTAATTTATGCTTTACAAACGCGGAAAATTCTGCTAAAATATCAAAGCTATAAAATAATTCACACCCGTAAGGCGGACTGCCCGTGGCGGAAAAATCTTTTCAATTCCGCTTAACAGTCCTTTGTGTATGCGTTTGACTTGCGATTAGTTTGTTTTTTATAAAGCAATTAAGAAGCTTGGCAACGGCGACACGCCATCGGGGAGGTTTAACGGAGGTTTAATATGGCAGTTATAACTATGAAGCAGCTCCTCGAAGCGGGCGTACACTTCGGTCATCAGACGAGAAAGTGGAACCCCAAGATGAGCAAATACATCTATGCGGCGCGCAACGACATTCACATTATCGACTTGCAACTTACCGTAGGCTTGGTTGAAGAAGCGTACAAATTCGTATGCGACACCGTAAAGGAAGGCAAGTCCGTTCTCTTTGTCGGCACCAAAAAGCAGGCGCAGGACGCCATAAAGGAAGAGGCGGAGCGTTGCGGTCAGTACTACATCAATTCGCGCTGGCTGGGCGGCACGCTTACCAACTTCAAGACTATCCGCTCGCGTATCGACAGAATGGTTAAGCTTGAAAAGATGGAAGAAAACGGCGAGTTCGAGCTGTTGCCCAAAAAGGAAGTCGCCAAGCTTAAAGAGGAAATGTTCAAGTTGCAGACCAACCTCGGCGGCATAAAGGATATGGGTAAAATGCCCGGAGTTATGTTCGTGGTAGACCCCCACAACGAGGACATTGCGGTTGCCGAAGCAAGAAAGCTTAACATTCCCATCGTAGCTATCACCGATACCAACTGCGACCCCGATTTGATTGACTACGTTATCCCCGGCAACGACGACGCTATCCGCGCGGTTAAACTTATCGCAAGCGTAATAGCAAACGCCGTAATCGAAGCTAATCAGGGCGAAGCTTACTCGGTTGAAGAGGAAGTTCCCGAAGCGGTTGCCGAGCCTACTTCCATTGAAGAAGTGGTTGAAAAGGCGGAAGCTGCCAAAGCCGAATAATAACATAAATCAAACAATATTAGCGTAGCAAGCAAAACGTAGGTTTTGCGCGGCGCGACCCATAATTTCAAGTTAAATAAGGAGATAATATATATGGCATTCACGGCAAAAGACGTAATGACTTTGAGAGATAAGAGCGGCGCCGGTATGTTGGACTGCAAAAAGGCGTTGATTGACGCCGACGGCGATATGGAAAAGGCTGCCGAGCTTTTGAGAGAGCGCGGCATTGCCAAGGCGGTTAAAAAGGAAAGCCGTATTGCGGCGGAAGGCGCGGTTGGCGCTTACGTATGCGAAAAGTGCGGCGTCGGCGTGCTTTTGGAAATCAACTGCGAAAGCGACTTCGTATCCAAGGGCGATAAGTTCCACGGCATTGTAAACGCGGTTGCAAAGGTAATTGCGGAAAACAAGCCCGCTGACGTAGACGCGCTTCTTTCCTGCCCCTTAGACGGCGCAACGGTAAAGGACTACGTAACTTCGGCAACGGCTGTAATAGGCGAAAAAATTGCCATACGCAGGTTTGAAGTTTACGAAACCGCAGGCAAGGTTGAAACGTATATCCATATGGGCGGCAAGGTAGGCGTTATGGTTGAAGCAACCGATTTTGTTGCGGGCAGCGAAGAAACCCTTCACGACGTAGCTTTGCAGATTGCGGCAAGCAAGCCCTCTTACGTAACCGAGGAGGAAGTGCCCGCTTCCGTAATCGAAAAGGAAAAGGAAATAATGCTCGTTCAGATGCAGAACGACGAAAAGAACGCCAAGAAGCCCAAGGAGATTTTGGAAAAAATCGTTATGGGTAAAATAGGTAAGTTCTATTCCGAAAACTGCCTGTTGAAGCAGGCGTTCGTAAAGGACGACACGCAGACGGTAGAGCAGGTTATAGGCAAAAAGTTTAAGGTTGTGCGCTTTGTCCGTTGGGAAATGGGCGAAGGCATCGAAAAGAAGCAGGAAAACTTGCAGGACGAAGTTGCCAAGCAGGTTGAAGCTATGAAAAAGAACTGATTTTACAAATTAAATAGTCAAAGTAAAAGTTTTACCCAACTGAACAGCAAAAGTTTAGTTGGGTAATTTTATAAGTATTTACGAAAGGGGAAGTATGAACGAAATATTTATTTCTTTTAAATGCAGGGACGAAAACAAGAATTTTACCAAAGACTACGAAATTGCAAAGGACTTATACGCTCAACTCACCCAAAAAGGTTATTCCGTTTTCTTTTCCACCAAGTCGTTGGAAATTATCGGCAGTTCGCGGTACAAGGCGGATATAGACGCCGCGCTCGACCAAGCTAAAATTTTAATAGTCGTGGGCACTAACGTGGAATATATGTCTTCGCAGTGGGTCAGGTACGAGTGGGACAGTTTCTACAACGATTTTCTCTCGGGAATAAAAAAGGATGCGGCGCTGTTTACGCTCACGCAGAATATTTCCACAAACGATTTACCCAGAACGTTGCGCAACGTTCAGAATTTCGAGTACCCCCAAGATTTGTCTAAAATTTTCGACTACGTTTCCAACTTGATAAGCGTAAACGACGGCGGTGAAACGGCTGAGGATAAAAACGAAACCGCCACGTATACGATTATTACGGGCAAACAGGTAACCTATGCCGATATAGAGAGCGCTTCGGAGCTTGACAAAGTCGTCTACGAAGAAATTTACCGCGCCGAGCTATCTCTTTGCAAGGAGTGGTATGACGTCAACCCCGACATATACGTTATGGCTAAGGACAACGCTACGGGTAAAATTTTAGCGTACATAAATATCGCGCCCATAACCGACGAGTGTTACGAAGATATTAAAAACGGCGATTTTATAGATACGGCTCTGTCGCCCGAGATGATTTTGAGTTACGATATGCCTTATCCGTACAATTTGTATTTCGCTTCGATAGTAATTCACCCCGACTATCAGAATTCGGGCGTGCTGTTTTCCCTGTTCAACGCCGCCGTCGAAAAATTTTTGCACTTCGGCAGGCAGGAAGTATATATAAAGAGAATGCTTGCCGACGCCGTTACTTTAAACGGCAAAAAGTTTTGTCAACTCTTCGGTATGCAAAAAATAAAATCGAGCAATCACGATTCCTCTCTGTACGAGGTAAGTATGCTTCCGCCGAAGTTCCGCGCAATTTCTCAACTTACAAGGCAACTGTACGAGTATTACGAAAAAGTTTACAGTCAAAGAAAATGGCTGTTCGAAGATTAAAGGACGTAAAATATAAATAAGTCCCGCGCGGCGACAGCCGCGCGGGGGTTACTTAATTTAAATTACGTCCTCGAAGCCGTCGTGGAATTCGAAAGGGTTGCGCCGTCTTTGCGAACCCGTAACGCCGCCGTCTAAGCCGTCCCCCAAACCGTCGAGCGCTTCGCCCTGTGATATTACCGCAATTACTACAATAATGATTAAAATCAGCGCGGCAAAGGAGCCGTAGCAGATATTTTTTATTTGCTTTAAGGCGCTTTCCGCGTAAATTGCGGTGGATATTATAAAGGAAAAAAGCGGAATCAAGCTTAACCAGGCAAGCCATATTATGGCGGGGTAAAATTTTACCGTATCGTTGACTAAGGTGGCGGTTATAAGCACCGCAATAGTTGCAACGCAGAAACATAAAATCGAAATAACGAAATGCTCTTTAAAAAACGCCGTTTTCGCAAGCAGGCAAAAGCAAAAGAACGCGGCGTTTACCGCGGCAAACAGAATTGCCGTCTGCCGTATTTGCGGGTACACCCCTAAATATGTAAACAGACTGCTTGCCGCCAGCCCGTCGGCGAGCGCGTTTATAGGAATGACGATAAACTGAACAACGGCTTTTTTACGGAATATGAGCGTAAAAATCAGCATTATTACAAAAACGCCGCCGGCGACGCCTACGCCCACCCACTTTGACGTTTTAAACAGCGACGTGGCGTGCAAGCTAATAAAAAACAGAAACGTAGTAAGCGCGAACCCGCCGAGGGTAAGCGCGCATTTTTTAGTTATCATATTTTTATTGTACTATAACGCCGTCAGTTTTGCAATACCTTGGGCAAATTTGCGCGTTCCGCCCGCGCAAACGGCTTTAAATTTTATCCGTAAATGTATTGATTTGTCTTTGCGCGTATGCTATAATTTGGTAGTGGAAATATAATATAAGGGGAACGGTATGCAACCTAAGTATAAAAGAGTGCTGATTAAACTCTCCGGCGAAGCGCTTGCGGGCAAGGAAGGGCACGGGCTCAACGAAAACGTTATTTCGGGAGTGGTCGACCAGATTCAAGCCATAAAGGAAATGGGCGTGGAAATCGCGCTGGTTATAGGCGGCGGCAACTTCTGGCGCGGGCGTCAGGGCAAAAAGATGGACCGCACCACCGCCGACCATATGGGTATGCTTGCCACCGTTATGAATTCGCTTGCAATGATGGACGCGTTGGAACAGCGCGGCATTCCCACAAGGGTGCAGACGGCGCTTATTATGACGTCGGTTGCCGAGCCGTACATTCTGCGCAAGGCGTTGCACCACTTTGAAAAGGGCAGGGTTGTAATTATGGCTTGCGGCACGGGCAACCCGTATTGCTCCACCGATACGGCGGCGGCTCAACGCGCGTGCGAAATTCAAGCCGACCTGTTGATGATGGCTAAAAACATAGACGGAATATACGATTCCGACCCCAAGACCAATCCCTCGGCAAAGAAGTACGAGCATATAAATTATATAGATATTATTAAAAACGGCATCAAGGCGATGGACGCCACGGCGGCTACTATGTGTATGGAAAACGACGTGCCCGTAATAGCTTTCGGGCTGGACGAGCCTAACTCGATAGTGCGCGTGGTATGCGGCGAAAAGCTGGGTACGGTTATCGACAACAATTGAATTTAAATTATCGCAAATTAGAATATCAAAGGAGAACAACAATGGAAAACGAGCTCATTGAAGAAATACTGCTTGTGCTTGAAGACAAACTCGAAAAGGCGGTTTCCGTACTTAAAGAGGACTTTGCGGCAATCCGCGCGGGGCGCGCAAACCCCCATATCCTCGACAAAGTAACCGTAGATTATTACGGAGCAATGACGCCCGTTACCCAGATGGCTAACGTATCCGTGCAGGAGGGCAGGTGCCTTGTAATTTCCCCTTGGGACGTATCAGCGTTGAAGGGCATAGAAAAGGCTATTCAGATTTCCAACATAGGTTTAACGCCCACCAACGACGGTAAGGTTATTAGGCTTGTGTTCCCCGAACTTACCGAGGAGCGCCGCCGCGATTTGGTTAAGCAGATTAAAAAGCTCGGCGAAGAAGCTAAAATTGCGCAGAGAAACGTGCGCCGCGACGCTATGGACGGGCTTAAAAAGTTGAAGAACGACAAGAGCGTTTCCGAGGACGAGTTTGCGCAGGGCGAAAAGGAAGCCGAGAAGCTTATGGTTGACGCGGTTGCCAAAGTCGACGCCGCCGTTTCCGCAAAAGAAAAAGAAATAATGACGGTTTAACGCAACAGTTTTTATACAATCCGTAGCGCGCGTTCGCGTTCGGGTTGTTTAATTGCTTTTGCAATTTTGTATTTTGGGCGCAAAATAGGTATGGCGAAAAACGACCTTACAAACATACCCCGCCACGTGGGTATCATTATGGACGGAAACAGACGTTGGGCAACCAAGCGTTTGCTTCCCGCGCCCGCAGGTCATAGCGCGGGGCTTAAACGTATGGTCGCGCTTGCCGAAAGAGCCAAGGAGCTTGGCGTGCGCTATTTAACCGTGTACGCTCTGTCCACCGAAAACCTTATGCGCCCCCAAGACGAGATTGAAAAGATGTACGAGCTTATACGCAAGCACTTTTGCGAGTGCGTGGAAAAACTCGTATCCAAGGGCGCGCGCGTAAAAATTATAGGCGATTTGTCCCTCTTGCCCGACGACGTTAGGGAGATAATACAAACAAACGCGGCTAAGTCGCCCGACAAAGCCGACTTTACTTTTATAATGGCGCTTGGCTACGGCGCCCGCAACGAAATAGTCCGCGCCGCAAATATAGCCGCGGAGAGCGGTGTGCGGGTGGACGAGCAAGCGTTTTCCCGTCTTTTATATACGGACGGCGTGCCCGACCCCGATTTTATTATCCGAACGGGCGGCGAGCTGAGGCTTTCCAACTTCCTGCTGTGGCAGGCGGCGTATGCCGAACTGTACTTTACCGACGCGCTGTTCCCCGATTTCACCGACGATAAATTTGAAAGAGCGATTGGCGATTATTCGGCGCGGACAAGGCGTTTCGGCAAGGTTTAAAGGAGTTTTATTGTAATGAAGAAGAGGGTTATAACCGGCGTCTGCTATGTATTGGTTATGGTGGGCTTGCTGGTTATGAAATTGCTTATACCCGTAAAGGACGGAATTGACTACGGCGCGCTTGGCGTCGACCTGTTATTCTGGCTCATTTCGGTTGTAGGCGCATACGAATTTACCCGCGCCCTCGGCGAACATAAGAGGGCGGCGGAGGTAGCCGAAGGCGAAAAGCCGCTGCTGACGGGCGGCATTTCCGAAGCGCAGAGGTGGATAGTTATAGGCACCTGCGCTTGCCTTATCCCCTCCTTCGTAATAGGCAAAATGTTGGCGATAAAACTCGGTTCGCCCTCGCCCGGCGTAGTGGCGTTACTGCTGTTGCTGGCTATCGGCAGTTTGGGCGCAATGGTAACCGCCTCGCTTACGGTTTTCGACCACGAACGGAGCGATTTGAAGAGCACCGCCTATGCCGAGCTGTGCCTGCTCTACTGCGGCGCGCTGGCAAGCGTGGGACCTAACATTAACCATATGCTGGAAAACTCGGAAGCGGCTATACTATTGCTGTTTATAATAGTTCCCTTTGTGGATACGGGCGCGTTTTTCCTCGGCAAAGTGTTCGGCAAACTTTTGCCGTTAAAGCTTGCTCCCCATACAAGCCCGAATAAGACGGTTATAGGCGCGGTCGGCGGAGTGCTCGGCGGAATACTCGCGGCGGTAATAACCTGGGTTATATGCCGCTATACAGGCGCGGTCGACTTTGTTTACGGCGGTAAACTTCCCGACGTAGTCGTGCTCATTCTTATATCTATTCCCACCGCTATTTTAGCACAGCTGGGCGATTTGTTCGAAAGCGCGATAAAGCGCGGTTGCGGGGTAAAGGATATGGGCAATATTCTGCCCGGGCACGGCGGAGTGCTCGACAGGTTCGACAGTATGCTGTTTGCAACCGTGGCGATTGTAGTGTGCTTTATGATGGTTTAATAACTTGCGCGCCTGTTGGGGCGCGTAAATCGGGGCGGCGTTGCCGCCTTTTTCTTACTCAAACAGACATTAAATAAATTTTAAAGGGTATAATAGATATGAAGAAAGTCGCCGTTGTCGGCAGTACGGGCTCGATTGGCAGGCAGGTTATAAACGTTGTGCGCCGCTATCCCGCCGAGTTTCAAATCGTCGCGCTTATCACAGGCGGTTCGGTTGAAAGCTTTGCGCGGCAGATTGACAAATTCAAACCGCCGTTCGCCGCTCTTGCGGACGAAACCGCGGCTAAAAGCTATAAGGAAGCGCCGCTGGGCACAACTTTTTTAAGCGGCGAGGGCGGCGCGCTTAAAGCGCTCGAAGAGTGCGGGGCGGAAGTGATATTCGTCGCCTGCGGCGGCTTTGGCGGGCTTAAATACAGCTTAAAGGCGCTCGAACTGGGGGCTACCCTCGCGCTTGCCAACAAGGAAACGCTTGTATGCGGCGGCGATTTGGTTATGAAAAGGGCGGCAAAGCTCGTGCCCGTAGACAGCGAGCATTCCGCGCTGTGGCAGTGTTTAAACTTCGACTGTCGCGCCCCCTTCGAAAGCCTTGTAATTACGGCGAGCGGCGGCGCGTTCCGCGGCAGGGCGTGGGATACTCTTAAAAGCGTATCGCCCGAGCAGGCTCTCGCGCACCCCACCTGGAAGATGGGCGCAAAAATTACGATAGACAGCGCAACTTTGTTGAATAAGGGGTACGAGGTAATCGAAGCGCATCACCTTTACGGCGCGCCTTATTCCGCCATAAGCGCGGTAATTCACCCGCAGAGCATAGTGCACTCTATGGTGCGCTTCAAGGACGGGGCGACGCTTGCCCAGCTCTCTTATCCGACAATGGAATTGCCCATTCAGCTGGCGCTTACCTATCCCGACAGATTGGACTGCGGTTTGAAGCAGTTGGACTTTACGCATCGGTTAAATCTCGATTTTCAGCCGCTTGAACGCAAGCAATATCCGCTGTACGATTTGGCGCTTACCTGCGGGGAAGAGGGCGGAATACTGCCCACTGCTTTAAACGCGGCAAGCGAGGTTGCGGTAAACGCGTTTTTAAACGGCGGGTTGCGCTTTACCGATATTTATACCGTAGCCGACAGGGTTGTAAGCTCTGTGGTAAACGGTAAAGCCGACGGGTACGAAGCGTTGCAGTCCGCCGACTCAAACGCCCGCCAAGCGGCTTATAGAATTATTAAAGAGGTACAATGACAAATCTTTTGGCTTCCGGCATAGGCAACGTAATACTTTCGGTCTTGCTTGCCGTTTTAATTTTGCTGGCAATGATATGCGTGCACGAGTTCGGGCACTTTATAGCCGGCAGAATTCTGGGGTTCAAAATAAACGAGTTCGCCATAGGGTTCGGACCTAAACTGTTCAAGCGCAAGGGCAAAAAGCACGGCACTCTGTTTTCCGTGCGCGCCTTTCCCCTGGGTGGGTTTTGCGCCTTTCAGGGGGAGGACGGCGAAGAAGCCGCGCCCGACTCGTTCAACAGCAAAAAGCCCTGGCAAAGAATAATAGTTTTAGTAAGCGGCGCGCTTATGAATTACCTTTTAGCCGTCCTGCTTATAATAGTCGGTTTCTTTTCGTTCGGTCAGCCCTGCTACAAGATGGGCGCGATTGCCGAAAATCCTAATTACGCGGCGGAGTATTCGCTTGCGGAGGGCGACGTGATTTTGGGCATAGAGGGCAAAACCGCCTACTTTGCAACCGACCTGATATACGCTCTGCGCGGCAAGTCGGAGGGCGACAAGGTAACCGTTGAAGTTTTAAGGGAGGGGGAAAAGACGAGCGCGCAGGTTATCCTCCGCTCCGACTGTAATTTTAAAAACTCTTCGGAAATCAGCAAGCTGTGGCGCGCCCTCGGCTCGGATACCTACAAGGGAGAGGACGGCAATCTCTATTGGTGCGTAACTTCGCAAAACGTAAGGTTTTCCTTTTTCGGCACGCTGGGCAGGTCGTTCGTGTATTCTTTCAAGACGGCGGGCGCAATTTTCAGGGTGTTGGGCGAATTGCTCACGGGCAGTTTAAGCATAAGCGCTATGGGCGGACCGGTTACCACCATAAAGGTTACTGGCGCGATTGCCTCGCAGGGGTTACAAAGCTTTTTGCAGATTGCCGCGTATATAGGCGTAAACCTCGCTGTGTTCAATCTTTTGCCCATACCCGCGCTGGATGGTAGCAAAGTAATTTTCTGTTTGATAGAGTGGATATTCAGAAAGCCGATTCCGAGAAAAGTGGAGGCGGTTATACACGCCGTGGGGTTTGTGCTTATTCTCGGCTTTGCCGTAATAGTGGATATTTTGCAGTTTGCAAGGTGCTGAAATACTACGCGCCCGCGCTTTAAAAAAGCGCGGGCGCGTACGTTTTTAACGTATTTACGAGTTTAAAGTTTTGTCGGCGTCGTTTTGTTCGGCGCAATCGGCTTGCGCGGGGCAATCGCCGCCGTCGGGCGTTTTGCCCTTTTTGTGTTCCATCATTGCAAGTAACCTGTCAAGCGCTTTGCACTTGGCTGTCGTAAACAGTACTACAACTGCTATAACACAGTCGGCGGGCAGGTAAACGCATTGGTATATAAAGGAATAAACAAACATATTTGGCGCGGGCAAATCTACCCAAATCGAGTTTTCGGCAAAGTATATAAATCCCGAAAGCAGATGGAAGATAAACCTTGCAACGTAAACCAATACCGCGCCTATGGAAACCTTAGCGGTAAGCGGAAGTTTGCCGAATTTGGGGGCGAAACCCATAAGTCCTATGCTTGCAAACGCAAGAACGTAGTCGAGGAAGAAAGTAAGCGGCGTCAAGATATACGGTCCCGAAATAAAGTTGAAAAGTCCCAACATTACGCCCGCAAGCGTGCCCTTAACAGGTCCGAATTTATAGGCGTATATAAGCAGGGGAACAAAGCTTGCAAGCGTAATCGAGCCGCCGAACTGCACGGGCGTAAACTTTATAAAGGACAGTGCGAACGACAGTGCAAGGCTTACGCCCGCATAGGCAATTTCGTGCGTGGAGTACTTTTTGACGAATATGCACAGCAAGGCAAAGACTATTGCCAGCACGGCTATTACGCCAATCGATACCCAGGTAACTATTTCCGTCGTCTGTTCGGAAACGGCGGCAAGCAGGGAAAAGTTAAACATAAAACCTCCTACGGCGCATTTTTTGCGCCTTAACCGCCGTGTAAAATATATGCGCCCCGAAAATATCATTTCGGGGCGCACAGAATACGCATCTTTGTACTATCGCTCAACCATTACGTTGCCGATTCAAAGGGTATAATCTCAGCCGCCATTGCAAAAAATTTGACGGCACCCCCGACGGTTATTAAATTTGTAACGTAATTATATTATTTTCTTTGCGTAATGTCAATTAAATGACGCTCGTTTTTTTACCGCGTAAATTTAAAGCGCAAAATCAATCGCGCCAACCGGAAAAAGGTTTGTTGCCGCTGTAATCGCTTGCGTAACTTATACTTCCGCCCGAGTGTAACCACCCCGCGGTAACCCAGCGGGAGGAGGTTTCGCACAGCAGTTCGTTTCCGTTAATTTTAAAGCCCGTGCGCCAACCGCTCGAATCCAATATTTCGCCCCAGCCGTTTACGCTGTATTTGTCGTTGTAGCCCGTTCCCGTAATAGTCATTATAAAATCTCCTTTTTATTTTGTCATTAAAATATAGATTATTCCTGCGGGGAAGAACAAAAGCAACAACAGCGCCGCCACTCCCCAATTTATGCCCGAAGAGGAGGACGTTGCAACGGCGCGGGCATCCTTTTCAAGTTGCGCAAGGTTGCGGTCTACGTTTGTGTTACCTGCTCGTTTGGCTCCGTTATAGCAATCGCGCGCACGGTCGTAATCAACCGCCGTGCCGTAGCCGTAGTGGTAGCAGATAGCCAAGGCTCTAAGCGCCATAGAATTGTAGTCGCCCGTATCGGGGGATTGGCAGGTTTCGCTGAGCAATTCAAAGGCTTTATCCCTGTTCTGCGTAATGCCCAAGCCGTCCATTAAAAGCACAGCGTACAGACGCTTGGCTGTTACGGATATACTTTCGTCCTGACAGTTAGCCGCTTTTTGTAGCCAGGGCGCGGCGTTTTCGTATTGCTCTAAACGGTAACACGTTTCGCCCAGCCACAGTTGCGAGGGGGCGTAGCCGCGCTGAGCCGCCTTCATTATTATTTGCACGTACATATTGGGGTCGGCGTTTTCGCCAAGCATTTCCTGATAGAGCAACGCCGTTTCGTGCATTGCGGGCAACGAGCCGTTTTGCCCAGCCTTGTCGTACCACTCCAAAGCCTGATTAAAGTCCTTTTCAACGCAATAATTATCGTCGCCGTAGGCGTACGCGCGCGCAACCTTGTACTGCATATCGGCGTTGCCGCTTTCCGCAAGGGCAAGCATATTTTTAAACTCTTCCGTCATAAACTTTTTTCCTCCGCGTTTATTTTGTTTAATTATAGTCTAAAATATGACTATTGTCAATAAAAAGGCTATAAATTATAATAAAATTATGATATCTTACGCGCCGTTTTGGAAAACGCTTAAAGACAGGGGGCAGTCTACTTATACCCTTATAAACAGATACGGTATAAGCAGCAGTACGGTTGACAGGCTGAGGAACGGCAAGGGGATAAGCACTGCTAAGGTGGACGATTTGTGCAAAATTCTCGATTGCAGGGTGGAAGACATAATAGAATACGTAAAAGAAATATAATTTCCCAACGGCTTATATGGCGGCTGTTCGGGAAATTTTTTTATTTATAAGCTTTTTATTTGACAACGGACGGCAAAATTTAAGATAATGTTTACACTTCCTTAAAGGGGTGGGTTATGGCTTACAATTTTTACGCGTTTATAGACAGAATGAAGTATATCCGCCGCTGGTCGCTTATGCGCTCGGTGCGCGACGAAAACATTATGGAACATTCACAGCAGGTGGCAATGCTTGCGCACGCGCTTGCCGTAATCAAAAATAAGCTGTACGGCGGCAACGTAAACGCCGAAAAGTGCGTTATGTACGCCGTATATCACGAGTGCAGCGAGGTTATGACGGGCGATTTACCCACGCCAATAAAGTACTTTAACAACTCCATACACGGAGCGTATAAAAATTTGGAGGAAAAGGCGTGCGACAAGCTTTTGGATATGCTCCCCGCCGAGCTCGCCGAGGAGCTTGCCCCCTGCGTTAAGCCCGATACGGCTTCCGAAGAATACAAAATCGTCAAGGCGGCGGACAGGCTTGCGGCTTACATAAAGTGTCTGGAAGAGCACCGATGCGGCAACAGCGAGTTCGAAAAGGCAAAAAAGAGCATAGAGGCGGACCTTCATTCGCGCAATCTGCCCGAAGTGGAGTACTTTATAAATAACTTTATAGAAAGTTTTTCGCTCACTTTGGACGAGTTGGAGGGTGGAATAACCGATTGAGTGCAAATTTAATAGCCTCCGCCGTAAAATGGCGGGGGCTGTTTAAATGTTTTAAAAGTTAAAAGGGCGGCAAACGCCTTGGCGCGGCAGTGGGGGGATTAGAATTATTAAACCCCGTGCAATGCGTCGCACGGGGTGAATATTTTTATTAAGTTTTAACTCAGGAACCAACGTCCCACGGTTTTATGTGCTTGGGTCTAACCCGCGCGGCTTCGGTTTGCGCATACTTCCGCCGCAAAGATTTTACCGTATCGGATTTCAGATTCCAATAGATGAATAGTACATTGGAGTTTACCCTTCCTTATCTTCGTTGGATTTGCAAAACAGTTTTCTCATAACTTTAACTCCTTGCAAGTTTCCCACTTGGGTAATTTTACTTTTCGGGCGGTCGCTTAAAGCTATCCGCTCGGTAGGGGTGTTAAAAAGATACGTTTAATTTTTTACGAAAGTCCTTGTCCGGCTTTCGCCGCTACTTGTCCTTCATAATAGCTTACTCCTTTACTAATGTTGCCGGCTAACATTTTTTGTAAGTTACTTTCTTTTTGTACTTTAAGTATATCATATATTTTTGCGTTGTCAATACCTTTTTCAAAACTTTTTGCTGATTTACAATAGGTTTGTTAAAAAAACAAGCCTATTTTTTATTTTTAAGGAGGTAAACCTATGAACGAAGCAACCACGACCAAAAAGAACGCCCCGCCCCGCGTGCCGATAACCGCATTTATAAGCGAGGACACGCGCGACGCGCTATTGCGTATCGCCGCCGAAAGGGACTTGTCTTTAAGTAGCATTATTCGCGTTGCTTGTAGCGAATACGCAAAGAAAAATACCGAAAATTAAGGAGTCAAAAATTATGGTAATCACTTATTACATCGGCGGCGAGCCGCACTACTTATTACCGAACGGCGAAAGCATAACGGCAAAGCAATACGAAGCATTGAAAGCCGCAACCGCGAAAAAGGACGAAGCGGCAGGATACCGCGACCGCAAGGCGGGTTATTACGACAAATGGTATCGTTACAACCGCGACGACAACGGTGCGGCATACGATAAAGGTTGCGTCCGTGCGGTAAATGAAGGCAAATGCCCCGACGATTTTTGCCTTATTGAGTGCGCGGAGGCGGCGGTATGATTGAAAAATCGTTTGACAAGGCGTACCCGATAAAGATTAACGGAATACCGCAAAGCACGTTGACGCGGGCGGCTAACCGCTTACTTGCGGAATATGCCGCCGCGTTCGGCGGTTGGGGCGGCGCACCCGACGAAATAACAGCGATTGCCGAACAAATAAAGCAAGGTATCGACTCGGAAGAGTACGAATACGAAAGCACATACGACGGCGGCGGTATCGGCAACAAAGTGTACGACAACGTCAAATACACGAACGAAGCACGCGCCCGCGCGTTTTGGGACACCGACGAATACAACGACCCCGTCTATCGCGTTACTTGGTACTTCTTTGCGTCCGAAACTTACACAAAAAATATTGCAGGAAAAACGCTCCGCGCGGGGTCGTATCACGATATTTTGAAAAAGGTTACGACAGCGAAAGGCAAATACCGTTACTTTTGCACGCACCGCCCGCCGTCGCGCGGCATTATTCCCGACGGGTTTGTATCTTACGATACATACGGACGCGATGAGCGTTACATCGGCGAAGTTACATACAACGAACAACCGCCCGCCGAAGCGTTGCGAAATTGGGGACTTGTAATCGACCCCGATTGGGAGCGCATACGCGCGGCATACGTCGATATTGAATAATCACAGGAGGCACAAAATGAACAATCAAACCAAAAACCCGTTATTAGCGTTTGGCACACCCGCAAAGGTCGTTATTAACGGCGAGCAAATCACGCACCCGCAAGCAATCGGCGCGTACATAACGGCGATTGCGGAAAACCCCGAATACATACGGTCGATTGCTTTTAGTGTAATTAACCGCGTTGTAAAAATTTACATCAAAACAACCGACAACGGCATAACTGTTGCGCCGCCGTCGCCCGCATTGGCGCACGCGCTTAAAATCGACGAACTAAAAAACAGCATAACCGAAATTGCCCGAAGCGAACGCCGCGACATCAAATCATTTACAACCCGCGAACTTTTAGACTCGGCGGCGAATGTGCTTGATATTATGCAAGACTTTGACGAAAGCCCGTACAATCGCGGGCAACGCAAACGCTTACAAAACTTTATTGCGAAATGGACGGAGGCGGCAAAATGAAGCATTGTTGTATATGCGGTCAACTTTTTGAAGGTTACGGAAACAACCCCGCGCCCGTCGAAACGCGCGGCGAATGTTGCGACGATTGCAATATAAACATTGTCGTCCCCCGCCGCTTGCTTGACGCGAAAAAAGCGCAGATACGGGCAGCGGCGGTCGCGCTCACATCAACGCCGTTGCAACGTGCGGAAAGCGCAAAATTAAACGCACTCGTCGGCAAGGTGGTTGAAATCGAATACACCGACGGCGACATCGAAGTCGGCATTTTACATAAAGAAACACCCGCAATAAAGTACCAAAACCCCGACGGCGATAATACGACGATATGCGGATATTGGCTCGACCGTATCAACGGCGAATTGCACTTCAAAAAGACGCACGTTAAAACCATACGACCGACGGAAGCGGCGCATACATCGCAGGAAAGCAAGCAATTAAACGAACTTTGCGGCAAGTCGGTATTTATCAAGTTTAATGACGGCTCGGTGGCGGCGGGTTTTTTGCATAAGCAAACAATAATAACCGACAATAATGCGCCGATAATTCGCTATTGCCTTGTAACGCCTATTCGCAACATCGTTTTCTTTAATTCGGACATCAAGTCGATACGGGAGGAGCGTTATGGAAATTAAAAAGTGTAAATTTTGCGGTGCGCCTATCGTATGGCTCAAAACACAAAACGGTCGCGCTATGCCGTGCGACGCGGACGCGGTCAAGTATCAAGAAAATTACAAGGGCAAGGACGTTATCGTTTTATCGGACGGCAAGGTTATAAAAGCAACGGTCGTCAACCCGAACGGCGGCGGGCTTACACCTATTATCGACGGCGAAGGTTACATATCGCATTTTGCAACGTGTACGCACGCGGACGAAGCGCGGCGACCGCGCCGCACGGAGTCCCCCACTTCCGCCCCGCCCGAACAAAAGCCCGCCCCGACCTATCCCGACCCCGACGCGGGCGATTATTACGCCGATTTATACGCTATGGCGGAAGCGGCAAGCAAGGAGCGGCGCAAATGGTAACGGGCGGCGGCGCATACATCGCAAACGGCTTGTATAACGCCGATTGCATAACGGCAATGCGCGCAATGCCGAACGAGTGCGTCGATATGGTTTTAACCGACCCGCCGTACAACATCAATTTTGTACCGCAACGCACCGCCGAGCGCGGCGCAATACTTAAGACAATTTATCGGTGGCGGACTTTGACAAATTACTCGGCGACTATTTTACGGAATGTTACCGCTTATTGAAACCCGATACCTTCCTTGTATCGTTTATGTCTTGGGCGACGATACCCGCGTTTGAAAAGGCGATACGGACGGCGGGTTTTCAAATCAAGTCAATGCCGATATGGGTCAAAAATAACTTCGGTATCGGGTATTATACCCGCCCGCAATACGAGCCGATGTACCTTGCAATCAAAGGCAACCCCGCCCCGCCCGAAACGGCAATATCGGACGTGTTGAATTACGCCCGCGTCGTCAAGCAAGTACACACTTGCGAAAAGCCTATACCGCTATTGCAACGGCTTATAACGACGTTTTCACACGAAGGCGACGTTATATTCGACGGGTTTGCGGGGGGGGGTACAACCGCTATTGCCGCCCGCAAATTGCGGCGTAAATATATTTGTTTTGAACTCGATAAAAACTACTTCGATATTGCGACATTGCGTATCGAAAACGAATTTGCGCAAGCGTCGTTTTTATACGATTAGCGGAAGCGGCAAACGGAGGCAACAATGCAAACGCTTAAACGAATAACAACGCTTTTAATATTGCCCGTGTTGGCGGCGGCTCTCTTGCGGGGGGGGGGGTATCTTATGATACTTGACCGCAACCGCGTTTACAATATGAATTGCCTTGACGGTATTCGGCAAATGATTGCGCAGGATATGCGCGTCGATTGCGTAATAACCGACCCGCCGTATTTGATAGACTACAAAACCCACAGGCGGCAAGACAAGCAACATAAATTTTGCAAGGCAATTCAAGGCGATACCGACCCACAGTTGATTATTGACCTCGTCCCCCTTTTATTCGATGTAATGAAAGATAATACCCCGCTTTATATGTTTTGCGGGAGCGACAAAGTCGATTTTTTCAAACAGCAAGTCGAACGGTACTTCACTATAAAAAACCTTATTATATGGGATAAAGGCAACCACACGGCGGGCGACCTTGACGCGCAGTACGGCAAGCGGTACGAAATAATCATTTACGCAAACAAAGGACGCGCCCCGTTTAACCCCGAAATGCCCCGATACGACGATATATGGAAATACAACAAAGTTACGGGCGAAAAACAAATACACCAAAATCAAAAGCCGACCGACCTACTATCCCGCATTATTCGGCAACACACGCGCGAAGGCGACTTGATATTGGACGCGTTCGCGGGCAGTTGCTCGACGGCGGTTGCGGCGTATCGGTTACAACGTGATTATATCGCGTTTGAAATATCGCCGACCGAATACGCCGACGGCACGCAATGGCTCGACTCGGTACGGTCGCAAGTATCAATTTTCGATTTAATTAAAGGAGGCACAATATGAACAATCAAACCACTACACCGCAACAGGCGCAGGAAATCAAAAAACTTTACGCCGTTGCAATGCATTATTACGGTATCGGCGAAATAACCGAATATGCCGTCGTCAAAGAAACGCCGAAAACCTACGCCGTCGAGCCGTTGGAGGACTTTACAAACCCGCTCAACCGTTGGCATAGGACAAACATCGTCAAAAAATCGGATATGGAAATTTACGACAAACATTTTTGCGAAAGTTATACGGCGGCTCTTGCTTACAAAAAGGAAATGCTCGAAAACTGTATTGCAGGTAACGAAAAACGCATTGCAGAAATGACGGCAAAAAACGAAAAGTACCGCGCAACTATCGAAGCGACATCGGCGGAATTACAACAATTAAACGACGGAGGCGCATTATGAAAATCATTGTCGATAAACCGACCTTCCCGCAACAATCGGCGACGATACAGTACAGCGCACCCCGCGCCGTAAATATCGGCGACGTATTCTATCGCATACATCGCGCCGAGTCGAAAAGTTTTTACCCCACTTGCCGCGTATGCGAAGGCAAAGGCGAATTAACAATAAACGGTATTACGTTCAAATGCCCGCAATGCCGCGTCGAAGCAGAAGCAATACACATCGAAAATTACGCCGTCCGCCGTTTTCGCGTTTTTGCAATCGAGGACGCGGTCGATACGCTCGAATGGAAGCCGTCCGATTTTCACACAATAAAAATTTTTCTTTACCGCAAAATCGGCGGCGGACATTGGGTATCAAGGGACAATACGGGCGCAACGCAATTTACAGTAGACGAATTTTGCCGCGAGTATAACATACCTTTTGCGGGCGACCCGAAATACCACGACGGAATATACGACGACTACAAAACCGCGCTTGCGATTGCGGCGCAAATGAACGAAGCGGAAATAAACCGCTTGCACGCATACAACGTCGAACACGGCACGGCTTACGCGGTAGATTTTACACCAAAGCACGACCCGAAATAAAGGAGGCTTACAATGGCAAAATACGGTTACAAGAAAACAAAAAACGGGTTTTCGTTTTACGGCGACCTTCAAGAATGTATAAACGCCGCAAAGCGTCGGCTCGAAAACTTACACAAAAACACCGCTTATATTGTGCGCGTTTACGACGAAGCAAGAAGCAGACGCGACGCGCATTTTAAGGCGATAGAAACCGCAACGGACTTTATCGAAGTTGCGACCGAACATCTTAAAAAACAGGCGGCGGAAAATGAAGCAAACAAAACCGACGAATAAAAAGAAATCGAAACCCGCACCAAAACCGCAACCCGACTATTGCTTGACGTGCCGCGTACCCGTCGGCAAATGTAAAGGGAATTGCACCAAACAACAACAAAAATTAAACGGAGGTATATAGAAATGACAAACAACCCGCTCAACGGGTATCAACCCGAATACGCCGACGCAATCGCGGACGCGCAGGAGCACAACATCGAACACGCGAAAGCGTCGCAGGGCGGCGGCTCGCCCGACTCCCCTATTTTGCCGACGTGCCGCTTTTGCGGGCGGCAGATACTCCCCGTCGACAAATACGCCGACGCGGAAGCGGCGAACGAAGCGGCAACGCGACAATGCGATTGCCCGCAAGCCCGCGAATATCAAGCGGAACTCGAACGGGCGGAAAAGCGCGAAAAGAACATCAACAAATTGCGCAAAGCCCTTGACGATGTATCGGCTTACTTTACGAAAGAACGCGGGGTCGAATACACCGACGCGCTTTACAATCTTTTATTTAATTGCGGCGTTGCCGTAATCGACGCGCAGGTCGAAAAAGCGAACTTAAACTTTGGGCGCGTGAAGGTTGCAATATCCACGAACAGCAAGGGCGCAATCGTAATCGCGCTTGCGTATTCCGACGGTTTTCGCGTGGAGGTTTGATATGACAAGTTTACCGCAACGCGTCGACGTTGCCTTTACGATACCGATTGAACAAACAATAACGCCCACAATGCCGAAACCCGACGGAAGCGGCGGGCAAGTGCGGCTCACTATGCGGGCAGACATCACAAAGACAAAACGCTTTTTTAAGCGGTTACAAAAACTTTGCAAAAAGTACGGTTACACTATCGGCGAAATACAACCCGCGAAGGAGGCGGAATAATGGAAAAGTACACAATAAAAGAACTCGGCGAACTTATAAACGCTATCAACAAAAACCCCGACTCGACAATCGAATTAACAACCGACCGCACGGGCGGGCTTACAAGCGCGTTTAACGGCGCGGCGGGTTTGTGGTTAAAAATCACACCGCCCGACCGCCCGCAGTATTGCAAAGGAGCGGACAAATACAAAAAGACCAAAAGAAAATAATAAAAACCCCGAAAATCGTTGCCGTCGACTTTGACGGTACACTATGCAAAGACGCATACCCGAACATCGGCGAGCCGCTCCCCTATTCCTTATATTATATAAAGAAACTTGCGGCGGCGGGAAACATCATTATTTTGCACACTTGCAGAAACGGCGCACTTTTGGACGCGGCGGTTGCGTGGTGCAAAGAGCGCGGCATTGTGTTTGACTACATCAACGAAAACGTCCCCGATAATATCAACCGTTACGGCGGCGATACGCGCAAGATTTACGCGGATATATACGTCGACACAAATGCGGTCAACCCGCGCCGCGTGGTTGGTATCGGCGAAAACGACGAATACGCGATACCATACAAGGCGGCGGAAGTAGTCGCCCGCCGTGATTTATGCGACGCTCATTGTTATTGCCCCGATATTCGGGCGGCGGGTAAATGCTACGATTGCGACGTATTCCTTGCGTTGCGCGAATATTACGCCTTGAAACTTATCGACAAGGCGGACGAGCCGCCCACATCGGCGGCGGGAGGTACATAATGCCCCGTTACAAAAAACTAATGATACAACGCGGCGTAATGCAAAAGGCGGTTGCCGAAAAGGTACGCAAAACCGACCCGCGAGTCGATACGTCTTTAATGAGTAAATTCGTAAACGGCGTTTGCTTACCCACGCCGCCAACGCTTGCAACGATATGTAAAACGCTCGCTTGCGACCCGCTCGATATTTACGACCGCGACGAAATCACGCTTGCGCCGCCGCCTACAATCAAAATCGAAGGACTCGACGCAAAGATGTCGCCCGCCGAACTTGCGGCGGCTATAAACCACGATGTACGCCTTTTTATGGCAAATGCGGACAACCCCGCACCGACGGCGGAAGCGGCAAAGAAACGCGAACGTCGCCGCGTAAAAGGCTTGTACAATCTTACAGTCGAAATACCCCGCGACGTTGCCGAGCGCGTATTCGCGCCCGAAGCATTGCGAAAACTCGGCTATTTAAGTAAAAGCGACTTTGTGCGGCAAGCGGTCGCCGCGCTCGACGCTCGGTTATCCACAATCGAAGCAAAAGAAAAAGCCGACGACGCAAGAACGCCGAACGGCAACAAGTAAATAAACCACAATTAAAGACAAGGAACGGGCGGTCGAAATTGGCACTTCCGACCGCCCGCGAAACTTGACACAAAATGCGTATCAATCAAACCGATAATATTATACCACATCGGCGGCGAAGTGTCAATGTTTTGCATACAAAAACCGTGCTTTTGCGTCCTCGTAATGAAGTATTATCGTATCAACGACGCAAGCAGGAAAAAAGACAACGCGCCCCGCGCTCCTTCCCCTTATCGGTAAACTACATCGGGGGTCGAGAAAGGGGGCGGCGGGGGAAAACATCGGGGGCGTTTGATAAACTCGATAAAGAAAGAACAAGCCCCATTTTAGCCCCCGCGTGTTGTCCCCCGCTTTTTTGGCTATTCTTTGTCTTTTACGTTAAAGCAATTTATCGGAGGCAATATGGCAAAACGCTACTACACACTCGACCCGCACAAATACAACTATGACGAGATATTCGGCGACGAAGCGCGGGAAGCGGAAAGCGACGCTCTCTTGCAATCGCTATCCGACCCGCACATCGTCAAGTATCGAACAAAGACGATTAAAAGCGGCAACGTGCTTGAAGTCGAGGTTTACCCGATATGGGAAACACACACGTCTACATCAAGGGCAAGGAAAACAAAGGAAAGCCGCGAAGCGCAAAAGCGGCTCAATTACAAAAATGCAGTCAAAACCGTTGTACGGCTTATCAATGCGAATTTTACCGACGCGGACTTTTGGGCGACGTTCACTTACAGCGAGAAGCGACTCCCGAAAACGTATGCGGACGCACAAAAGGAAATACAAAAGTTTATTCGCAGATTAAAGCACTATGCCGAACGACACAACTTCCCGCCGTTCAAATACGTTTATTGGACGGAATTTGAAAACGACGAAAAGAAAGGCAAACACCGTATGCACCATCACCTCGTAACGAACTTTGCCGACCGCGACAAAATGGAGGACTTATGGGGCAACGGCGGGCGCAACAATGTACGTCGGCTCGTTGCGGACGACAGCGGTTACGAGGGTATGGCGCGGTATTGTATGAAAGACCCGAAAGGACTCAAACGATACGTCGCGTCAAAGAACTTGAAAAAGCCGCAAATCACAGTATCGGACACAAAGTTTACGCGGCGCAAGGTAAACCGCATTATGTACGACAAGGTCAACCCCTATTCCGTTTTTGAGGGACTTTACAAGGGCTATCAAATGACGGACATCACAAAGAAAACAAGCGAATACACGACGGGCGCGTATGTGTACGTCAAAATGAAACGCAAGGAGTGAAAAAATGAAATACATCGGCAGTAAGGCAAAAATCGCAAACGAAATCATCCCGATTTTGCAACGCTACATATCCGCGTACAACATCAAGCAGTACGTCGAGCCGTTTGCGGGCGGTTTTAACGTGATTGATAAAATACAATGCGAATACAGGCTCGGCAACGATATTGACCCGCTTGTATGCGAACTCGTCGAAACGTGCCGCGAAAACCCCGCACTTTTGGACGAATTGGAAACGCCGACCCGCGCCGAATATTACGACGTGCGGGACAACCCCGACAAATACGCCCGTTGGTATCGGGCGGCGGTGCTTTTATTCGGCTCTTACAATGCCCGCGTGTACGGCGGTTGCTATGGTGCGACGGCAGTCATAAAAGGCGGCAAAACGCGAAATTACTTTATCGAAGCACGCGAGAATTTTCGCCGTCAATTACCCGCCTTGCGCAATATCCTTGTCGGCAACGCCGATTATCGGGAATTGCGACTCCCCGAACGGGAGCGCGTGCTTGTTTATTGCGACCCGCCGTATTCGGACGGTATCGGTTACGGCGGCGGCAAATTCGATACGGCGGAGTTTTGGAATTGGTGCAGGAAGCAAACGGCGGCGGGTCATATCGTAATCGTAAGCGAATACACCGCGCCCGACGACTTCGTTTGTATTTGGCAACACGAAATAACGACGCACTTAAACAACCGCGACAAGCAAAAGCGCGTCGAAAAATTATTTATTCACGGAGGCGCAAAATGGCACAAATACACGACTTGAAAATTTTACCCGAATATTACGCCGCAGTTGACAAAGGTGTAAAAACTTACGAATTGCGGTTTGACGACCGAAATTACGCCGTCGGCGATATGTTGATATTGCGCGAATGGGAAAACGGGCAATATACGGGGCGGCGGCTTACGGCAACAATAACGCACATCTTGAAGGGCTTTATCGGCTTGACCGACGGTTGGGCGGTTTTAAGTATCAAGAAAATCGGAGGTAAAAAATGCTTAAAAAAATAATATCGGCAATTTACGTTGTTACGTTGCTTGTAATTGTGGTTTGCGTGCCGCTATCGGCAATATTCGTCGTTTGTAAACTTTGCGGCGCGACTCCCCTATCTTGGCTCGGCGCGTGCGTGCCGCTTTTAATCGCGCTTGCCGTTTTGCCGTGCTTTATTCTCTCAAAAATTTTGCTTGACATCGGCAACAAATAAAATACCGAAACAAGGAGGTCAATAATGCCGAAACAACCCCGAAACGACACCGAAAAGAAAACAGCCGCGACAAAGGGCAAAAAACAGCCCGTCAAGGCTCGAAAGAAAGCGGACGCAAAACCGCCCGCCGAAGCGGATAACGCCGCAGAAACGGGAAAACGCGGCGCAAAATCACAATACGCAAATAAGGTTTTACCTTATTTGGCGGATATAGAGCGTTATGCGCGATGTATGGTTACTGAAGGCGATATATGCAAATTTTACGGCGTGGGTAAAACGCAATGGGCGCAATACAAAAAAGATTATCCCGAACTAACCGAAACGCTTTTACGCGCGCGCGAAGCGGGAAAAGCCGACTTACTCGATAACGCATACCGCGTCGCGGTCGGTTATTACTACGAGGAAACCCACACGACAACGGTCATTATCGACGGCAAACCGCACACCAAAACATACGTCGACCGCAAGTACGCAAAGCCCGACGCGGGTATGATACAATTCTTGCTAATCAACCGTTTTTCGGGCGAATTTGCACGCGACCCGCAAGCAATCGAATTACGCAAAAAGGCGTTGGAACTTGCAAAAGAGGGCAAATTGCCCGACGGTTGGGAGGGTATTTGATTATGCCGCTTGACCCGATACACGCCTTTTATTGCCGCAAAGAGTATTTAACGCTTGCGCAGTATTGCAAGATAAAAAGCGGCGGAATTTGCGCCCGTTGCGGCGGCGTATTCGATATTGACGAATTGCGACCGCACCATATAACCGAACTTACGCTCGACAACATCGACGACGTAAATATCACGCTAAACCCCGCAAACATCGAAGTATTGTGCCACGATTGCCACAACGCGGCGCACGCGCGTTTTGGTAATGTTGTCGGTCAAAAGCACGTTTACGTCGTTTACGGCGCACCGTGCGCGGGCAAATCAACGTATGTACAAAGCGTTGCCACACGCAACGATATTGTTGTCGACCTTGACCGAATACACGGCGCAATATGCGTATGCGGGCAATATGATAAACCCGACGCAACAAAGCGCGTCGCGTTCGCCTTGCGTGATTATTTACTTGACGAAATACGCACGGCAACGCCGCGCCGCCGTTGGCAAGACGCGTACATAATCGGCACATATCCCGACCGCATAGACCGCGACAGTCTTGCGCGGGAATATCCGCCCGACGTGATAAACTTTGTACACATCGACACATCGAAGGCGGAATGTATCAAGCGGGCGCACGAAACAATCAAGCAAGCGGCAACGCGCGACGCGGTTGTCGGTTGGATAGAAAAATATTTTGCACGTTATACGGAATAATACCCCCCCTATCCTTGCAAAATTTTTGAAACCCGAAAAGACTCCAGGCCGCAGGTAAAAAAAATTCACACCGAAGTTTTGACTTTTCGGGCGAAAAGTTTTCAAATTCCAAAAAGGAGGCGGAAATGAAAAAAAGCAAAGACAAAAAAACGCTTGCCGACGGCGAATACAAGCGGCTCGTCGATTTATACAAGGCGGCGGGCGTGGACGAAATCAAGTTACAAATTTACGACGAACTTATCCGCAAGGTCGCGGAGGTTTTTGCGTGTTTGGAAGCAATCAAAGAATTGCCGTCGATAATTTACGACCCGAAAAACCCGTCTATACAGCGGGAAACGGCGGCGGGTCGGGCGCGGGTCAAGTATATGGCGCAATACACTTCGGCAATGCAAAAACTTAACAAGGAATTGCTCGGCGGCTTAAACGGCGACGACGGCGACGATTTATCGGCTTATGACGACGACAACGATTAACGGCACGGAAGCGGCTACGCCCGCCCCCGCAGATTGGACGCTTGCAAACCCCGAAATTGACCCGCTTACAGGTTGGCAAGCATTAAGCGATACCGTCGACGGCGAGCATAGTTTTTTGATTGAATATTACAAGCGTTGCCGTTCGGGGGAAATCGTCGTCGGGCGCGAACTGAAAACCACGCTCGAAATGTTGATACAAGATATTTTCGCGGGCGGCGGCAAATACCGTTTTACACTTAAAGCGGCGCACAAACGAATTGCATTTATCGAAAACGAAATGAAACTTTTTCAAGCCCCCTTCGCGGGTAAACCGTTCAAAATGCAATTATTCCAAAAGGCATTTACGGAGGCGATATTCGGGTTTTACGTTTACGATACCGAGTTGTCATACGGCGCGGGTTGGGCGCGGCGTTTTCAAGAGGTTTTATTCCTTGTCGCCCGCAAAAACGGAAAAACCCCGCTCGTCGCCGCCCTTATCTTTGCCGAATGGTTTTGCGGCGGTATGGGGCAATCGGTAATGTGCGCGTCAAACGATTATGCGCAAGCCGCGCTCGTATTTAACGCCGTCAACGCTTTTCGGGAAGAGTCGCGGGCAATATCGCGCGTTACCCGCAAAAACAACAAAGGTATATTTTTCGGCAACCCGAAGCAACGCCGCAAAACGGGCAAATTCTCGAAGCAAAACAAGGGGTCAATCGAAATAATGTCGGCGAAGCAGGGCGCAAAGGAAGGTCGAAATCTTACACTTGCGGTCGTTGACGAAATTCACGAAATGAAGGACAATTCAACAATATTGCCCCTTAAAACATCGGTATCAACGCAGGACGAGCCGCTTTATTTTGAAATCACGACCGAAGGCATTGTGCGCGACGGCTATCTTGACGAGCGGCTATCCGACGCGCGGGAAGCACTTAAAGGCGAGGCGAAAACCGACCCGTCGCGTTGGTTGATATGGCTATATACGCAAGACAGCGAGGCGGAAATTTGGAACGACGAGCGCAGTTGGACGAAGTCAAATCCTATGTTAGGCATATCGAAAAAGCGGTCGTATTTACGGGAAAAAGTCGACACCGCCCGCCACAGCGGAAGCGACCGAGCGTTTATTCTTGCAAAGGAATTTAACGTCAAGCAATTAGCGAGTAACGCGTGGTTAGAGGAAAAATACATTGATTGTCCCGCCACGTTCGATATTGCCGACTTTGCGCATTGTTGGTGTGTTGTCGGGGTCGACCTTGCCGAAACAAACGACCTTTGCGCTTGCACGTTTTTATTTATGCGCCCGAACGACCCCGTCAAATACT
>Ga0209694_1000601_pt1 | contig 53202 bp, 59 predicted proteins | sample GluameincwithD2O_FD_187499 | JGI IMG/M metagenome (GOLD analysis project Ga0209694, IMG submission 187499) | Mouse cecum microbial communities from Vienna, Austria - Glucosamine amended microcosms incubated with D2O (SPAdes) (version 2) | ecosystem: Host-associated > Mammals > Digestive system >... | reverse complement strand
CTCTTCCGCTGCCTTCTTTGCAGCCTCTTCTTCGGCTTTCTTCGCTTCCTCTTCCGCTGCCTTCTTTGCAGCCTCTTCTCCTGCTGCCTTCTTCGCTTCTTCTGCCTTTCCGGCTTCCTTCGCAGCCTCTTCTCCCGCAGCCCTCTTCTCTACATTCTCATGGATTTCCACGACAGCCTCCGGCATCAATTCTTGTCCCACCTTCTTTTGCTTCTCCGCATTCTGTTTTACTGCGGCTTGTTTCCGTTCTTTTCTTGATTTCTTAGCCATTGTGTCTCCTCATTTCATACATGTTTTTACAATCTTTAGAATTATTATACACTCACACTTACCTGCATTTCAACCCTTAATTACACGGTCTGAGCGATCGCCTTCCGCGCATGAGCCTAAATTCTTGGATCGAATACCAACCTATTACCGTCATTTCTACAGTCATCATTCCCCTCCCGTATACGACTGCCGTAATCATCCCTTTTACCTCCGCCACTTCCGCTTGATCTTTTTTTTCAAATATTCATCAACTGCGCATATTCCTCCATACGAGCCTTTCCATACATCAAAATAGAAACGCATCATTTACCTGCAACGTCCGATCACAAAGGCGTAGTTCTGATTCAACAGATAAGTTGCTTTCATTGCATACAAAAAACTCCTGACACGGGACAATTCTACCATCCACATTTTTTCTTGCAAATATAAATCAAAAAACTCTTCCATTTTGATATTTTTCGTGATATAATAATTAAGTCGTGGGGTATTAGCGCAGTTGGGAGCGCGCAACATTCGCATTGTTGAGGCCACGGGTTCGAATCCCGTATACTCCATTCTACAAGGCATAGTCCAATTTAGTTATTGCGGCTATGCCTTTTTGGTTTTCTCTATGCTGAAAAATCAGATGCGGGCAGTATTTAAGTAGGGAAAATGCGGTGTTCTAAGGATGAAGTAGTGCAAGTATACGGCTATACCCCCACTTATGGCGTCAGCTATTACGCAAACATATTCTTGCATTTCTTAAAAATTCTACTTTCTATAAACATATCTTATGAATTTAACTATGATTTATATGAAAATAATTATCTGTGTTTTATCTGAAATTATTTCTATGTAATAATGCTCAAATACCAAAAGAATAGATAAAGAAATTAACAGTGGATCTTCTGTGCATTCCCGATCCTTATGGGCGGGGACGAGGGATGAGAAACGAAGGTACAAAAAACATAGTAAATTAAAAAAATTTCGACACGCCGACAGATTATGTCTATCCAATTCGCTATAATTAAGAATAGATCACACATACAAAAGAAGATATATTTTATGGACAGATTCTCTCGCGGTCAAGGAAGCAGTAAATGGGTATGAATTAGGAGGAAGTAAGAAATGGCTCTATTTGACAAACTAAAGGAAACTGCAAACAGCGTCAAAGATAAATCGTCTAATTTTGCAGAAGAAAAACAGCTTGCAGAGAAATTAGGAAGTGCAAAAGATTCCGTTAAGAAAACTCTGGATGAAGGCACTGGTTCATTCAAGGAATTCCAGAAAGAAAACCAAAAATTGAAACAAGCATTAGAAGGTGCACTTGCAAGATATGAAGTAACATACGTCAGCGGACTACCACAGTACCCTAAAGTAAAGATGGGAAGTGCATCTATTGGTCTGAACGTTATGGAGGATCAATTCTCTTTCCGAAAGACAGGAAATTCTAAAGACTGGTTTAATGATTTTGATATTTCCTATGATTCAATAATAGAGTTACATATTGAAAAACGAACAATCACTACTGCAGAAGTATTCTTAGGTGCCGGAAATGACGCAAACCAAGAGCAAGAGAATGTAATTTGCATCATTTTTAAAGCTGAAACAGGTGAAGAATTAACACTCCGGGTAGAAATGCTTACAGGTTTTACGATATACCGTCAAGCAGAAAAATGCAGAGAGTTTATCGCTTTATTGCGACAACATGGCATTTTACAAAAAATTGAACAGAAAAGAATATAAATAATGGTTCAGGAAATAATAATTCAGATATATTGACACAAATTTAAAAACTTGCTTCATTAAAAGACGCTGGCATCCTAACAGATGAAGAATTTCAAGAAAAGAAAAAACTCTTTTAGCCAAAATCTAAATAGCAAAGTATAAAAAGCTGAAGTGTAAGATTCATTGCGCTTCAGCTTTTTTCTGTCTTTTTAAGAGAGAATGAAACAACGTCTTTATACTCACAAAAAATCATATAATTTGATGGCTCCAACTATAATTTTTGTTCAAAAATCACAACAACAAATCGTCAACAGCAAAAGAACCATTTCCCCCCTCCCTGCATATCTTATATACTGACAGTAAATATAAAAAAGGAAAATCCACCCATATGGCTACCGGTTATCTTCTTATACAGGCACGGACGGCTCACAGCGCCGTCCCTCTAAGCGGCATACTTATCAGCATCTCAGACATGGACGGGAACACTCTGTACGAACTTACGACAGACGAAAACGGGGAAACGCCCCTCATCTCTCTCGACACCGTAGATAAACGTTTCTCACAGACTCCTGATTACAAAGGGAATCCATTCACCGGTTATTCTGTATTGGCACAGGGCGCCGGTTTTAACTCCCTGTCTGTACAGGATATCCCGATCTATGAAGGGGAGACAGCCATCCTTCCCCTTGTACTTACTCCGATGCAGAGAGGACAGCGTCAGTCTGTCACAAGGGAAATCTCCGTCGGAAGACCTGCCGTCGCACTTGCAGATACCAGCGGGCAGAATGGACCTTCCGTCCCTCCTCGCATCCTCCGCCAGGTCGTAATCCCTAACCCCATCACCGTTCATCTCGGCTCACCCAGTTCATCTGCCGCAAACGTACAGGTATCTTTCCCAGATTACGTGAAAAATGTGGCAAGCAGCGAGATCTACCCCACCTGGCCCAAAGCAGCCCTGACCGCGAATATTTATGCTATTATTACCTTTGCGCTGAACAGAATATATACGGAATGGTAGGGGAATCACCGCTCATTCGTGGTTGCCGAAGCCTTATCATCAATCAGCTTACAATTCGGATAACAGGAAAAAATACATATGAGATAGAGTATCAGGAATAGGACAAGCCGTTCTGTATCCAAACTACTACTGTGCATCTTATTTGTCAATAACAAGGCAGTGATTTGAAACAAAAAGCCATAGGATAGGTCATTTTATCGACTCGTCCTATGGCTTTCATTGCTCGACTGTTCTAATAATTACTTTTCCAGAAATGGCGAATTATATTTTTGATTGTAAATATCAATAATTGTTGCCTCATTGTAATCTGATTCTGTAAGTCTTTTATTGAATGTCATATTAGGTTTTGCATAATACCATCCATCTGACGGATCAAGAAAAGTTCTGTAAAAAACAGGTTCATTATTTTCATCCATTCCGCAGTTTCTCTCTTTACATACTACATTTCCCCGATACCACTTTCCATCAATATCAATGAAATTCATGTCCACCACATAATATACTGTACTTGGCTTATATGTATGTGTTTCCTTGAAATGAATACTGTATTTCATCCACTTTATATTAAATGTAACAGGCACACAAAAAACTAACAGAAAAATACTTTTAAACAATTCGCCTATAACACCAGCCACACCTAATGCGAAAAATGTTGTGGCGGTATTTAAAATATTAAGCAATGCCAAAACCACCCCAAGAGGAAAAATCCACACAATCCAGAATAATACTCCATCTAATTGTTTTCCCCAATTCCTGCTGTCAATTCTCCAGTAGGCACTTCTCATGGAAATTTTAACCAATGCCCAATAATCTTTTAACGTAAACCCTGATTTCATAATTTTTCTCCTGCAAATCTTTTGCTTTATGTGTATTTTTATTCCATCTTAGAATTGTATTCTTCGATTGTATTTTCCCAAAGTTCTGTATCATAGCTATAGTCTCCTTCTGGATAAACTGGCGAACCATCGGCATTTCCTATGGATGTCCCTGATGTATTTTCTGGTGTAAATTCATACGCCCAGACATAATCTGTAATAATTAGGCTATTACTATTAACAACAAATTCAACACACTGAACAGGCTTTCCTATGCTAGAAAGTTCTGGTACGATGCTTTTTCCATCATTATAAACAAGTGTTACATCGCTTACTATCTGGTCATCTGTTTCATTGTACATTAGAATACAAATGTTTTCATTATCATCATCAAAGAATTGTATCTTGTTATAACTTTTTCCATAACAGTTTTCAAGATAATTTACTCTTGTTTGAAGCTCTTTATCTGTTATTTTTGTTACACGAATATCATTTTGACGAAGCTGTTCTGAAGCAGCATATTCATCAACGAGATATTCTCCAATCGCAGCTTCTAAGTATTTATCATACGCTTTATTAAATTCTTCTGCTGCCTTTTTTGCTGTAGCTGAATCTGTAGCATTTCTATAAATTTCATCCTGCTCTTTTAAAGGCACCATTTCATTATTTTTTAAGCTTTCTTTAAACTCATTTTCATTAGCGATTGCCTTGTTTCCTGCTTCAAGTTCAGCATTGTATTTTTCTGCTTCTTCCTCAACCATCTTGTCAATATCAACGCCATCTGCCGCCGCTTCATCTCGTAGATGATCAGCAATCTCATCCATTGCCTTTTCTTCCTCTGACTTTCCACAGCCAGTAAAAATACACATACCAATAACACCTACTAAAACCATTACTAAAATTTTTTTCATTCCTTTTGTCTCCTTATGTTTTTTATTTTTCATCATCCAGATGTGAAGTTTAAAGAATAGATTTTGGATACTATATTTTTTATTCTTCCAAAAATAACTTCTTCATTTCTTTTTCATCTTGATAGAGTGAACTAATATCAATGCTATACTCTGATAACATTCCATTACTCATTACTTCAAGACCATGTACCAAAAAGTAACCTGTTACATTCTGATAACTTTTTGTATACATTTCCTCATTGAAATCTGTATTATCCCAATAGTTTTTCCAATCATTAATGTCTACAGAAAATGGAACATACAGATCACCACTATATCTTGATACTCTTGACATATTGCTGTTAATTGTAAAATTATCAAAAGATGCATTTTCTGATGTAATCGAATACTCTATTGCTTCTTCATCTATGAAGTCAATTCGATTATTTATTGCTTCTTGAAATTTATCATTTAGTGCATCTTCCACTATCCTCCTGTTCTCTGTACTTAATTCTGAAAGAGTTTGGATATTTTTTTCTGTTTCATTAGCTGTTTCTTCTTCCATATCGTTTTCTCTTTCTGTTTGCATTTCCGTTTGTTCTTCTACAGGCGGTGTTTCCTGCTGTTCTTCCATCCGCATTTCTTGAGGTCTTTCTTCTGCATTTTTTTCATTTGCAATTCCGGCAATCACGCCCCCTATAAGGGATGTAGCCACTATGCCTGCTATAACCTTAGTCGCTATGCCTTTAGAAACTGCTCCTGTGCCTGTTTTAGCCGCTTCTGCGGCTGTTTTGGTTGTTCCTTTGCCTACATTGCCACTATCCGCAGACTGCCCTGAAAAGCCGTCCTCTGCGCCTGTAAAAGCGTTTCCAGACTGCATAGACTGTAATAGCATATCCGCATCTGGAAGTTCTGCCGCATAAGCGTTCTGACTTCTGAGAAGCAGCAACAAGAATGGAATTGGTGCCAGACTGTAGAGCTTTGTACCTTTCTTTTCCAGTTCCTTAACCCCTGCCTCTATTTTGTTCCTTGCGTATTTCAGCCTGCTCTTTATAGTGTTTTCACTCACTCCCAGTTCTTCGGCAATTTCTTTGACAGAGAGATTTTCATAATAGAATAGTTCTGTAACTACTCTCTGTTCTGGCGATAATGTGCCTAAAATTTCTCCAATCAGACGAGTAGTTTCTTTCCTGTCTATCACCACCTCTGGAAGATTCTCCGCTCTGTCATCTTCAAACTCAACCATTTCATCAGAATCTGCCGACACCATCTGCGAAAAGGATATGACTTTTCTTTTCCGTAAAATGTCAATGGTCATATTCCTTGCGATTTTTTTAATCCACCCTCTGAAGGCTGCTGGCTCATTAAGCTGTTCCAAGTGCTTTAGAGCTTTCAGGAACGTATCCTGTGTCAGATCCTGCGCCATATCCTCGTCGGAAATCATAGTTTTAATTGTGTAGTACACATTATCCTTCGTCATGTCGTAAAGCTGTGTAATTGCCCTCTGGTCATTGTCCATCGCCCGGTCAATCAATTCTCTGGTAAATTCCTGCGGTGAATTACATTTCGGGCAGAATTTACTATTATCTGGCACTTCTCTTTTGCACTTATAGCATTTCATATGTAACCTCTTTTCTTCTGAAATGTCCTAAACTCTGCCTGTTATTCGTCAGCTTCTTCAGATTCTGCTCTGTCGCCAAACAAAATATCTAATATCTTTTGCAATATTCGTTCGGCTACTTCCTGATCGAGTTCTCCTTCTTCTACAAAGGTACAAAAAAGTTCTCGAATCGCTTTGTCACTCATTCCTATCACCTCTCTTTCTGTTTCCTAGACGTAAAAAGAAGGAAATAGGTTTTAAGTTGTAAGAAATATTTTATTTTCATCCATTGTTTTTAGTTTTGGGCATACTATGCCTAATACTGCATTTCAATATTAGCATATATTGCCGTAAAATGAAATACAAAGTTGAGTCAGAAAGGGGAATATTGGTGGATAAACTGTTTAATGCCGATAAATTCGGCGAAAAGCTAAAAAAGTATCGGATTAAAAACCATTTATCACAAATGGAATTAGCTGAAAAAATAGGTTCAGCCACATCTTCTGTCAGTCATCTTGAAAATGGCACTCATTACCCATCACTGGAAACTCTGCTGCGCCTGTCACAAGTATTGAATATCGGCATTGATGAAATGCTTTATGACAGCCTGCCAAGCGTAAAAGATTACCATTTAGATAAGGACATACAAAAACTGTTCTCTGGATGCAGTACAGAAGAAAAGGAACTGCTGATCCGCATACTTGAAACTGTTAAGAAAACACTCCGCGAACGAAAATAAGGGACTGCCAGATATAACAGTCCCCTTATTTTCTTTTATATGGCTTCTCTCCCAATTTGCATTTCGTTCATCTTTCTACTTCAACATCTTTAATCAATCCCAATGAAGCCAACATTCCTACAGTATCTCTAATGCCAGCCATATATGCAATGTCCGCATATCTGTGATTAACTGTTGAAGCACAGGCAATATAATCGTTAATGAGGATTCTCTGTGCTTTGGATAGTTCAAGGCTTTCATATCTTTTTTCCAACTCATCTTCAGCCTTCCGGTCATTTTGGTAGGTTTCGTCTGCCATTGCCAAAGCATCTCTGCTTTCATCCATAAGCCGTCCCATACCCTTTCCAATCAAATCGTCAATCAGTTTATTCATCGTTTCCTCCTGTATAAATACTTTTTAGTATTATACGGCATATTATGCCATATACGCTATTCTAATCATAGCACAATATAACGTACAATAACAGTACCTTTCATAAAAAATGCAGAGAGGGGGAATATCTGTGGAAAACAGCCTTGATTACAGTAAACTTGGGAAACGTATTAAAGAGCAACGGCTAAAAAAGCATCTTACGCAAGAAAAACTGGGAGCAATCGTGGATGTTAATACCAGCAACATCAGTCATATAGAACGAGCCACCACACAAGTAAGCCTTCCATCTCTCGTCAAAATTGCAAATGCACTGGACACCTCCTTGGATCAGCTTGTTTGCGACAGTCTTAATTCCATAGCTGAAATCTACATCGAGCAGGACATAACAAACTTATTACAGGGATGCACGCTTGACGAAAAGCAGATTATCAGGGATATTATCATTGCCGCCAAAAAGACACTCATAGAGCACAGATAAGAAAAGCTACTGGATATATCATCCGGCAGCTTTTCCTGTTTCATTTCTAATTTGCAATATATTCCGGCATCGGGAACGCTTGCCCTGAAATTCTATATGTTTCATGCTCTTTGTCTATTTCGTGGTCATCCCAACCATTTGCCGATAAGAAATATGCGTCATTGGAACTATCATTCCAACATGTATCTATATAATAAGACCTCTCACCAGTAACAACACGATTCCATGCATGATAAACACCCTCTGTATCATCGCCCTGATAGGTATATCCTGTCACATAATAACATTCAATGCCACAGGCAATGCACATTGATTGAAATGCTTCTGCATATCCTGCGCAAACTGCACTGTCAGCCATCAGACAATAATCTGTGAAGGGGAGCCAGTCCTCTTTGTAGGAAAATCCTTCTTCTGTTGCATAATCAGCATATTCCAGTTTTTCACATAAATAGTTATTGATAGCCTGAATCTTATCCAGATCATTCATCCTGTTATCAATTTCAGCTTCGTTGAGGGCATCGATTACATAATCCCTTGCCCTGTCATTTTCTGCGTTCATGTAGATGCCAGCTCCGCCAGAGGTCTTTTCGGCTAATGTATACTTCTTTCCGAACATCATTTTTTCTTCAGCCACTGGAAGCACAGGTTTTTCCTGTTCCGTTTCCTGCTTTACAAAAATACCAGTTTCTCCATTTACATTACTTGCATATGCTGTCAGTGCCGCAGAACCACATAATATAGAAGTAACCGCTGCTAAGATTATATTTCTTCCTCTATTTGTTTTCACCATGATAATACCTCCACTGCTATCTGATTGCCTGCTTTACAGGCTTTTTTCTTGCTTCTTGCCACCTAGACGCAGGAATTGCACTGGAGGTTTTAATTTTTTTAATTTTTTTCAAAAACTTTTTCTGACGATATTCTGTCGGGTAAGCACCCTTTAAACTCGCTAAATGGGAATACCTGCATTTTAGGTATTCCCATTTAGTGAGTACACAGGGGATTGGGGGTGTAGCCACCATCAAACAGTTGATATTTGCCCTTAAAGAGAGTTATTTACTTACTTTTTTGTACATATCCCATGCCCTGTCTATATGGCATATGATGGTCATTGGTATGTATAAAATCATGGAAATTCTGTACAATCAATTTTAAATGTCTGGAAGAAGTAAATAGTCATTGAAGCAAATAGAATTAATTCTGGCGAAACAATGTGCAACAATCTTATTTTAATAAGAACAGTAGAGGGCGCAGGAAAAGAGTTGGTTATCTTACAGGAGTGAGTGCTGATAAGCAGAAACTCCTGTAAGGTAACCAACGACAACCGCTCGCAGCAATCCAAACGCATAGATGCCATGCCTCCCGGCATGACAAAAACAAGTGCGCATTTTCGCAAAATTGACTGCACAATTTTTTTGATATAAAATATGTATATAAGTAAATCGTTTTCCATTTAGCATGGAATCTTAAGTTTAATGTCTATATCCCTGTACCAGTTCGTAATGGTCGAAACAACAGCCAGAGGGATTTTCAGTTAAGGCAGGATTATCAGTTCCGGCAATCCATTCCCTATTGAATTGTCAATTTCATACTGGAAACAGCATCCGCTGTTTTTATATCCTCTAAAATCATAGAATCGTAGAGGTTTTTTCTATGCAACAAACCAATACGCAGAAAAAGAAACCATGTGTTTCTGAATCGTTGTGTTCCATGTTCCTGTTCTGGGAATGTGTCCACATAAAGTAACCTTATTAATTTTTCACAGGCTTGTTTGCTCCCATGGTAGCAAACATAATAAGCCAAAACCCTGACCATGCTTTTAGATCTGAACATCTAAGAGAACAAAAAACAGGAGGTAAATGTATATGGGTAAACAATACTCACAAAAAACGCTTGAAGAGCGGAAGCAGCAAATGGCAGAGATTCTTCAGAATCTCGAAGATGGCGTAAAAGAGGTATTCACATCAGAGAATTATATCAAGTATCTTGAAACTTTCAGCAAATTTCATAACTACAGTTTCAACAATACCATTCTCATTTTAGCGCAATGCCCCCAAGCCAGTTTTGTGGCATCCTATAAGGACTGGACAGAAAAATTCAACAGAATCGTAAAAAGGGTTCTAAAGGAATCCAGATTCTTGTCCCAACGCCAAAAAAGTTTTGGGAGGAAGAAGAATGTACCAGACCTGACGGAAGTAAATATACGCGAAAAGTTGAAAAGCGAAAACTTTATTTTAAAATAGGATACGTTTTCGACTATTCGCAGACAACTGGTGATGAACTGCCGTCGCTTACACAGAAATTAGAATTTGAAACGCCAGAACTGAACAGGTTAATCAATTCTTTATTTGCAACATCAGAGGTTCCAATCCATTATGATTATGACCTCAAAGAGAATGATGCGAATGGCTATTACAATCTGGTAAAAAAAGAAATCTTTTTAAAAGCAGACTTGAAAGCGCTTCACAAATTGAAAACAATAGTGCATGAATACAGCCATTACTATCAAGAAACGCTTTATAAAGAGCATACAAAAGAACTTGATCGCGACACAAAAGAAGTGATTGCGGAAAGCTGTGCTTATTGCGTGATTGAAATGCTTGCAAATGAAACAAATATGGAAAAACTTTCTTCGGATGAATACAGCTTCGGCTACATCGCATCATGGGGAAGTAAAGATTTGAAAGAATTAAAATCTACTCTGGATATCATTTCTAAAATTTTTAACCTGATATTTCATTGGGTGTCCAAGCAATTTGCTGTTTCATAACCCTTACCCAGAAGCATTTATTTCCGAAAGGAGATGCAGACATGGGTAAGAAATCTAACCTTATGCACCAAGCCATAAAACAATTAAATAAGCAGAAAAAATTTGACGAATCCAAATTTGATGCAAAGAAAGCTGCAAGACAATCCGGTGAAAGCACTGCTGTAAGAGGTATCTACAGCTCTGCCACATACAATTCTTATGTAAAAGTATGCAAACAATTTATCACCGAAACCCTTGCAAATCACAGGGAAGTAAAAAACTTTGCTGACTGCAGGCAGTATGTAGCGGAGTTCCTGCAATCTAAAGAAGAAAAAGGCGTTTCCGCTTGGACTTTAGGCTTATATGGTTCTGCCCTTGCTTCTGCCTATAGCTGTGGAAAAAGGGATTTTGATTACAATTATCCTGTCCGCAGCAGGGCGAATATCAAACGATGCAGGGGGATCAGTTCCAGTGATTACCGCCATCCAGAAGAAAAATGGGATACGGCAAAACTTATCCTAAAGTCTACAGGTTGCCGTCGCATGGAAGTTTTAAGGCTTCGCAAAGAAGATTTCAGAGAAACTAATGACGGCAATCTGGAAGTGTATAAACGTGGCAAAGGCGGCATAGAACGTTGGTGCTTAGTGAATCCCAAATACAAAGATGATTTGAAAGAATATTTAAAAACTGCTGAAACACATTCTATCAGCGGAGAAGATAGATTGTTTTTGAAAGCAGAACTTCCAAAAGGCGCAATCCATGACTTGAGGGCAGATTATGCAAAAGATTTATACGCATATTTTGACTCTCGTGGTGATGTTGCCACTGGAGAAATATATCACTGTAAAAAAGATATGATAGGTCATTCCTATGACAAAGGGATCCTTCAGGCAGTGAGCTATAACTTACAACATTCCAGAAATAATGTTGTAGTGAGTAATTATCTCTGGAAATAAACGTAAAGAAATTTTAGAAAATAAGGAGAATAAAAATGTTAGAAATAGATAAAAAAGGACTTTGCCAGCTTCAAATTGCAATGAAACTGGATGAATACAACTATGAGAAAAGCAATCAGGAGTATTTTGAAACAATGCCCGCTTATGGGCTTGCAGATTCACAGGTATTGCTAATCAATGATTATCTGAATATTTTAGAGAATAAAGATGGAGATAAAGCTGCTGAATTTGCAGAAATACTCGACAGGATAAAAAGAGAAAATGACCGCTATCAGGAACTGATTAAAGGCGGATCAAAAAGCTCACTTATCAAAAAATACGCAAGAATGACTGCTTACCTTATACGCCAAATCACCAAATACAACAATATGTACTAATCAGAGCAGACAGGATAAGTGTATATAAAAGCAAAATAACAATGATACCCTAAAAGAGAAAAGGAGAAAAAATATGATTAAAACAACTTTAAACTGGACAGTGAAGAACCTGAAACACATGTATGATGCAAAAGAAACACTTAGCTTTGATCATCCTATTCAAAGACAGTCCGCACAATGGAGCAATTTACAGCAGAGCCTGCTGATACATAGTATTTTAGCCAATTTCCCAGTCCCGGCAATCTACGTCCAGAAATCAGATGCGGAGGAAGCTGATGATAAGGGGAAAACGCTTTATAAATACAGCGTATTGGATGGCAAGCAGAGAATGACAACTATATTCAGTTTTATCAATGGCGAATATGCTTTGAATGGGGAAACGCCAGATGCTGAAATTGAGGGAGAAAACTTTTCACTTGCTGGCAAAACTTTTGGAGAATTGGACGTGGATGTACAGCAGGAGCTGTTACGTTTCAAATTCCAGATGTTTGCCTTTGAAGATTGCACAGATGATATGATTGAAGAAATCTTCTTCCGCCTGAATAACAGCACGCCCCTTACTAAGCCGCAGAAATCCAAACCGCTGATGGGAGTGGAAAATGCGAAGTTTATTGACAGTATTCTGACTGGCAGCTTCTTTTCGGAGAAGTGTAATTTTTCCAAATTGCAGCTTCGAAAATCTGATGATATGTGTACTCTTTTGCAGAGCATGATGCTTCTGGATCATAAGTACCAAGGATATGAATATGCGTCTATCAGCGCAGATGAAGTGATGAAATATTCTGCCATTATTAAAGGGAATTATTCAGAAGAACAGAAGGAGTTGCTTGTCAGGATTATTGAGTATTTAGACAATGTTTTTGACGCAAAAGAGAAGATGTTAAGGAAAATCAATATTCCCATGGCAATCCTTATCGCTGACCTTGCTATGAAAGAAGGCATCTGCGAATCAGATTTTCACGATTGGTTTTTGTATTTCTTTGTGAGCAATAGGGAATACAGCCAATATTGCAGTAGTGGCTCTGTTAAAAAGGAAAAAGTTCTAGGAAGGCTCTCTATTATGGAGAACCATTTTTCCAAACATTTCAAATTAGATGTGCCTTCAAAATCAGAGAACAGTTCTGGATTGGAAGCTGAAATACCAGAAGAAATCCAGAATGAATCCGGCGAACAGGCAGATACAGTCCCTGTTTCAAACGAAAATGAGGACAATAGCGAAACGGAAGAAGTTTCTGGACAGGAAGAAAATATCCAAACTTTGGATTTTCCTATGGACAATGAAGCAGAGCCGTTGATCGAACAGGGCGCATAAGCAGACCTTCGTAACTATAAAAATCCATAGAGTTGTTTTTGGGCGTTGTCAGTCATTGATAGTGCCCCTATAGTATGTTTTAGAAGAAAGGGATTGAGGAAAATGATGGATTTACAGAATACAGACGTAAAAGAAATTGCAAAATATTTTTCAGATAAGGTGAATAATTTCTTGTTCCAACCGCAACCCATTGCAATCGAGCAAAAAGAATCATCAGATATGAGGGATTTAGACCATTACTGGATTAAGCTTATATCAGGCAATACATATAGAATTGACGCAAGGAATGAATATTCAGCCAATCTTGCAAAGTCACTTGTTACAATACCTTTTATATACAAAAAGATAGCAAAAACAGATAATAGCAGGATGGAAGAAGTCGCAAAAATTATGTCCTGTGAGCATAGAACATTACAGCAGACTTTTTCAAGCCTTGTATTTTATCATTTACAGCTTACATGTAACGAGAAGGAACAACAGGTGCTGTCAAATAATTTTGGCGCAGACTTCTACAGACTGCCGTTAATCTAAGATGGTTATTTGTATTTATTTTGCGATATATTCAAAAAGCTGCCGGTAAAACGGCAGCTTTTTCTTCAATAGGGATTAAATAAAATCTTTTCTGGTTACTCCATCAACCTTGTATGAAAAATCCCCTTCATACAACACTCTTCTGTAATAAACTTTAAAGGGTAGTTTCTTGTGGATAATATCATATATAATTTTAATTCTACATTCCTCATGCTTTCCCAATGGAATAACCCCTTCAGTACCATCTGGTCCACCTGAATAATCTGAATATTTTATGTATTTTGCAAATATTTCATAATCATCCTCTGCTATCATGAAGCCTCTGTTAAAGATTTCAAAAAATTCTGGATCATAGCGTGGGGCAATCAATTTCTTATCATAGCCTATATTCAATGAGTATTCTAATAAATCTGCGTAACTCCAAAATTTCTTTTGAAGCGACAAATCGCGAAATTCCATAAACATCATTTTTTGTTTTTTGCGAATCCCATTTATAATATGCATGTTCGATGTGGCACTTCCAATATAACTTTTCTCGTCATAAATATCGCAATATCCTTGAGCCTCTTTCAGATAAAATCTTGTAAATCCCCAAAACACTGTACATCCATCCCCATGTTCAGTTCTTTCGATAAATTCATACGGAAGATGTTTTGAAAGGAAAAACAATTCATCCTCCGTTACTTTTCCACCTCGCATTAATATCTTTCTTACTTCTTTATTCATTCTATTTCCTCCTTCCTACCGCCGGATATTCCGGCGGCATTGTTTTTAAAAAAAATCTTTATTATCTGCTCCAAAGCTTTTTTCAAAAGTTTCAAAAGTTTCTTCCAGTTCTAGTATAATCGGAGTTTCTGCTGCTACTTTATTAATTGCTATTGCAGGTTCTGTTGGGACATCTTCGATTATTGTTTCAACTTCCACTTCCTTGTCCTTCTCCTGCTTTTCTGTTTTCTTGGCTTCACTCCTGCCTTTTTGTTTAGATTTATTATTTGACAATCGACTCCACATTCTATACTCCCAATTAAAGACCTGCTGCGGCGTAGTTGCATACTGATTTCCATTGCTGTCGCTTATAAAAATGATGAATTGATATTCTACCAGAAGCTCATAGAACTTTTGTAGTTCTTCATAATCAATTTTATAGTCAATCATCATACCAGCTAACGTCTTTTTCAAATCGTTGTTATTAACACAGATGCCAAAACCACTTGTTTTAGCCATCTGTACGCGTAATGCTTCTAAAAATCCTATAGGCGCAAAGCCATATTCTTCAACAAATTCTTTTTCTGTGTTAGATGATAAATAGGTTTTTTCATCTGTTATATATTCCAATGGAGTTGCATAACAATCTCCTGCGCTGTTTTTCTCGCGCTCATATGTTTCATACAAAAAATCGACAAAATTCTTTTGCTGTAGTTCTGTAATACTTCTTCTTGTTGGTTTATTCATATTTACCTCCGTAATCTTTTATTGTGTATATATTTTAGCAATTCCCCTTACCCAAAACTGCCCCATACTAAGACAGTAACCCTGAACACATTTCCCAAATCCCATGTCACTAAACATTAACCCCAGACCCCAAACCCTAGACCCTTAACCCTATACAGTCATAAGCTAGATGTCATACTGACATAAGCAGGACGTCATACTGACACAAAAATGTAGTTAAAACAAAAATATTAGGAAATGTATCACCAGCCTTATCGCCGGAATTATTCCGGCGAAGGCTTACTGTTCAAATTGCAGGTACATGACAATAATGCTGCCTAGCAAATTGCTTTCTCTATGTATCATGATCCCACCTGTATCTGGCGTATTTCCTAATGGACTTTCGTATCCTCCATATTCATGCCCTTTAAACATATCATTCATATAATTTGCCAGATTTCCAAAATCGTCATTCATAAATTTTCTTATAGATGGCATAAAATAATCTTTAATCTTGTCCTCATATTCTTCTATAAGTAGCTTTATTCCCTGACTGATAAAAAGTGCCGTTGGATCATCATCTGAATTTCTAATAAATCCAACAAGTGTCACTCCAAATCCTCTGCGTAGAATTTCAATTTGAATATCCTCATATGATTTCAATTTGTTATCCTCCTTTCTGTATTTCCCCGTCACGCCGATAGGTCAGCAGTTGTATTTACCTCTTGTTCCAAATAGCATCTATTTCCTGTAGAGCAAAATCACCAGCACCAGCAGAAAATAATGTGTTTCCTTTTCTATTTAACACAGTGAAGTTCCAGCAGAAAATGCCTTTATTCTGAAATTCACCATAATCTTCATCTTCAAAATCCTCTAATATAGAAGGATCATCAATAAAAGGGGCTTCATCGCTTCTAATGTTATATCCTGTGAATTGGTTTCCATTCCTGCTGGCATAAAAATCATTTCCATCCCAAGAGCAAAAACCAAAGAAAATTGCATCCTTTATCTGTGTGCTTAGTTCATCACACATTCCGCGAGTATATTCAGAGTCCAAGTCAAAATAAATTATTCCATTATCCTCTGTGCCATTGTAAAAATATTCTTCATATTCCTCATATTGCTTTGCTATTTCAATTACCTGTTCTGCTGTTGCTCCCAACACCCAAATGCAGGAATGGGCAGACGCCCAGTCATCTTTAGATTTAAAAAATTGTTTCGTATTATCACCTCATCTCTAAATAGTTATTTTGTGCAAGCCTGATCGCCAGAATGATTCCGGCGATGGCTTGTGATTTCCTATCATACCAATAGGTTAGAAGTTTTTTGTTGTGCAGGAGAACCTTCTATTCCTCCACATCTCCGAACAGTTGAATGTAAGTATCTCCATCAAAGTTCTTTTCCACCCAACGTTTTACTTCATTCGTACTGAGCAGTTTAATCTGTTCTCCACCTGTGCGGTCGCCGCCTACATCCTCTCCATATTCAGTAAAGGCTCCACCCTCACAATGCATGAAATATTCTCCTGTGCGCTTTTGATACAATGATTCACGTACATAGTAAATATCACCATATCCATATCCGTTGGATACCTCCAAAACGCACGTTGCAGTTTCTGTGTTGTACTTTTTACCATTTAAAATTTTATTCATTTTAAATATCTCCTTTCTATTTTTTGATTTTAATTCCCCACAGCTTTGCTGTGAGAAGTTTCAATATGAAGTTGTCAAGGTACAGTTTTCATCTACGAACTTCTTTTCAAAGTTCATGTTGACGTTGCATCAATTTCTAATTTTTAACTCATGCTGTACTTACTTTTGCAGTTTTCAACGAGTAACCACTATAACTGGTATCGCCATGAGTTAAAAAATATATCCTCTCCTTGAGAAGATATATTTTTTATAATACAGGATCAAAAAAATGTCAATCCCATTTTTGTGCGCTTGCTTATTTTTTTATTTTATATCCCATGTATTTTCAAGATACTGTTCGAAATTACATTTGGAATAAAAGTCTATTGGTGCATTTCCCTGTTTCACCCATTCGTCAAAATAATTGATTAAATTTGTGTCATACAGCTTCAGGCAACGTGCAAGCTCCTTCTTTCCACCTTCTTGCTTCAACTTCAGACGCTTATAGTCTATGGGAAAAATCATGGGGACTTTACAATGGATACAGGCACGCTCTAAACTATTCTTTTTTTCTTCCCAATGGATAAGCTTATCAAAGTTAGAAGGAACAGGTCTGTTTCTCTTTATCAAAGAGGATATGCCAAACAGCTTGTCGAACTTTTCCAGTTCCCTCCTATAATTAAGTGTCTGCTCATAACTATCTGCTTTCAAATGAAATCCATTTTTACTAAAGCCAGACATAGCAACCGCCATTTTCTCTGGAATCCTGAAAAGCTCATACAGCCAAAAGGCAACTCTGAATGTTCTGGTATATTCTCCGGCAATGCGTCCTCGATTGTCTTGTATATCACCTGGCTCTAAATTTTCTACAAGGTCAAAAGCTCTGTCATATTCTGGCTTGTGCTCTACAAGATCAAGGCCAAATCCTATTGTGCTGTATTCTGATAAGCTGCTTTCTCTGGTATAGTCAGGAATTAATACCCCTATTTTTTCCTTGCGGAAAATCTTGTAATACTTCTTTATATTATCCAAGGTTCCAAAAGAGTTTATAGAAGCTACTATAAGGGCTGTATTTGGCACAGGTGATTTCCTTGCCTGTTCAATGATGCTATCCAGTTTATAATACATTCCATTGCGAGTGCTAGTCATAATATCTATTTGAAGCCTATGCATTGGATTGAATAACATATTATTAGTAATCGTTGTCGCATCTAATATAATTTCACTCCTAGGAATGTCAACAAATGCATGTTCCATAAAATGCAATATATACATGTAGTCATTATATAGCTTCGTATTTTGTATGTTCTCAATGAGATCACCTTTGTTATGCCCAGTTCTTAGACAAGCATATGCATAAATGTGTTCAGGTTCCATTTATTCCACCTCCTTAAAATAACATCGTTTCCTTAATTATATAATAGAAAGGGATAATAGTCAACGTAGTTATAGTGGTTGCTTTAAATCCATTCTTGTGCTATAATATATGCAAGCTCACAAATAGAGGTTAAACAATCAATCAGATAGGAGGTTGAAATAATGAAGGAAAGGAGATGATGCTGCGTGGCAAGTATTGCAAACGAATGTGACGGGCTATCCGGGAATAAGAATGTGATAAGCATGATAAAACTGGAGAAACCGATGATAGATACAGACTACAATCAGATCGAGATGGAACAGGGGGGAATGAAGGTGATTTTGGAATTTCCTTCAAAATCAGAGAAAGAGGAATCCATTAAACAGGAAGTAAAGGGGATTCTTTCCAGCGTTTTACAAGAGCAGTTGGAAAAAATCTCATAACCAAAAAACAAATGAAGAAATTCTGCAGAGGGGAAACCCTCTGCAATGCGGAAAGGAGTGTGCATTTTGAAAAAAGTAAGAATACTTTTACGTGTGAGTTCTAATCAGCAGTTAGAAGCAGATGGGGATTTGGGCGTTCAAAGACAATTAGTGAAGGAATATGTTGCGAAACAGGCAGACTGGGTATTAGACGATAAGGAATATTTTGAAGGCAGTAACAGCGGATATAAAAATACTGTAGCCGAAAGAAGCGTATTACAAGATGCTCTGCAAGACGCAGAACGAAAAGAATATGATATTCTGGTTGCATATAAGGATGACAGAATTGGGCGTAGAATGTGGGAAATCGGCGCATATGTAATGGCACTAAAGAGTTATGGGACTGATATTTATACTGTCAAAGATGGATGCATTTCACCAGAAACAGATGATATTATGGGACAAATGATGTTGGCTCTCCGCTATGGAAACGCACAGAAAAGCAGTTCTGATACAGGTATGAGGGTAAAGGACACTGCACAGAAGCTGGTACAGAAGGGAAAATTCATGGGCGGTGCGGCTCCATATGGTTACAGATTAGAATTGTCTGGTGAAATCAGCAAGCATGGACGAGCATTGAAGCATCTTGTGATTATTCCAGAATATGCGGAAGTGGTAAAATACATATATGACCTTTCATTAAAGAAGGAGTATGGATCAACCAAAATCGCGAAAGCATTGAATGAGCATGATAAATATAAAAATTTAGCACCGAAAGATTCATGGAAAAGCGGCACGATTACAAGCATCCTGACCAATCCCATATATGCCGGACATACGGCATACAAACGACGTGAACGTGTGAATGGAAAATATCACCGACTGAACAGTGAAGATTGGATCACTTCTTTTGAAGCGAATGAAAACATTATGATAATTGATGGTGATACATGGGACAGAGTGCAGGAGAAACGCAAGCAGCGAGGGGATAAATATATCAAAACCCTAGAGCATAAAAACGTAAAGGTAATCAGGAGGAATGATGGCATGTTAGCATTGATAGATGTACTATATTGTGGATATTGTGGAAGAAAAATGACAAACGGCAGTAAATATAACTACTGGACAATCAAGGGAACGAATGAAAAGCGCACAAGCAAAATCGCCATTTACAAATGTCAGGATGCATGGCAGGGTGTTCCGCACGATAAACCCAAACAGATTCGTGCCGATAAAATTGAGCCGATTGTATTTAATGCTATCGCACAGTATATTGGAAAACTACAGGAAAATGAGAATATTTTCCAGCAAATTGAGAATAATCAGGAAAAAGAGAAAAAATCGAAAGAAAAAGAGTTAAAAAAAGAAAAAGAGAGCCTTGAAAAAATCCAGAAAAAGATTATGATTATGGAAGAACACATTCCAGATGCTATGACAGGTGAATATCCACTCTCCTTGCAGGAATTAGTTACAATCATCAACAAATACAAAGAGCAGCTACAGGAACAGCAGAAGCTTGTAAGCAAAAAAGAAATCGAATGGAAAGCAGCATCTGTTTCTGTCAATGACTGGGAAGATATTAAAAGCAAACTTCCCAGTTGGCAGGATATCTTCTTAAATACCGATACCGCTACAAAGCGTGTATTAGTAAACAAATTAATAGAAAGAATCGACGTAAAGAAAGATGAAATCATTGTGCGCTTCAAAGTCAACCTGAATGATTTTTTTGTGCAACCCCGAACCAGTGATGGTTTCGGGGTACAGAGCGCGCGGGTACAACTTTGACATCACGAACAGCACCGCCTACGACCAGTATTTCGTACAAGGGCGTCCCATCTATGAATCCATAAGCCGGATCGTAGATGACATTTTCAACGAATATATCCGCAGAAAAGGGCAGAATGTACCTTATTTCACTTCCTTCTGCAACGGAACCACCGCCACCTGCCAGGGAATGTCCCAGTGGGGGACCGTGACGTTGGCTGAACGGGGGCTTACGCCCCTTGAGATCCTCAGATCCTACTATCCTCCGGACATCGAGATTGCCGAGACCAATATTATCACCGGCAATATCTCATCCTACCCGGGAACCGCTCTCAGAACCGGCAGTACCGGTCTGGATGTCCAGACCATACAAGTCTATCTGAACCGGATCCGGCGAAATTATCCCGCCATACCCGCCGTCACGGATGAAGCGGGTGTATTCGGAGACAGCACAAAAGCCGCCGTGACCCAGTTCCAACGGATCTTCAACCTGGCGGCAGATGGAATTGTCGGCAGATCCACCTGGTATAAGATCTCCAGCATATACACCGCTGTGGCAAGACTTGCAGAGCTAGACAGCGAAGGGCAGGCTCTCGGGATCGGAACCGTCCCGCCAGGCAGCATGCTGCGCCAGGGCTCTTCGGGTCAAGATGTGATCACCCTGCAATATCTTCTGGATCTCATCTCTGCGTATTATCCCGATATACCTGCTCCGACCCAGGACGGCATCTTCGGGAGCCAGACACGGCAGGCAGTTCTCGCGTTCCAACAGGCAATGCAGCTAAACGCAGACGGCATCGTCGGTCCCCAGACCTGGCAGGCATTATACGATACCTATCAGGGAACCCAACAGAATGTACCTCCTACTGGCTCCGGAAGCGGCGTCATAAATTATACCGTACAGGCAGGAGATACTCTCTGGCTTCTCTCCCGAAGATATGACACTACGGTTGAAGCGATCAAACAGTTGAACGGACTCACAAGCGACATGCTGCTCATCGGGCAGGTTCTCAAGATCCCCGCCGCCGGCTCTCCCTCCTGGTTCGAGTATACAGTCCTGCCGGGAGATACTCTCTGGCTTCTCTCCAGGAGATACGGAACTACGGTTGAAGCGATCAGACAGCTGAACGGACTGACCGGAGACCTGATAGACGTAGGACAGATCCTCCGCATTCCCGTCCGCTCATAACCATCTGCAGGGAATCCCAAAGTAAAAGTACTCGCTACTCTTGTCAGCTGCTTCATTACTTTACTTATCCTTATACTGAAAAAGGACTGAGAAATGCTCCTGCGACATTTCTCAGCCCTTTCATATAATTTTCTTATACTACTTGATCCCCTTATTAGGATTTCACCATACCTCCGGACAACCACTGTTGTATGACATTTATTCCAACATCTAAAATATCCGCAATTACAGCATCCGAATACCCCTTATTTTTCATATTAAATGCAGTTTCTTTTTTACCTTCTTTTATCCCTTCCTTTATTCCTTCCTTATAAATTTTTTCAGAAACTTCACACATTTCCGGATACCCTCCTTCCTCACACTTCAAAAAATGTATCCTTGCGGATAAATCGCCCTGGCTCATATCCTCTGGATCAGCTGTCTTAAAATAATCCATTAATTTTGCAACTTCACTTCCATCATCTATCTCAGAATTTGGTGATAATCTTTTCCTTTTTGTAAGCTTTCACTATCAATCATAGCTGCATAATATCGGGTTCTTCTGGCATGATCGATCGTATCTTTCCTTTGTATTTCCAAATTTACCAACCGCCCGCGGCTGTCCTCCGCCAGTATGTCAAGAATAGCGTCATGCGCCGTAATCTTCGAAATCCTGTACTGTGACCGTATCTCCTTCACAACCAAATCCGGGATACCCGTTATAACACGGATCACATGTTGGCAAGCAGGAATGTCATTTAGTGCAACGCTCATAAATACGTTGCTTAGAAGATTAAAACTTCTTGCTTTTTCAACTAACTGATCTTTCATACTGATAAAAGATATTTCTTGTGATTCAGCGGCATTCCTATTTGCAGTAGCTTTATCTTTTGTTATATTCTCATCTGTTCCCACAATATAGCGCCTCCTTATGTAGAAATTATCTCTTTGTTGTTTTAATTATAAATAATTTTACAAAGGCTGGCAAGGTAATGGCTATAAAATATTACTTTCTATTTTTTGACCGGAATGTTTCCACTGCCTTCTTCATATAATATTCCTATACATATTATTCATAAAGCGGAGGACGCCGTCACATGATCCCGATTCGAAAAACATCCACTACAATTTATGCATTCACCGCCATTTTCCTTGGTTTCCTGAATCATTTTCTCTATGGGCTATCCGGAGGACAAGCCTTCGCAGCCCTTTTCTGCCCGGTCAATGAATCCATCTGGGAACACCTGAAACTTCTGTTCTTTCCGATCCTTTTTGTATCCGTGATCGAATACCTGCTCCGCCGCCCGGACGCAGTCCGTTTCTTCTATTACCGCTTCCTTGCCGCTTTATGCGCTATGGGTTCAACCCTCGTGCTGTTTTATACTTACACGGGCATCATCGGACGCAACTTCTTACTCATAGACATCCTGATCTTCCTGTTCAGCATCCTCTTCGCCTTCTATATGGATGCTTATTTCTATCTGCTAAGTATAAGAAACGTGTCGCAGACAACGGCGTTCTCTCTGTGGATCGTCCTGTCTCTGTGTTACTTTGTATTCACATGCTATCCCCCGAATATCCCGCTCTTCTTCCCGGCTGGCTGAATATATCTCTCCGGCAGCCTTATTGCTTCACGGACATCAAGGATGCATAATAATCTTCATACACTGCTTAGACTGCATGACTGCGAATGCTTCTTCCATCTCCCTCAGCGGGAAATGATGTGTGATCAGCGGTTCTACCTTCACCCGCCCTTCCTCAACAAGATGCAGACATTCTTCGAACTCCTGCCTTGTATAGCAAATTGTCCCGTAGATGTTGATCTCACTCCTTACCACTTTGCCAAGGTCTACCTGGGGAACACTGTGATAAAGTCCGGTAACCGCATAAGTCCCTCCCTTTTTCAGCATATTCATAGCCGCTTCCGGAACCCCCGGCACACCGACGCAATCCTGCACGTAATCCGCCATCTTTCCGCCGGTGATCTCGCGCACCCGCTCAACAGGATCTTCCACGGATGCATTGATCGTAACGTCCGCCCCCAACTCTTCTGCCAGAGCCAGACGCTTCGCGTCCGCGTCCGTACCCACACAGATGACCGTCTTCGCGCCGCGCAGCCTGATCAGCTGCACCGCATACAACCCGATGGGACCCGGACCATACACGACACAGACATCTTTTGAAGTGATGGACGACGCTTTCACCGTGCGATAGGCGGAGGCGATCGGATCGACGGACGCACCCTGGTCGTAGGTCGTGGTGTCCTGCATCTTCCGGCATACCTTCGCCGGAACACGCACGTATTCTGCAAACGCGCCGTCCACATGGATCCCTGTCTCGATCAGATGATCGCAGAGGACTTCTTTCCCCTCGATACACATATCGCAATCCCCGCATCCGATCACGATACATGGAGTCACGCGGTCTCCCTCCTTCAATCCCTTCACCCGGCTTCCCACTTCCACGATATCTCCGGCAAATTCGTGCCCCGGGATCAATGGGTATGGAACTTCTCTGGTTCCGGCAAGTATCGGTCCGTCTGTCCCGCAGATTCCCACGGACCTTACCTTAATGATCACGTCATCCTCCCGCAGCGCCGGATACGGAGCATCCTTCACCGCAAATCCCGGTCCCGGCTTTTCTTTTACGACTGCTAACATAATATTTCTTCTCCTTCCATTCTCTTATATGCTCTCCATGTCGTCGCGAACCGGCTCCAGTCCGTCAGACATTCTTCCTCGATCCTCGCGCCAAGCGCCGCCTTATAAGGCGCGCCTTTCACAAGCTCAGGATCCGTATAGGCTTCTTGAGAGATCGCCTCAAACGCCGCCACATACTCATCCATATCATCCTTCGAGTAGGTTTCCACCGGCTCCGGGGTAAATGGCTCCGGAAGCACCCTTGGATGATGGCTTGTAAAATAATCCTGGAACCCGTAATCTACGATCCTGCGGCAGATATCATCTGTCGTAACGCCCGTCTCCTCCGTAAGCTCCTGCCAGCTTAGCCGAGCTTGCTCCATGCGGAACCGCCCCTCGGCAAACGGCATAGTAAGACCTCTGATCTTGAGCAATCTGCTGATCAGGTAATTGTTATTTAAGATAGAAAGCTCCGCGATCTGCCTCATACCGTCTGCCCCCAGGCTTCTGATATAGGCATACGCACGGATCATCACCGACGGTACACCGTAGAACGAACGGAGCTTCCCGATGCTGTCCGGCATCTGATGATCCAGATAGTATCTCGTCCCATCGAACTCCACTACAGGCGCCGCCACATATCCTGCCAGCTCCTTCGATACACACTGCGCCCCCGCGCCCGGTCCCTGACAGCCGTGAGGCGATGAGAAGGATTTGTGCAGGTTATAATGGCACATGTCAAATCCCGCGTCACGCGCCCTGGTCAGCCCGAACACGCCGTTCAGATTCGCCTGGTCATAGACGCAGAGCCCGCCCGCTTCGTGGACGATATCCACAAACTGACGGATCCGGTCATTGTAGATCCCCGTATCCTCCGGGTTCGTGATCATAAGCGCAGCCGTATGTTCAGAGACTGCCGCCTTAAGCGCCTCGATGTCAGGCAGCCCATTTTCGTCCGGATACAATGTGATGACCTTATATCCAAGCGTCGCTGCCGTACCCGGATTCGCCGGATGAGAGAGGATCGTCGTGATGATCTCATCGCGCTGCCCGCCCTCTCCTTTTTTCTCAAAATACGCCCGTATCGCCTGCACGTTGGCGAAAATAGCCTGGCTTCCTCCCGCCGGCTGTAAGCTTACCTGATCCATCCCGGATATGGCTTTCAAATACTGCGCGTCTTGATACATGATCTCCAAGATCCCCTGTACGGTACTTTCATCCTGACAGGGGTGAAGCTCCTGGAACTTCTCTGACCGCACCAGCTGCTCATGGATCTTCGGACTATACTTCATCGTACAGGTTCCAAGCCCGATATCTATATTCAAATCTGTTCCGATGGTTTCCTGGGAAAGACGCATATAATGGCGCAGTACCTGCATCTGTGAAACTTCCGGAAGCTTCGGCGCCTTCTTCCTGCGAAGCCTTGCCGGGATCAGATCCGCCGCGCTGCCGCTGACTCTTTGGACGCCTTCCGATGCACGCGGGATCAGTACGCCTCTCTCTCCAGGATTCCCCATCTCCATGATAAACGGCTCGTCCCAGCGTGCCTCGTGAAAATCTCTGTTTTTCTTAACGTATCCCATTTCCCGAACCTCCCTTCTGCTCTTGGTCTTCCTTCACACTTTCCTGTCCAAGGATCTCCTCCAGTGCATCCGCAAGAGCATCCATTTCTTCTTGCGCCGTCAGTTCCGATACGCAGTATAATGCACACTGTCCCAGTTCCGGGAATTCTCCGCTCATATCCTTCCCGCCGAAGATCTGATACTTCAAAAGCGCCTGATTGATCTGGGCAACCGTTTTCCCCGAAGCACGAAAGTCCACAAGCACCTCCTGAAAATTACTTCTTCCGAATGGATTTGCCTTCACTCCCTCGATTGCGTCTAACCGTACCGTCAGATAACGGAGATTCTGCAAAATGGTCTCCCCAAGCTCAAACATTCCCTGCGGTCCCATACTGGCAAGATAGACTCCCGCCGTAATTCCCCATAAGCCAGTCTCCGTGCCAAAGTATTCGTTCGCTTTCTCACGGCTTCCATGAGAACACCGGTAATTCATCGCCCTGCCCCATCCGTACGTATCTTCCTTATCCGTCTTCGCGATCCCATACATATAAGTCGGGAACTGCTCCATATATTCAAGCTTCGGATGGCTTGCGATGAAACCTGCCTGCCCGCCGCCATACTGCATATGCATTCCCAGAGGCTGTATATCCCCGCACACGATGTCCGCCCCCAGATTCATCGGACTCTCCATCACGCCCAGAGCCGATACCTGCGGCTGTGCGATACAGACCGCCCCATACCGGTGCGCTGCCGACGCGACGTCTTCCGCCTGCTCCTCGAAGAACCCAAGATAAGACGGATTCTCATAGAAGACTGCCGCCACATCCCCTTTCTCAAGCCTCTTCTCAAGCTCTGCCAGATTCATCAACCCCGACTCCGGAATATGCGCCACCTTCTCGATCCTTCCCACATTGCGGCAATACGCGTCCGCCTGGCTTAAGATATCCGGATTCATGGTGTCCGGTACCAGGATCACAGACCGGTCCCGTCCCGCCGCGCTGTGTATCCGAAGCGCCATCCGGAACGATGAACACACGGACTGTCCCGCGTCATAGGTAGTGTAACTCACGACGTCTGCATCCAGAAGCTCTCCCATCATACTGGTATACTCGAAGATCGCCTGCATCTTCCCGTGATCCGAATACGTATCTCCGCAGTACGCCGTCAGGAATTCTCCCCTGGTATTGATCTCATCGCAGACCGCCGGAACCTGATGCTTATAACATCCTGCTCCCAGGAAGCTTGAATATTCTTCTGTGGAAATATTCTTATTCAGGATCCCTGTCACATGCTTCTTCAACTCATATTCACTGCGTATCGGCTCCGGCAGATCGAGCCTGTCCTTATAAAGCAGATCCTGGGGGATGATACTTTCATATATCTCCCGGATGCTTTCTGCCCCCAGTTCCTCAAGCAACTGTCTCTGCACCTCCGGAACACTGTTGGGCATGTATGGATGCACAAATGTTTTCTCCATATGATTCTTCCTCCTTAAACCGGATGACCCGGATCTCTTCCTTTTTCTTTTTGTCCGGCAGGCGCATGGTTTCCCTGCCTTTCTTACCTGAACTTGCCTGCTCTTTCCTGCGCTTACCTGAACTTACCTGCTCCTATCTGCTCTTTCTTGCGCTTACCTAATCTTACCTGCTCTTCCGGATTCAGACCGAGACCCGGATTACGGCAGATTCCCCATACCCGGTGATGACGCGCATGTATCCCGCCAGATATTGGTTGACTTCCTCATCCCCGGTATCCGCATACAGGGCTCTTCCAACCAGTCCCGCCATCTTATCCGGCGACGCCGCCACGATGATATTCTCCCGCCCCGTACGCCGGATCACTTCCGCGCTGATCTGCTGATTCCCCCTCCCGAAGATATAACCCTGGCCGCCGATCACAGTGACAAGGATCTTCCGCTTCTCATACTGCTCCATGATACGCAGGATATCCTTCTCTGCACAGTCCTTCGCAATGACCCTGTCTTCATACGCCAGATCCACCCCCAGAAGTGTATTGGGCAGTCCTTTCTTTTTCATGACTGCAGCCATCGTAGAGCCGCTCCCTACGATATACAGCGTCCGCGGTTCCCACATTTCCGTTATATACTCCGCAAGACATTCGATGGAATCCCGTTCACTGTATGCACAACCGCTCTTTAAACGCTGCACCGTCTGCTTCTCATCCGGTATCCGCAGATATCCATACAGCCTGGACTGGACGCGCCCTTTCCGGAATTCCGCTTCATCTATATCCATCACTTCTGCTTCTCTGGTATCCCGCACTGCCCCCTTTACATATCTCACCGCCAGTTCCCCGGTGCCGCGCGGATTCAGCGCGTACACTCCGGAATGGATCTTACAGCCTGCCGGGATCCCCAGAACCACCGCTTCCGTACCCACTGCGTCCATAATGTCCCGCGCCGTACCGTCGCCTCCGGCAAAAAGAATCAGATCCACTCCCTCGTCAAGAAATATCCCTGCCGCAGCGGCTGTATCCTCAGATGTCGTGTGCACATGGACGCCGCCTGCCATCCTGCCCGTACCTTCGCCCTCTGCACGCTCCGCTTTCCTGTCCACATCAGATACGCCGCTTCTGACTCCTGCACTTATCCTGTACTTAAGCCCTGCCGCCTCGCAGATCTTCGCTCCCATCTCCCCCGGACAGGTGCAGATCTCGATCCGGTCTTCCACTTCTTTTAACAAACGCACTGCCGCCAACGCCTTCTGCCCGCTCTCGCGTACTGCGCCAAGCGAAAGCGCCCTGCGGCAGACCTCTTCTCCGTCAGATCCCTTAAGCCCTACTTTCCCTCCGATCCCCGCGACCGGATTCACGATCAATCCAATTCTCTTCATGACATCTGCCTCATCTTCATCCCCAAAGGGCGTCCTGTAACGCATAACATCCCCTGCGGCAGACCGTCCAAACACGCATTCCCACAATCTGCCGACGGGTTGACATCGTCTTTTCATGTATATTATACACAATAGAAAAATACAATTCAATCATCTCTAAAGCAATGCTTTGAGCAACAGGATATGATATTCCTCATCCTTTATGATCCTTTCCAGTACCGCGTTCACATCCTCATCCCTGATCATCCTTATATGCGCCGTGTACTGCTCGATCGCCGCCTTTTCTGCTTCTATATTCGCCTGTACCACTCCCTTTATACTTTCCGAAAGCGTCAGATACTTCGGCGTCCACATCCGCCTGGAACCATTGCGGTACTTCGCGGTAAAGTCAAGATCCCCGCCCAGGAGGATGATCAATTCTCCCAATTTCTGCAGATGCATCATCTCCGCCACCGCTATGCCAAGAAGCGTCCTTGCAACGGGACAATTTCTTAAAGACAGGCGGTTTTCACTATTAATATACTGTGTGACTGCAGATAATTCGGATACGGATCCACAATAATCAACACTGAGCAGATTCGCATAAGCCTGATTCTTTCCACAGACTTGTATCGGCGGATAAGGCAGATCTGCCATAGCCGGTCTTACTCCGGCAAAACTGCAAGTATTCGCCAACGGACTATTTTCCTTCTCCATTCTATCCCCTCTTAACACTGGTCTTTTGATTTATTATATTTTGAATATGAAAGAAAGGTTCCTAATATATCCTTGCATGATTATGGCGAATATGTTCTCTTTGAAAAAACATATGGGAAAACACTTAAAAAGAAGATAGATTTTATCAAAATACCAAAAACCCGTAAAGGCTGAAACACTTGCCTTGACTGGCTTCTGGTATTTTGAGCAAGATAAACAAGCAGTCCACAGATAAATTCCCGACAACTTATTTACACAGATTTATGACACAGTCTATTTTAGTAATTATGATCATCGTATTGTTCCTGAGTAATCTCTTTCGCTTCCGCAGGGAGCTCGATCGCCTGGCATTCATCGCCTGTCTGATAATCCGTCGTTATCTCTATATAGCTTGTACTGGAGAGTTCATCTGCCATACTTTCCATCAGACCTTCATAATCCCAATACTCTCCCCGTGATTCTTTCAATTCCTGAACCGATTCTTCTAACGTATTGTATTCCAGATTTGCCTTCAGGGCGCGCATCAATCCCCCGATCTCTTCCGTTACTCTCTGCGGATAGCCCGAAACATCCGAGACCATATCAATCTTACGCAGCAGCTTATGGCCGTCGCCGGACAGATAATACACCGTCTTTTCAGTCGCAGATTCCTTCATCTTGCCTTCCTGGAATGAATTCACGTACGCCACATAAGTGTCCAACAGTTCGTTCAGACGGAAATCACTCAACGCGTTAAACGCTTCCTCCGTCCACCCGTTTTGACTCATTACAGACTCTCTCGTAAGCTTTTTTGCAGACTTGAGCTTGGTTTCATATGTAACTTCAATCTTAACGGCGTTCACTCCGTTGATATCCTCTTCGCCTTCCTGAACCGCGCTGACACTTACAACCTCCGTCTCCTCAGTATCCTCGAAAGGAAGAGCCTCCCCTTCAATATATCCGGAATACGACTCTGTATTCGGCTTATCCGGATCGATCAGCACCTTCAGATATTCGAAAGTATTTTCCCCGGTCTGGCGGCTCTTAAAAGTATAATCATTATCCCCTTCCTTCGTCCAGATATATGTATACAGCGGTTCCTCCGATCCGGAATCACTGGAATAACTCCATATCATCCACTGCTGTTTTCCGGAATCAATCGTGTTCACTTCCCACTGGCTTCCCTCGAACTTACTCTCGACAAACCCCCGGATCTCTGAAGCTTTATAGTCTTCCCATGCTTCCTTGATCCAGGCGACATATTCTTCCCCTTTGCTCTCTGATCCTTCCTTCTCGTCTTCCTTCCCCTTCTCTTCTGTGCCGGACTTCGCTTCTTTGTCCGTTTCCTTGGCGGAATTACCGCCGCATCCTGCCGCGCCAAGCATAGCAAGGCACAGGATCACTGCTAAGATCCTCTTCTTCATCTCTCTCTTCCTTTCTTTTATCCCGTCGTAACAACGCGCCAGACAGCCATGCCTGTTTGGATATCCGCCGGCTGCCGCTGATAATATAATAAGCAACGTGTGACCTTCCAGCAGTAACACGTTGCTCTCCACATTTCAGTCATTATAGATTGTACTGTCTGTTATAAGCATTGCAGATTCTGTTAGAATTCTTGATCAAAATATTCATTGCGATAAACGGACCTATCCCGCATAAAAGCGAACCAAAAAGCAGCCACATCAGAACCGTCGTACCGTTTTCCTGAAATGTCATCCCATAACGGTTCGCATTCGACGCAAGCCTGTTCCCCAATTGATAATACCAGATCCATGCATAAATACCGCAAGTAACAAAGGACAATAAGATGAACGCCACCAAGCCTGCCGTCTGTTCTCCGTCTCCTTCACAGGCAATATTCACATCATGCGCCATCTTATATAAGAAATAGTAACTATAAATACCGCACGTAATAATTGAAAGTAATATGTAGCTCAATAACCCTCTGTTATCTGTCAACCGCTCTCTGCCGCCCGGCATACCTCCATTATTTCCGTTAAACGTCTGCCGCACTTCTCTTACTGCGCCCTCCAGCTCCTTTTCCGTGACGCTGAACGCTTTATTCGCAGCGTCCTTGGCACGGTGTCCTGCTGAAAGCTCAGCTCCGCAGCCCGGACAAAACTTTGTCTGATCCGGTACATTCCTTCCACATTTAGGACAAAACATGTTCTACCTCCTCAACTCCATACATTGTTTCATGGCCCGCAGTAAAATACCGTCTTCAGGATGGAAAACCACGATATCGCCATTCCCTTGCACGAGCCTGAATGTATAGATTATAGCAAAAAGGAGGAGCATTGTAAATATTAAAAAAGTATAAACTCTGCTGCAAATTCTTTTTTTTAACAAAAAAAGAATGACGGCAACAGGCGGAAGAAAGAAAAGCGGATGATAGTAGAACGCTTTCTCTATATCAAAATGAAGCAACGCGACCCATGCCCTTGTCATCCCGCAGCCGGCACAGGAGATCCCTGTCAGGAATTTGACCGGGCAGGTGATCCCAAGCCAGTTGAATAATATCCAATATAATCCTGCGACAGCTGCCGCCGCCCCTCCAAAGTCAAGAAATTTCTTTACTTGTAAACGATAATCCATAAATCCCGATCACATCCCCACGCCATTTCGGTACATTTATGGACTACTTTACCCCATTTCTTCGGTTCCTGCAAGTTTATTATAAAAAAATAGAGAAATAATTGAGATTTATAAGATAATATATCAAAAGAAAAGGAGGAGCATACCACATGAGCCCAAAAATCTTGATCGTCGACGACGAGCCAGGCATTGTTACCGTCGTAAAAAACTATTTTGAAATGACCGGTTACCAGGTCTTGACTGCCGGTAATGGGACAGACGCCATGAAACAACTAACAAAAACCCCCGATCTTGTCCTGCTGGACATCAATATGCCGGATATAGACGGGCTGACTGTCTGCCGCAAGATCCGCGAACATATCACCTGCCCCATTCTATTCCTCACCGCCCGGATCGAGATCTCCGACAAGGTCCAAGGGTTCTTGGCAGGTGCAGACGATTATATCGTGAAACCTTTTGACCTTGACGAATTAGGCGCAAGAGTCGCCGCCCACCTGAGGCGCGAACACAGGAAGCAAGAACAGTCCATCCTGCGCTTTTTCGGCGATATGGTGATCGACTATTCCAAAAGAGAGATCCTGATCGCGAAAAAACCGATTCTTTTATCAAAAAAAGAATTTGATATTGTGGAATTACTTTCCGCCCATGCAGGGCAGGTATTTGACCGGGAGCGGATATACGAAAGAGTCTGGGGTCTGGACGGCAGCGGAAACAGCGACACCATTATGGAACATATCCGTAAAATACGGAGTAAATTTGCGGCTGTAACTACACACAGCTATATCGAAACAGTCTGGGGGGCAGGATACAAATGGAACGGCTAAGACATCATATAAGACAAATGAACCTGAAAAAAGCGCTCTTCACCATCGTATGCATCAATATTACCGCCGCCCTTGCCCTGTCGCTCCTGTCCTTCTGGGGATGCATTGCGGTGAGATCACAACTCGCCGCAAACCGCACTATAATCAATATCCCTTCCGCTCCGTTTCTGGCGTCCTCTGCACCGGAGCCGACAGCACAGACGGACGCCGCCGTCGATATCATCTCGGTCGTCCAGATCCTGCTGCCGGTATTGATCTATATCTTTGCACTGTTCACAACAGCCTCCATGTTCTACCGTCTGAAGCTAAAAGGACCTCTGGCAGTGCTTGCAAGCGGCGCCTCCCGCATTATCAAGAACGATCTGGATTTTACTATCGAGGCAGCCTCACAGGACGAACTCGGGCAGCTCTGTACCGCCTTTGAAACCATGCGCCAAACATTGCTGGACAACAACCGCGAATTGTGGCGGCAGGCGGAAGAACGCCGAAGGCTGAATGCAGCATTTTCGCATAATCTGCGCAATCCGGTCACGGTCTTGAAGGGCGCTGCAAAACTGGCGGAAAAAAGCATTGCCCGTAATCCCCAAGAGCCAGGCAAGATCGCCGGGCAGATCGCTCTCATCACAAACTACGCAGGCAGGATCGAACACTATATTGAGACCATGAGCAGTATCCAGAGATTAGAAGAGACTCCCGTCGAACGGGAGAACATCCCCTGGGACACACTTGTTGCCGAGCTTAGACAGACGGTATATCTGATCGGCATGGATCACGATAAGCAGATCCGCTTCCATACCTCCGATCAGCCCAAAACAGCCCCGGTTAACCGATCCGCACAGACTGACCGATCCGTCTGCCTTGACAGATCTATCCTGTTTCAGATTGCGGAAAATCTCCTATCCAACGCGCTCCGTTTTGCCAGACAGAACATTGACATTTCCTGCTCTGTAAATGAGACAATATTGGAACTTTCTGTTGCAGATGACGGCGGCGGCTTTCCGGCATCGCTGATCCGGGACGGCGTCCGCCCATTCCACAAAGGCAGGGAAGACGCGGAACATCTGGGGATGGGCTTATATACCTGTAAGCTCCTGTGCGAAAGACACGGCGGAACTATCACCATCCAAAACCATGCAGCCGGCTCCTTCGTTTCCGCCTCCTTAAAAATACAGCCGCTCGCTCTTCATTAACAAAAAAGAAAGGAGAATTCTATGGAAATTCAAGTAAAAGATATCTCAAAAATCTATGGTTCAAACGAGAGCAAAGTCATAGCCCTGAACCATGCGTCGCTGACGATCTCTGAAGGTGATTTTATCTCTATCATGGGACCGTCAGGCAGCGGGAAAAGCACACTACTGCATATCGTAAGCGGACTGGACCAACCGTCCATGGGCAGCGTACTCTACGGCGATACCGACATCCACAACGGAGAAGACAAAAAGCTGTCGGCGTTCCGCCGCCAGAAGATCGGATTCATCTTTCAGCAGTTTAACCTTCTTCCTGTCCTCACTGCCCGTGAAAACATCATCATGCCGCTGCTTCTGGACAAAAAGAAAGTAGAGGAAGAATATTTACAAGAGCTTACGTCTCTCCTGGGGCTGGAAAAACGCCTTTCCCATCTCCCCCACGAGCTATCCGGCGGACAGCAGCAGCGGGCGGCGATCGCGCGGGCGCTGATCGCGAAGCCGGACATTATCTTCGCAGACGAACCCACCGGGAACCTCGACAGCAAAAGCGGCGGCGAAGTGATGCGCATGCTCTGCGATATCCGCAAGAAGATGAACAAGACACTCGTGATCATCACCCATGATCCGCACATCGCCGAGATGGCAGACCGCCGTTTCACGATCATCGACGGAGAACTTTCGGAGGTGAGCGCACAATGAAATCCTATCTGTCACTTGCCTTCAGAGAATTAAAGGCACAAAAGGTAATGGCATCCCTCATTCTGACGGCGGTAATCCTATCCAGTACCATGACGACTGCCATCGGACATTCCCTCGGCATCCTTAAGACCTTGCAGACAGAGCAGGCAGCATCGCTGAACGGCGACCGTTACGCTTCCTTCCATCAGATCACGGAAGCGCAGATGCTGCAGTTAAAAAACGACTCCCGGCTCTCTGATGTGGGCAGCCTGATCAACGTGGGGAATACCCCGCTTGGCAACAGCGGACTGACTCTGTTCGTACGCGAATATCTGGGCCACGCATTAGACGCCTATCCTGCGATCGGTAAGGTAAAGGAAGGACGCCTGCCCGTTTCCCCCCTTGAGATCGCGCTCCCTGAAAATGCCTTGCAATACCTGGGCGAAGATATCCATATCGGAGACACCGTTACACTCCATGCCGAAGCCTCGCTTATGGACGGTTCTTTGCCTTCTTACCTGTATACCGCCGGATTCACTCTCTGCGGTATCCTGGAGGGCAATTATCTCGGCTACTCCTCAGGATCCCTGGCGGCTGTAGCAGGGGCGGGAACTGCGGCCGCCTTACTGCCGGCGGAATATTTCCTCTATTCCACCGATTTTAAGACAAAGAGTACGGCACAGTTTCAGGATATTGTAAATGATCTGGCAGAGCGTATCGGCGTTGAAGACTCGCATATACAATACAACTGGATCTTATTAGACGCCCTTGGTATTTCTTATGACAAAGCCGGCTCGTCTGATGCAGATACCGGATTCTCCTTTATTGCCTTTGCCTCCGTCATGGTCGGCATACTCGTCCTGTTCGCCGCCGGACTGGTCATCTACAACATCCTTAAGATCGCCATAACCAGGCGCATCAAGGAATATGGGACACTTCGGGCGATCGGCGGGACACAGGGGCAGATTTACCGGATCGTCACTCTTCAACTGCTGATCTTATGCGGCATCGGTATCCCTGTCGGACTGCTCGCCGGCGCATTCTCCGCGAAGGGAATCCTGATCGCGGCAACCGGCATACTGAATCCCGATCTGTTTATGGCAGACAGCACCGCAAAGCTTCATTCCATGATCCGCGGTACAAGTTCGGATAACAAGTTTCTTTACCTTGTAAGCGTCTCCATTACCTTACTATTCGCCATGCTGGCGGCTTTCCCGGCGGCGCGGTATGCCTCGCGCGTCTCTCCGGCGATCGCAATGTCCGGACCGCGCATCAAGCTGAAACGGCGGATACGGAAACCACGGGCGATCCACAGCTTTGAAGCCTACTATGCAAGGCTGAACCTTAGGCGGGGACGCGGCAGGACGGTGATCACGATCCTCTCATTAGTCATGAGCATCACCGTCTTTGTCGCCCTTAAGAGCTTCACCGCGATCCTTGATACCAGCAGCAACGTACAGGATATGAATCCAGGCGACTATGCCGTGACCAATGAGACGGCGGGAATTGATCCGAAAGCAGTCGATCAGCTTCGTGAAAACGAACTGACAGAACATCTTGCGACATCAAAACTATCCGTCTATTCACAGGATGAAGAGGGGGATCTTCCGATCGACCTGGACTTTCAATTGCAGTCATGGGAATCCTTCCAGATCGCAGGGATCGACGATTCCAGCCTTATCGCCCGTGCAAAGGGACTGTCAGCGCAGGATCAGGAAGACCTGCTGTCCGGCGCGGCGTGTATCGTAAAGAATCCGATTCCTTTCGCATATGAGGGGGCGTCCGTAGAAACCACAAACCTCCGGTACGATGATGTGATCTCCGTGAACGGACACAAGCTACGTGTCGCCGGTATCACGGACACCGCTGTGACGATCAATAATGAAGGTTATACGAACGGCATACAGATCATGGTAACGGATTCCATGTATAACCTGCTGACGGGCAATGACCGCTATGCAGAGCTCTATCCAACTCTGTCCCCGAATGCGGAGCACGAAACATTCGAAACTATGCTGGAGCAATGGTGTCAGGCGAATCCCGGCAGCCACTGGATCTCCTATCAGCAGACCACCGCACAGCTTGAAGAAAGCTTTGCCCAGATCAATATGCTGTGCTGGGGGCTTATATTGTTCATCGGGCTCATCGGAATATTGAATATTATCAATACCGTTTACAGCAATATCCATACCCGCATATCCGAGATCGGTATGCAGCGGGCAATCGGCATGAGTGCGGGCAGCCTTTATAAGACATTTCTCTGGGAGGGGGCATATTACGGGATCATCGCGTCCGCTGCGGGCGGCATACTGGGTTATATCTGCACCGTTTTTGTAAATGCCGCCGTCACAGACAACTTACAGTTCGCGGAGGTTCCCTTTGTGTCCATTCTTGAAGCCGCCGCGGTCTCTATCGCCGCATGCCTGCTGGCAACGGCTGTACCCCTGCGGTCTATTGCAAGGATGAATATTGTGGAATCCATTGAGACTGTGGATTAGACTCTGTCGATCCGAATCTGTCACCAATTTGTAACTTTTCTTTGGTATACTAAAAAGAAAAGGCGGAAATAGATTATGACCGATCTATATTACATCGAAGATGATCCTGCGATCGCAGGCACGGTAAAAGAATATCTGGAACAACGGGATTTTACAGTAACGATATGTACAACACTTGCCCGGGCAAGACTGGCTCTAAAGAGGCATGTCCCTTCGCTCGTCCTGCTTGACTTCTGCATGCCGGACGGTCACGGGGACAACCTTTGCCGGTCGCTTCGAAGCAACTGGAAGGATCTTCCGATCATTATGCTTACTGTCCGGGGCGATTCCCGCGACATTGTCTCCGGATTCGAAGACGGAGCTGACGATTATGTCGTAAAACCCTTTGAACTGGAAGTATTATATTCACGGATCCAGGCATTACTGCGCAGATCCTCCAATACGGCTATGCAAGAACTCTCCTGCGCCGGGATCACGATCGACCAGAATCGAAGGTGTGTTTACCTCTCTTGCGAAGAAGCAGAAATCTCTTTAACCGCATCCGAATACCAACTGCTCCTATACCTGATGCAGAATAAAGGGATGACCGTTACCAGAGAGAATATTCTGGCTCAGGTCTGGGATGTGAACGGAAACTATGTAAATAATAACACCCTGACCGTTACCATGAAGCGGCTGCGGGACAAGCTTCATCAACCTGCCTGTCTTAAAACAGTTCGAAGCGTGGGTTACCGCTTGGAGGATACGATATGAGCAGGCAAAAGAGCAGCCTGATCACCCTGGGCTTCGTACTGTCTGTCAGCCTGATCACTTCTATCATCTCTGCTATGCTTGTATCCTCCCATGACAGCCGGACACAATTCCGTCTATTAAACGCCATATGCAGTGAGACAACGGCACAGGCTCCCGAAACAAGAGAGATCATTTCTGCCGTATTAAAAGATCATACAGGCAATACAGGAATATGCCCTGATAGAACAGACTATACATTTTTACCCTCCTTAGGATATCAGGAAGCAGATTTTTCGAAACCGTCCTGCCTCCGGACAAGCCTGTTGGCTGTTATTGGTTTTGTAACGGGAACTTCTCTTTTTATCCTAGCCTTCCTGTATCGCAACCGGATGGAAGCCGCACGGATCCGGGCTTTGGCAGATTATCTGGCTCAGGTCCATACCGGTAAAGCGCCCCTTCTCTCCGCTCCCGGAGAAGATGACTTTGCAAAGCTAGAAGACGAGATCTACAAGACGGTAACCACCCTATACCATACGAAGGATACGGCAGTGCAGGCAAAGAATGATTTTGCTAAAAACCTGTCCAATATCGCGCATCAGATCAAGACGCCATTGACCGCCGCCTCCCTGTCTCTGCAGATGCTGAAACGAAGAAGCGAGAGCCCGGAGCACCATATGGCTCAGATAGAAAAGCAGCTCTTACGCCTCACTCATTTGGAAGAATCGCTATTGGTCCTATCCCGGATGGATGCGGGAACACTCCTTCTGCAAAGAGAAGAAACTGACGTCTTCACCCTGCTTGTCCTTGCGGCAGATAATCTGCAGGAATTACTTGTTGATTCCGCTGTTTCTATTGATATCCCGGAATTCGGAGAGATGATGGCAGCCATTGATCTGGACTGGACGATGGAGGCGGTCATGAATCTGATGAAAAACTGCATGGAACATAGCGGCGCAGATACAACGATCCACTGTTCCTATGCTCAGAATCCCTTATATACGGAAATACTTATCTGGGACGAAGGAGACGGGTTTGCCAAAGAGGATATCCCCCATCTTTTTGAACGCTTCTACCGCGGACGAAGCGCTGGCGAGAGCGGCGCAGGGATCGGATTAGCCCTGGCAAAAGAAATCATTGAACGCCAAAACGGAACGATACGGGCGATGAACAAACCAAATGGCGGCGCTCTCTTTGAGATTCGCTTCTATCATTAACCTACAAAGAATCATCCAAAACCAAAAGAAAAGGAGAAACGCAGAATGGAAATATTAAAATGCAAAGGAGTCCGGAAGGTCTATGGTTCCGGCAATAGTCAGGTAACAGCGCTCCACGGGATCGACCTTACCGTCAGGAAAGGGGAATTTACAGCAATCGTCGGGTCTTCCGGTTCAGGCAAATCTACCCTCCTGCATATTCTCGGAAGCGTAGACAGACCAACGGAAGGAACCGTCACCATAGACGGAACCGATCTATCCAAATTAACTCCGGCACAGGCGGCGATCTTCCGCCGCAGGAAGGTCGGCTTAGTATATCAGTTTTATAACCTGATCCCTACCCTCACCGTGCGGAAAAATATACTCATGCCCCTCACTCTTGACAAGAAAAAGCCCGATCAAGAATATTTTGATCAGATCGTAAGCTCTCTTGGTATCTCCGACAAGCTCGAAGCGCTGCCGAACCAGTTATCCGGAGGACAGCAGCAGCGGGCTGCGATCGCGCGCTCTCTGATCTACCGTCCGGCGCTGCTCCTTGCCGATGAACCTACCGGAAATCTGGATCAGAAGAACTCCCGTGAGATCATGGACATGCTGAAGATCTCCAACCGCAGCCTGGAGCAGACGATCATACTGATCACGCATGACGAAAAGGCGGCGCTGGATGCCCATCGGATCATTACACTGGAAGACGGGCAGATCATCAGCGACGAATACCGGAGGTAAGGGATATGTGGAGAGATTATTCATCAGATTATATCAAAAACAATCGTTCCGCCGGGTTATCCGTCAGACTTGCCGCATTTATTTCCGCCCTGCTTTTATCTTTGTTGTGCGGATTATTCTATAATACATGGAAATACGAAGTTGAACGGATTCATCTTGAAGACGGCAGCTGGCACAGCCGAATCACCGGAGAACTGCAGCCCAAAGACATAGAAGCCATACAGAATTTTGCCCATGTAACAAAAGTAACCGGTACGGCAAACACAGTGGATATCATCTTTGACGATATGGGCGTCATTCTTTCGGATACCCCTCGTATTGCCAGGCTGATCGGCGCCGCCCCTGAACAGATTTCCTATAACTATGAGCTCCTGGCAATGTATCTGATCCGCGTCCCGGAAGATCCGGCGCCAAGGCTGCTCTTCCCGCTGTTTATCCTGATAACATTACTTGCCGCCTTGTCCTTGATCGTGATCATACACAATGCCTTTGCCGTATCCATGAACGCAAGAATCCGTCAATTTGGTATTTTTTCCAGTATCGGAGCTACTCCAAAACAGATACGTACATGCCTCCTGCAAGAATCCGCCGCCCTTTGTGCCATACCGGTACTGATCGGAAATATCCTTGGCATTGCAGGCAGCATGGGACTGATGTATCTGTCAAACATACTGCTCGGAACGGATATTCCCGGACGTCATAGAGCGATCCCCGGCTATCATCCTATCATCCTCGTCCTGACGCTGCTCATAACGGTGATAACCATATGGATCTCCGCATGGCTGCCTGCGCGGAAATTAAGCAGGCTGACGCCTCTTGAAGCAATCCGCAATACCGGAGAACTTCAATTAAAAAATAAGAAAAGTTCTCCCATCCTTGCCGCTTTATTCGGCGCAGAAGGCGAGCTTGCCGGAAACGCACTGAAAGCCCAGAAGAAGTCCCTGCGGACCGCCTCACTGTCCCTGGTCTTTTCCCTCCTGGCATTTACGATCATGCAATGCTTTGTCACAACCTCGGCGATCAGCACACGGGAAACCTATTTTGAACGGTATCAGGATGCATGGGATATCATGGTCACGGTCAAGGATACGGATGTGGACGCCTTTTGGGAAGCCGACGAACTCCGGAAGCTTACCGGTGTACAAAGCGTCGCCGTATATCAGAAGGCAACAGCCCAAAGGCTCATCACAGCAGATGAAATGAGCGAGGAGATGAAATCCTTCGGCGGATTCTCCCATGCTTCCGGCGAATCCGTGACAAAGACAGATGACGGATGGCTGGTAAACGCCCCTATTATGATAATGGATGATAACAGCTTCCTTGATTATTGTCAGCAGATCGGTACTGCTCCGCGGCTCGACGGGGCGATAGTCAGAAATCTCATCCGCGATGTGACAAATCCGGATTTCAGGCATCCAGTGTTTATGCCCTATATCCAAACCCAGAACGGCGGCAGAAAAGCTCCAGCTCCTGCAAGCGCCTTCTTAATGAACAGGGATAATGCGATAAGTACTGAGATTCCGGTTTTATCCTATACAGAAGAGGTTCCCGTGTTAAGAGAAGAATATGCCTCCAAAGACTACTACGAACTTGTACATTTTATTCCGGTATCTTTATGGAAAAACATCAAAGGGCAGATCGGGGACACAACAACAGAACTTTACATTCGTATCCTTGGCAGAGAAGATCTGCCGCGCGAGGAATTAGATGCGTTACAGGATCAGATCAGCCGCCTGCTTGGTACATCTTACACACTGGAAATCGAGAACCGGATCCAGGCATATGAAACAAACAATAAAGTGCTACAGGGAATGCGGGTTGCTTTCGGATGCTTCTGTGTTCTGCTTGCCATCATCGGGATCGGCGACGTCTTCTCCAACACTCTGGGATTCGTCCGGCAGAGGAAACGGGAATTCGCAAGGTACATGTCCATCGGGCTGACACCTGCCAATATCCGGAAAATGTTCTGTATCGAGGCTGCCGTCCTTGCCGGACGCCCGATCCTGATCACCCTTCCGTTCGCGGTCATCACAGTGGGTTATATGCTGAAAATGAGCTATCTGGACACAGGAGAATTCATGGCGGAGGCGCCGCTGATCCCGATCGTTATCTTTATGCTGGCAATCCTGGGATCTATCACACTGGCTTACGCATTTGCCTGGCGGAATGTACGGAAAATCAACCTTGCCGAAGTACTTAAGGATGATACGATGTTGTAGTGGGAGATGGGGTTTCCCTTCTCCCACACAGTACGATCTCCGACCTGATCGGACATCCTCCCATGCACCGCCGCCTTTCCGGACAGCCTGGACATGCCCTGCGGAACTGATTTCTGAAATCATCAAAGACCTCACTGTTCCAAGCCTCTTCCACCGAATATGCTCTCAAATCCACCGCCCACTTCTGCTCCTGATTGTCAAAGCTGCATGGAAGCATCTTCATATCGGGCGTAATATAAGCAGACCACCTGGCTCCTTCGCATGTATCCAGACTGTCCGGGTCAATCTTCACGGAATGCCTTAGCAACGCAGGTACTGTACAAGAATCAAACCCGACCTTATAGCCAAAAACCTCTGATGCAATATACTTGATAAGATCCTGGAATTCCTCATTATCCTGCCTGATCATGTTGGCATAACTTCCCAACCCAACCGGCTTGTGGAGCAGGAAAACAATCGCATTGATCCCTTTTGGGAAGCTATGTTCCTTTATCCTCTGCAATGCCTCTGCAACCGTATTCTTGCTCAGAACATAGTGAATATTCGTCTTGACTTTGGCTTTTTTCAGCAATTCTATGGCGTTAATCGTATACTCACTCCTGTACCAGCTGACTGCAACCGCTCCACAATATTTCTTGCACAATTTGGCAATATGCTCTGTCATTCCAAAGCCGGAGGTCGTAAAGTTCGGAACAATACCCGCGTCCCTGCACAGCCGCAATATTTCCTCAAATGCTTCATGCTGATCCGGATCTCCGCAGCCGCCCAATGCAAACTGATAGGTCTTTCCCCTGCATTGCCCGACAAGCTCCTTAAAATCCTGTAACCTCATATTAGGCATCTCTGCATGCCGGCCATCCTGATAACACTCAATCCCCGCCTTCATACACAATCCACTCTTTCCATGCTTGCAATGCCCCATGATCCCCACATCCAGAAGCTCGGGAAACGAACTCATAAAAGGATCTTCTCCTGTATCTTTCCCGTCTCTGATGATACCCGTACGCAGATATCTTCCAGTCTCTTCATCAAACATAGAGAGAAAATCATTCTCTTTCCGAATCCTCATACGCCGTCCCGCCTCTAATATGATAATGAACCGTCAATAGCTTCAAAATTCTCTCCGTCCGCTTCCTCTAGCATTCTCCATAATTGGATGTACATATTTCCCAGATCATAATCTCCCTGATCAAAGCTGACACGTCCGCTGTAAATAGTCTTCCCTTCTTTCAGAGCTTTTCTGATCCTTTCCTGCTCATCCTTATTAATATAATTGTCTTCAAATACTTCCTGCATCTCTTCTTTACTAATATCCGGCGCCATCAGCTTTTTACCGAGCATCTTCTCTTCTACGTATCTCGTGATCGCCTGCTTTTGCTTTTCTGTAAGTTCTCCTTTTCTTGCTAAGATAAAACTACTGCTGCTGGAATTCGTTACAAAATCTGTTCTTAATTTCATTCTTCTCTCTCCTTCTCTTTCTTTTTGTTTTCACAAACCGCTGCTCAGGCATATTTTGAATAAAAAATCCTCTTATCAATACCTTTTTCGGTTCTGATAAGAGGATACTATATTTTCAGTTATTTTTCATTGGACGGATAGTCCAAAAACAGATTATCTCTGAGCACTCATTTCCGCAATCGAATACGAACTGGGACAATGTCATACACACAATAATTTTCAGATACGCTCCGGCACAGGCATACCAACGATCAGCTTTCGCCAATACAAATGTAGCCTTCTCTCCTGTTTGGACAACGCTCTTCTATTATTCCCCTTAGCCACGATCAGCTCTTCCATATGCACGCCCAGCAACCGGCTTAATACATATAAATGATCCAGAGACGGAAGAATCTGCCCCTTAAACCATCTGTAGACTGGCTGCGGACAAGACAGATGAAGGAACTCCTGAATCTCCTTCACGGAATATCCTGCCCCAAAGACCTTATCTTTCAACAAAGCTCCTGTCTTTGCCATGTCTATATTATAGTAACCTTCTCTGCTCATTCATACTACCTCTCCAATATATTTCTCATAAAAGTTGGAAACTGCTATCCGGTCGATCATAAAACACTTATTTCCTAATATGTTCCATTCCAAATTGCTTGATAACCCGCTCGGGAATTATACTCTTTCCCCTGCACATAGGAACTCGCATAGCCTGGCGCCTGCCTTGCCACATAACTCGCGAAAGTCGTCTCCCATGGCCGCATTAACTCCTGAAACCGGTCTACTGCTGCATCATAAGAACTTTTATCATTTGGATCGATCTTAGAGAATGCCTCTGTAATCTCAGAAATCAACTTTGTATTGGAAGCAATCGGCATCGTCTTCGTTCCTCCGATATAATAGCCTTCCCACATCGGGTTCTGTCTGTCTGCCGCTGCATCCTCCAGTGCCCTCCTTGTATTCTCCAACTTCTTATCTATCTTTTCTTCCACTGCATTTCTTAAAACTTTTATTTGATCTTCTGATAGTCCCAGCCCTGATTTGTACACATACGCCCGGGCAATCCCGATCTTGGCATAACCATCATAACCACAGGGGGATGTTTCACATAGGAATTTGTCTATATACTCTCCTGTCTTTTGCATATTCATCAATTCCTTCCAAGAAAGTTTTATTCCGCCTGTAGAAAGCTCTGTTTTCAGATTATCCGGAGTATTGGCAATTCCTTTCGAGATATTCTCTTTCATCTCTTCCACAAGGTTCCTTATTCCCCATACCCCATTTGTTTTCAGAGTATCGCCGACTACCCTGTCAAATACAGTGGAATATGCTGAAAATTCATCCTCGCTTATCTGCCCTTTTGCATATTGTTCAAACACTCTGAAATAATCTTCTCCATTTCTTAAATAGTGATCGTGTCTAATATGTACCACCTTAAGGGGTTCCTTTGGGTTTATTGACGTAGGCTTCTCACTTTGCACATGTGTAATTTCCCAACCGTCCAACCTTTTTCCTTCCGACAGATTTGTTCCTGTCAGTGAACCTTGCTTCCTCTCACATTGTAACGGTTGAATTGATTTCCATTCTGCGTTTTGCACATCTCTCTTATAAGATACACCTAATATATTCATAATCTGATCCCGCCTCTCATTTCTGCTAAATATACCGACACACTAGTTACACCAATACAGACACTCTGTTCGTTTTTATCCGGCAATCATTAAATTTCGAAACATCATAAGCATAAGCGTTCCATGAATCTACCAATTTCTGGTAAGACGTCCTCTTGTCAACCCCTTCTGAATAATAAAACTGCCGGAAACATTCTGAATTATCATAAAATCTTTTCCAATAATAATTCATCTTATATCTGTCGATAATTCCATTTTTATCTTCCTTGCTCTTGCTCCTATTCAGGGCATATTCTATACTTGCCAAAATGGTTTCCGAATAACTACCCTTTTCTTTATAAATTTTCAGCATCATCCTGCTGACATCATAAATTTCGGACTTATCATATACCGGTGATCTCTCCTTATCATAATAAGGATCGTCATATAACCTCAATATCCGATCGTTTATCTTATCAATGACATCATCTATACGGGTATTTACAGCGCTTGTCATCTTATCCGCGAAAGGCTTTGACACCATGCTATTCTCTGCAAACAACTGTGTCTTTAATAACAGCATTCCCGCATCCAGTCCAAAGCTCTCTTCATTTCCAAGACTGTCAAACAATCCGTCAAACGATAAATCCTGCACAAGACGATTCGCCAGAGAGATCTCTTCCAAACTGTATCCTTCTCCTGATGTATCCGGAGCCTGCATCGTATCACAGGCTTTCCTCAGCTCCTGAGCCATATATGCAATATCATTCGACAACCATTCATACTCTGTTCCTTTTAGGTGTGCATAATCACTGTTCTGCTGAATATACTCACTGTATTGCTGAATTTTACTGTTGTATTCAGATGTGATATTGTCATATATTTTCTCTTTCTCACCAACAAATCCATTGTTCTCCAAAAAACCGCCCACATTCTCTGCAAAAACATCTGCCCGTTGATTCATGACCTTAGCAACTGCTAAATGCACTCTGAAACCGGAATTCATCCCAGGAGTATCCTTCTTCATTTAACTGAACCAGGAACTCGCGCGGCACATCCGAACTATCCTCGATCGGCTTATATTTCTGATCTTTTTCAAAGATTTTGATTGGATTTGCCATCCGGTATCTATACAAAAGTGCATTCTCCTTTGTAATCTCCTTATTGCCTCCATAAAATGAATGGATCTTTTTGTCGCTCATCTTAAAGAAACCGTTATGAAGTACCGGCGGCTTACCGTTTAAATTAACAAACAATGAACCGGTATTAATATACATCACATGACCTCCCCGAATAGTGCTTTATAATATTTCGACCATTCTGAACTTGCACTTAAGTGACCCACAAAGCATTTTTAATTAATCTCATGTGAATTATATTTCAAAACAATCTTATCCTTTTCTTAATTTCTTCCATCAAGTTCATCATATTCTATTTTATAACCTTTATTATTATCATTTACAACTCTGTAGCAACCTGGCGATTCCTCATATCCTTTTTGCCGAAATGTATCAAAAACTCCTTGAACGGCAGATTTTTCTTCCGCCTGCTTTTCATCAATCGGCACATTTTTTATCGCTTCCTGCCTGGTTGCCTTAATCTTAGCAGTGATCTCATCTAACTTCTTTTCCAATAATTTAATATTCTCTTCTGATGTTTCCCCATTACCAGAGGAACCCTTCATTAATAACAATGAGTTTTGTATTGATTGTTTTTCTGCCTCTAAGGATTTTTGCTTTTTCTCTCCTGCTTTATCTAAACTTTCCAAACCTAAAGGCTTCACTTGTTTGTTATTTTTCATCATCGCCAATGGATTAATATAATTAGGTCTTGTATTATTGATCATTGTTCTCTACCTCCATTTTGTTTCTTATTTTTTACTATATCGGATTTATCTTTATTCTTACAAGCCTAATTTCGTAAACGGTCATTGCATGTTCGTAAACGGCAATAAACATAATAATATTGACAGTCTGAAGCAATCTGCACTCGTTTCTATTTCCATTGTTCCTTCATACTTTTCAACAATGTGCTTAATGTTTTTCAGACCGGTTCCATACTCGAATGTATAATTCTCTGAAATCATCGTATTGGTAACTTCCACAATTAAAAAAAGATGTTTCTTACGAACAGTTATCAATATTTCCGGCTGGATGTTCTTTTCTTTTATACATGCTTGTATCGCATTATCAATTGCATTTGCCAAAATAATACACAAATCCATATCTTCCACAGAACAGTCTGCTAAAGTTTTTATATCTTGTTTCACCTCAATACCATTTAATCTTGCAAAATTAACCTTTTCATTTAAAAGGATATCTATAACCGGATTTCCCGTCTCAATACCAATAAGCAATTCTTCAGATGTCCCATGTAATTTATTAAAATACTCTTCAGCCTCATTATACTTTTTTTCATGGATCAATCCAGATAACACCAAAAAATGATTATCAATATCATGCTGAAACATTCGATACCGCTCATTTCTTTTTTTGGCTTCTTCCAAATATATATACTGCTTCTTTATTTGATCCTGCAGCCTCTTTTGTTCTGTCTCTTCTATAGATAACGTAATAATCTTACTAACTAATTTCAAAATAATAAAAAAAATAGCACATGCTCCCAAAATCCACACCAAAGCCCAAAGATCAGACTGATCCTTGAAAGACTGATCCAGCCACATATCCAGCCCAAGCCCGCTGCGGATCACCCACACAATGAATATACACGGCAGAAGCAGTGTGTATAGATAAGATGATATTTTTTGCTGCCCTGTATAGGCATACTTTTTACTAATAAATTGTAATGTCATAACTAATAATATGGCTAACGCTCCTGACACAAGCATCTGTATTACAATTCCTATGTACTCTCCAACATTCTGGTTCACTAACCAACGCATAAATACTGTCTGAAATCCCTCCATAAAAGTAGAAAGTGTCAAAACAATCATTGCTGGAGCAATGGCATCTATCCACTCCATATTCAACAAAAACTTACAAAAGCAAACGATAAGTCCCATATGTAAAATCAATCTGAATACACCTATACTATGGCAGTACATCACTAGAAACGTGAGCAGATCACTTAACAAAACATATGGCATCATATACTTTTTACCTCGGATTCCAGTAAAACTTTGTATAAAACTAAATTCCACGGTATAAAGCAAACCATTAATAAATAACCACCAAATATAAAATCCTATGGAAAAAATTTGTAAATGCCCCACTATATTATCTCCCTTTTAAAAAATCTCAATAGTTTTTGCATAAACTCTGTTTGCTTTCGCCTTGAAACCAATATCCTATCTCCGCTTGACATAATCGCCACCCCTTCTTCCTGCCCTATAACGCACCTGATATTTATAATGTAACTTCTATGGCAGCGAAAAAAGTTCGCATCCAATTCTTTCTCTAACATATCCAATGAGCCTGAGTAATCGCAGGTATCTTGCACCGTATGGATGAGCACTTGATGATTAAATACTTCACAATATAAAATATCGTGTATGTCAATTATTCTCGTTTTTCCTGCCTTCACAAGTGTCAGCATTTTATGATCCATTTGTTCCGATCGTCCTATTGCTCGATCCAACGCTTGATAAAGACGTTCATCCGAGACAGGTTTTATCAAATAGTGCACCGCATCCACATCAAATGCCTCCAAAGCATACTCCTCATAAAAAGTTATAAAAATTATACAACTTTTACGATAGAGCTGTTTTGCAACCTCAATCCCATTTACCCCCGGAAGCATCATATCCAAAAGAATAATATCATAGGTGTCCTTTTCCCTTAATAAATCTTCACCGGACATATATGTTTTTACATTTGCGATCAACTGTTTCTGTTTTATATACGTTTTTACTTTTTTATGTAATTCTTCTAATATATATTTTTCATCTTCACATATAGCTATCCTATACATTTCTTTTCCCTTCTGATCTTATAATGCATCAAGCAAATTATTCAAGTAAATTATATATGATCCCCTACCATGACTGCGAATAAGTATAGTGTCTATCTTAGAATAATTTCCAATATTTTTTATTTGTTCCCGCGCGCACATTGTTCGTCCCTATTGCTTGCCTATGCAATTTTAGCTTACTATATGAAAAAAGACAGCCGTTCTTTCAGCCGGCTTGTTTATAAGAAGTAATAGTGCCATTACTCTGGTAAAGCCCCGTCCGGTCAAAAATGAAATCCTGAGCTGACTGGTGTGCTGACCATATTATATCTGATGGGACTCTGCAGAATATTCGCTTATCTGCAAAACAGATTTTCGACGGCGCAGCAGTGGCTACGAATAGAAATAGTGCAAAGCAGGCAGTTATGTAGTCTTTGTCGAAAATCATACTTCATCATCAATAGCCTGTAAGTTTATCATAAAAATAATTTGATTCTGCATATCCTCAACACATTCAACCCTAACCCTGCCAATATGATTTCTCGCCGTCTCAAAATCTATACCAGGTAAGATTTTTTCAAAAAGATTATTTACCTCCGGAGACGCCCCCATTAGGGCTATTGCAAGCGAATTCGTATCAAACTGATCCAATGTTTCTTTTAGCTCTTTTTCAGGTATTGCGGATATTTGCTCAAAATCAGTTATCCTCTGCGGCAATATCTTAGGCTCCAATATATCATTTATCGTAAGGTTATATAGCTTAGAAATCTTCAGCAGAATCTCTATATCAGGAAGAGTTGATCCTGTTTCCCATTTTGAAACCGCCTGCCTTGAGACATTTAACCTTTTCGCCAAATCATCTTGTGTGTAACAGCGGCTTGTCCGCAAAAATTGTAAGTAGCTTGATATAATATTCATATTCATAAACGTCACTCCTTTACCGCCATTATACACCATACAAAAAGAATATAAAAGAATCTGATAAGTGCGAAAAAGCAAATGCAGGTTGCCGTATCCCTTACAATTCATTGACTAATTAACAGTTCAAAAGTATAATATAGATAAATAAACCGTAAGTGGAGAAAGGCGGGATCCCAATGAAGAAGTATATAAAACTATTGATTTGTATTTTTTCTCTGTTAATGGCATGTATATTGGGTGGTTGTGTTTCTAAAAACGAAGACACCGTCAGTAAAGGCGTAGAAACGGTTATTGATACTATGTTTACATGTCCAAATGATGAGTTATGTCCAAGCATTTCTGTGATCGGCATGGGAACCGAAGAATATTACAAAGAAAATCAAGATGATATCGTTTTAGTGGAAGATATCCTTCCAAACTGGGAAGAAAAAGTAGGAAATTATTTTGCGAAAGATAAACTTGAGGCTTTTCTGAACAATGCTCCCGGTTTAACTTACCTCTTAGAAGCCCAAAAGGAAAATATCCAAATTAAAGTAATAAGAAAACAGCTTATAGAAAAAACAGAGACGACGGAAACTGTAAAAGTCACTGTCCAAAAAGACGGAAAAGAATTTGAAGTATCTTATGATTTCGCTTTTGATCCAGACGGTCTTATCACAAAGGTGAATGAAAAATAAAATGCTCTCCGGTCAGCTCCATGATTTAGAAGATTGCGGCATGATAAACAGTCCGCAAGCTGGAGAACCGCATCAAAGACCTTGCGGAAATCATCAAATATGCGGAGCAGTACAAGGCAAATAAAGCGTATCATACCGCCTATAAAAAGTCCAAAAACCCTGACGCTTATTTCCGTAAACATGAGAGCCAGATCATCCTTTATGGCGGCGCAAGGCGTATGCTGGAGCAGGCGGGCATCCCCTTAAAAGGCTTGAACATCGACAAGCTGAAAGCGGAGTATCAGGAACTGACCGCACAGAAAAAAGAACTGACCACCACATACAAAAACTGTGAAAAAGAGCTGAAATCGCTGAACCGGAAACTGGAGAACCTGAACCAGTATTTAGGACGCACAGAGCCACCTAATAAGGCACAGGAACAGCCAGACCGGGATAATAACCCTTCCCGGTAATTCCCTGTCTGAAAAGGGCTTTAAAAGCAAAAAAGCATCGTGGAAATATGCATAACTCCCCATTCCGCTATGGACAACACCATTCACAGCATATAGAAAAGCAAAGAGCAGCTTTCCCACATCCTGCAAACAGTGTTGCCCACAGCTCCATAAGACGGGGAGTTATACACATTGCCCACAATGCCGAAGGCGGCGGAATCCCACTCACTTATTCATTCCTACATTAAAAATCAAAAAATTTTTTCGAAGAAAAAGAGCCTCAACACTTCTGTCAAGACTCTGTTAAATCTTTCTTAATGGGTTCGACTGGCTGCTTACTACTACGCAAGCTCCAAAGAACCTGTTTCATAAATGGCTGACTAAAATTCATTAGCGCCTCACAACCACAATCCCATTAACTATATTATATCCAATTTTATCGAAAAGTCAACACTCGAAAACGAAAAAACGCCTAATCTCAATCTCTGTTTTTAGGACAGTACCTTAAATCCAAAGCGATAGGTCTTGTCCTGACAGCCATCATATAGCTTCTTTCTTACAATTTTAGCAAAATTCTTATTTTTGGGTTTCATTCCGGCAACATACCGTCCCAATGTATTCGGCACAAAATCCGCCAACTGCAATCCTATCATATTTTCAGATTTTTTTACAAAATGTATTTCCCTGATACAATCCTGTATCGTCTTTGGTGAATAATACATACTGCCCAATGCCTTCAGTTCATACAGCCTTTGCTGAATTTTTGTATTCTGTTCAGGCTGCATCGCTTCATAGCAAATATCACCTGCCGCATGGTTCATGATCAAAAACTGGCAATAATGTTCAATCAATAACTGTATTGCTATTGTTAGCTGATTATTCAGATTTTTTTCTCCATAGCGGGCAAACAAAACACTCTTATCCAGACATACCCCTATTGTATATAAATCAGACTTTTTAAACAGTTTTGAAAGCTCGTTATACAGCAACTGCACTTTTTTTGTATCCATAAAAATATGATAACAGCTTGCCACAGCCGATAATTTGCTTGAATTTAAAGGAAAATTCGCAAAACTTACATCTTTTTCATGCAAAATATAATTTTCACATCCCGCAGTATTATTCCAGACTTTCCGCTTCAATGCCTCCATTTCACTTTGAATTGCCGGATAATTCGTTTCTCTGATAATAACCCCACTCATAACAAAGTATTTTTTCCCACTGCTGTTAAAAGTTTCACTCTCATCTATGTATAAAGTATATTCTGCCACACACCCACCTTCTTCCTGCTAACACTATACTGATACAGTTTACCGCAAAAAACAGCAACTTTCAACAAAAAAATCAGGCAGCCTGCCAAATGGCAAGCCACCCTCATTATAAACTCTTACTCTGCCGCTTCCAATGCCACCTCTGCAAATTCCGCATCGCTCATGGCTTCCAGTTTCCCTAAGACCTGTCCGGCAAGCTCCACCATAACACTGTCCTGTATGTGGGGGATTACGTTCTTTATGTCGGCAATCATGCCTGTCCTGCCCCTCAAACACACACATCAAATTGATTTCTTCCACTGTAAATTTATCCATAGCTTATATCTCCCTCTCTGATTTTTTCTCTGTCCCCTTTTCCGGGACTTCCTTCTCCAACTTATCCCTCTGCCGGGTGACCGCCTTTTTCTCCGCCAGCTTTTCCTTTATGGAAATCCTGCCTGTCTGCTTCTCATTGTTCAGGACGTTATCAATCATGTTGTAGTTACATTCTTCCAGTTCCTCAATATTTGCAAGCGGCTTATATTCCGCCAGCTTATCTAACAGCTCCTTCGCCTTCCTTGCGGTCTGTACGCCCTCACTGTCATCAAGCTCCGTCCCTTTCCCGAAAATATCCGTCATGCCTTCCCAGATACTGTCTGAAATGAGCGCATTGAGGAAATCATCCAGATACCCGGTATTCCCGTTCCTGATGTCCTCTGTGATATTCGCTATCTGCGCTTCCCTGTCCTCCACTGTCTGATTGTACTGAACCAATGTCATTTACTTAACGAGAATTCGGATATTATGTCCGAATTCTTTTTTTCTACCAGTAACCCAAATTTTTTAATTATTACTTGACAAGTACCTCAAAATGTGCGGCCTTTTTCTGATTACTCAGAAAAAGGCCAATTAATCAGGAACTGTTTATTCATTATTTACTTTCACCTGATTAAGGAGGTACTTTTATGA
>Ga0209694_1000586_pt1 | contig 54106 bp, 50 predicted proteins | sample GluameincwithD2O_FD_187499 | JGI IMG/M metagenome (GOLD analysis project Ga0209694, IMG submission 187499) | Mouse cecum microbial communities from Vienna, Austria - Glucosamine amended microcosms incubated with D2O (SPAdes) (version 2) | ecosystem: Host-associated > Mammals > Digestive system >... | reverse complement strand
TCAAGATGAGATATCCCTACCAAAAGGTAGTAAGACCCCTTGAAGACGACGAGGTAGATAGGGCGGAGGTGGAAGTGCAGTAATGTATGGAGCTGACCGCAACTAATCGGTCGAGGGCATGACCAAAGGTGGATAGGTTAAAGAGGAAGATGGAAGGTTAAGAGGGTTTAGCCTTAATGATTTCTTGTATGCAGTTTTGAAGGTACATGAGAAAACACTTGCTATATATGATACGAAGGAGTATAATATAGTTGGTGTTTCTTTGGATTTAAAGAATATAAAGTGATCCTCGATAGCTCAATGGTAGAGCACACGGCTGTTAACCGTGGGGTTGTTGGTTCGAGCCCAACTCGGGGAGTTTGAAAAAACCCGTAAACGTCACTGTTTGCGGGTTTTGCATATCCGAAGATAAGAGAAAGAAAATTTTGACAGGCAATATACTATTAACCGAAAAAGATAAGCCTCAATAGCTCAATGAAGATGTACGGAAGTGAGGGTAAAGCTGTGGCTTTCCATTTAAAGAAACCTTGTATTGGACTTGTATGGGGTTTCTTTTTGTATGAACGGATTGAAGATAGGAGGAGAATAGATTATAATATAGGAATAATCAAATAAGTGAAAGCAGGAAAGAAAAAATGTCAGAGCATCAGGGCGTTGAGTGGAAGGAAATTTGGAAAGATGAATAGAAGCATTACAGGAATTCAGAAAAAAATCTGTTTATAAAAAGCGTTTAAGTAAAATTGCAGCAGAGGTCAATGATAAATTATTGTTAGAGAATTTAAAATTGTTTGAGGGAGAAAATCTGATACGGACGGCAATTTTAATGTTCCATTCTGATCCGGAAAAATGGGTAACAGGCGCATATATAAAAATTGGATATTTTGGAGACTCTAATTCTGATTTAAGATATCAAGACGAAATTCATGGACCATTAATTTTACAAGCAGATAAAGCGATAGAGTTAATTTATACAAAGTATATGAAAGCTTTCATTGATTATGAGGGTTTGCAGAGAATAGAAACATATATGTTTCCAATGGAGGGATTTCGTGAGATCTTGCTGAATGCCATTAATCATAAAGATTATAGTACTGGAATTCCCATTCAGATTAGCATTTATGAAGATAAAATATATGTTTGGAATGATGGAAAATGGCCAGAGAATTTGCCTGTAGATGAAATATATAAAAAGCATTCCTCCATACCGTATAATCCTAAAATGGCAGATGTTTTCTACAAAGCTGGAGAGATTGAATCCTGGGGAAGAGGATTTGATAAGATTATGGAGGTATGTGAAAAGGAAAAGGCTCCCTATCCTGAAATTGATGCTAACTCCAGGGGCGTTATGGTATTGTGTAAACCTTGTGAGCAATATAATAAACTATTGAAAGATAGACCTGGAAAAGAACTTTTGCCAAATGTACAATTAGAAAAGTTGTCACAGGAAGAAAAAGATCGCATGAGTCCAATATTGAAGTATCTGGATGATAATTCTATAATCACCAATGCAATATGCCGTGATTTAATAGGGAAATCGGTAGCAACGACGAAACGTTATCTAAACAGATTATGTGAAGTGGGAATTTTGGAGCAGAAAAGTGCTGGTAGGAGTTCATATTATAAACGAAAATGAGCCGATAAATGAGCCGATAAATGAGCCGATTAATAAATGAATATAGATAATTATAGAAATAGGCAAGCTTTTGGGGTGAAAAATGCTATTGTGAAAAATTCTATAGGAGACAGAAAATGAATGTAAAAGAAAAGGTACAAGAATTATTGAAATATTGCTCATCTTACCAAGGGCATTCCTATATGGTAGACGAGCGGCGTATAGATGAAACGTTTCGGGTTGTGCTGTCGGAGGAAACAGAGATAATAGAGAATTTAGAGCATTTGCATTTTATTTTGCTTACTGGCGAGGCAGGAGACGGAAAATCGCACCTTTTGAGGAGCTTAGGGCAGCGGCTTTCAGACTATCGTTTTCAGATCTACCAGGATTTATGAACTGCAGGGAGACTATGCTATTTGTGTGGAAGAAATTTATGTTACGACTTTCGAGAGTGGGCAGATTAGGAAGACGGTTGAGTGCTTGAATGCCTGTACGAAGGGGATAAAACGAGGAAATTGTGATTTGAGTATTGTACTGAATGATACTCAGAACTGTATAGGAGCAACACAGGTAGCGCAGAAAAATGGAGAGGATTTTAATGTCCGCTGGGAAAATGTTGCCGAGGATATTCTAGACAAGCTATCAGAGAAAAAGAATGTGAAGATACGGTATAAGAGGTATAATGAAGAACAGATGAAGGCAGGAATTGTAGATAATGTAATAAATCTAAATAACAATATAGATGCCTTTATGCTGTCTAAAGAATATCGAGATGGCTATATCACAATCGAGGATCGGAAGGAAACAGAATGAAACCAATAATGAGTGATGATAATATGTATCAATATTTCCAGGAAGAGGTAAAATATGTCTTTAGGAAAATATGTAGCTGGGAACAGCCCTATTTTTACACACGGTTCACAGTGGAGACAATTACGGATATTGCGAAAAGCCTGAGTGTGCTATATGATTCGAATGAAGTGAAGGAAGAAATCTGTTTGATAGATAATGCATTGGAAATCCTAAACGAGTTCATTTGTATTGAAGGCATGGAAAACCTGTTGGTCAATAATTATTCTGCGATTGAAAATGCAATTTTTCTGGAACATTCATCCAGTGGAAAACCCCGGATGATTCGGGAACACTATAAGCATCAGTTTCGCAATGTATATCTGGGGCTGGTGCTGATGGAACAGATGGGATTATGGGAAGACATAGAAGAATGTATCAGTGAAGAAGCAAATGAGTATAGTTGTTACATTATGGATTGTATCCGGCAGGATATAGAAAATTCTTATATTGTGGAAAAGAAAGAAAAAGAAGCTTTAAAGGAGATTGTGTATAAAACTTATTTTGTTGCGGCGCTGTTCCATGATATCGGACATCCTCTTTCTTATTATTTTCGGGTATCGGATGAAATACAGCAATTTACGCCGTTTTTTAAGATTATCAGTTCCGGGATAAAGACGGAATTTTCTGAAATAAAGGCTCTATTGAATAATAGCTTGCTGTTTCGCACGATAAATACCACGGAAATTAAGAAAAAATATGAGAATAACGACCATGGATGCCTGTCTGCGATTAGCTTTTTGTTAAATTTCTATTTTTCTGGAAGCATTTACAGTATCGGGCAAGGGAGAAAAAACAGATGTATTGTAGAAATGGCGGCTGTGGCAATCTATAAGCACACAGATAAATGTGAGGATGGGAAAGGAATGCTTTTCAGCCAAGATGCGATTTCTTATCTGCTGAGAATCTGTGACGATATGCAGGAGTGGCAGAGGTTTATGGTTTTGATTGAAGATACTCATAATTATCTTATGTGTCCGGACTGCGGAAAAATAATTGCTCCGAAAGGAAGCGACGAAAATGCGTACAGGTGTGACTGTGACTGTGAAAGTAAAAGGGATTACCATAAGATTACAAAGCTGAAAAATAAAAAATTGAATTATATAGATATTTGCGACCAGTTGGAATTGTCTGATGAGGATGGAAGGATTACCGTTAAGATAGAGTATGATTACTATCGCCAGATTGAGCTATTGCTGAATAATTATAAAGGGGTAGTTTACCGTGAAAAAGGATTAAAAGAGCTAAAAGCTTTGTTAGAGAATCAAAATGGCATTAGACAGATAAAGATAGAGGCTTTTCTCTCTAATAATCCGATTTTACTGATTCATAAAATGATAGAGGAAAGTGAGAAGCAAGAAGAAATAGTTCAATGGTTAAGGAACAGGGCAGACGGAAATAAAAAAGATACAATGCAAGCATTTTACAGGGAATATGAGGGGATTTTTTGAAGGTATTATGAGAAAAAGGAGGAAGAGAAGCCATCCATAGAGAAACCATATGGAGAACAGATTGAAATAGATGTATTGAAATATGGAGAAAAAGCGAGAAAATATGTAAAGAAATATCTGGGAGAGATTTATGAGCTGTGGTGCTTTCTTGAAGAAAAGCCCTTAGATGGCAAACATGATTGATCGATCCAATTTTGTAGGTAAGAATATGTAAGAACGAAAAATATTTGTTTCAGGTAGAGAGTTTCTTGAATTGATGAAAAGAATCCTAAAAACCGATGCAGAAAAGGTGAACTAGATTGCTGTATAGATGAATTACGGGATTATTTATTGGGCGGAAATGGTTATAATACAACCAAAGAGCAGTTAGTTAAATATTACGCTGCTTTTTTATCCAAAATAATATTTTCGGTGTGGGAGCGCACCCGTTGGTAGAGCACACGGCTGTTAACCGTGGGGGTGTTGGTTCGAGCCAACTCGGGGAGCTTAAGAAAAGTCCGTATACGTCAGCGTTTACGGGCTTTTGTTATACTCAAGATAGAAGAGAAGGATTTGAGAAAGCAATGTACTGTTAACCGAAAAAGATAATACTCAATGGCTCAATGAAAAATAAAAGAAGGAAAAATTATCTACGGGATATATGGAAGCAAAAGTAAAGCTTCGGCTTTTCATGTAATGAAACCTTGTATTGAGTTTATGCAGGGTTTCTTTTTTGTATTAATCAATTGAAGATAGTCGGAGAATAGATTATAATATATGAATAATCAAATAAGTGAAAGCAATAAAAATTAAGAGGGTGATGAATTGGCTTCGCGAATAGCTGAATACGATGAGAAAAGCGGCTTGCCTTTTGATCGTGGATATTTAGAGTGTGGCTTGCCATGTTTTTTACAGGAATCTATAGAGCAGATGAAAAAGGCATGGAAGAAACTAGACGCAGGGGAAGAGTATCTGCAATGGGATTGTGATTTCTGTAATCTGCAAAGCGATATCAACACAACAGAAGTAAATGGAATGATAAGCAGTGAACAGGCGTGGTATTTGCGGGAAAAATATCTGCGTATAGAAAAACATGAATTTATTGAATGATAGTTAAAAGAAAGGAAAATGATGTTCGGATATGATAGACTTTACAGAATTACCCAAAAGAAATAAATCATACGCGGGGGCAAATGGAAGCAAAATATCGATTGTATATAACGGGGAACAGTATATGCTTAAATTTCCGCCGCATCCGGTGAAAAATCAAGATATGAGTTATAGCAACAGTTGCATTTCGGAGTATTTGGGATGTAAGATATTTGAAAAAGCAGGGGTTCCTGTGCAGGAAACGATTCTTGGAACATATAAGACAAAAAAGGGTGTGGAAAAAATTGTTGTTGCATGTAAAGATTTTACTTCTGTTGGGATTGAACTACAGGATTTTGCGTCTTTAAAAAATCAGATTATTGATTCAGAGCGAAATGGATATGGCACAGAGCTTGCGGACATTCTTTCTGTATTTGATGAACAGACGGCAATGGAGCCGGAGAAAATAAGAGAACGATTTTGGGATATGTTTATTGTGGATGCTTTTATTGGTAACTGGGACAGACATAATGGTAATTGGGGTTTTTTGTATCATGTACAATCGGATGAATTAACACTGGCGCCGGTTTTTGATTGTGGGAGTTGCTTGTATCCACAAGCAGATGAAAGAATGATTATGAAGATTCTTGCAGATAAACAGGAAATTAATCATCGCGTTTTTAATATCCCGTTATCAGCTATTCAGAACAATGGAAAGAAAATTAATTACTACGAATTTATTTCTGCGTTAGACAATGAGGAGTGTAATAGAGCATTGTTACGGATTTTATCGCGGATAGATATGAAGGAGATTTTTAATGTAATTGAAAAAACGCCATTTATCAGTGATTTGCAAAAAGAGTTTTATAGAACAATGTTGATGACAAGGAAGGAACGTATCTTGGAGTATTCTGTAAAACGAATGTCTAAACAAGTAAGCAAATATGAGATGGACCGATAGTATTAGTTTTAATTTTTCGGTGTGCGATTGTGTCGATGGTAGAGCACACGGCTGTTAACTGTGTGTGGGGTTGGTTCGAGCCCAACTCAGGGAGTTTGAAAAAACCGTAAACATTAGTGTTTGTGGGTTTTATATATCTATAGCCGTGATTTATTAGGAAAACCAGTTGCAACAACGAAACGTTATCTCAACAGATTGTGTGAAGTGGGAATTATAGAAACAATAGGATACATTGGTGCATTTGAAGTCATAGAATGCGTGCCCAACCAGGGAGGGATAAAGATCTTCTAGAGCGGGGAAGACACTTTGAGTTCCGCATGAAACTTCAACACGATGGTGGACTGTAGATCCTTGAAATAATAGTAGGCACGTACGAGATTTCGCAGGTCAATGATTGTGTCATCCGGGACAATGGAGTCTTAAGAGAGGCCTTTAGACCGACTTTAGCAGCTTTTTTGAATCAAATTTATCATTATGCAGTTTCCTAACGTTCATATTTGTGCTATTCATTAGTAATGAAAGGTAAATAATGTTGTCTTATAACTTCTGATGGAGGGGGATTCCTCCTTCCGTTATATCTATATAGATTTATTAGATTGGACTTTGTAACTATTAACCAGTAGTCATTCTTGACTACACCATTACTATACTAGGATATATATGAGATATATTTATACACTTAGAAAAAAGGAAGAAAGAAGCAATACGGATTTAAAGAAATATGTAAACGAAATAAAAAATTCGTTGAAATATTTGGATGTGGAAGAGGAAAACTATATAGTAGTTAATACAGATTCCTTCGAATTTAGCTTTTCTGGATGTATTACAAGAGGATATTCTTTCATTTGATGAATCAAAGGCAGAGGATGAACAAGTATCTGTTGAATTGGTCGATTGTTCAACGATAGACTTTGAGGATGAATATAGACGTAATAATATGCTTGAATGGGTCAGTTTTTATAGAAAAGTAGAACTAAGTACTACACATATTTCAATAAAAAGAGCTAGAGATATATTTGGCGGGTTCTATGAACTTACCAAAGAGAATGATGTTGTTTTATTAGTTGAATTGAAATATTACTATTTAACAAATGAAAGGTATAATGAGTATCTTGAATCTAGTGATACATATGATTACATATCTAGTAGATATCCCCAAAATTCTATAAGAAAAAATACTTGTATAATTGAACATCTCTATTCGGCTGGTCGCTATCGACAGGATCTTGTAGATTTGGCAGATATTACATTCTTGAATGTAGTTTCAAGTTCTGAAAAAGAAAGAGTGATATCAAAATTTAATCTGAAAATGGAATCTCATATTGGTCAACAATATGAGACAAATACAAAAGGTAGAAATCAAGATACCAACTATACATTTACTATTCATAATGTAGGACAAGCCCTTGCTACATCATTAAGAGAGAAAGGAGAACAACCATTTTTTTATTTTGATTACGGTATTGCATGCGGAAGAAATAAGTTTACTTTGCCGGTTGATGCAGAACTGCCTATAGCAGAAAATGCAACAATATTGCTATCCCATGTGGATGAAGACCATTGGTGTGGCTTTAGAATTAATCCAGAAGCTTTGAAATGTAGATGGGTGGTTCCACAAAAACCAGGAAAGGCATTGAAAAAGATGCTCTCATCGGTGTATTTAAGTGGTGGTTCTATTAGTTTATATAGGGCAAATGGACTTAATATATTTAGAATTAAAAGTGTAAATAACTGTATGGTGGCCGGTAATGAGAAATCAAAAATTAAGTCTTTACGTGCTCCAAAGACTGTTCATAAAAATGGTAACGCTTTGTATATATTTGCTGAACACGAAGGAAAAAAATATAAAATAGCTGTATCAGGTGATCAAGATTATGATTATCAGAATAACAATTATTTAAAGGATGTAAACTTATTAGTAGCATGTCATCATGGAGGGAAATATAGTTGGAGTAAAAAAGCAATAGTTCCTAGGCCTAATACTGATGAAAACACATTAATATATAGTTACGGACAGGGAAATACATATGGTCACCCATCAGAAGTTGGAGAGTATGTAAAGCAAGGATGGAAAACAGAACATCGTACACCATTAGATGGTGCTTATAAAATAGATTTGAAATTGATAGATAATACAAGTCTTAAGGGAATGATAAAGGCAGATAATCCGATGGGAATGGAGTTTGAGGTATAAGTAAAATATTAATAACAGAAATAGATAATAAGGATAATGAATTTAAAAGAAGAAGGGATGAGATTTTCTCAAGAAAAATCATAAAATAGTAGACGCAAAATATTCTAATTTGAAGTTGAAACAGAAGGAAAAAATTATGCATGGATGTTTGAGGAAACAAAACGTTACCATGACAGGAATGGTAAATAGGGAGGAAAGCTCTTTCTGGTGAATAGTAATAAAGTATTAGTAGAGGCAACGTAACTTGAGCATGGATGTTTTGAATAAGAAATTATAGTGAAATGATTTTTGGGTGTGTGACCGTGCCAATGGTAGAGCACACGGCTGTTAACCGTGGGCTTGTTGGTTCGAGCCCAATTCAGCAAGGCAAATGAACAGTTTAGCAAAACCCTGTAGACATGAATGTTTACAGGGTTTTCCCAACTTGGTGCTTATACAAAAATAAGCGCTTGCTATCAATCCCAAGGATGCAGCACAACCTTAATAGCTTCCCCGGTCCTTGTAAGCCGGATCCCTTCCGTGATCTGATCTAACGGAAGGACATGGGTCACGAACTTCTCTGTCGGGAAGGACGGAGAGATCGCCAGCTGGAAGGCTCTCTTAGACTGGCTGTAGGATGCGCCGAAGTGGCCCTTGATCCAGATATTGTTATAATGGATCAGGTTGCAGTCGAGTTCTGTCATGGAGCCTTTTGGAACGCCGCCGAAGAATACGACAAGACCGCCTTTTTTCACCATATGGATGCTCTGAGTCTGCGTAGCGTTGACGGGTGTGGCGGAGATGACCTTGTCGGCGCCTTTTCCGCCTGTGAGCTTTCTGATCGCTTCGATCGGGTCGGTAGCGGAGCTGTTCACTGTAATATCCACTCCGAATTGTTTCGCCATGTCGAGGCGTGATTCGTTGATGTCGATCATGATGACTTTCTGTGCGCCGCGGATCTTGGCGAGCTGTGACATGAAGCATCCGATCGGGCCTGCGCCGATGATGACTAAAGTGTCCGGATAACCGACTTTTACATTTTCCAGGCAGGCGAATACGGAGGTAAGCGGTTCTCCGAGGCTTGCCGCGTCGAAGGAGACGTCGTCCGGGATCTCGTAGATGCCGCCCCGCCGGATCTTCTCTCCGGATACTGCGACATATTGGGCAAAACCGCCGGTTCCGGCAAGTTTAGCGACGGCGGTGTCGGAGCAGTTCTCGCTGTGCCCGCTGACGCACTCATCACATTCCATGCAGTAGGTGCCGGGGAAGAGGAAGAGGCGGTCCCCAACCTGGTATCTTGTCTCTGCCGGTCCGATCTCATCGACAAAACCTACGATCTCATGTCCGTATATAAACGGATAATTCCCCTTTCTAGAATCTGTTGTCAGGTTGCGGATGTCTGAACCGCATAAGCCAACGGACATGATCTTAAGGATCAGCCCGTCGCCGGGGCACTGCGGCCTTGCCACCTCTTCTACACGAATATCATTAGGTCCATACATTAATGCTGCTTTCATAATCAAATACAGCTCCTTTCTTTTGGTGATCCATCAATGTGGAATTTATAGGTATAGTATAATGAGGACGTCCTGAGACATTCAAACACAATATTGCCACATACTAACGGAAGTAAGATATTTCCATATGAAAGTGGAAAATATAAAGTTGAGAGATATGCTTGGTTTTATTATCGTAAGGATAAGAAATACGATAGTGAAGGAGAAAAGAGATGGCAAAGATTGAAAATTATTTATTAGGAATGGACTGCGGTACGACGAATATCAAGGCGATCATTCTTGGTGAAGACGGGACGGTGGCGGCAGAGGCAAGCAGGCCCAGCAGATTCCTGAATCCTGGACCGAACATGCAGGAACAGGACGCCAATGAGTGGTGGAGCAATACGGTGGATATCTTTCGTTCCCTCTGCGATCAGGCAGGGTCGGATGTTGTGAAGCGGATCCGCGGGATATCCATAAGCTCCCACACAGTTACGATGCTTCCGGTAGATAAGGAAGGCAATCCGCTTCGGACGGCGATGACCTATCAGGATAACCGTTCGGCGGCGGAGCTTCATTATATCGTAGACGCGATCGGATATGACCGGTTTGTCCAGATCGTAGGCGGACAGCCCGCCGTTGCATTTCTGCCGAATAAGATCCTGTGGTATAAGAAGAATCAGCCGGAATTATTTGCCAGGACGGCTTATTTCATGCAGGCAAGCTCGTATATCAATTACAAATTGACGGGCGTTATGACAACGGATATTGACCAGGCGTCCAGAACACAGTGTCTGGATATCGGTACAATGCAGTGGTCTGATGAGATTGGGGAGGTCATCGGCGTTGACCTTAAGGAAATGCTTCCGCCGCTGAAATTAGTGGATGAGATCATCGGATTCGTGACGGACGATGCGGCAAGGGAGACAGGGCTGATCGCAGGTATTCCGGTCGTCGCAGGGTGCAGTGATGCCATGGCGTCCATGCATGCGACGGGGATGAGCCGTCTGGGAGAGGCCGGAGAGTCGTCGGGAACCACATCTCTGGTGTTCGTGGGCAGCGATGTGAAGAGTGCGCCGGACATTCCGGTGGTGACAAAGCCGTGTGCGATCGACGGCATGCCGTGGGTCTTTGATGCGCCGATCCAGACCAGCGGCGCGGCGCTTAAGTGGTTCATTGAGACGATGGCGGCAGAGGAACGCGCTTATGCAGAAGCACACGGCAAGAATATATATACGTATCTGAATGAATTGGCGTTGGAGTCAAAGCCAGGTTCAAACGGGCTGTTTTTCTATCCTTATCTGTTAGGAGAGCGGGCGCCGCTTTGGAATGAGTACGCGCGGGGAATGTTCATTGGTATGGGGATGGATATGAAGCGCAGCGATCTGGTGCGTTCTGTATTCGAAGGTACGGCTTACGCGCTGCGGCATGTCATGGAGACGGTGAAGGAGTCCGGAGCAAAGGCGAAGATCTTAAGGATCTGCGGCGGAGGAGCCAAGAGCAGGACATGGTGTCAGATCAAGGCTTCTATGCTGAAGATGCCGGTATATATCTTAGATGAGAGATCCGGCGACGTGCCGGTGGGCGACGCGCTGATCGTGGGGCATAAGGTGGGGGTATTTGCCGATCTTGCCAAAGCGGCGGAGCGTATCGTTAAGGTAGATTCCATCGTACAGCCAATGGATGAATGGGTAGAAGCTTATGACAAGCTGTATCCCTATTATGTAGAGATGTATCAGCACCTGGACCAGGATCTGAAGCGGCTTAAGGCGGCGGTTGAAGAACTCTAGGCGTATAGTGCGTCAAATATAAACGGCAAAGACAGAGGATCCGTTGCGGCGGGTCTTTTTGTCATGCACATATCTTCGCTCCATGCATATAATGAGGTAGACATTTATTCTTAGGAGTGTGTGCCCATGGACAAACGACTGCCTTATTATATGACATATCCGATGCTTTTGCCGAATGACGATGAGAAGAGTATGAGACGCGACCTGGATTACATGAAGAGTATCTATCCCCGGACCGCAAAGCGGCTGCTTCCTTATGTAGAAGAGGAATGTGACCGGATGGAGTACAGCGGCAGTATGATGTATGATGAGTACCCGGACCAGCTGCAGCTTCGGATGATGTGCAGGAGGATCTATGACCAGGCGTCACAGGAGGAAGATCGGCCGGGGGAATGGCTGATGGATCTGATACAGGTGATGGTGTATCATGAGCTGTGCCAGAGAAGATGTGAATACAGAAACTGCGGGAGGAGATTCTATTGATATAGCGGCGGAGGCATGCCAGTATGGCAAGGGGTGGACGGATAGGTAAAGATGTGGTAAAATATTCAACATAGCGTGGGGAGCTGTAGATAAGAGCGAGAGAAGATAAGCTCGGTAAGGGAAGGGGGAGAAGAAGGAAAATATGAAGGATAACATCATATTTATCGGAATGCCTGCCGTGGGAAAGAGTACCGTGGGAGTGATCACGGCAAAAAGGCTGGGATACCGGTTCATTGATACGGATATACTGATTCAGGAAGAAGAAGGGAAGCTGCTGAAGGATATCATCAGGGAGAAGGGGATCGAAGGCTTTCTGGAGGTAGAAGACCGTGTGAACGCAAGGGTATATACAAAGCGGACTGTGATCTCACCAGGAGGAAGCGTTATATATTGCGAGAATGCGATGAAGCATTATAAAGAGATCGGCAAGGTTGTATACCTAAAAGCATCTTATGAGACAATAAGCAGGCGTCTTAATAATGTCAGGAACAGAGGGGTGATCCTGAAGAACGGGCAGACTCTGCAGGAGCTCTATGATGAGAGGACGGCGCTTTTCGAAAAATATGCGGACGTGACGATCTGTGAAGACGGATTGAGACTGGAAGATACGATTCAAAAGGTTCTGGATGAGCTGGCTGAGTAAGCGTCTTACGGTATATTTATATTACGGTAATCTATAAATATTACGAAAAGATTAAGCGTTTCTTAAAAAATATTTTACAAATCCGAAATATGTGGTATAATATCCACGCGGGCAATATGTAAAAACCAGAGATTACCGCGTTTATATCGTAAAAAAATACAGATAATAGATATATCATATAGATGAGAGAAGAGTATTAAATAATTAGACGTTGAGGTGCAACATGGAACAATATATTATAAAAGGCGGCCATCCACTTGTCGGAGAAGTAGAGATCGGCGGAGCGAAGAATGCCGCGCTTGCAATCCTTGCAGCAGCAATTATGACAGATGATACGGTATTAGTGGATAATCTGCCGGACGTAAATGACATTAATGTATTGCTGGATGCCATTACGGGCATCGGAGCCAGTGTTCACAGGGTAGACCGGCATACGGTCAAGGTGAATGGTAAGAATATTAACAGTGTTGACATAGAATACGATTATATCAAGAAGATCCGTGCATCCTATTATCTTCTTGGGGCATTGCTAGGGAAGTACAAACATGCGGAAGTGGCGCTTCCAGGCGGCTGTAATATCGGCAGCAGGCCGATCGACCAGCATCTTAAGGGATTCCGTGCCCTGGGCGCGTATGTGTCCATTGAACACGGAAAGATCATTGCGGAGGCAGACCGTCTGGTCGGCAAGCATATTTATTTCGATGTGGTCAGCGTCGGGGCGACGATCAATGTGATGATGGCGGCGACGATGGCAGAGGGATTGACCATTATGGAGAATGTTGCGAAGGAACCCCATGTGGTGGATGTCGCGAATTTCCTGAACAGTATGGGCGCGAATATCAGAGGCGCGGGGACGGATGTGATCAAGATCCGCGGGGTGCAGCGTCTGCACCGCTCGGAATATTCCGTGATCCCGGATCAGATCGAAGCGGGAACATTCATGTTCGCAGCGGCAGCTACAAGAGGCGACGTTACGGTGCTGAATGTGATCCCGAAGCATCTGGAAGCGACGGTGGCGAAGCTGATCGAGATCGGATGCGAAGTAGAGGAATTCGACGACGCTGTGCGGGTTGTTTCTAAGGGAGGCTTAAGGAGTACGCATGTCAAGACGCTGCCTTATCCGGGATTCCCTACGGATATGCAGCCGCAGATCGGCGTTACCCTTGCTCTGTGCAGAGGGACAAGTACGATTACGGAGAGTATCTTTGAGAATCGTTTTAAGTATCTGGATGAGCTTGCAAGAATGGGAGCGAACATTAAGATTGAGGGCAATTCCGCAACGATAGAGGGTGTAAGGCGTTTCTCAGGCGCAAGAGTAAGCGCTCCGGATCTGCGGGCGGGCGCTGCGCTTTGTATAGCGGGGCTTGCCACGGATGGGATCACGATCGTAGATGATATTGTATATATCCAGAGAGGGTATGAGCGGTTTGAAGAGAAGCTGCGCGGTATTGGAGCGATGATCGAGAAGGTTGCTTCTGAGAAGGAGATTCAGAAGTTCCGGCTGAAAGTAGGCTAAGCGGTTATCCGCCGGAGCGTCAGGACGATCAGGATGTCGGGCTATTGGCGATCAAGTTATTAGGTTATCAGGAGTTTTAGGCTATTAGGGTGTCAAGATAAAGTATATCTTGGCACCTTTTTTACGTGAAGAAATAAAAAAATCCAATAGCGATCACAAACGAAAACGAAACGACCAATAACGGAATAAAACGAAAATACATATTGACAAAAACATGGATGGAATGCTATAGTTGAACCATAAACGAAATAAAACGTTCATTTAAAAGAAAGGAGATGATCTATATCTGATTGTTTTGTTCGAAATCGCTCATATATACACGGCATTTGATTGTTTTTATGAATGATCATGTGGTATGATAAGAAGAAAACGATTTTAGAGGTGAAATCATGTTCCCGGAAGAGAGAAGAGAAAAGATATGTGAACTTGTAAATGAGAAAAAGACGGTCAGGGTGTCTGAACTGCGGGAGCTTCTGGATGCGTCGGAAGTAACGATACGGCGTGATCTGGAAGAGCTTCATAAGAAGAATATGCTTGTCCGGACACACGGCGGAGCGGTTGCATCCTATTCTGTGAGCCAGGAGGCAAGCGCGGTGGAATTTATCCAGTCACATGAACGTGCAGAGGAGAAGCGCGTGATTGCCGAGACGGCATACCGGCAGATTAAGGACGGCGAGACGATCTTCCTGGACGGTTCAAGTACGGTATATGAATTGGTAAAACGGATCGCAGAAGGTTCCGGAAAGCAGCTGCGTGTCATTACAACGTCGTTGACGAATGCGGCGGCTCTTGACGGGTGTGAGAGCGTAGGAGTCTTGATCCTGGGAGGTGAGATGAACCGGCGCCATAACAACCTGGAGGGATACCTGACCAATATGAATATCCGGAATCTCAGGGCAGACAAGTGCTTCATCGGGATTAACGGGATCGATGAGATATTCGGATACTCGACGACGAATTTCCCGGAAGCAGAGCAGAAGATGGAGATGGCAAAATCGTCGATAAAGTCATACATTCTTGCAGATCATACCAAATTCGGAAAAACTTACATGGCAAAAGTGGATATTGAATGCGATTTTATCATAACAAACAAGAGGATGGAAGAATATAATTATGAATGGCTGGAAGAGAAATGTCTGTTATTAACGCCGTGAAGAGACAAGAAAAGAGGTAAGCGATATGAAAAGAGCGGTATTAGAAGCTCCTGAAAAGATTGTATTTCAAGAAGTAGACAAAGCGGTTCCCCAAAAGGGGGAAGTGCTGATCAAGGTCAGAAGGATGGGGATCTGCGGGTCGGATATCCATGCGTTCCACGGACAGCATCCGACCATGTCATGCCCGGTTGTAATGGGGCATGAATTTTCAGGTGAGATAGCGGAATTAGGCGAGGGCGCAGGAAATCTGCAGATCGGAGACGCCGTTACGGTAAGGCCTCAGATCACCTGCGGAGAATGTTATCATTGTAAGACAGGGAATGAAAATGTATGTCATGAGTTGAAAGTGATCGGCTGTAATGAACATGCGCCCGGCGGTGCGCAGGAGTATGCGCTTGTGCCGGAACATCTGGTGTTCGCTCTGCCGGAAGGGATGAGCTTTGACGACGGTGCGATGATCGAGCCGGTTGCGGTCGGCGTTGCGGCGGTGAAGACCTTTGCAATGGATGTAAAGGGGAAGAAGATCCTGGTGCTGGGAGCAGGAACCATAGGGAATCTGGTGGCACAGAGCGCCAAAGCGATGGGCGCGGCATCTGTTACGATCACGGATATCTGTGATGAGAAATTAGAGATCGCAAGAAGGTGCGGTATCGACCATACGATCAATACAAAGACGGAGAATCTGGAAGAAAGGCTCAAAGCATTTTACGGGAAGGACGGGCTTGACGGCGCCCTGGAGTGTGTCGGTTCGGAGATTACCGTAAATGAAGCGATCAAGGTATGCCGGAAGGAGACGGAGATCATTATCGTCGGGATCTATGCGAAGGATCCTGCGGTGCATATGATCGATGTGCAGGAGAAAGAGCTGCATTTAAGCGGAGTGCTGATGTATTCGGAAGAAGAATTTGTGCAGGCGATGAAGTTTATACAGGAAGGCGCTGTGGATCTGGAACCGCTGAAGACGAAGCATTTCCCGTTTGAAGCTTACGGCGAGGCTTACCGGTATATCGGTGAACATCCTGCCACATCAATGAAGATATTGATCGATATTGCGGAATAAAGAATTGGAGGAGAGAACGAGATGGATGGACGTACATTACAAAGAATGATTCACGATGCAGACAAGGGAGGATATGCGATCCCTTCATTTAATTATTCGGATATCTGGGATCTGATGGCGATCATCGAGGCGGCAGAGGAGTTGAATGCTCCGATCATGTTCGCGGCAAATCAGGTGGTTGCGGGTGTGTTCACCCCTGGCGTGAGCGGGGCTATGGGAAAAGCGTTCATGGCGAAGGGCAAGGTTCCGATGATCCATCATCTGGATCACTCGAAACATGTGGATCTGTGCCTGCAGTGTATTGACAATGGTTATCCGTCGGTTATGATCGACGGCTCCGACCATGATCTTGCGGCGAATATTAAGATGGTGCAGGAAGTGATGGAGTATGCCAAGGCAGACGGCCGCTGGGTCCATGTAGAGGCTGAAGTGGGGAAGATTCCGGGCAAAGGTGTGGAAGGCTATGTCAGCGAGGAAGAAAAGTTCCTGGTTGAAGTGGAAGATGTAAAGGAACTGGTGAAAGCGACGCATGTGGATTCTCTTGCTGTGGGGATCGGATCTCAGCATGGGTTTTATAAGGGTACGCCGAAGCTGAATATCCGGAGGCTCTCAGAGGTGAATGAAGCAGTGGATACTCCGCTCGTCCTGCATGGAGGATCCGGTATCCCGAGAGAGACCGTGAGAGAGGCGATCCGGCACGGGATCAATAAGATGAACGTAGGGACGATCATTCACTGTACATATATGAACAGCCTTCGCGCGGAGTTGAACAGAGTCGGAGAGAATCCATACACGCTGGATGTTATGGCGTCGATCCGCCATAACATCAAAGAGGTAGTAAAAGAATGGATCGATACCTGCATGGACGTTAACCGTGCCTGATCCGGAGTGTGATCGGTATGAAAGGCGTTGGAAACAATAAGTTGTTGTTTTCAGCGCTTTTTTTGATGCCCGCAATAGAAAATAATGGTATATTATGAAGTGAATGAATAAAAAGAAGGATAAACTGACAAAGGGGATGAGGAGTGGATGAATACAATGAATGAAATATATGTCCGTGAAAACTGGTGAAAGATGAGAAGAAAGAGACAGGAAAGCAGAGGGATAAGTTGGGAAAAGAGTATAATGAATTGGATATATAGAGAAGATTATGTGTAATATGCACAAAAACACAGGCTATAAATTGTGAATTACTTGTTATTGACAAATATAAGGCACGATGATAGAATTTAATTAAATCAATGAATTAAATAAAGATTTTCCTGTAAGTCGCCCCTTATATATGTTCAACGAATAAATAAATTGCATTAAAAAAAGAAAAGGAGAGCACGGGGATGAAGAACGGGATGAATCAAGATGGTGTACAGAAAATTAACAGGATATTGATCGTTCGATTGTTAAGGGAGGCAGGGAGCTGTTCCAGGGCGGATCTGGCGCGGATGAGCGGATTGAGGCCGGCAACGATCACCAATATAGTAAATGAATTGAAACATATACGTTTGATCAGGGAAGAGGGAGCGATCAATGCCGGAAGAGGAAGAAACGGGGTCGCGATCTCACTGGATACTTCGTACTATCGTGTGGTCGGAGTCCGTGTGTCCAGAAAATACTTCCTGGCGGGATTATTTGATATCGTAGGAAATGAATTGGAATCATCCAGGTATGAATTCGCGGAGGATGAGACGCCGAAAGAACGTTTTGAAAGGATCCAGGAGCAGATAGGAGCCATTCTGAAACGGGTGAAAGAAGAGAAGGTTGTTGCGATAGGGATTGCGATCCCGGGTCCGTTTTTCCGTAATCATGATTCGCAGGAGAAAGGGTTTGAATTTCAGGACTGGCCGGAGATCTCGATCGAGAGGCTGCTGAAAGAGCGGTTCGGAGTTTATGTGTTTGTAGAGCATGATGCGAATGCGGGAGCGCTTGGAAGTTATTGGCAGATGAATGTCGGGCAGGAGAAGATGCTGGTGTATTTCTCGGCAGGACAAGGGATCGGCGCCGGATTCGTGAATGGAGGCAAGCTGATCCTGGGAGCGTTAGGGGTTGCCGGCGAGATCGGGCATATGACGGTGGAGACAAACGGTATTCTTTGTAAATGCGGCAATTATGGCTGTTTGGAGATGTATTGTTCTTCAACGGTATTGGTAAATAGAGTGAATAAAAAACTCACAAAAGGAAATTATTCTATCTTAAAGGAAGGCTGCGATCTTGAGAAGATCGGGAATGCAGCCAGGGCGGGAGATAAACTGACCGTGGCGGAATACGAGAGAGAATGTTCGTATCTGGGGGTTGGCGTGGTTAATATCATGAATATCCTGAATCCGGACATCGTCGTGATCGGCGATGAACTGGCGAGGATACTCCCGGAAACGATGAAGGAATGTGTGCTTAAGGTGGTACAAGACAGGATGAATCCTATTGTACGGGAGCATACAGATATATATATAGTAGGCGATAAGGAAGATCTGTCTCTTAAGGGGGCGGCGATCGTCGCGATCGAGGGACTGCTCGACGAACCGATCGCGTTTGAGTGGGCGGAAGAACAGTGAAAAAGAGCCGGCTTTTGTGCATAGCACGAAATTAAAATAAAAAATAAGAAGGAGGAAATCTTACATGAAAAAGAGATTAGCAGCATTATTAATATTATGCATGACGGTATCCTGCCTGGCAGGGTGCTCGAATGGAACAGATTCACCTGATGCAGCAGATTCGTCTGGTACAGAATCCGAAGGCGCGGATGCAGAAAGCAGCTTTGAGGGACAGACCCTGAATGTTATTATGCAGGATCACAGCGCGGTAGAAAGTGTGATCGAAGCAAAAGGAAAATTCGAAGAGGCAACAGGCGCCACGGTCAATATTGAAACACTTCCTCAGAGTGAAGTGTTGAGTAAGGCGCAGCTTACACTCTCTTCAGGCAGCTCAGATTATGATGTTGTGATGTTTGACCACAAGTATACGACACAATTCGCAGAAGCAGGATGGGTTGTTCCGCTCTCTGAGTTTGTGGAAAAGGACGGCTATGATACCGGTGATTTTATGCAGGGCTTCGTCGAGGCGCTCAGCTACGACGGCGACATATACGCGCTTCCGTTCTACGGAGAGAGCACGATGCTGATGTATAATACGGAGATGTTCGCAGATGCTAAGATCGAAGGCGCGCCGAAGACGGCAGAGGAGTTCTGGGATGCCTGTGATAAGCTGAAAGAAGCCGGATACAGTGCATTTGCGTGCCGCGCGAACAGAGATGAAGGACAGAATGTTTATATATGGACAGGATTTTTCCTGGGCGCAGGCGCAGACTGGTTTGACGAAGAGGGGAATCTGAGCGTTAATACAGAAGAAGCGGCAGCAGGAACCGAAGCATTTATCAAGGTGCTTCAGGATTATTCCATCAATGGTGTAGAGTCCTATAACTGGGATAATGTTCAGCTGGCATTCCAGCAAGGCAAGATCGCCATGGCGATCGACGCTACGAATTTTGCGGCTCGCCTGGAGGATGAGTCCCAGTCAACGGTAGTCGGAAAGGTTGGCTATTCGGTAGTTCCGGAGGGGTTAAGTGTTCCTTCCACTTCCACATGGGGGCTTGGGATCAACAAGGCTTCTGAGAATCAGGATCTGGGATGGGAATTCATCAAGTGGTGCCTGGGCGAAGAGATCATGCTCCAGACCGCGGTAGACGGGCTTCGTGCTGATGTTACGAGAGCGAGTGTCATGAACTCTGACGAATATACAAGTAAGTATGACTATGAGGATGGGAATTGGATCCAGGTTGTGATCGACTCCATGAATGCGGCGCCGGCGGACTATGAGCCGCGTATTACGGACTGGACGACATTGGGAGACGCAATGGCAACCGCAGTCAGCAAATCTCTGGACGGTGAAGATATTAAGAGCAGCCTTGAAGAAGCACAGAAGAGCTGCAGCGACATTACCAACGATGCATATACGCCGGTGAACCGGTAAGTTTAGTCTGGTGGGGTTCTTAAGTCATAGGAGCCCCACAGTAACTTTAAACACGATTATTTGATAGAAGAGAAGGCGAAATGAATAAAGAAAAAATAAAAAGACTAGTTACACTGGAAAGTGAAAACTCATGGAAGCTGCTTTTTTATCCGGGGCGTTGGATATTATTCTTGCTGACGATGGTTCCGACGATCTATGCTTTCTGGTTAAGTATTCAGAATTATAATCTGGCAAAACCGACACAGCGTTCCTTCGTATTGCTGAGAAATTATCTGAATGTAGTGACGGACAGTCGTTTTTTGGGCGCGCTTGGTACGACGGCGAAATTTACGGTCTGCAGTCTGATCGTTGAGCTTGTGTTGGGGATGCTGATCGCACATGGGCTTGCCAAGAGGATCTATGGGAAAGAGATCGTGCAGATCATCATTATGCTCCCGATGATCATGACGCCGGTTGTAGTCGGGCTGATCTGGAAGATGTTCTATGATGCGGAATTTGGCGTGATCAGCTATTATATCAGCGCGGTTACCGGGAAAGCGCCGAATATTCTGGGGGAGAGTACCAGTTCGCTTCTGGGATTGATCGTGGTGGACGTGTGGGAGTGGACGCCGTATGTGGCGCTGATCCTGCTTGCCGCGATCCAGTCGCTTCCGATGGAACCCTATGAGGCGGTAAAGGTCGACGGTGCAAGCGCGGTACAGACGTTTCGCTATCTGACGCTTCCGCTTCTTCAGCCTGCGATCGCAGTGGCGGTTATGTTCCGGTTCATGGATCTGTTCAAATGGATGGATACGATTTATATTATGACGGGAGGCGGTCCCGGAACCTCCACGGAGACATTGAGTTATTATGCATATATGAATAATTTTAAATTTCTCGAAGTGGGATATGCCGCGGCGATGTGTATCGTCATGCTGCTGATCGTGCTGTTTATCTGTAATACGATAGGAAAGAGACTTCTGCTTAAGGAGGAAAGCTGATGGGGTTGAAAAATAAAAACAGAATCACAACACTGCTGTGCAATGTATTTATCTGGGGCTGTGCTTTTCTCTGTGCTTATCCGATCTTCTGGATGATCACGACGGCGTTCAAAGACAGGATCGATGCGTTTACGGTTCCGCCGGCATATCTGTTTAAGCCGCATCTGGATAATTTTAAGGCGGTATTGTCGTCCGGTAACTTCATGAGCGCCTATAAGAACAGTCTGATCATCTCTGTCAGTACCTGTCTCCTGGCGCTGCTTCTTGGGATTCCGATGGCATATGCGCTGGCGAGATATAAGATCAAGAATAAACAGGGAACGATGATGTGGCTCTTGTCGACGAAGATGGCTCCGGCGATCCTGATCGCGGTCCCTTATTATATGATCTATCAGAAGTTAGGGCTTATGGGAACGTATATCGGTATGATCTTTGTGTATCTGATCTTCAATCTGGCATTTACGGTATGGATGCTGAAAGGTTTTATAGAGAGCGTCCCGGTAGAATTGAGCGAGGCTGCGCGTGTAGACGGCGCGACAAGGCTTACGGCATTTTTCCGGGTGGAAGCGCCGCTGATGAAAGGCGGAATAGCGGCGACGGCGATCCTTTGTTTTATTACTGTGTGGAATGAATTTCTGCTTGCATTGGTGCTGACTTCCTTTAAAACGCAGACTACGCCGGTGGCGATCCAGAATTTTATTTCCTTTGAGGGGATCCGATGGGGAGAGATCGCGGCGGCAGGCGTTCTGGTGGCGGCGCCGGCAGTCATCCTTGGAATCGCGGTCCGTAAGTATCTGATCACAGGATTGACAATGGGCGCGGTAAAATAGAGAAATAAAAGGATAAGGAAGGAATTACGATGTCTGATATTCTATGTGTGGGGCAGATGGTTGTTGATATACTGGTTCGGAATGTGGATGAGGTGGATTTTCGGATAGATACGAAGCGGGTAGAGCAGATTATGTTAAGGAATGGCGGAGATTGTCTGAACACGGCGATCGATCTTCGGCAGCTCGGGGCGGACGTGGGATTTTCGGGAGTATTGGGGAAAGACATGCTTGGCGGATTCTTATACGAGACTCTGGAGAAGAGCGGAATTGACACGAGCGGGATATATTTTGACGAGAAGAGCCGAACCTCAAGCGTGGTAGCGCTGATCAACGAAAAGGGGGAGAGGATATTCTTATATTACGGCGGTTCGAATGATGCGCTGACGATCGATAAAGTGGATCCCCAGGTGGTAAGGGACGCCAGGATCGTGCATGTGGGCGGTACATACCAGCTGCCGGGATTCGACGGAAAGGGAGCGGGCGAGCTCTTTGCGCTTGCGCACCGATCGGGCGGCTTCACGTCGATGGATGTGACCTGGGATACATCGGGAAGGTGGCTTGAGACAATAGAACCGTGTCTGCCCTGGCTGGATCTCTTTATGCCGAGCATCAACGAGGCAAAAGAGATCTGTGGTACGAATGATGAGAAAGAGATCGCGGAATTTTTAAAAGATAAAGGTGTGAAGAATGTCATTGTAAAGTTGGGGCACCGAGGCTGTTATGTAGACGCGTTCGGGGAAAAATATTATCAGAGCGCGTATCAGGCGCCGGTTGTAGATACCACCGGGGCGGGCGATTCTTTTGTCGCCGGCGTATTGTACGGATTGGCGAAAGAGTGGGAGATCAAACGGATCACAAGATTCGCTTCGGCGGTAAGCGCGCACTGTATTCAGGAGTTGGGGGCGACTTGCGGAGTGCCTTCCAGTGAAAAGATATTGGAATTTATGGAGAGCGCCGAGTAAAGAGAGGGGGAAGATGTTATGAAGGCTTTTTTTATTGAAGAGATCGGAAAAACATGTGTGAAAGAAACAGCGGTTCCGACGCCCAGAGAAGACGAGGTATTGATCAAGGTTATGGCGGTGGGATTATGCGGTACGGACGCACATCTTTATCTGGGAGATTATGAGAATCCCTATCCGGTGATCCCGGGGCATGAATTTTCGGGGATCGTAGAAGCGGTTGGGGCGGAGGTGAAGAATTTTAAACCGGGGCAGCATGTGGCGGCAGATCCGAATATTTATTGCGAGGCATGCGATCACTGCAAACAAAACCGGCAGAATTATTGTCTGGATTACAAGGGGCTTGGGAATCAGGTTCCGGGTGCATTTGCCCAATATATAGCGATCCCGGAGCGGTGTGTATATGATATTGGGGATCTTGATTTCACGACGGCGTCAATGATCGAACCGTTGGCGTGTGTGCTGCACGGCCATGACAGGGCGAGGCCGGGATTCGGAGATCGGGTACTGATCCTCGGCGCAGGCGCGATCGGGCTTCTGCATCTGCAAGTGTGTAAAAACGACGGCGCGCGTCTGGTCGCGGTTGCGGATATCAAAGAAGAACCGCTCAGGCTTGCAAAAGAATTGGGCGCAGATGCAGTCCTGTTCAATGACCATACGATGAAAGAGCAGGTGGAGGCGGCCGCGAAAGGCGGATTCGATCTGATCATTGACTGTACGGGCGTCCCGAAGGTGATCGAGCAGGCGGTGCCGCTGATGGCGGATGAAGGAAGGCTCTTGTTCTTCGGTGTGTGCCCGCAGGATGCGGGAATATCGGTGAATCCGTATGAAATATATCAGCGGGAGCTTACGTTTATCGGGTCTAATTCTCTGAAAAAGACATTTTATTCTGCGATGCTGGAGCTAAAGAGCGGTCGAGTGAAGGTGTCGAAAATGATCGGAGACAAGATCTTATTGGATGAACTGCCGCGGCAGATCCAGGCGTTTGCCGAAAAGAAGACGAAGCTCAAGACGGTTGTATACCCGAATGGGTTCGTGGGTTGATCTTAAGTATTGCATAAAGCTGTCTTATAAAAGACAGCTTTATTGTTGCCATTATACCGTCTCTGGATCTGAAAGGAATTGATCCGGATAAATATCGCTTCCGCAATATCCGCAGACTCCCATCCGCGGTGAATTACAAACCGGTAAAAGCATTTCCTCCCCGCACTCGTGGGTCTTTGCGCAGTCTTCGCATAACCATCCGTATCCTTCGTAATAACATTCCATACATATGTATACGGCATGCTTCTTACCGCATGTATCGCACAAGAATTCGATAGGATTATTTCTGGACAGGATCGTTAAGTTCTCCTTCTTGTTGTTCAGGATCCTATAATTTACGACCGTTATCATAAGTTCTGTAGTGGAGCCAAAATCATAGTTATAATTGAAGGTCATCCCTTTTTCCAACACAGATTTTAGTTTATAGTTCATGTTTTTTGCAGGTACGCCCCAGAAAATATCATCCTGCGGCATAATATCATAGTTGACCCCGTCTATTTCAAACGAGCTCAAATGCCCGCAGCATTCTACCCATATATCTCTCAGAAATTGATCTACATCCTTCAGTGTCGCCGTCTCTTTTATCTCCACATACAGCCAGTAGTTTCGGTCGTATTTCGGATAAATAGCCAGTTCAAAATATCCGCATTTTTTGCTTCCGGTTTCTTTCTCCCATTTTTTCTGACGTTCTTCACAGACTGACAGATGTTTGTTCATATAACTGAAAGTATACTCCTTTCCGCAATATTTGCATTTGCCCTTCGTACGTTTTGCCATTGTCTGCCTCCTTTTGTACCATCATTCTGTCATCTTTGATACTATATGTAGTTGCCATCTGAAATTCAGAGAATTTTGCAAATTTTTTGCATAAATCTGTAGCTGGTCCTTGGTATAATGCATGCCGGATTTCCTGAGGTTTTAATTCTAGCCCGCCGGTATTGATTCTTTTGAATATATGATATTTTACATTTGCGGGTGTACCGCCTTTTACTATATAAGCAACGATATTAGTCTCCTTTATTCGTCTGATAAAAGTTCTTGGGAGTTCCGTATATTTCACCCCTTCTAAATCATGAAAAAATTCCAATCCGGAAAGACGAAGGTCTCCGTCTATTACAAACTTTTTTAAAGCGGTAATACGCTGCAGACCATCAATGATCAACCAATTATCTTTTATACCGCCATCGAAATAAAATGCTGGGATTGGGATTCGGAGAAGTAAAGATTCTATTAATTGACTTTTTTGTACATCTGTCCACAATCCACTTTTTCTCTGAAAGTCTGTGTTCATATTGATCTCATTATATTCCAATCGTTCAATGATGCTTGATAGCTCCATTGTTTTCGTATCAATATCTATCTTGCTTGGATCGAACGGACGAATTTCCGGCATTGGAAGAAGTGAGTCCTCGTTTTCTACCTCTGAGCCGTCATTTATAATTTCAATTCCCTTCTTTTCTAAATATGACAGCATCTCCTGGTAAAGGTTATCTGTTTGTTTTTCAGAAGGAAACCCTACAAAATAGTTAGAAACAATCATAGAGCTAAGCTTCCCTGCTTGCCTTTTGCCCATATCTATCAGTAAATCCAAATCTTTTTTTTTCTTTTTCACTAAACATGTATAATCTCCTGAAATTATGAATTATATCATTTAGAAATATCTTTAAAAATAATTATACTTCATTTAAGGATTTTTGTAAAATGGAACCTGAATATGCAGTTAAAATCTCTCTGACAAAACATAAACATGACAATCCGCAAAGGCCTTATTACTGGAGCCTTGTCAAGTGTGAGGACTTTTGGTATCAGATTGACGCTGGCTGGGAAGAATCTTCACAAGATTGCTTCAAAGCGGCATTAGAATGTTACCATAAATTATCCTTTTTCAAAGATGTTTAAATATCATGCCATTTAAAAATTCAATGATCTTTATTGCAATAGTCTTATCTTCGATAATATTCTATTTATAGAAAACGGAGAACTTTATGTCCTCCGCTTCCCATCCACCATCTTACAATACACCACCGCCGCCAGCGTACTCACCGCTGTAGCCGCAATCCCCGGTCCCACGATCGCCGCCGGATTCACGCTCCCATACTGGCTCCGATACGGTTGTGTCAAGCTAAGACTAAAAAATTCCTTATTTTCCAGGAGGCTTATTTCTTTCTGCACTTGTCATTGGGCAGAAAGAGCCTAAATCTGTATACAGCAAACCCCTTATTGCAGAGTGACGCGTTTTATTGGATATTCTCTATAATTGCTATCAGCATTCCATTCAGCTATAGAAAGAACCTCTACTCGTTCTATCAATTTTTTACCTTTTCCTATATTATTTTGAAGAACAAAAGGCAATTCTGTTTTTAATCTGTCTCGCAGCCTTTTTCTGGTAGTCGCGTCTCCATTCGGATATTCAAGAATATATATATACTGAATGGGTTTATCTTTTTCTAACAATCTCAAATAATGTAGAGAATCATAAAATTTTCGTGTTGCAATAGATATTTTCTTTTCTTCCATTGGATGAAATGCATTAGGATTCTCAGCATTTTCGATCAAAAAATCAACGTCATTTATGTGTATTCCTCGTTATGGTAATCTTCATGCATTTTATCGGTCGCCCATACGGCGGTTCTACAGTCAATACTGTATGCACCGTTTTCTTCTATAAATATATTTTCCATAGATTTTTCCTCATAACTCATACACTTCGTCAAGAAGATTATTATCTGCGATCATAATATGATTATGTTCAATATCTCCCATCCTATAAGCAGACTGACTGTATACTGCATCGTTATCGTCATCCATCCATGGCGCTGTCTTTTTCATTTTATCTGATAATGAGTTTTGACCTCTATATAGATTATGAAATACCACCTGTTCTTTCGATGCACGTCGTATTTCTAAATATTTTGCAAAATTATAACTGTGCGTCGCTACAAAAATCTGAGTTCCATTATTTTGTAATTCCAACAAAATATCTGCCACAAGAGGATACAATTCAGGATTTAAATTTGCTTCTGGTTCATCCCACAAAAAGATTGTTCCTTTTTCTAAAAGACCGTTTCGTATCAATTTCCAGAGCAGGCCCAATTTGCGCAAGCCCTCTGCCTCTAATGAAAAATCCACTTTTCGGCCGTCTTTTTTTAACATATAGAAAGAATCATTTTCCAAAATAACCGTTCCGTCAATGACAGCGCTGATCTTATCAAGAATTTTATTCATAATGACTGAAACTTCCCGTGTCTCCGGCAAAGAAGCATTTACAATAATATCTATCTGTGTTCCGTCAAAAGGCATATTATATTTTTGGTTCAGTGCAAGAAATCCCTTGGTATGAGACAACATTTCTGTTGTAGGAATAAATACAGACTGTATATCCAGCCCAAGCCATTGATCATAATTGAATATGCCTTTATGCGAAAGACTGTCTTCAAAACTATGCGTACCATCTGACACTTTATAATAACAATAATCTTCTTTGTTTTCTGTATTCTTTAAATCATCACTGTCTTTCAGGCTGTTTGAAAAAAATTGTACCAGTTTTTTTGTTTTTCCCTGGTCCGTCCGTTTGATTGACCACTGTGTTGCCGCATAGATCATTTTTAGAATAGTGGTCTTTCCAACTCCGTTTTCACCAATCAGAACATTGATTCCTTCACCAAATTCCATTTTGAACCCATCATTAAATGAATCGCCCTCCTTTATTTCCTTAATATTGGCATTCTTATTTCTCCAATGGCGCTTAAATACCATTACGTTCAAAATCTCAATTGTTTTAATAGCCATCGCATCACCTCCAGACAAATTTTATTTCATTTTCTATTCGTATTATACCCTGTTCCTGCATTTTTGTACACGATAAATCATGATAAAGGAATTTTGAAAATGCAAAAATATAGAAAACGGAGACCCTTCATGTCCTCTGCTTCACTTCCATCACCTTACAATACACCACTGCCGCCACAGTACTCACCGCCGTAGCCACAATTCCCGGCCCCACGATCGCTGTCGGATTCACGCTCCCATATTGTGACCGATACGGTTGTGTCAAGCTAAGACTAAAAATTTGTTTTACTTTTTACATCTTCCTCTCTTTTTTCATTACATCCCGGAAAATAATTTCCAAATACACATATATTCTTTCCCTGTCATATGAGAATTCACCTTTTTTGCTTTTTCCCAGTCATCTTCATTTAAGGAACATAGAAATTTTTTCACTTCATTTGTTGTAAAATCTTTTGCAACCTTTTTGTATTCATTTCCCAAATTCCCAGAAATACTTCTAGGTACATAATTCATGCGCATTAAAACAGCTTCCGGAGTATTTACGCCATGGTATATCATAGCAGGAATCATATCAATTTCTTTCCGTCTGTCTTCACTTAATTCTTCAAAGTTTATTCCAGACAATTTTGTTATTGCTGAAAGCCCCCATGTCCCACAATTTGCAATTTGTTTATTAATCGCTTTACACGCCCTCATCAGATTTTTAGTATCATCGCCCTCTGAAAAATAAGATTTTGCAATCTCTGCAAGAGTTTTTCCGGTAACCCAATCAGTAGTAATTTCAGCAATATTTTTGTGTTTTTCACCTTCACCAGCAATTTCTTCTAATTGTCTCAATTCAGGAACTTTGAGCATGACACCATACAATTCTGCAAGCAAATTATTTCCGCCAAAAATACTTTTCGCATTAAATGAATCAACAGATAATTTTTTGTTCAACTGTCTCATTCCACCAAAAACTTTTTGAATTCCCTCTGGTGAAAATCCGGTTTGATCAGACAGTTTGCTTAACTGCGGATTATCAAGCAGCTTTGCCGCATACCCTTTGGCTGCTTCTAAAAGCTTCTTTGACTTAATCATACCATTTGGTTCAGATTTGACAGCATTATACCCTAAGGTATTTCTTAGCAACTGTTCCATATCTGCAAGAATATCATCTAATTTATCTTTTTCATTACATAAATGAGCGATATAACAACGAAAATCTGTCCATTGATCATAATAAATCACCTCGTCTAATTCATACAGTTTCCCTTGTTTTTCTATATCGTCCAGCATTGTAACTAACCTGGATATTAGATTACCTGTTTTTTTACTTACAAATTGTGTAATATGTTCTCTATTATCTTTATTACATGCTATGCCTACCATTCCTAAGCTGTTTTGACCAATTCTCCCCGCTCTTCCCGCTAAATTCCAAAATTCCCTAGGAGTCATATCTGTACTATATCCTGGACCACTTAAAGAAATACTTTGTATACATACAGAGGATACAGGGAAATTAATTCCCTGTGCGATAGTGGTAGTAGCACACAATACCTTTAGGCAATTTTCTTCTGCAAGCCATTCCATTAATTCTTTGACTTCATCCATTAAGCTAGCATTATGTACCCCAATCCCTTTATTAAGCATATGGATAAGTTCAAATTCCTCACCCATTTCGTCTGCCAAATATTTTTGCACCAGTCGGATATTTTCTAATCCTTTATAGTTTTCCGGTAATTCCTCCATTTCATTTGCAAGATTTCTCGCCATATTCCAAGAGTAGTCCGTTGTACGCGCAATTGCAAGGCAAGTACCCATAACAGATAACTCTTTTGCCATCGCTGCTGTCATATCAGTTGTACTTACTTTGGAGTATGCTTTTCCAAAATGATGCTCTCCGTTCACCTGATATTTTCCGGAAAAATGAATGGAATCTGACATAGTTATCAATGAATCAAATTCCAAATGCCAATTTCCACGTCCTTTACTGGAAACTTTTTCATAAACACCAACTACCCTCTCGCTTGGTTTCCAAGGCGTACTGCCAATGCTAATACTTTTACCAGATGCAATATCATTGGCCAGCCATTTTGATAATACCTCAGCATTTTCAACATAAGGCATTAACAAAAGGAAATTTGATGTCGGACAATCCATTTTTATTGCAGCTAGCAATAATTCTATCCTAAGCCCTCTTTCATGATCTTCAATATTATGAGCCTCGTCCATTATGACTAACGCTAACGGCCTCGATACTTTATCATTTTTAATAACCAAGTTTAATTTTTCTGGTGTGGACACTATTACGTCAAAACTTCTGTCATCACTTTCTAGTAGCTCACTTTCATAAGCATCAATTTCAATAGCTGCCGATAATTGTTCAACCCGTATCTTTTCATTAAAATCTTTCCTTAGCCTACGTGTGATTTGAGATACAAGCGCTTTGGTTGGCGCTACATATGCAACCCATCCTTTTTCCTGATCAAACTGATTCAATGCTTGGAGAAGTTTAAATTCAGCCAATAACGTTTTTCCACCTGATGTGGGCATTTCAACGGCAATAGCCGTTGATGCTTGATCTAATAGTCCCTGCTCTCTGATAGCAGCCTTCTGGGGCGGAAGCATCTCGAAAAGACTTCTGTTTTTTGTTACATATTTTACAAAATCTGTGGTTCTAGAATTAATTGCCCTTGCTATCCACCAAACAGAACCGTCTACCATATAATTTGAAGCACAGTGAAGCCATCTCAATATTGTCTCAAATTCTGTGTCATTCGCACATAATGCTGCTTCAATTGAATTTTCATAATGCTTATCTAATTGTCCATGAATTGTTACCGGTTCCCCCTGCATCATATATGTAGCGAGAAGTTCTGTGCTTTTTGATAAATTATACAGAGCAATTAAAAGGAATGCACTTTGTTGGCTATCCTTTGATTCTGTTAAAAACTCTTCTTCATAAACTTTTTGGGACTGGCGAAGGGTAGTAATTTCTTTTGCAATCTGTGATAAATCGTCCCAGTCTTTTTTTATAAATAGTTTAAGCCAACATCTAAAAATAGATTTTAGCACCTTTTGATCCCATATATCATTAATATTTTCCTGTATCCCAGTCAAAATAATATCTTGATTATCAAAAAACCATTTTTTTAAATCATTCCATCTCTCACCACAATATGCCATAGAGCATACATGTAACACAAAAAAAATCTTAGCATTAACATTGGAGGGGATATCCATAACACTGTATAAATCAAAACAACGCCATGCCGAAGCCGAAAAAAGGATTCTGTCACAATTATCATCCGTATAATTAGTAAATGCTGAAATATTTTCTATGGCAGGTATTTCGTATGCCAATGCAATTCTCGCTAAATAGTCTTGCCAATCTTTTTGTATGGTAAAGTTGAATTTTATACTATTTTTCATAGCTTTTTGAGTTTTTATTTTATCAATTGTATGAAAACATAATTGCCTATCTTTTTCAGGAATAGCAGAAACAGCCCAATGAGATTCTAATCTATCTAAATCATTCTTTTTTAACATTAGAAACAGACCTCCTCTCATGTTCTTCCTGAATAATTTTGGGAAATTTTTTCACTTCATTTTCAGGCACATAAATTCCTATTAATTCAATTGTTTTCTTTCCAACTGCAAATTTTTCTAATGCTTTTGTGCGTGCCTTTAAATCGTCCACTGATGGTAAAACATCACGGATCAAGATACCCAAAATATGTACAGCCTCTTCTCCTGAACTCATATATTTTTTAAATGCATCCGCATATTGCGTCCACAGCTTATCATTCTTTAATCTATGAGCTAAATAGTTTACTAATTGATTTGTAATCTCTTTCCTTTGACATAAATCTTCAAGCTGATGCTTCAAACCATGTTCACCATACATTACTCCTGGTGGGTATTGTTTGTCTGACGAAGTTTTAATTTCTCCAAATAAAAAATATGTGCCGCTTTCATGTTTGTAAAGTCCTACTATATCTGCCCCCGGTAAACTGGAGCCCGGCTTCTTAATATCTCTTGTTATTCCCCATGGAATTATTGCAGACAAATTGCTTTCTGCATAAGATTGTGCGTATGCCTCCCCAATTTCCCAACTCTCTTTTTTATCCTGAGGAAAAATCTTTTCCATTATCAGCATTCTATCGAATCCTGTATCCTGCAAGCAGTTTGCTAAATCTATGTTTTCTTTGATATCATATAGCTTATCATAAACATCTGTGCAGAGCGACAATTCCATTTCTTTTTTTGAATGAGAAATGCCAAATGCAACAATGCTAGTATTATTAATTATGTATTCGTTCTTTCCCTTTGGTATTGCCACTTTTTTTCACCTACACATTTTTCTAATAGTTATTTTGCTTTTGTATAATATTACCAAAAACAGCTTGTGAAAACAATTGACATATTGCCTAAATTATATAAATCCCACAAAGTTTTATGTTCTACACAGTTCACGGGTAAAGGACTATAAGTATTGGCTTGTGTTAAAGTAGTGCTAAAAGTTTCTCTGACTTTTGGGGAGTCTCATCCTCTCCGCTTCCCTTCCATCACCTTACAATACACCACCGCCGCCACCGTACTCACCGCAGTCGCAGCAATCCCCGGCCCCACAATCCCGGCCGGGTTCACGCTCCCATATTGTGACCGATACGGTTGTGTCAAGCTAAGACTAAAAAATTTGATGGTTACATATTTTTTAACCAGTAGATGAGTAGGTTGAAAAATTTATTATTTTTGTTTTAATAGATCCCATAAGGTCATTTCTTTTCTACGAATTTTTGATATCCGTCTATATTCATGCAACGCATTTATTAAGATATTTATATCAGAAAAATATTCATAAATAAAATCATAACTTTTTACTTTGCTATATTTCAAAGCACGCTTACAATATGTACTTGGTTTCTCTCCTGAATTTTTAAAATCTTTGTATCTGTCTTCATTACATATTATAAGCATTTCAATTTCAGGAGCTGTAACTACATTTATAACATCTACCTTCTTTTCATATGCTTTGCGTAGCTTAAAATTTTCATTTCTTGAATCTAAAATTCGATAAACTGTTATTTTTTCGGAAAAGCCTTTCTTTAGGTACTTTTCTTCAAAATCTCTTCCTCGTCGGCATTTTAACACTTCTTCTTCAATTAGATCTTCTCTCTCAAAAACTAAGCTATGGTTGTCCAGTAATAAATCTAATATCGCGTGTTCGGCACCGCCTTCGCATATACATGCTAAATATTTTGCCATTTTAAAGCCTCCTATCTTAATGATATTAGCGCTTTTTTCAGAGCAATATAAGATTCATAAGCAGGTACGGTTCCCTCAAGAAAATCACTATCGTATATCTCACTTTTTTTAATATCATTTCTTTTCAAAATACCAGAAAGTTTTTCGGCAGTAATCCCATCTTTGTTTTTTGTAATATAAATACTGTCGTTCCTTTCAAATTCATCTAGCAATTCTGAATAATGAGTTGAAAAAATCAGAGTTGCCCCTTTTTTATTGACTTTTTTATCCATGAAAAATCGTATTAATGTTGAAACAATTTCTTTGTTAAAATGATTTTCTAATTCATCTACAATCAAATATCCCCCTTCCAAAAATGAAAATACTGCACCCATAAATACACTCAGACCTTTTATTGTACCTGAAGAAAGATATCTGTTAAGTGCTAACGGACTATTTAACGTTAGCTCTTCTTTTTCATAAAATTTCAATCTGATATCAACTTTTTTTTCAGTTGGTTCACAGCTAAGGGTTTCGATGCTAGGATCTAAAAAAGTTAATATTTCTTTCGGATACTGGCCTAAAAAATTCAACATATTATGATCTGTGAAATCTGACATATCATATAAGGAAAAATTCGTGTCTTGTTCTTTATTTAAAGCAACTATAATACTAACATCTTCTATTAGATACTGTTCATTTTTATTTCTTCGGATTTTTACTTGGGCATCATTAAAATCATAAAGTCTTTTTTTCGTTTTTATCTTATGAATTTCTTTTTCCCATAATGTTTCATCTATAATTACAAATTTTGTATTGCCATCAATAGCATTTCTTTTTCTTCCTACTATTGTTTCCAATTTATATACAATGCCATTATGATAAAAATAAGCAGTAAAAATCATATTTTGTTTACTATCTAAGTCGTCCAAAAATTTTTTAGAGGAAATACTATTAATAGGTTCATTATTTAATAATCCTATAGCAAAAGAAATCAATTTTAGGATTGTTGTCTTACCAGATGCATTAATCCCAATAAAAGATAATGTTGGACTTGTATAAACATTAGAAAACACATTGAACATTTGTTCTCTGGCATCATTGTCTACTCTTTGTTGTGCAACGAAGTCCACATCTAAAGTATTTTTTAAATTTTGTAAACCTTTTATGGATAGTTTTAAGATTTTCATGTCCTCCACCTTTTTTCCACGTTATTTACGTTTTTATTATGTTATTATATATACTTTTTTGTGTTATTTCAACTATTATTTCCGATATTTTTGTAATTATACTGATTTCCTATAAAGGGGAATTTTTTAAAGAAAGCAGGGAATTCTACGTTCCCCGCTTCCTATCCATCACCTTGCAATACACCACCGCCACCAATGTACTCACCGCCGTCGCCGCAATCCCTGCCCCTACGATTCCCGCCGGATTCACGCTCCCGTACTGGCTCCGGTACGGTTGTGTCAAGTTAAGACTAAAAAATTCCTTATCTTTTTTGCCATCTGCTATTCCATAATGTCTTTTATCTTCCATTTTATTTCAACCCTGCCGTCATCATACACCTCAATCCGTTCAATCAGTTCGTCTGCCAGTTCTTTTGTCAAGTTCTGTACTCCTGCAAGCATCGTCAATCCACTCTTTTGTTCCATCTGCTTTTGGACAGAAACTCTATCAGACAAACATCGGCTTAACTGTTCCAATTCTTTCTGATATTCTGACTCTTCTGAATTCCTTTCCTCCTTCCCCTTAATGTATTCCTCTTTCGTGATTTTTCCATCTTTCCATTGATGGTATAGCTCTAAACGGCTAATTCTGCAATGTTTTGTCTTTATCTCTAAAATACGTTTTTTTTCTTGTATACCTGAAATGGCTGACAGTATCTCTATCCGCTCACCCTGCATCGCTTTTTCTTTCTCACAGCATACCACTATCATCTTCTGCAGTATATCCCAGACAATATGTTCCAACAGCTCAGATTCGATTCGTATATGTGAGCCGCAGCTATCTCCCATCCTGCAATAATAGTACGGCTTCTTTATGGATGCTTTAAAGCACATTCCGTATCCACAGCATCCGCATTTTATTTTCCCCCTTAATGGGGAAGGATTTTTGTTTTCCTTACGGCCTTTCCGTTTTTTTCTTGTAGAGATTGCTTTTTGAGCTTTTTGAAATACATCCTTTTCAATTAATTTTTCATGATGGTTTTCTAATTTCACATATTCAGATTCATGTACCTTTTTTACAACTCCCGGCTTAACCGTGAATAATTTATGACTCACAAATGTCCCTATATAAACTTCGTTTTGAATAATAAGAGCAATCTGGGATGAAGTCCATAGATTTCTCTTATCATTTTTCATCTGGTATCGAATTTTTTCATGTTTTCTTTTATATGCCCCCGGCGTAGGTATGTCTCTTTCATTTAGTATATCCGCAATCTTAGTCGTTGTGTTTCCATCCACGGCAAGAGTGAAAATCTGTCTTACAACCTGTGCGGCCTCTGGATCAGGGATAAAATCTGTTTTTTTGCTGTTTCCATTACCCCTTATATAGCCAAATGGAACACCGCCTCCACTATAATCACCTTGTTTCTGCATCAATTCTTTTGTAGATTTTATTTTTTTCGATAGATCCCGGCTATATAAATCATGTATAAGATTTTTAAGCCCTATCTCAATCCCGGCAGGATTTTTGAAACTGTCAAAATTGTCAACAATGGAAATAAACCGGACTCCCAGGAACGGAAAAATCTGCTCGATATAGTCCCCTGTTTCGATATAATTTCTTCCAAATCTGGACAGATCTTTCACGACAACACATTGAATCCTGTTTTCCCTTATCTCTTTTAAAAGCATCTGTACTCCGGGACGGTTGAAGCTCACCCCGGAAACGCCGTCGTCTGCAAATTCTTTCAGCAGATGTATGGATAGTTCCTCGTGTTTTTCTACATAAGATTCAATTAATTTCCTTTGATTTTCAATGCTGTTGCTTTCCTTTTTTCCTTCTCCCAAATCTTCATCATCATCAGATATTCTCATGTACCCAGCTATGTATCTGTCATCCACGGATTCCACCTTCTTCCCGATCTGAAATCTGCATCTCTCTACACCATTTTTCTAACAGATCAGCATAAGTACATTTTATTACTATCTGTTCCGGGGATTCAACGATTATTTTTTCGATCAGAATATTTAAAATTTCTAAAGGAATCTTTTTATCTTCTGCCTGTAAATTTTCTTTCAGGCAGATATTTAAAGTTTCTATAGCTTTTTCTTCTGCTTCATTTTTTCCTCCTATATTTTTTATTTCTATTTCATAGGATAGCTGTTTTTGGGCAAGCTGTTTCTTTTCATATTCAAAATCTTCCGGTTCAAGCGACCCTTCTTTCATATCCACATAAAGCTCCCGGCGTTTTCTTTTTATACTCTGGATTTTTTGCATTAACTCTTGTTTATGCATATCCCTATTCTGTTTATCGGCCTCAACACCATGTATAGTGCCTGTCATGCTTTTTTCTCGTCCGGCCCATTGATCAGACAGGATTCCATATAATTGCATCTGCTGATTGATTACTTCATTCACTGTTTCCATTAATGGTATTTCGTATATAGAAGCCTGTACACATTCTGTATCCAAAAACCTTCTCCTTGAATCACAATAATAGTAATATCTTCTCACTCCGTCTGTAACCCTGCTTCTTCGGAACATCTTTTGTCCGCACTGTCCGCAATAAACTTTTTTCCGGAGACAATTTTCCTCCTGTGGGATATCTGCATTTGCGTTCATTCGCTCACAATACATTTTATGACTTTTTTCTGCCATAGCTGCCGCAACGTCAAATTCTCTCTGTGTTATAAGCGGAATATGCGTATTTTCTGAAATGATCCAATCTGCTTTCGGCAGACGCTGTTTTTTCCCATTATTTCTGAAATGGCTCCCCTGTGATTTGCCCTGAACCAAATGCCCCAAATATACGGGATTGGTTAAAATTCCAGATACATGCTCCGCCCGCCACTTTGAATGACCGCTCCGCTTAAAAGACTGGAATCCATTCATAAAACGATATAATCCTGGTGAGGGTATCGCAAGCTCATTGAGATAATTGGCAATTCTCGTACACCCATTTCCCTGGATGCGCCATTCAAATATTTTTTTCACTACATCAGCCGCTTCTGGATCTACTGTCAGTTTCCTTTTATTGGCGTCATCTCCTTTATATCCATAGGGATATACCCCACTGGTATATTCTCCATTTTCCTGCATTACCTTTTTTGCCTGTAAAATCTTCCGGGAAATGTCTTTTGCATAATAGTCATTTACAATATTAGTCAAAGAATTCATCAGCATATTGCTCTCAAACGGCTGCTTTCTGCTGTCAAAATTATCATTCACCGAAATAATCCTTACCCCTAAGAACGGAAATATTTTTTCGAGATAATTTCCGACTTCAATATAATCTCTCCCGATACGGGAGAAATCCTTAAAAACCAGACAGTCAACCGCCCCTGTTTTTACATCTTCAATCAGTTCTTTCCATCCTACCCTGTCAAAATTAGTCCCTGTTGTGCCATTGTCCACATAGATATTCACCAATTGGAAATCACTTTCATTCTTTTTTACATACTCTTCTAAATAAGAAATCTGGTTTTGTATGGAATCTCTTTCAGCATTTCCATTATCCTCTACAGATAATCTCACATAAATGCCCGTTTTACTTTTGGAAGCTGATACCTCTGGCATAACAGGAAATGTATTCTGCATCTTTTTTCTACTTTTTCTTGCCATCTGCCCCACCTCCAATATCTGTATGCGGCTCAAAGTTTTCCGTGCTTTCCAAGTATCTGCATACTTCTTCGTACTCTGACTGAAATTTAAAAATAACCTCTATCCTATCCTTATCGTATATCCGAATCTCTTCTACAATTTTCAGGAGAATCTTCCTGGTCAGTTTTGGAAAGCCTCTACACTCTATAAACTGGTTTACCCACTGCACTTTATCCCTTTTTGTTTTGGCCAACTCTTCAATCTCTTCCTGAAGAGTTTCAATTTCTTTTTCTAAAATATGAATTTCATCGCGGAAGGATTCTTTTAATTCCCGATATTCTCCTTTCGTTATAACGCCATCTTTGAAATCTGTATAGACTTCCGTAGTATAATGACGTTTTTTTTCAATCTGCCGTTCCTTTTCCAGGATATGATCCTGCAATTTTTCGGCGAGATACCCGGTATAGGGGGTTTTTTGCGCTGTATCTAGCATTTTACTTAGTTCAAATATATGCTCAATGTGGAGGTTGATAATCTCTAAAATCGTCTTTTCAAACTTTTTTAAAGACAGTCCCTTATGAAAGGTACAGCTTTTGTTATTTTTATTTTCAACACATACAAGATATACATAGTTTTTCCCATTTGAAGGCACTGTTTTTCTGGTCATATTACCCCCGCAATGCCCACATTTGGCGATTCCCGAAAATAGATATAGTGTTTCCTCGTCCGGGGCAACCCTTGTATCCTCTTCGGATGTTCTTCTTACCATACCAAAATCCTCTGCAGAAATGATCGCTTCATGGCAGTTCTCACACCGAACCCAATCCTTTTCCGCTTTTTTGATGCGTTTCCTGACTTTATAGCTGGGAGATGATGTCTTGCCCTGCACAAGCACTCCTGTATATATCTCGTTTCCAAGTATACGGTTTACGCTGTTTGCCATCCATTTTGAATCTGACCGTTTCTGAAATTCACAATGAAGCGGTTCACCATTCATATGCTTGTACTCAATCGGCGTTGGTATTCCTAATTCATTCAATTTATCTGCAATCCTGGCACTGCTCATGCCATCAATCTTCCATTTGAAAATCTGGCGTACCACGGAAGCAGCTTTTTCATCAATGACAAGCTGATTTTTATTCTGTTCGGACTTCTTATATCCGTAAGGGGCAAATGGGCTGATATATTGCCCGTTCTCCCGCTTCATATTCAGATGGCTGCGTACTTTAATGGAAATATCCTTGCAATATGCATCATTGATCAAATTTTTAAAGGGAATCAGTAATTCATCTGACGCACTCGCTGCAGATGCTGTATCAATGTTATCGTTAATCGCTATAAACCGGACTCCAAGATAAGGGAATATCTTTTCGATATACCGCCCTGCTTCGATATAGTTTCGGCCAAATCTGGAGAGATCCTTGACAATTACACAGTTCACCTTGCCAGACTTTATATCCTCCAGCATAGCTTGAAAAGAGGGACGCTCAAAATTCACGCCTGTATAGCCGTCATCCACCCGTTCTTTATAAATTTGAATATCGGAATGCACTTTAAGAAACTCCCTCACGAGAGCTTTTTGATTTACAATGCTGTCGCTTTCCGCCTTATCCCCATCTTCTTTTGACAAACGGTAATAAGCGTCAGCAGTATAGATGCCGTTTAGAATTGTATCCATATCATCACCTCAAATAGTTTAAATTGACTTCTTAAACTATTTGGGCTTTATTTAGTCCGCTTATAGTATAGCACATTGGAATAAACAAATCTACATTTTCTTAAATAATCATAATCCGATACCATAATTTCCCCTTTCCTTTGATATTTATAATGAAAGAAAATAACTGTCCAGTTTCTCTTCCAATGTTTTTTCGTTTTTATTATATTTCATTTTGACAATGATTCCATTGCATACAAAACAGTATGGGTTTCTGATCTGCTGGAAAAATTCTGAGATTCTTTCCTGCTTTCCTTTCTCCATATCTATGGTAACGTCTTTTATATCAATCAATGATTCTTTGGAAATCGTGCTAATATCAGTTTCCGCCATATTTCGTAATGTGTGTATATCCATATGTTTTTCCCTTTCCATGCTCTTTTCAATATATTATAAATGACATGTCCAATATTCGTTAAATACATAGAAACATCCTGCAGGCGGCTGTCAGGAAACAGCGCCATTTGCCATAACATACGAAACAGACAGCCAGCGGCAGGTCTTCCGTAGAAATTGCAATCTTTTCAGACCGGATCAGCTTATATCCGGAAGTATCATTATCAGAAACAGCATCATCGCCGCAAAGTCCCTGTCTCTTTGCCAGTAATCAAATAGTTATCGCTCGTACCTTTACTTCAATGCCCGAATCAACATTCCATCGTTTTAATCCAAAAAATACTACACTGGGGTATTTTACCGGATATTTCTTAATACCTGCCACTTTGCGACATCGTGTCGCAAAGCGGCGGATACAGATAGTCATGGCGTATTCATTAAATAGCTCAACTGCTTCATACATCCTGCAGGATTCACCATATGAAATTGTCAAGGTGCGTATAAAAAGCGAATATCAAGCCGACAGAAAGGGATGACTGCTTGTTTCGTTTATCGTATCAGCTTAAAATTCAATATTGTCATGAGCAGTTTTGACTGTAAACGCTGGCGCAGCGTTTCATCCACACAATAATGAACATTTCCGAATTTGTCTTTCATCTTCCGGACAGATAAACTTGTTATATATCCTTCATAGTGGTTCAAAACTTTGTGAATTGCCAGAATATCGCCTTCCGCAGCTGCCTTAATGACACAAAAAGGCAGCAATCTTGTATCTTCATTGTTTTTTCTTTTTGTTTTCATTGCTACGTTCCTCCATCATTTGTTTTAACAATTCGAGCGAGCGTTTCCTATGCTCATTTACCGTACTCCTGTCCAGGTTCAGCTTCCTTGCAATATCGGCATCGCTTAGCCCCTGGAAATACGACAGCATGATTACTTCACGTTTTCTTTCCGTCAGCGCATTTAACGCTTCTGCAAGCAGCATGTCTTTTAGCCGGATGTCATAGCCTAATGCTTGAAAATCGAAATATTCCGCATCATACTCATCAATAACAGAAAGACTTTCTAACTTCTGTTCTGTTAGTTCAGAAAGAACCACTTCATGTTTACTGATATAATCTATATGCCTTGTATAATCTATCAGTTCACCTTTTAATGCCAGCTTGCATTTCCGGTCAAACTGGTGTCTGACAGTTTCCTCGTCTAAGGAAGAAGGTTGCTTCATAGAATTCACCTCCTTCCCGACAAACAGGATCAGAGCTAAGGTCCTTTTTCCCTTTCACTACTATCCCGTATGGGTGATGCCCGATGTTGGGGTCTGGAAGAAAATTTTCAAAAAATTTCTACATATATAAAATACGTCCATATGAGGCAAAACCCATTGGACGTTATTAACTGTAAATTAATTTATTTGCAGGTTTCAATATTTTTGCAGAGGATTTGAATATTTTTCTTTATCTGTAAATTATTTATGGGGACAAAGATTTTTCCTTGCCCCCTCAGCAGACATAATGCAATGTCTATTTATACAGTACAGAACTGTCAGGTCACAATAAACTGTACTATCAAGCCATTATATTTTAAACCTAAATCGTCTAATATATTAAGAAAGGTGATGAATTTTGTGTGCGCAAAATACCTGATAAATTAAGTGAACTTATTAAAGCGGCTCGTGAAGGTGGATTGATTACCGTTGAATCTTTAGCTGAAAAAATTGGTGTTACTGAACGATATTTGTATCGTATTGAAAATGAGCATAAAAAACCAAGTTATGATGTTTTGTTCAAATTAATTCGGGAACTTGGTCTTGATTCTAATACCATCTTTTATCCTGAAAAAAATTTACAAACCGATGAATATGAATCAATTATGCGTAAATTGTTGGTTTGCGATAAACGTTCTTTATTAATAATCAAAGCCACCATAGAAGCTGCTTTAGAAAGTCAAACAAAATACTAATTTGTTGCAAAAGCATAATAGTTTTTTCTAAATATTATTATGCTTTTGCATATTATTTTGTGTCTAATAGTTTCTTTACATATGTTGATATATCATTTGAATCTATTTCAGATATTCTGACAATTTTATCCTGTGCATCCCGTTCAACAATTAGTGAAACATTTTTCTTATCATCTACATCTCCTTGAATCATTTTCGATCCATTTTCATCATAAAAGACATAGATAGCAGTTTCATTATATTTCCAAATTCCTTGCTTTTCATCATATGAAACCCCATAATTTTGATATTCGTTTAGTGTGTCATCGCCCACTTTGTCATCGCCTTCTTCATGAGCAGTTGCGTCCAAAGATTTTACTAGTTTCATTTCCTCAGTATTTTTGTCAAATTCTTCCTGACTCAATACACTGATTCCTATTAGTTTATATGACGTATCACGATCCACTTTCAAATCTATCTCGCCATTTTCAAACGAAAATCCATTTATGTTGCCTTCTCTATCTTTGACATCTTTAAACCTGCGTACCAGTTTCCCATTATAATAGAATCTTTCTTTATCTTTATCGTAATTAAGACCATAATCCTCGTATTGCCTATACTCACTAATATCAAAATTATTTTTTTCATCATCCGATACACTTTCGTCAAACTCTACTGCTTTACTTTGATCATCAGTTGTCTTTTCGGACTTCGAAATAGTTGTTTTTTCTTCCATTGTTTCTGCTTTGCCACAGCCTAACATTAACAAACCAAATGCCAAAGTTAAGCAAACACTATATACTAGTTTTCTCATATATCAATTCCTCCTGTTATTTTATTATTTTGTACAAAAAACTCACCTGACAGTATTCTTTATTTTGTTCACAAAAGACTACTGCAATAGTCTGCCTGATTAAAGAATAACATATTTCTATTTAATATGCAATATCTTTTTTATTTAGTTTTAATAACATTCTTTTTGAGCCATATACATCTCATAAAATTTTCCTTTCCTTTCTATTAGTTCGTCAAAAGAACCATTTTCAACAATTTGCCCATTTGAAAAAGTTAAAATCCTATCACATACTCGGCAAGCGCTCATTCTATGAGATATTAGTAGTAATGTTTTATCCTTACATAACTCAGCAATATTTTCATATAATTTGTTTTCGATTAAAGGATCTAAACTTGCAGTAGGTTCATCAAGAATAAGAATTTTTGATTCCCTGTTAACCCCTCTGCTAATTGCTAATTTTTGCCATTGACCACCTGATATTTCTGTTCCATTTTCCTCAAGTTGTCCTAATTTAGTTTTTTCTCCTTTTTCAAATGAATTTAAAAGTTCATTTAGCTCCAAGGCTTTTATAAATGGATTATGAAAATTTATTTTTTTCTCTCCTAAAGTTATATTTTCCTCTATCGAAGTTTGATATTTAATATAATTTTGAAAAACACATACTATTTTTTTCATGGACTCTTTGCTAATTTCATTAATATCCACATTGCCTATTCTTATCTTTCCGTCCGATACAGTATATAAGCCTAAAAGTATATTAATAAATGTAGATTTGCCACTGCCATTCTCCCCAACAATAGCAATTTTCTCTCCATCTCTAATTTTAACAGATATATTTTTCAATGCATAATTTAAGGATGCAGGATATTTGTATGTAACATTTTCAAACGAAATACTGTAATTTTCTAACAATTTGTTGCCCCAAATTTTTTCTGGTAATTGCAGAAAGCCTTCCCATTCATCTATTAACCAGGTCACATTCATTATCTCCTTAATAATATTTGTTAAATTTTCAAGTTCCTGTGTAAGTAACTGAAATACATTAACTAATAACAGAATACTGCCTAAACCTATGCTTTGATTATATACCATCCAAAATGTCTCATACATACACCATCCAAAAACTATATATTTTAAAACATTGGTTACTATTTCATAATAGCCATATTTTTTATTTATCTTTAAATATTTGTTTGTAAGTAAATTATTAAGAGATTTGGCCTTTTCATAAAAAAACTTTTCTAACTCAAGCAATTTTACGTCCTTTACATTTTCCCGTCCAAACACAACATTTAAAAAATATTCCTTTTTTCGTTCTTCTGTGAAAAATTCTTTTGCAGTATTAAATTTACATTTGTTCTTTTTACTTCCAAGGTATATTCCAGGAATCGCTGATACTATCACAACAAACGGAAAATAAACTTTCATTTGTCCAAGCATAATTGAGTATATGGATATAGAAATTATATTTGCAACTACTTCAAATAGTGTAGTTATTGCAATAACTGTTTCATCCCCTAACTTTGTATCTATTCTTTCAAGCAAATTGAATACGGTTTCATTTTCAAACTCTTCTATTTTAAGTTTCTTTACTTTTTGGTGAATATGTTCAAATACATTTTCACTAAGTTTATAACTAATTTTTAATAACCAATGATCCTTCAGTGTAGATACAATCTGAAGTATGCTTTGTAATAGCTCATATAGAATTACTACAACAATTATTTTATCTAATTTATGGTGGGAAAAATGTCCTGCATAGTCACCAAATATTTTATATAGCCATGCAACAAGTGGCTCAATAATACCGATGCATAAAATTATTCCTACAATTACACACAAAATTTTAATACTTTTTTTATCAACAATTTTATTCAGCAATTTTATATATTTTCCCATACTCTGCCTCACACATACCATTTTCCTTGTTCATAACAATATCTTTTGAACCATCCATGACTATTAGTTAAAAGTTTTTCATAAGTGCCATTTTCAACAATCTCTCCTTTTTCTAAAAACACTATATTGTCTGCAAATTTTGTAAGACCGATTCTATGTGTAATTATAATTACTGTTTTGTCTTTTAGTAATTCTTGTATTTCTTGAAAAACTGCTCTTTCGGATAAGGGATCCAATGCAGCTGTGGGTTCATCAAACACCACTAAATCCGCTTCCATTAACAATGCTCGTAATATAGATATTTTTTGCCATTCTCCTCCTGATAAATCTATTCCATCTTCATATAAATCAGGCCCCAGATGAGTGTCAAGGCCAGCAGGCAACTCAAATAGAAAATCAAGTCCTCTATTATTTTTACAAAAATCTTCTATTTTATTGTTTTCTATATTAATAACACCGGGTAAAATATTCTCTTTTACTGTTAGATAGAACTTACTAAAATCTTGAAATATTGCCATCTTTTTGTTTGTATTAACTATTATTTTTCCACTTGTTGGTTCTAATAAGCCCATTACAATTTTAGCCAATGTACTTTTCCCAGAACCATTTCTGCCTACTATTGCAATTTTTTCTTTATCATGTATAGTCAAATCTATATTTTTCAAAACACATTTATCAGAATTATAGCTGTAACAGATATTTTGCATTCTGAATCCATTATCTGTTATACAATGCTTTACTTCTTCCATCTCCTTTTCATTCATAATCTGTAACAACGAGATTATATAAGAAAAATCTTCTCGTAAGGAAGTAATATGTCCAACACAAGAGAAAATAGTGCCACAAAATAATTCTTGTGCTTGTATTACTAAAATTACAATATCAGCTGTGATTGTTTGATTGTACAGTTGCAAAAACAATATAACTAAAATTGATCCTTCTAAAAAATATAGAAGCATCCCAGTGAAGATATTGATTATCGACCATTTCTTACTGAATTGCAGGTGCTCGTGAATTATACTTCTATAATTTTTTAGCCTCTTACCAATAAGCCATTTATAACAATCATAACTCCTTATTTCTTTAGCATATGTTCTATTTTGTAATAATTCCTTATAATATCTTTCTTTATGTTGTTTTTTATCTTGATTCGCAAATAAATTTACCGTATCTCTGGAATTTAAAATTAATATTGTATTTTGCAAAACACTCATTATTATAAAATAAATTAAATAGAATGGACTAATGCCAGAAAGAACCACACCTAAACTTCCAATTGTTATTAATAAAGAAATTAAGGAAAATATTTGTCTAATATAATCTGCTATTTTTTCGTCAATAGCCCTTCTAGTACGTTCTAATCGAACTAAAAACTCTGACTCGTCATATTTTAAAATGGAAAGCCTATGCAATTTATCACAAACCTGTTTATAGAATGTTAAAAATATTTGTGCCTGTAATCTAAGTCCTAGAATTTCTGTTAAAGAGGGGGCTGTTTTTTTTAGTATCTCTATAACTCCCCAAATACAAATGAAAAAAATTAATCGTTCGCTATCAGGCTGTTGCACAAGCTTCACTATCTTTTGAGTAATAACTACATTTGCCGTTTGTAATATTCCCAAAATCGATTGAAATAAAAATATTCCTACAATAACAAACAAATTACTCTTTAATAGCATCCTAATACACCAGCCTGCTTGCTTTCTTTTTTTAATTGAATCGTTTCTTGCAAACATATTTCTCTAAGCCTCCTTCCTACTTTTTAAGTAATACATTCACTTTAGGTTTAACTAACCAAACATTTTTCGAATAATCCACCCCGATGCAAGTATGTGTGGTATCCTGCCCTAACTTTCCTTTTTAGAACGCTGCGAGTAGCGGGGAATTAGACCTTCGAAGGAATAAAGAATAATACAGATAGTATTACATTGTCTGTCCGGTCAGAGGAACTTGAATCGCTTATGTCTGCTTTGAAGATTCTACTTGTTGTACCAATGACACTAATCAAGCCTGCCTTGCATTGTTTATGTGACAAGGCCGTGATAAATCTCATTGGTGCAAGCATAGACCATTTAGGCAAAATTAAGCTGGTTTCCAATTTGTGAATATTCTTGTGGCTCGAAATCACGAATCCAGAAATTTGGAAATCGGAGTTCCGGTACTCGGAAATCGCCTTTTTTGTGCTTGATTAAGTGTTCATTTCTATAGGAATATTAGTCAAGGCCTTGCCGCATCTGCGGTGCGTAGCAGCCTTTACGAATATTTCTGTAGAAATTATCATTCGGTATGCACAAAAGCGAATCTAAAAAGTGATTTCCATATCGCCGGACAGCTGATGGAAACTCCTCTGGAATATTCAATTTGTCGGAATTGTAGTTTCTTCTGGCAAGAATATTCAATAAAGCATATACTTTTTATGCCTTTCGAAGATAATAACCAATTTTCTTGCATTTTATAGGCCATTTTCTACTATTTACATTCTTTTTCTCATATATTATAATTATAGTGATATTTTTCATTATCTAAAAAGAAAATGGAACTCCCATGTGAAAGTTCCATTTTACATTTAATTGGGCTATTAAAGAGTCAACAATAAGGTAACTTTGTATTTAGTTTTCAGTTGGCGAAAGTATGACTAATTGCGGTAGTTGGACTTATCGCCGGGTATTTTATACCCCTTTTACTTACCAAGATGTACATTTGAATTTTTTCTTGCAGGTATATCCATTACAAGAGAAACCTGATTTACAAGTAAAATTTGATGTACAAGCTCTGGGTTCGATAGCTGCTACTTCGGCTTTTGTTGCTACTGGTTTTGTATAAGTCATGTTAAATACCTCCATATGTAATAAAATTTTATTCTATAATTGACCTTTAATAGCCTGTTACCTTATTGACACTGTAAAAAATCTTCTGTTAATTGTTCTCTTCTAAGTTCGCATTCACCATCGGTTTCTTGTATTGATCCGTTGCTCAAGGCTAATGCAAGGCATCCTTTTCCACATGCCGATTGCCAAACGCATTTTTCACACTCATGCATATATTTCATTCCATATCTCATAAACCATACCAAGTGTGATAACCGATCACTTTCACAGATTTTTGTTAATATATTATCATATACATTTCCAATAGAATAATTCTCACCTGAAAATAATTGACATAAATATACATGGCCGTAGGAGTCTATTCTAGGCGTTAATGGTATTTTTCCACCATCAATTTCATTCAAAATCAAAGGACATACCCCTGTAAACTCGTCTGGAAACGATATTTTTAGTCCTGATTCTATTAAAGATTTTAAATGCTCATTAGAATTTATATCCTTTAAAAATTTTTTCTTCTGTTGTGGAGACAAATACATTTCTGCTTTATTCTCCTTTCCTCTCCCCAATAAAGTCAAAGTTGCTAAATCAATTTGTCGAATCCCTTTTTGAACTAGCATATCAATCATTTTTTCGATGTCATTTAAATTAAATGCTGAAACCATACATCTTATTAAAATGCGCTCTTGAATCTCCTCTTGAAGCAGATTATTAATCCCTCGTATTGTTCGTTCAAAATTTCCTTTTCCACATAATTTATCATGTGTTTCAGCACATGAGCCATTCAAGCTAATTTGAATTGAAATTTGGTGGTTTTTTAACTGTTTTGCAATCTGAGGTGTTATCAATGTTGCATTTGTAATCATTAATTTCTTTCCAAAGTTTTTCTTATCCAGTTCTTCTATAAATGTCCAAATGGATGGATGTAACAGTGGTTCTCCACCAGATAAAGTAACCGCAGTATCTTCACCCTCTTGGAGGCTATCTAAAATATTGTTAAATTCTGCAATCCCTAACATCCCTCGTAAACTACCCGATTCATTATAACAGTGCAGACATCGCAAATTGCATTTAGATGTAAGTTCAATATATACACCCTGCAATTTATAATTTTCTGCTAAGTTCTCATTAATCATATTTCTATTCCTCCTAATGATACTCTTTTATCAATCCATTTTCAGCTAAATATGTAAGTATGTTCTGACAATCATTTTCGATTGTTGCTTGATATTCTTCTTCAGGAAGTTTATATAATTCGAGTATTTTTTTGACCAATTCACGTAAATTCAAACCATCACATGTTTCCCATATAACAAATGCCGTTTCATTTAATATTATAATAGATTTTTGGTCTCCTGCAAGCACCAATGTCCTTGTATCGTTTTTAATCTTTTGATAAGGACGCTCTCTCCTTTTATACATAACATGCCTCCTAACAGCTATTTTTACTCTTCTGCACGTTTCCATGCCTGACTTTCTAAAATTATCTTTTTATCTTCTATTTCTCCTGAATTAGAACGGATAATTTCCAACCAAATTCCATTTTCGACCATTTCATCGACAAAAAAGCAATGCCCTACATCAATTAAACCCTCTATTTCCTCCTCTCCAATTTTCCATTTTCCATTTACAAATTCAATGTCAAGCTCTTTATATTTAGTTAAAGGATGATCATCAACTGAAATATCACTTCCTTCAACTGCATCCGGAACTTTCAAGCTTTTAAAAATTGCATCCAAGGAATCCATTCTAACAAACATCAACATTGTGGCAAACAAAATTAACATGCCTAAAGAAAATCTAAATTTTTTCTTTTCATAATCAAAATTTAAAATAGCAGAGATTCTTTTTTTAATGTTAGATTCGCCAAATCCATTCATTAAATATACTGGTTCATTTTCATACCGAGCAAATTTCAGCAAAAGCTCTGCATACTCTTTTTCTCCGCCCAAGCGTGAAATAACTTCGTAATCGCATCTTAATTCGATATCTCTATTTAAACAGATTGTCATTATCCATATCATAGGATTGAACCAATAAATTGCGACAACACATATCACTAAAATTTTCCACAAGCAATCTTTATGCTTTGCATGACATATTTCATGATACAAAAGATAATTTTGTTCTTTTTTTGTCATTTCCTTTACAAACTCTGGTATTATAATTTGACTTTTCGTCACTCCTACCGTAACTGGTGATTGTAAAATATCTGAACTTTTAAATTTAATCTTCTTTTCTATTTTCATTACAATATTATCTTTAATATCAGTTTTACTCAGCTCTCGTGCAAAATGTATTTTTTTTAAATACAAGCAATAGTTTCCTATAAATAGAATCAATAAAACACTACTTACTAATAGCCATATATATATATATACTTTATTAAAATTTTCAAATATTCCCAAACCGATATTCTCTCTTGCAAGAACTTTAGGACTAAGGAAAAATCGAAAAATTAGTACTAAAAAAGGAGTTACAAACGATGCTAACAACTTTAATAAAACTACTTTCCAAAGACTGCAATAAAAGTTTACTGCAACATAGTTATAAGCATAGCGCCTAACAAACAAAACTGCCAATATAACTATGCTGATTGAAATATTCAAAAAGAATAAATTCATTTTGTTTCCTCTGACTTGTGCTGTTTTATCATTGCTTCAATTTCTTCAATTTCTTTATCAGATAAATGACTGTGTACAAAAAAACTTGAAATAAAATTTGAAATTGATCCTCCAAACATTCTTCCTATCAATTCATTAGTTTCATATTCTTGTATTTCTGCTTTTTTAACAAGTGGTACACATACAAATCCTGGCTCATCTCTTCTGATTGCACCTTTAGAAATACATTTTTTTATAACAGTATATGTTGTATTTTTATTCCAGTTTGTTCTTTTAACCATTTCACGAACAATGTCCGTGGCTTTTAAATTTCCTTTTTCCCACAAAACTTCCATTATTTTAATTTCAGACTCAAATAATTTTACCATTTTGCTGTCTCCGTATATTTTTAATTTTATAATGCAAGATAACGTTTAGACTTCTGTAGTAGTCTTCTGTTGCTTATACTATCATAATAGTCTTTTCCTGTCAACAACATTTTTTTCGTTTTATATAATTTTTCCTTAAAAGTTATATAGAAAAAATTTGTTAAATCCTTAATTTCTATGCTTGATTTTTTATAACTGCCAAACATTATTCGAGAAGTTTTTCTTAGAAACCGTTAATAGATCATATTTCTATAAATTTTTTGGAATAACGAAACTTGCCCTTTATTTCAGTTCTGACATAAAGGGCAAGTTTCGCCAGAGTAACTCCAAACCCACTTCGTGGATTTTGCTTACCTGACAAACTTGATGGAGGATTCCGCTCCCCATACCCTCGGTTCTGGCATATTTCCCCAATATGCAGGTTGGCTCCTATTGAAAATAGTCGCAGCGTGATTATCCCAATCACGGAGAAACCTAAATATTTCTATAAAAATCTCTCTTTCGTTTCCCATTGACGTTCCCTAATCGGCTTTATTATAAGAACTCTTTTTTATCCTTATAATAAGGGAAGTTCACTTTTACACTTTTAACAGAAAGGAACTATACAATGGCAAGACCAAAGAAGGACAGGGAACTACGACACAAACACCAAATTATGCTCCGCCTTACTGATACGGAATATGAAATCGTTTCTGAAAACGCAAAGGCTACACATCTTCCAACGGCTGAATATGTTCGGAAACAGATTATGAAGCAGAAGGTCACAGCGAATTATGAGATTGTTGCAGACCTGCCGGAGTTGAAAAAGCTGGTTGCAGAGTTTGGGAAAATCGGGAGCAACTTAAACCAAATTGCAAGGCATTTTAACAGCGGCGGCATCCACTCACAAGAAATGCGTAAGGCAATCGACCAGAGCGTGGCCAGAATTTATGAAATGAAGTATGAAGTCTTAAAGATGGCGGGAGATTTCCACTCTGCCGCCGGAGGTAGTTTGGATGGCAATACTGAAACATATAGCAAGTAAAAATGCCGACTATGGGGAAGCACAACGGTATCTCTTATTCCAGTATGATGAAAGTACGAACAAACCGATACTTGATGAAAATGGTGAATTGATCCCACGAAAGGAATATATCATGGACGGCATAAACTGTGATCCGTTCACGTTCGACATGGAGTGCAGGGAACTAAATGCCCTATACCACAAAAATGAATCCTATGATGAAATCAAATCCCACCATTACATCATCAGCTTCGATCCAAAGGACGCAATAGAAAATGGATTGACCGGGGAATGGGCACAGCAGATTGGAATGGAATATGCAAAGAAAAACTTTCCCGGCCATCAGGCTCTTGTCTGTACCCACATGGATGGGCATAATGAAAGCGGCAACATCCATGTGCATATCGTAATCAACAGCTTACGGAAATATGATGTGGAACGTCAGGACTTTATGGAACGGGCCTGCGATTCCCGTGCCGGGTATAAGCATCATGTATCTAAAGATTATCTGATTCACTTAAAGCAGTCACTTATGGATATATGCCGCCGGGAGCATCTGCACCAGGTAGACCTCCTTGCTCCTGCAGAAAAGAAAATCACAGACCGGGAATACCATGCGAAGCGCAGAGGGCAGAAGAAATTGGATGAACGTAACAGACAGCTCCGTGCAGACGGGCTGACACCACGTAAAACAGAATTTCAGACACAGAAAGAATTTCTACGGTCTGCAATCGAAGATGCCGCAGCCGTTTCCTGCAGCCAGGAAGATTTTCAGAACTTGCTTTTGGAAAAATACAATGTCAAATTGAAGGTCAGCCGGGGCAGGTTCAGCTACCTCCACCCGGAACGAAACAAATATATCACCGGAAGGATGCTCGGCACACATTATGTAGAAGATTATCTTCTGGAGCTGTTTAAGGAAAATGCAGAGCATAAGGAAAACAAAAAGCAAACAGTTGATATGGGGAAATATAATATGGAATCGAAGAAATCTGCAACCAGCCCATCCAATCTACTGCAAGAGGAAACTGTATCAGTCCTGTTTATCAAATCAGATCTGCGTCTGGTGGTCGATCTGCAAGCTTGCGTAAAGGCACAGCAGAATGCCGCTTACGCTAACAAAGTAAAACTTTCCAACCTGAAAGAAATGGCTAAAACAGTTGCTTATATACAAGAGCATGGATATAATACAAGGGATTCCCTGGAAGATTCTTTTTCAGAGATTAAGAGCCATGCTTCCATTTCCAGAAAAGAATTGAAGTCTGTAGAAGATAATCTCCGGAAGGTAAATGAGCAGATCCACTATACAGGTCAGTATCTTGCCAATAAATCTGTCTACCAAAAGTTTGTGAAAGCAAAGAATAAAGGGCAGTTCCGGCAGGAGCATCCGATGGAAATCGCACTCTATGAAGCCGCACGGAAATTTCTGAAAGAGCAGTCCGAAAATGGGAAGCTCCCCTCCATGAAGTTATTGAAAGCAGAAAAGGAAAAGCTGCTCCAACAGAAAAAAGAGGCACAGAAAACTTACCATTACTTCCGGGATTACCAAAAAGAATTAAATACCGTCTGCTTCAATGTCGATAAGATTTTAGGACAGACGCACACCCGACAGCCGGAAAAACAGAAAAGCACCGATATTTCTTAATCTTACTGGCAGAAAAACAGCCGCATGATTCCTTTATCAAATCTTTGCGGCTGTTATGATTCCAATGAAACAAATATGTTTAAAAAATATCTTCCACTTTAGGGATTATTCCGCTAATGCCTTCGCTTTTCTCTCTCATGATACGACACATTTCATCCAGTTTTCTCTCCACATATTTCTGCATTTCCTCCCGTGCCGCTTCTGTTGGTTCAAAGGAAAAATAGAGCGGCTTCTCCCATTCCGCTTGGAACGGGTAGGGGAAAACATATAATTTCTTCACTTCCGGCATATCCGTGAACAACTGGAAAATCTCATAGGGCAGGATTTCCCCGCATACCAGGATGGAGCCTGTATCTACATAATAAACCTGTCCCTGGTACGTCGGCATACCTTGAGCCGCAAGCTGCTTCAAAGCATTCATCCGTATCGGTTCTATCTGGGTTCCTTGCCCCACACGCCATCTTGTCTGTGGGGCAAGCTCCCTGTAAATCCGTTCAGCTTCTTCATCCTTCCGGATATTATCGTCATAGTCATACCTGTAATTTTCTACCTGTATCTGCCCGTATGCAATCAGGCTTGTGAAAAGCGCAAGGGAATCCAGGTCAACATATACTGATTGATGTCCCCTGCCCTGATAAGAGCATAGAATATCCTCTAATGCGTCCATGATTTTCTTCATGGTTTCATACTTTTTTTCAGATTCTTTTTCCATTCCTTCTCCCCATTTTACGCTCCGCTTCTGCTGTCAGAAATATTTACTGGCATATCTTGTGTCTTATCCGATATTTCAGCCTGGTTTGCAGCTGCCGCTTTCTCCATCTTTTCTTTCTTCAACTGCTCTGTCCGTCCTAAATCCACATAGTGTGTCGCATATGCTTTTTCAATCTCCGGATTTCCGCTTTTGCTGAACCGCAGGGGGATTACCGGCTTATGTCCATGCCTTTTCTTCACACCCCACCGCTTGTAATAACAGAAAGACGGTTTCAGGTTCGTTTTCTTTGCATAGGACCGGATCTGTTTCATAATAAAGGAGAGCTTCTTTAAATTACACGTACACACCGCTTCCAGATACCGTACTTTCCCGAATCTCCAGTCCTCATACTTCTGCTTAGGCAGGACACCTATATCAACCAGCACA
>Ga0209694_1000584_pt1 | contig 54129 bp, 63 predicted proteins | sample GluameincwithD2O_FD_187499 | JGI IMG/M metagenome (GOLD analysis project Ga0209694, IMG submission 187499) | Mouse cecum microbial communities from Vienna, Austria - Glucosamine amended microcosms incubated with D2O (SPAdes) (version 2) | ecosystem: Host-associated > Mammals > Digestive system >... | reverse complement strand
AGCGCCTCCCGAACCGTCACTGTTTGACTGAGGCGGCTTGTAAAGTAAAAAAGAAGACTCGAACACCGTAGAATCAGCGTTCGAGCCATACTTTATTGCGCTATTTGTGTTTTATCGGACAGCAATAATAACAATTCATTTTCCTTATCTCTTGCCGGAGGCCTGCCCTCCGGCTCAGTTTCCAACATATCAAGGAACGCCCTGCTTCCGGCTGCGGAATCGTGGGCACGTCAAGACACACCACGGGCTGCCGGGGCTTTTCTACGGTTGGAAAAAATACGGGTGATTCTCTCTATGCACACCTCATCTCCGTACTGCCGGAAGGGGCAGAACCGCCGTACTTGCCGTTGTAGGAATGTAGATGCGTCATAGCTCGAAAATGAAGAATTTAACTGTAAGAACAAAAGCCGCGTACCAAAGGCGCCGTCTTCTGTCAGGGCGCAAATATAGCGCATTTGTCCAGACTGTCCAAATTAAATCCGGAAAATCTTCAAGCGACCTTATTTTATTAATCATACCAAACAAAAAGACGAAATATCAGTATTTTGTTTGGTATGATTAATAAAATAAGGTATTTTTGCGATATGGAAATCATTGCAAGACAACAATACGTTGGCCATATCCTGAAATATGTAGGCAAGGGCATGATGATTGCCCTTACCGGACAACGGCGCGTAGGCAAGAGTTATGTGCTCCGCCTGCTTGCTACGGAAATAGAGAAGAAAGATCCGGAAGCCAACATCATCTATATCAACAAAGAAAAAAAGAAATACGACAACATCAGAAACGATGACGACCTGTCACTATACCTTGACGAGAAATTCGTGGAAACCGCCAACAATTACCTACTCATTGACGAGGTGCAGGACATAGCGGGATTCGAGAACACGCTCCGCAGTCTCAATGCCGACGAGGAATGTCAGATCATTGTCACCGGGAGCAATGCGAAGATGCTTTCTTCCGAACTGTCCACCTATCTCGGCGGCCGCTACATCGAAATCCATATCCAGAGTCTTTCTTACAAAGAATTTCTGACCTTCCATCAACTCGTAGATTCCGAAGAGAGCCTTTCCAAATATCTTGAGTTCGGAGGATTGCCCCATCTATACCGTCTCGGGCTTGAAAACGAAGATATGGTATGGGAGTATGTGCAGAACATCTATAACACGATTGTCCTGAAGGACGTGGTGCAGCGCGAGAAGCTGCGCAATGTCACGCTGTTTGAAAATCTGATGGCGTATGTGAGCGACAACACTGGCCAGCTTGTTTCGGCCTCTTCCTTGTCAAAGTATCTGAAATCCCAACGGATGGAACTTACACCCCTGTCTGCCATCAATTACCTCAGAGCCGCCTCCAATGCTTACATCATCAACAAGGTACCGAGATATGACATTCATGGCAAACGGCTTCTTGAGACCCATGATAAATACTACTTCGAGGACCTCGGGCTTCGCAATCTGCTCGTGGGCGGCAACCGTACCGGCGACATCGAGAAAGTGATAGAGAATGCCGTTTATCTCCATCTAAAGAATCTGGGCTACAGAATCACGATAGGGACGCTGCCGAACGGTGAGATTGACTTTATAGCTGAAAGAAACGGCCAGCCGGCCTACTTTCAGGTGGCCTATCTCATTGTCGACGAGAAGACCACGGAACGGGAGTTCGGCAACCTGCTGAAAATTCAGGACAACTATCCCAAATATGTCATCTCGATGAACCCGATGACGAAACCGCAGAACTATGAAGGAGTAGTCCACCTCACCCTCCGCCGGTTCCTGACAAGCGAGGTCTTCTGATCCCTCCTCTCTCCGCAATTACACCGGCAACGGCACCTGCGCAAAAAGAGGGAAAAGGCCGCCACGAAGGTTTCCCTTTCCCTCTTTTACGTATGTCCGGTCCGCACGGCCGTCACTTCACGATGACCGTCGGCTTGTATTTCATCTTGTGCTGGTTGGCCTGAAGCTCCGCAACGCTGATGTTGAGCTCATCGTCCGAACGGCCCCAGCCTGTGGTGCCTTTTATGTGTTCGAGCTTCTTTCCCGCGCTCCATATCAGGTCAATGCGCGTACAGCCGGGATCCAGCGGCGGGAACTCATACACCCGGCAGAACCACTCGCCTGCCACGGAATGCATCCAGTAGGTCTCGTCCAGAGGCAGGCCCCACACCTTGACGAGGGGATATTTCTTGCCCGTGCGGCTGTCGCGGATGTAGGTGGCGGACTGGCTCTGATAATAACGCTCGTTCCATATCATCTTGGAGACAGTGACCAGATAAGTCCCTTTCTTCGTGCACCAGATGGCATCCTTCTCTCTCACCGACTCTCCCACGGGAGGTTCCACCGTGTGCAGTTTCGTATAGACAGCAAAGGTCTTGTAGTCCGTGGGATCATAGTTCCGGCTCGCCTTCTCCACCTCGGGCACCCTGATGTCCGGTGCGGAACAGTCATAACGGATGGTCTCCATCTTCCCGGGAGCGCTCCCGTTGTAATAATAATAGTTGTTGGTGATACACGACTCCGTCAGGAACATGCCGACGAGGAGCACCATAATAAGGTTTTTCATAATAGTCTTGTTTAAATAAGAAATTTGTCTGAGTTTATTTCTCCAGGATGTCTTTCACATAGAAACGCCTGTCGCTCTGCAAATGGTCGGTGACGCGATACAGGGCGATTTTCCTGACACTGTCGGGCAAACGGGGAAAGACTACCGTGACCGTGATCCGATTGCCCTCCATGCCGCGGAGGTGAAAATGGTCCCAGGCCTGGGCCGGAACGGAACGGCGCGCCTGATAGTGGACTCCGGTGTCGCTGTCCACCAGGTAGCATTCCGGACCGCCGAACTTGAAGAACTCGTCGTCACTGTCCACAATCTGCTCAAATATCAAATGCGTCTCGGTGTCCGTATGGCGCATGCGTATTCCGCGCGAGCCATGGCCCGTGGCCAGCGGCAGATCGTAAAGGATGGGCCAGCCGTCCTCTGCCCGCGCCGGCCGCTTGTCTTCCGGCACCGCCGTGCGGGCCGCCGATGCGGAAAGATCCTCGCCGGCCGACATCCGGCCTACGCTGTCCGGCAAGGGCAGGCTCTGGCGCGGCGCGACCTGTACCGAAGAATCCGGCGTCGCGGAAACGCGGGCCACAGACGATGCGGCCCCGTCCACAATCTTCAGCACAACGGCCTGCCGGCCCTGACCGGCCGAAGCCAGCCCCGTCATGCCGACAGCCGCCAGAACGGCCAGCCAGCGCGAGGCAGGAGCGCACTTGTGCCGGCCCGCGGACTTCATCTCCACGAAACGTCGCCGCACAAAGGAACGGTTGAAGCCGTCGGCAAAGACCGGACACTCCTTCATGGTTTCCTCCAAGAGCAACGTCTGATAGGCCAGGATTTCCGTTCCGGCATCCAGCACCAGCCTGTCGGCCTCGAACTCCTGGACATTGCGCAGTTCCTTTCTCGCCATCCACACGAAGGGATTGAACCAAAGCAACCGGCAGCACACGTCCATGAGCAGCCCCTCGGCCGAATGTCCCAGCCGGATATGCGCCTGCTCGTGCATCACGATCATCCGTTCGGCACCCTCCGTCAGCCTTTCGGCCGGCAGAAAGATGCGGCGGCTGAAGGAGAAAGGCGTGCCAACCTCCGGACAGCGCACGATGCCGCCGTCCGCAGCGGGACACCGCCGCGCCATGCGCCGGCAACGCAAACCGAGCGCCAGCAGCTGAACGCCCATCAGGAGCAGCAACAGGACGGACACTGCGGGAACTCCCCACACCACCGCCCGAAGAGGACGCTCAAAGGCCGGCGACGAGACAAACGGAGCCTCGGGACGCGCCTGCGGCAAAGCGGCATGCACCGTAGTGTTTGCGGGCAACGTGCGGAAATACTCGTCGGCCTGTGCCCGCGTCAGTTCCACATATCGCGGCTCACGGAGTTCGGACAACCGCCCGTAGGCAAGATGAAGGGCCGGCACAGCCAGACAGAAAAACGGGACGGAGAGCAACAGCCGCCGGCACAGACGGTAGTCGGCCCTGCGGCGCAGGAAGACCACATAGGCAAACATCAGCAAAGCGGACAACAGCAGCATCCGGCCGCCCAGTTCCAGAACATAAAGCAGCGCATCCATCACTCGGTTCCTCCATCCGTCTCCGCCATTTCCTTCAGTATCTCACGCAGCTCCGCCTTGTCGATCTTCTCGTTGCGGGCAAAGAAGAGCAGGAAGTTGCGCATGGAGCCCTTGAAAAGGGTGTTGCGCGTTTCCTCCATGAAGCCGCTGATATACTGGTCGCGCGACATCAACGGCTTGAACACATTGACCTTACCCTGCCGGTAAGGCTCCACAATTTTCTTTTTTGTCAGCACCTGCATCACAGTCAGCACCGTGGTATAGGCAGGCTTCGGTTCGGGCAACACCCCGACAAGGTCGCGCACCGTGGCCTCGCCCTTGTCCCAAAGAATGTTCATCAGGTGCAGCTCCGCTTTCGTCAGCGACTTTTTCTTCGTGTCTGGATTCATAATACTTTCATTTAATTGCACTTAAGAAACTGTCCGGCCGTTGACAGCCTCCTTTTCCCTATTTTTCTACGGCAAATATAGTATATCCGGAAACAGCTTCCAAATAAATTCATAGTAGTTAATACTATTCAAATAGTTTTAAGATTTACATTCGGGAACAACCCTACGCCAACACGAAAAAAGGGACGAGAAAAGACCGCCGGAAATTCCGGAAAGCAGACAGACAACGATGCCCTGCCCGATTCTTTCGGAACCTGAAAGGCCTTGCGCCGTTTCACGTTTAGCGGCGATAAGCCAAAAGGGCATTCCGGGCCGAATGTAAACGTAGGTTAATTAACATTTGCTTTTCGCCTTCGGAGGCTGTATATTTGCACTACCAAAGTAGAAGACCCCTGAAAAGCCGCCTAATGGGCGGTTTTTTTTCGTCGCTTAACGTGAAAAAAACATAGTATCTTTTTTAAAAAAGGTCGGAACTTTTTCAAAAAAGATACTATCTTGTGAAAAAAAGGTCCGTTCACGCCCTTTTTCCGAAAAGCCTCAGTGTTAAACTTCCTGTAGACACGTTAAATAATTAGAAATTAGTAATTAGTAATTAGAAATGAAAATTCTCAATTGCTAATTACTAATTACTAATTCCTAATTGATAATTGATAATTGATAATTGATAATTCCTAATTAACGCGTTCCAGCTCGCGCATGTCCTCCAGTTTTTTCGCTTCTAAAAACTCGTAGATGCCACACAAGTGCTCGCGCACGCGGCCGCCGCCGAACTCGTAGACCTTCGTGACCAGTCCGTCCAGAAAGTCGCGGTCATGGCTGACGGTGACAAGCGTGCCGTCGAACTCCTGCAAGGCCTGTTTCAAAATGTCCTTTGTCCGGAGATCCAGATGATTGGTGGGTTCGTCCAGAATGAGCAGATTGACCGGTTCGAGCAACAGTTTCAGCAGGGCGAGCCGTGTGCGCTCGCCGCCGCTCAGCACCTTCACCTTCTTGGTACTGGCCTCTCCGCCGAACATGAAGGCCCCCAGCAGGTCACGGATTTTGAGGCGCACATCGCCTTTGGCCACATCGTCAATGGTCTGATAGACCGTGAGGTTCTCGTCGAGCTGGGAGGCCTGGTTCTGGGCGAAATAGCCAATCTTGACATTGTGGCCCAGCTTGAGCGTTCCCTCGTGCTCCAGCTGGCCCATGATGCACTTCACCAGCGTGGACTTTCCCTCGCCGTTGCGGCCCACGAAGGCCACCTTGTCGCCGCGTTCGATGGTGAGGCTCACACCGGAGAAAACGCAATGACCTTCGAAGGACTTGCCCACCCCCTCGGCCACAACGGGATAGCTGCCCGAACGGGGCGAAGGCGGAAAGCGCAGGCGCAGGGCCGACGTGTCCTCTTCGTCCACCTCGATGAGTTCCAGCTTTTCAAGCATCTTCACGCGGCTCTGCACCTGAAACGTCTTGGAATAAGTTCCCTTGAAACGCTCGATGAAGTCCTTCGTCTCCTGGATCATCTTCTGCTGCTCCTCGTACTGCTTCATCTGCTGCTCACGCCGCTCGGCACGGAGCGTGAGGTAGTGGGAATAGTTGACTTTATAGTCATAGATGCGGCCCATGGTCACCTCGATGGTGCGCGTGGTAATGTTGTCCACGAACTTGCGGTCGTGACTGATGACCACGACGGCCTTGCCGTTGTTGACGAGAAAGTCCTCCAACCAGCCGATGCTCTCGATGTCCAGATGGTTGGTGGGCTCGTCAAGCAGCAGCACGTCAGGATTCTGCAACAACAGCTTTGCCAGCTCGATGCGCATACGCCAACCTCCGGAGAAATCGCTCGTGGGCCGCTGTAGGTCGGCACGCGCGAAACCGAGGCCGAGCAGGGTCTTCTCCACGTCCTCCTCGAAATGGGTCATGTCGATGGCATAGAACTTCTCGCTCATGGTGGCGACACGCTCAATCAGATCCATATATTCCGCACTCTCGTAGTCGGTGCGCTCGGCCAGCTGGCGGTTGAGGTCCTCGATCTCAGCCTCCATACGGTGCAGGTGGGCGAAGGCCTGCGCCGCCTCGTCGAAGACGGTACGGCCGTCTTCGGTCATGAGATGCTGCGGCAGATAGGCAATGACGGTCCCTTTGGGGACCGAGACGGAACCTCGCGTGGCGGTACGCACGCCGGCCAGGATTTTCAGAAGGGTGGACTTGCCCGCGCCGTTCTTTCCCATCAGGGCGACACGGTCCTTCTCATTGATCACGAAAGAAATGTCACTGAAGAGTGTGGTGCCTCCGAATTCCACCGTGAGGCCGTCTACTGAAATCATGCTTGAAAATAAAGTCTGAATTTGTAACTCCGTGTTTTCGGGAAAAGTCTACTCGTGGGGGTGATGGCAGTCGTGGTGGTCGCAGATCTGGGCATTGTCCGTCAGGCCGCCGGCCAGATAGCGCTCCACCACCTCGCCGGTCTCCCCGTGGCAACCGCGGATCACCTCGATGCCGTTTTCCGCGAGCTTGCCAACGGCACCCTGCCCCATGTTTCCGGCCAGCATCACGCTGACTCCCATGTTGCGGAGCACCATAGCGATGCCGGACTTGCATCCGCATCCGCCGGGAGCCGGCAGACTGTCGGTGGAGACAATCCGGCGATTGTCGTCTATCTCGAAAATCTCATAAGCGGCACAATGACCGAAATGGTCGTCCACATGCCCGTCTCTTGCTGGTACAGCTACTTTCATCGTTTTGGTCGTTTTTATCCTGTTGGTATCTTTCTCTTCTTCATGCCCCCACAGCGTTCAGCTCGTCCTCGACAAACTCGGCGGCATCGGCCACGCAATCATCACAGGCCCGCAACGCACAGCCGCTTCCGTTGCCCTTCAGCAACTTGCACACGGTGGCGCCATTGCGCTCCCCGAACTTCGTCATGACGCGCCACATGGCCTTCATGGCGGCGGCACGGTCGTGCAGACGCACCCCCAGCACCATGCCGGCACCCGACAGGGCTCCGCACGTTCCCTCCATATTGCCCATGCCGGCACCAAAGGCTCCGGCAACAGCATACATCGTTTCCTCGTCCAAACCCGCCAGGTCGCAGTAAGTACAGGCCACGGACTGGGCGCAATTGTAACGGCCGCTTTTCTTCTTCTCAACGGCCTGACTCACTCTTGTTTCCATTTTTCCTATGATGTTTGAGTTTACAGATCTGCTGGGTCATATTGCCCATGGGGCAGAAAACGCACCAGGTACGCGGACGATAGGCCAACGTCAGCACGATGCCCGCAATGAGCGAGGTGAGCATGATGCCGTAGAGACCGAAGGCAAACTGGGCCTTCCACGGATCCGCCCCGCCGGAATAGGCCCAGTGCCAGGGCACATTCATCGTCCAGAGAAGGTGCACCGTCTGGGACAGGCCGCGCACATCGCGGAACACGAGCACGGTGACATAGATCATCTGCACGAAGAAGGCCATGAAGAATACCAGAAACCCGTGGCGGAACCAAGAGGACGACAGCCAGCGGGGCGCCACCTTCCCGCGCGAAAGGCCGAAGGTGTTCCCCAGCAGCAGGAACAGCTGGCCGCGCCCGCAATACTTGTTACAATACGCCTTGCTACCGCCGAAAATAGCGATGAGCAAAGGCAAGGCGAAACAGACCATCCCCAACCAGGCAAACAGGATATTGAAAAATCCCAGGGTGAAATAGGTGGCGGAGACGATCCACATCCAGTCGCTCCATACTTTCTTACGCGCAGCCATCGGCATTGATTCTAATCTTGTGCATCACTCCCGCGGGACAGGCTTTCACGCACAACCCGCAACCTATACATCTCTCACCGTCCACAACGGCGTAGCAACCTTGGTGGACATACACGGCCTCGCGCGGACACACCTTGGTGCAGACACCACATGCCACACAACGGTCGCGCTCGTTCTCCGCTTTGAATTTTTTTGCCATATCTTACTTTTCCAGGGAAAAACACCCGCAACTGTCCTCTTCGTTCCAGAAACGTGTCATCAGTCTCTTGGCCTCGCACCAAGCCTCACAGTCTATGCTGTATTTCACCTTCGGCGGCAGCTCTTCGGACACCACCAGCCCGGCATTCTTCAACTCAGCCAGATGCTGCGAGACAGTGGCTTTGGCTATAGGCAGTATCTTGTGGATGTCACAGAAGTACAACGGTCCTTTCGACACCAGATAACGAAGGATCAGAATACGTTTCGCATTGCCCATTGCACGGGCATAACGCGCCAACTTCTCCATCTGTACGGAATAAGGGTCTTCCATGTTCTTCGAATAATGTTCGCAAAGTTACGAACATTATTCCAAAGTACGAAAAATCTGCCGGATTTTTTCGTGATGCCGGCCGGCAATAAAAAACTCCGCGACCTGCCTGATGCAGGTCGCGGAGCGGATTGCAATAAGTTTTCGGTAATGATTTACTCAGCAGCGGGAGCCTCGGTTGCAGTCTCTGCAACGGGTGCTTCTCCGGCCGGAGCCTCTGCCGTAGCGGCAGCTTTCTTGGAACGACGGGTACGGGTAGCCTTCTTCTTGGTCTTGGCCATGTTCTCATCGTAATCAACCAACTCGATAAAGCACATTTCGGAAGCATCGCTGGCACGGAAACCGGTCTTGATGATGCGGGTATAGCCACCGGGACGGTCGGCAACCTTAACGGAGATCTCCTTGAAGAGTTCCGTCACGGCATATTTGTCCTGAAGATAGCTGAAGACAACACGACGGGAATTGGTGGTGTCGTTCTTGCACTTCGTGATCAGCGGCTCAACATACTTCTTCAGCGCCTTGGCCTTAGCGAGAGTCGTAGTGATTCTTTTGTGCTTAATCAAAGAACAAGCCATGTTGGAAAGCATAGCCGCTCTATGAGAAGCAGTACGGCTCAGATGGTTGAATTTTTTATTGTGTCTCATTTTTCGTTATTCTTTATCTAATTTATACTTAGAGATGTCCGTTCCAAACGACAGATTCAGACTCTCGAGCAAATCATCAAGCTCAGTGAGCGATTTCTTACCGAAGTTGCGGAACTTCAAGAGGTCGTTCTTGTTGAACTGCACCAAGTCGCCAAGCGTATCCACATCGGCAGCCTTCAGACAGTTGAGGGCACGGACCGAAAGGTTCATGTCGATCAGCTTCGTCTTGAGCAACTGACGCATGTGAAGCACTTCTTCGTCAAACTCTTCATTCTCCATATTGGCGGAATCGTCAATGGTGATCTTCTCGTCAGAGAAAAGCATGAAGTGGTATATCAGAATCTTGGCAGCTTCCTTGAGGGCATCCTTCGGATGTATGGAACCGTCGGTCGTAATCTCAAGCACAAGTTTGTCGTAGTCCGTCTTCTGCTCTACGCGGAAAGGCTCTACAACGTACTTGACATTACGGATAGGGGTGTAAATAGAATCGACTGGAATTACGTCAACGGCGGTACAGAAGTCCCGGTTTTCATCGGCCGGCACATATCCGCGCCCTTTGTTGATCGTAAGATCAATCTGCATCGTGGCTTTGGAATCTAAATGACAAATCACTAATTCAGGATTTAACACTTCAAATCCAGTTAGATACTTGCTAATATCTCCTGCCGTGAACTCCGTAGCGTTCGCAACAGTTATACTAACTTTCTCAGTCTCGAATTCTTCTACTATCTGCTTGAAACGTACCTGTTTCAAGTTGAGAATTATGTTGGTTACGTCTTCACGCACTCCGGGCACCGAGGCAAATTCGTGCTCAACACCGGCAATTCTGATGGTGTTGATGGCAAAGCCTTCGAGCGAGGAGAGCAGGATGCGACGCAAAGCATTTCCGACAGTAGTGCCGAAACCCGGCTCCAAAGGACGGAATTCAAATTTTCCGTACTTGGAGTCGTTTTCCAACATAATTACTTTATCGGGCTTTTGAAATGCTAATATCGCCATGAACTAAATCTATTTTAATTAGTTTTTAGAGTACAACTCGACAATTAACTGCTCCTTGATGTTCTCAGGGATGTCCGCACGCTCGGGAATGTGCAGCAGTTTGCCGCCCTTCACGTTCTCGTCCCATTCGATCCAAGGATATTTGCTGTGGTTGAAGCCTGCAAGCGCATCTGCAATCACTTCGAGAGATTTGGATTTCTCACGCACTGCAACAATCTGTCCGGGTTTTACACTATAGGAAGCGATATTAACAACCTTGCCGTCAACGGTAATATGCTTGTGGTTCACCAGCTGACGGGCCGCAGAACGCGTAGGAGCAATGCCCAAACGATATACGACATTGTCCAGACGGCACTCCAACTTCTGCAACAGCAACTCACCGGTAATACCGCTGGCTGCGGCAGCCTTGTCGAACATATTACGGAACTGCTTCTCCAGAACTCCGTAAGTATATTTCGCTTTCTGCTTCTCCGCCAGCATGACACCGTACTCGGAAGTTTTGCGACGACGGGAATTTCCATGCTGTCCGGGAGGATAGTTGCGCTTAGAAAGTACTTTGTCTGCTCCGAAAATTGCCTCTCCGAATTTACGGGCAATTCGAGACTTGGGACCAATATATCTTGCCATTTTCTAAATCAAATTTTAATGCGTTACAACAAATTATACTCTTCTTCTCTTCGGAGGACGGCAACCGTTGTACGGCAGCGGAGTAACGTCAATGATCTCGGTCACCTCGATTCCGGCTCCGTGGCAGGCACGGATGGCTGACTCACGGCCGTTACCGGGACCTTTCACATATGCCTTCACCTTACGAAGTCCCAAGTCAAAAGCTACCTTTGCACAATCCTGAGCGGCCATCTGGGCTGCATAGGGGGTGTTCTTCTTGGAGCCTCTGAAACCCATTTTACCGGCAGAAGACCAAGAGATAATCTGACCTTCGCTATTTGCCAAAGACACGATGATATTGTTGAAAGAGCTATGAACGTGCAACTGTCCCATAGCGTCAACCTTTACATTTCTCTTCTTAGCTGCGACTGTTTTCTTTGCCATATCATTTATTATTTAGTAGCTTTTTTCTTGTTTGCGACAGTCTTCTTGCGACCCTTGCGCGTACGGGCATTGTTCTTTGTGCTCTGGCCACGCACGGGAAGACCGATACGATGACGCACACCACGATAACAGCCGATATCCATCAGTCGCTTGATGTTCAACTGGATTTCCGAACGAAGGTCACCTTCAACCTTAAACTCGGCACCAATGATCTCGCGGATCTTTGCAGCCTGATCGTCGGTCCAGTCCTTTACTTTTAAATCTCTGTCAATTCCGGCCTTGTCCAAAATCTTAGCCGAACTACTGCGACCTATACCGTAGATGTAGGTCAAAGCGATCTCGCCTCTCTTGTTCTGAGGCAAATCAACACCAACAATTCTTATTGCCATATACTTTTTTGATATTTTGCGAAAACCGTATTAACCCTGACGCATTTTGAACTTAGGGTTCTTTTTGTTAATCACATACAAGCGGCCCTTGCGACGAACGATTTTGCAATCGGCTGTCCGCTTCTTTAAAGATGCTCTTGTTTTCATATACTTGATTTTTATTTATATCTGAACACGATTCTTCCTTTTGAAAGATCATAAGGACTCATCTCGACTTTCACCTTATCTCCGGGAAGAATTTTGATGTAATGCATCCGCATCTTACCTGAAATATGAGCCGTTATCTCATGCCCATTTTCCAACTCTACCCGAAACATTGCATTGCTCAAAGCCTCTACGATCGTACCGTCTTGCTCGATAGCTGTTTGTTTAGCCATATCAATTCTGTTGTCTTTCTATTTTCTCTATTTCTTCAAATGAGGACATGATGTCAGCCTTTCCGTTGTGAATGGCTATGGTATGCTCGAAATGAGCGGCAGGCTTCCCGTCTGAGGTAACAACTCCCCAACGGTCTGGCAGCATCCGCAACTTGTTGCTCCCCATGGTGATCATGGGTTCTATGGCAATGCACAAACCGTTCTTCAACTGTTTGCCCGTACCACGGCTGCCGTAATTCGGAACTTGCGGATCTTCGTGCATTTCATGCCCGATTCCATGACCTACAAACTCTCTCACTACACCATATCCGTTACGCTCACAATAAGACTGTACCGCAAAGCCTATATCCCCGAGTCTGTTTCCGGCATTGGACTGCTCGATGGCCAGATACAAAGACCGCTTGGTAACCTCCAACAGGGTCTTGACTTCCGGCGCGACCTCCCCCACACAGAATGTGTAACAGGAGTCTCCGCAAAAACCATCGATATACGTTCCGCAGTCCACCGAGACTATATCTCCCTCCTTCAAGGGAACACTGTCCGGAATGCCGTGTACCACCACGTCATTGACAGAAGTGCAGATCGACGCAGGAAACGCAGGACCGTTCGGGTTCGGAAAACCCTTAAAGGTCGGAACCGCTCCGTTGTCGCGGATATATTGCTCGGCCAGTGCATCCATCTCAAGAGTTGTAATTCCCGGCCGAACAATTTTAGCTATCTCGGCAAGAGTACCGCTCACTAATAAATTAGCCTTACGCAGTAGCTCTATCTCTTCATCAGTCTTCAAATAAATCATCAGACAGCGTTGTCTTAATAGGCAGCCATACCACCGGAACGCGTACGTACATGTCCGGAGTTGAGCAATCCGTCATAGTGTCTAACCAACATGTGGCTCTCTATCTGCTGAAGCGTATCAAGCACAACGCCGACAAGAATCAGCAGTGAGGTTCCGCCGAAGAACTGTGCAAAACCTTGCTTCACGCCAAACAGACCTGCAAAAGCCGGCATTATGGCAATCAGCGCAATGAACAGGGACCCCGGCAAAGTAATGTGCGACATTACATTGTCCAAGTAGTCAGCGGTGCTCTTTCCGGGCTTCACTCCGGGAATAAAACCATTGTTGCGCTTCATATCCTCGGCCATCTGAACCGGATTCAGCGTAATAGCCGTATAGAAATATGTGAATACCACTATCAGGAATACGAATACCAGATTATACAGAACGCTTGTGTGATCAAGGAACTGGCTCAAAGCCCAAGTGCTGGATTCTCCGACGGCCTGCGCCAACGTCAAGGGGATAAACATGATGGCTTGCGCAAAGATGATAGGCATTACATTTGCAGCAAAAAGCTTCAACGGAATGTACTGACGCGCTCCGCCAAGCTGGCGATTGCCCTCAATACGCTTTGCATATTGAACAGGCACCCTGCGCGTAGCCTTTACAAGCATGATGGCAAGAGCCATTACTGCCAACAAGGCAATGATCTCAAACAGGAATTTGATAAGTCCACCGCCCTCGGCCGCTGTCAGCGCAGAAGTCAATTCCTCGACAATAGCACTCGGCATACGGGCGATGATACCCACCATGATTATGATTGAGATACCGTTACCTATACCTTTGTCCGTGATGCGCTCACCCAACCAAAGGATAAACATACTGCCTGCTGCAAGGATAATCGTAGACGAGAACATAAACCAAAATCCGTCGCCGACAAGAAATGCCCCAGAGCCCGCAGTCTGTCCTTTCAAGTTGATCAAATACGTCGGAGCCTGAAACAGCAAAATTGCAATTGTCAACCAACGAGTGTACTGGTTAATCTTTCTTCTGCCACTTTCGCCCTCTCTCTGCATCTTCTGAAAATAAGGTACAGCTACAGCCAGCAACTGAATTACAATGGATGCCGAAATGTAAGGCATGATTCCCAACGCGAAAATCGAAGCATTGGAGAATGCACCACCCGAAAACATATTCAACAACGACATCAGACCTTCACTGGTCTGTTCCTGTAACTGCTGCAAACGGCCGGGATCAATACCTGGCAAGACCACGAACGATCCGAAGCGATAAATAGCAACAAAAAGGAGAGTGATGAGGATTCGGGTTTTCAAATCCTCAATTCTCCAGATGTTCTTTATAGTCTCGATTATTTTTTTCATCGATATAGACTTAAAATTTTAGAGTTTAGTGGCAGTTCCGCCCAAAGCCTGAATAGCAGCCTCGGCACTCTTGGAGAATGCATGGGCCGTAACATCTATTTTGGCCTTCAACTCGCCGTTGCCAAGAATCTTCACCAACTGCTTGGAAGAAATGAATCCGGCTGCGACCAGTTCGTCCACACCAATCTTGGTCAGATTCTTTGCTTCAGCAAGCGCCTGAAGAACAGAAAGATTGATGGCTTTGTATTCTACACGGTTGATATTCTTAAAACCGAACTTGGGCAAACGACGCTGCAAAGGCATCTGGCCGCCCTCAAATCCTATTTTTTTGCTATAACCGGAACGCTGCTTGGCACCTTTATGACCACGCGTCGAAGTACCGCCCATTCCCGAACCGGGACCACGGCCAATTCTTTTACGCGTATGTACAGAGCCTGCTACAGGTTTTAAAGTATGTAATTTCATGACTTACTATTTTAAACTTTTTATTCTACCGTAACCAAATGATGAACTTTACGGATCATTCCACGAACAACGGGAGAATCCTCCTTTTCCACCGTATGGTACATCTTCTTCAACCCAAGTGCATCAAGAGTTCTCTTCTGATCGATAGAAGCTCCGATTCTACTCTTTGTCTGTCTAATCTTTATAGTTGCCATAATTTAACCTCTGAATACTTTTTCCATTGATACTCCACGATGCTGTGCAACCGTATAGGCATCTCTCATCTCGCTCAGTGCCAAGATGGTTGCCTTTACCAGGTTATGAGGATTTGAAGATCCTTTGGACTTTGCCAGTACGTTCTTGATTCCTACACTCTCGAAAACGGCACGCATGGCACCACCGGCCACAACTCCCGTACCCTCGGAGGCAGGCAGGATCAATACTTCGGCTCCGCCAAACTTTGCAGCTTGCTCATGAGGAACAGTACCCTTGATTACAGGCACCTTGATCAGATTCTTCTTGGCAGACTCCACGCCTTTGGCAATGGCGGCAGTCACTTCTCCTGCCTTACCAAGACCATAGCCGATCACTCCTTTTCCGTCACCTACTACGACTATTGCAGCAAAAGTGAAAGTACGTCCGCCTTTGGTTACCTTAACTACGCGATTGATAGCAACCAGTCTATCCTTTAATTCTTCGCTATTAACAATTACTCTGTTTGCCATAATCAATTAGAATTTAAGTCCACCTTTGCGGGCACCTTCTGCAACTTCTTTTACACGGCCGTGATACAGATAACCGTTACGGTCAAAAACCACGGCTGTTATTCCTGCTTCCATTGCTTTCTTTGCAACTTCCTCTCCGACTTTGTTTGCCTGCTCCTTCTTAGGCATGGCTTCCATGCCTAAAGAGGATGCGGCCACCAAAGTCGTGGCAGTCTCGTCATTAATGATCTGGACGTAAATCTGCTTGTTGCTTCTGAACACACTCATGCGGGGACGCTCGGCTGTTCCGGAAATTTTATTACGTACCCGATATTTAATTCTTATACGACGCTGTTCTTTTTTCGTTGTCATAATCTTATTACATTAAAATTATTTTGCACCGGCTGACTTACCAGACTTTCTGCGAATCTGTTCGCCAACATACAAGATACCTTTTCCTTTATAAGGTTCAGGCTTACGGAAAGAACGTATTTTAGCACATACAAGTCCCAAGAGCTGCTTATCGCAGGATTCCAGGCAAATATACGGGTTTTTATTTCTTTCAGACTTCGTTTCTACCTTGATCTCAGGCGGCAACTGAATAAAAATACTATGAGTATAACCCAGAGAGAACTCGATGAGGTTGCCCTGATTGGAAACACGGTAACCTACACCGACAAGTTCCATTTCCTTTTTGTAGCCTTCGGAAACACCAACAACCATGTTGTTCACCAAAGCTCTGTAGAGGCCATGGAAAGCTTGTTTCTGCTTCTGCTCAACAGTATCATTCTTCTCGTCTATAGAGAATTTTATTTCATTTTCTTCGATCGAGACAATAATAGAAGGATCAACGGCTTGGCTCATTTCACCCTTCGGTCCTTTTACAGACACTACATTATCCTTCAGGGTAACAGTCACTCCTGTAGGGATGTTAATCGGCAATTTACCTATTCTTGACATTTTATTCCTCCTAATTTATTAATAGATGAAGCAAAGGACTTCACCGCCAATCTTCAATTCTGCTGCTTCCTTATCCGTCATTACACCTTTAGACGTAGATATTATGGCAATACCCAGTCCGTTGATTACTCTCGGCATGTCACGGTAGCCGGTGTACTTACGCATACCCGGCGTTGAAATTCTGGTCAGGCTCTTGATGGCGTTAACCTTGCTCTGGGGATGGTACTTCAGGGCGATCTTGATCGTTCCCTGAGGACCGTCTTCAATGAACTTATAGTTCAGGATGTAGCCTTTTTCGAAAAGGATCTTCGTGATGTCCTTTTTCAAGTTGGAGGCAGGAACCTCCACTACACGATGCTTTGCCTTGATGGCATTGCGCAGACGTGTCAAATAATCTGCTATTGGATCAGTCATATTATAAAATTATTAATTAATCGGGACCACCCCGACAATATTAAAAAATTTACCAACTTGCTTTCTTTACACCCGGGATCAAACCGCTGGAAGCCATCTCGCGGAACTGGATACGCGAAAGGCCGAACATCCGGATATAGCCTTTGGGACGGCCCGTCAGCTTGCAACGGTTGTGAAGGCGGATCGGATTTGCATTGCGGGGAATCTGCTGGAGTTTACGCGCAGCCTCGTATGCTTCGGCAGGATCGGCCGACTTGTTGACGATTTCCTTCAACGCTGCACGTTTGGCGGCATATTTGGCTACTAACTTGGCTCTCTTTACCTCGCGAGCCTTCATAGATTCTTTTGCCATATCGTATTAATTGTTTTTTGCGTTTTTGAACGGGAGACCGAATTCCTTCAGGAGAGCATATCCCTCTTCATCGGTTTTGGCCGAGGTCACGAACGTGATGTTCATACCCAGGATTCTGTCGATCGTATCGATATTGATTTCCGGGAAGATGATCTGTTCCTGAATACCCAGCGAGTAGTTTCCTCTTCCGTCGAATTTGCTTTCGATGCCTTTGAAGTCACGGATACGGGGCAGGGCCACGCGAACCAGTTTCTCCAAGAACTCATACATTCTCTCACGGCGCAAGGTTACCATAACTCCGATGGGCATTTTCTTACGCAACTTAAAGTTTGCGACGTCCTTGCGCGACACGGTTGCCACAGCCTTCTGGCCTGTAATCGTCGTCAATTCGTTAATCGCAACATCAATGATCTTCTTATCGGCAGTTGCTATGCCCAGACCCTGATTGATCACAATCTTCTTGAGAACGGGAACCTGCATGGAAGAAGAATAACTGAATTGCTTCATGAGGGCCGGAGCAATCCGCTCGGCATATTCCTTTTTAAGGTTTGCAGTGTTACTCATTACTTAATCTCCTCTCCTGATTTTTTTGCATAACGCACCAATTTACCGTTCTCGCCAAGTCTACGGCCAATCCTTGTGGGCTTGCCACTTTTCGGATCAAGTACGTTCAAATTAGAAATATGAATGGGAGCCTCCATCTTCACAATACCTCCCTGAGGATTCTTTGCGTTAGGCTTCTGGCTCTTGGACACCATATTGACACCTTCCACGATAGCACGCTGCTCTTTAACGAGGACTTTGACGACTTTGCCAGTCTTGCCCTTGTCCTCACCGGCGTTTACATAAACAGTGTCACCTTTCTTAATATGTAACTTGCTCATTTGTTATCTTTGTTTCTATATTAAAGTACCTCAGGTGCCAAAGATACGACTTTCATATTTACGGCACGGAGCTCACGGGCCACCGGACCGAAGATACGACTTCCTCTCAATTCACCGGCGTTGTTCAGCAACACACAGGCATTATCATCAAAACGGATGTAAGAACCGTCGGCACGACGGATTTCTTTCTTTGTACGTACAATCAAAGCCTTAGATACGGCACCTTTTTTAATATCACTGGACGGGATCACGTTCTTTACAGAAACAACGATCACATCCCCGACAGAAGCATAGCGTCTCTTGGTACCACCCAACACGCGGATGCAGAGTGCCTCGCGGGCACCGCTATTATCTGCAACTACCAATCTGGATTCTGCTTGTATCATAATTACTTAGCTCTTTCTACAATTTCAACAACTCTCCAACGCTTTGTCTTGCTCAAAGGACGGGTTTCCATAATCAGCACCGTATCTCCCACATTGCAGTCGTTCTTCTCGTCGTGTGCGTGATATTTCTTTGTCTTGGAGATAAATTTACCGTAAATAGGGTGTTTTTCCTTGAATTTAGCAGCAACTACGATAGTCTTGTCCATCTTGTTGCTGACAACGACACCCTGTCTTGTTTTTCTCAAATTTCTTGCTTCCATCCGGACATTATTTATTGTTAAGTTCATTTTCTCTCAACACAGTCTTCATTTTGGCGATCGTACGACGCGTCTCTTTGATCTGTGCAGGATTTTCCAGAGGAGAAATGCTGTGGTTCAGCAACATCTGATTGTATTTTGCCACCTCAGCGTCCAGGCGTTCAGCCAACTCATTAGCCGGAATTTGTCTAATTTCTGCTGTTTTCATAATCAAGCATTTTTGTCGTAGTCGTGTCTTACAATAAACTTAGTCGTAACGGGAAGTTTCTGCGCGGCAAGGCGGAGCGCCTCTTTGGCCACTTCGAAAGGAACACCTTCTACTTCAAAGATGATACGTCCGGGGGTAATGGGGAACACATAGCCTACGGGATCTCCCTTACCCTTACCCATACGTACGTCGGCAGGCTTCTTGGTTATGGGTTTGTCAGGGAAGATACGAATCCAACTCTGACCCTCACGCTGCATGTAGCGCGTCATGGCTACACGGGCTGCCTCAATCTGACGACCGGTGAGCCAATGCGTATCAAGGCTCTTGATGCCGAAGCTGCCAAATGCAAGCTGGTTTCCGCGCTGTGCGTTACCTTTACAACGGCCTTTTTGCGGTCTTCTGTATTTTGTTCTTTTAGGTTGTAACATAATACTCTACAATAAATCTGATTAACGGTTATTGTTTCTCTTGCCGCGGAATTTGCGACCATTGTTGTTGCCACGTCCCGTTTCCTTCTCCGGTGTGAAATTCGGAGCCAGGTCACGCTTTCCGTAAACCTCGCCACGGCAGATCCATACCTTGATACCGAGCAGACCTACTTTCGTAAGAGCCTCTGTCTGGCAGTAGTCGATGTCGGCACGGAAGGTGTGCAACGGGGTACGGCCTTCCTTGAACATTTCCTTGCGGGCCATTTCGGCACCGTTCAGACGGCCTGAGATCTGGATTTTGATACCCTCGGCACCGCTGCGCATGGCATTGGCGATAGCCATCTTGATGGCACGGCGATAGGCGATCTTGCCTTCTACCTGACGGGCAATGCTCTTGCCTACGATGGTTGCGTCCACATCGGGCTTTTTGATCTCGAAAATATTGATCTGGACATCCTTGTCCGTAATTTTCTTGAGTTCCTCTTTCAGCTTGTCAACTTCCTGACCGCCTTTACCAATGATTATACCCGGGCGTGAAGTGCACACGGTGATGGTAATCAGTTTGGGAGTACGCTCAATTACGATACGCGAAACACTGGCTTTGGCAAGACGTGCATCCAGATATTTGCGGATTTTGCTATCCTCAAGCAAGTTGTCGCCGAAGTTAGAACCGCCAAACCAGTTAGAATCCCAACCACGAATAATTCCAAGTCGGTTACTTATCGGATTTACTTTTTGTCCCATACTTCTTTTTATTAATCATTAGTTTTAGTTCCCACGAAAAGTGTCACGTGGTTTGAACGTTTACGAATTCTATAACCTCTACCCTGCGGAGCCGGTCTCATACGCTTCAGCGTAACACCTTCATCAACAAAAATCTTGGTTATAAACAATTCGCCTTCTTCTGCCTTGCGGTCATTCTTCTGCTCCCAGTTGGCAATTGCGGAACGTAGCAGTTTCTCTACATCCTGCGACGCTGCCTTTTTGGAGAATCTGAGCGTTCCGAGGGCACGGTTCACTTCCATGCCGCGCACCAAGTCTACGACGTAGCGCATTTTTCGCGGAGAAGAGGGGACATTTCGCAATTTTGCAAAATATTGGGTCTTCAGGGCCTCTTTTCTTTTCTCAGCCGCTAATCTTTTTCTAGCTCCCATTATTTATTTGTCTTTTTATTAATTCTGGATTGAAGATCCTGCTTATTTCTTCTTGTTACCGGCATGTCCGCCAAACTTGCGCGTGGGGGCAAACTCTCCCAGCTTGTGGCCTACCATGTTTTCCGTAACATAAACAGGAATAAATTTATTTCCGTTGTGAACTGCAACTGTATGTCCCACGAAATCGGGAGATATCATTGAAGCTCTGGCCCAGGTTTTCACCACATTCTTCTTGCCGCTCTCGTTCATGGCAAGAATCTTCTTTTCCAAAGAAACAGCGATATACGGACCTTTTTTTAATGAACGACTCATATAATCTATTCTTTATAGTACTTGTTACTTTTTACGTCTCTCAATGATGTACTTATTGGACTGCTTCTTCGGAGCTCTTGTCTTCAAGCCCTTAGCATACAGACCTGTACGTGAACGCGGGTGACCTCCGGACTGACGGCCTTCTCCACCACCCATCGGGTGATCCACAGGGTTCATGACAACACCACGGTTGTGAGGGCGACGGCCCAGCCAACGCGAGCGACCGGCTTTTCCGGAGCTTTCGAGAGCGTGGTCTGAATTACCTACACTACCTACGGTAGCCTTACAAGCACTAAGAATCTGGCGGGTTTCGCCTGAGGGCAATTTGATGACACAGTACTTGCCTTCACGAGAAGTCAGCTGTGCGAAATTACCAGCAGAACGCACGAGAACGGCACCCTGACCCGGACGGAGCTCAATGTTGTGAACCACCGTACCGACGGGAATGTTCTGCAAGGGAAGGGTGTTGCCCACTTCGGGAGCGGCTTCGGCTCCCGACATCAGCGTGTCGCCCACCTTCAATCCATTAGGAGCAATAATATAGCGTTTTTCACCGTCTGCGTAAAACAGCAATGCGATACGGGCCGAACGGTTCGGATCGTACTCAATGGTTTTTACAACTGCGGGAACACCGTCTTTCTCACGTTTGAAGTCTATGAAACGATATTTTCTCTTATGACCGCCGCCGATGTAACGCATCGTCATCTTACCGGCATGGTTACGGCCACCCGTCGCGCGTTTACCGCAAACGAGAGATTTTTCTGGTACGGATGCAGTAATCTCTTCGAACGTACCAATAATCTTGTGTCTCTGCCCCGGTGTCGTGGGCTTAAATTTACGTACTGCCATTGTTATTATATATTGCTATAAAAATCGATCGTATCGCCTTCCTTCAAGGTTACTACTGCCTTCTTGAAGGCATTGGTGCGACCACGGAGCAAACCTGCCTTCGTGTAGCGGGACTTGTTCTTTCCGGCATAGTTCATCGTGTTGACAGCTACTACCGTCACGCCGTATAAGGCCTCCACTTCCGATTTGATCTGAAGTTTGTTGGCTTCAGGACGGACAATGAAACCGAACTTATTCTCCTTCTCCGTGATTGCGGTCATCTTTTCCGTGACCAGGGGTTTTATGATAAATGCCATATCTTTTCAGCCTCCTTATTTGGTTAAGACAGCCTCCATTTTTGCGAGTGCACTCTCGGTTACTACCATTACTCCGGCATCAAGCACACCATAAGTATGCACGTCCGAAGCGACAGCAACCTTTGTACGCTGCAAATTGCGAGCTGACAAATATACATTTTTATTAACTTCCGGCATTACCATAAGCACTTTTTTGCCAGAAATTTTAAGGTTATTTAAAATTTCGATAAAAGACTTGGTTTTAGGTGCCTCGATGTTGAAGTCTTCCACCACTACAAGCGCATTTTCCTGCACCTTGTAGCTCAGTGCGCTGCGACGGGCCAAAGCCTTGACTTTCTTGTTGAGCTTGAAGGAGTAATCGCGGGGCTTGGGGCCGAACACGCGGGCACCGCCTACCAGCACCGGAGAGTTGATGTCACCGCGACGGGCTCCGCCGCCACCTTTCTGACGACCCAGCTTGCGGGTCGATCCGCTCATCTCGCTTCTTTCTTTTGCTTTGGCCGTACCCTGACGCTGTGCGGCGAGATAACGTCTCACATCCAGATAGATAGCGTGATCATTCGGTTCAATGCCAAAGACAGCCTCGTTCAGGGCCACCTTTCTGCCGGTATCTTCACCTTTTATATTCAGTACACTAACTTCCATCATTTTTCAATTATTACGATTGAACCTTTGCAACCGGGAACAGAACCTTTGATAAGGAGCAGGTTGTGTTCAGGGATAACTTTTAACACTTTCAAGTTCTGGGTCGTAACGCGTGCGCCGCCCATCTGGCCGCCCATACGCGTACCCTTGAACACCTTCGCGGGATAGGAGCAGGCTCCGATAGAACCCGGTTTGCGCAAACGGTCATCCTGTCCGTGTGTGGTCTGACCCACGCCACCGAAACCGTGACGCTTAACAACTCCCTGGAATCCTTTACCCTTGGAGGTTCCGACAACGTCCACAAAAGCGGCATCGTTGAACAACTCCACCGTAAGGGTGTCGCCCAGATTCAGTTCCTGATCAAAACCCGAGAACTCAGCCAAGTGACGCTTGGGGGTAACTCCGGCTTTTTTGAAGTGTCCCATCAAAGGAGCGGAAGTATTCTTCTCCTTTGCTTCCTGGAAGCCTACCTGCACGGCAGCATATCCATCTTTTTCAACACTTTTAATCTGAGTTACCACGCAAGGACCAACTTCGATAACAGTGCACGGCACGTTTTTGCCGTCGGCACTGAATACGGATGTCATTCCGATTTTCTTTCCTAATAATCCTGGCATTTCAGTTTTATTTATCTATGAATAATTAATTTTGTTTTCTCTCCCGTAGCCCGTCCTCCCTTTCCGGAATCCGGGGCGGCGTGTTATCTCTAACCGTTAAGAATAAAGCAGTTATCTTACGTTTCCTACTTTTCGGATGCAAAAGTACAAATTTATTTTAATATAACAAACAAATCCTACTCATTTTCTTTGATTTATATTTTCCCCTGCGTAAGAAATAATATCAGGCAGACACCGTCTCTCAACACTTCCTACAGCTAACCATCACCACCGCCAACCTATCGGACGAATAAGACTGAAAGCAGCTCTCCCCAAAAACATCAAACTACAGTCCCTGTATTTTTACAAGGCATGTAAATCTTTTTACAAGGCACGTAAAAACTTTTACACGCCATGTAAAAAAACGGACAATCCTACATGTTTTTCTGTAGATCACGAAAAGCCGCATCCAGTCGTAATGACTCGGATGCGGCTTTTCGTGTCGGGAGATGCGGAACTTACTTCGCGAAGATCTTGCGCGTGGTGCCGTCGGAATAGCGCACGATGTTCACGCCGCGGTGCGGAGTGGCGGACTTGCGGCCGCTCAGGTCATAATAGCCCGTGACGGTGGGAGCACTCTCGGGAGCGTAACCGACGGAGTTGATGCCCGTGAGGTCCTCCAGCGTGGTGAAGGTCTGCTCCTCACCATAGGTAGTGCCGGTGGCGGTCTTCACGAAGGCGCGGCAGCAGTAAGTAGTGGAGGGACGCAGACCGCGCAGCTCGGCCGTCATCACCTGCCCCGTGGCCAGTACGGTCTGCACGTTGTCGGTGGTAGACAAGACGGCGTTCACGCGCAGGGAGTTCGTCGCACTTGTGCCGGTGGGCCCGTATTCAAAGCCCATCAAGGTCGACCGGAACATAAGGGCGGAGCGTTTGTATCATGGGTGCGACAATGTCGGTGCCGCTCCCGACTGGGGATATTACGCATCGCAAAGCTTGCACCACTATGATTATAAGTTCCATGCAGTCTGCAGGATACGTGACGTCATACATTCTTATGACATGACGGGGTCAAGCGTCCATGACTTCCATTACCTCAATGATGTGCACTGGGAATATCACGAATGCATGATGCTTGGAGACAAAGGTTACCTCAATGCCGAGGTTCAGAAAAATCTCTTTGAGATTGCAAATATCTCCCTCGAAGTTCCGTATCGGTTGAATTAGAAAAACCCACCGACATGATCATACAGGAAATTCCGCAAGCGCATTGAAAAAAATAACCTTCATGCAATATGTCAATTTAGTTAATCATCGTCTAATCGGGCAGATAAAATATTCTGCTAATTTAATTCAATCAACAGGTATTTCATTCATTTTTTCTATCTTTGCATTCGGATGGAGACACCTCCTTCCTATACATACCGAAAAAACGAAGGAGCGTTATGCTTATCTTGTAAGTTGAAAACCTGAGAAACTTTCAAACGTATACAAGGATAGCATAGTGGTTCTCGCGCTTGGCGTGGGCTACTATCACTACATCTGTACACAAGGTTTTCTCAGGACCGTCAACTTAGGACGTAGCATTAGTAGTTCCACGCTTCGTAATTTCCAAGAACCTAATAAACGTCATTCAGGAACTAGAAGGGCACTGAAAAAGTTATGAAAAAATCAACTTGGCAACATCGGATATTACCGATAGCTATAATTCTCTGCTTTGCCGCATGTGGAAAAGAGTCCGAATACAATTCGGATATCTCTACCGTTCCCGGAACGGAAATCGAGCCGGGCTGGGGAGCCGGAAAGACCGATGTTTGGGACGGATCTTCGGACATTTCATGGTATGATCCCACACTGAATTTATTTCAGTTACATTCGGCGGCCCAGTTGGCCGGACTTGCAGAACTCGTAAATGCAGGAACCAATTTCCGTAACAAGACGGTCACTCTTGAAGTAAACGTTAAAATGAACGAGGAAATTTCTTTTGACAAGAACCATAACATAACGAACTCCAATTCATTGCGAGAGTGGACTCCGATCGGGAACGGATATCCGAATATCTTTAACGGTACATTCGATGGCAAGAAACATATTATAAGCGGAATGTATATCAACAACAAACAGGAATACGCAGTCGGCCTATTCTCGCAAATCGGAAAAGGTAGTGAAAACAAGACAGGGACTTCTGTTGTGAAGAACATTGGCATAGTAAATTCGTTCATTTCAGGCAGAGAATATGCCGGAGCCATCGCAGGCTATTTGTCAGAGAATTATTCTCCGACATGGAAGTCTCTAGTATCAGACTGTTATAGCGACTGTACCGTCAAGGCCAAGTATGCCGGCGGGATAGCCGGATGTGGCAAGATTGAAAGGTGTTTCAACAAAGGATATGTAGAAGGAGAAGAAAGTGCCGGAGGTATTGTCGGCACCGGAAGCACAATAGAAAAGTCATACAACAAAGGCCTTATCTACGGAAAAACATATTCTGGAGGAATAGCAGGTCAAAGCCAAGGTGTGAATGACTGCTATAATCTCGGGGCTGTAACCGGGAACAACTATTGTGCAGGAATATCCGGTTTTGCAAGCCATTTGTCAGATTCTCCCGCTATTGCATTTTGCTACAACAAAGGGTTAATCAAGGGCAAAAACATATTGTGCGGAATTGCAGGCAAATACTACGGAAATATCGTCTCGTGCTATAGCTACTGCGACTTCGAGATAGATTTACCGGTCCCTTATCGCACAAAGATCTGCGGAATAGCCGGAGTGGGACATGAAGGTTTGACCACATACGGTAAGGTCTATAACAGTTACAGCATTGTGAGCTGTAATACGTACAACTATAAAGAAGTGGAAGGACATGCGATAAAGCTCACAGGGACCTATACTAATTGCTATTCGAAATACCACGCAAACGCCCAATGGAACAATAATGGCTGGTGCGCAGCTACATTCAAGGACAATTCAGGGGTTCTTTCTTTATGGAATTGGGGAGACCCTGGATTTGGGCAGGGCATACCAAACGGTTGCGAAACTTTGATAGAGGCCTTAAACATATACAATCCCGGAAGGTGGAAAATTGACGCTGACGAGAACGACGGTTATCCAGTACTTGCGCGTTGATATTATGCAAAAAGCTAACAAACGACTCTTTATATAAATTCTCAAAATAGAGATGGCTTAATAAATACGCTAAGCCCATCACTATTTAAGAAAAGCTAAAACTCAGAACATAACTCCGAAATTTTAGAAAAGTTTCGGAGTTATGTTTAGAAGAATAAGCACTCCCTCCTTTCAACTAACAGAAAATGCCATACTATTTTTGAAATCAGACATTAAATAAAGAAAGAAAAAAACACGCAGCCAATTTTATCTCAAACCTTGTCCAGGGACGGCATTGCGGCACATGCCGGGATAACTTCTTTTAATCTTGCATTAAGCTAATTTAGGCTGCAAGCGGGTACAGCTTCGGGATTTATTCCCTATTTTCGCGACCGTACAGAAACTATATGAGCTTATGAAAAAACTATTCCTTTTCGCGGCCGCCGTATGCGCCAGCCTGCAAACAGGTATGGCCTGCACGGGCATTTCCCTGTTTGCGGCCGATAGCAGCTATGTGCAGGCCCGCACCATAGAATGGGCGCAAAGCGCATTAGAAAGCCGGTATGTGATTATTCCGCGCGGACATTCCTTTACTTCGCAAACGGCCGACGGGAAAGGCGGAAAAACGTTTACAGCCCGCTACGGCGTGGCCGGGCTGTCGGTGGTAAGACCGGAATTCATCGCGGAAGGCATCAACGAGGCAGGACTGTCGGCCGGGCTTTTCTTTTTTCCGGGCTACGGCGGTTATCTGCCTTTCGACGAAAAACACCGGCATCACTCGCTGGCCGACCTTCAGGTGGTGCAATGGATGCTGTGCAACTTTGCCACGGTGGACGAAGTAATCGCGGGCATCGGACAGATCCGCGTCACCGGTCTGGTGCCGGAGGCTGTGGTCCACTGGCGCATCGGAGACCGGTCCGGACGGCAGGTCGTTCTGGAAATCAAAAACGGCATTCCCGAATTTCACGAAAATACCGTCGGCGTACTAACCAACGCGCCGGGATTTGAATGGCACTTGGCAAACCTCAAGAACTACGTCAACCTGCATCCGGGCGACGCTCCGGGCATGAGGCTGGGCAGCGTCACGCTGCGGCCGTTAGGCTCCGGATCGGGCATGCTGGGCCTGCCGGGCGACGCCACCCCGCCCTCCCGCTTTGTCCGGGCTGCCTTCTACCGGGCCACGGCTCCGCAAAGGGCCACGGCAACCGAGACGGTGATGCAATGTTTCCACCTGCTGGACAATTTCAATGTGCCCGTCGGTATCGAGCATCCGGAGGGAAAGGCTCCCGACATCCCGAGCGCCACCCAGTGGACATCGGCCATCGACCTGACGCACGGCAAGATATATTACCACACCGCCTACAACCGGGACATACGCTGCATCAGCCTGGAAGAGATTGATTTCGGCACCGTGAAATACCAGTTCCACCCGATGGACGACTCGCAGGTGCAGCCGCTGAAACAGATCCGTATCGAATAAGGCTTTGCGAAAGGCCCCCCCAAAAAACGACGGGCTCCCGCCGTAGCCGAGCCCGTCGTTTTTTGGGAGGGGGGGTCGCCTGACACATCAGAGTTCATAGACCTGACTGCCGGGACGGATGCGCAGGGTGCGGCGGTTCACTTTCAGACGATAGGGCTTGTCGGAAGTGATTTCCAGTTTCCCGGTCTTGTCATTATAAAGAATATCCGTGCGGATGTCGCCGAACTTGAAGTTGCGGATGCCATGCGTACCGTTCCGCAGGTCGAGAGACCAATACAGGGTTCCCGAAAGGGCGTCGGCACGACGGAAGCCCAGCACGTTCTCGATGAAAAGGGAAATGGGGCCCAAGGCCGACCAGCCGCAGAACTCGGGACGCACCCTCCGGCCGTATTCAGTGGACGGAGTGTCGGAGCTCGGGCTGTAGCATTCCCATATCGTATGGGGCTCCACCTCCTTATAGGCATTCGACTGCTGCCGCAGCACCCGCCGGGCCAGCGTGTCCGCCAGTTCGGTATAGCCGTAACGCTCCAATGCCTTTGTGCCCATATAGACGATGGGAAGCCATACGCCTCCGCGCCAATACTCGCCGGTGACGGCATCAAAACCGGGATCGGTGCGGGCAAGGGAAGGCCAGGGATGCTCTCCGCCCAGACGCGAGGGATCCGTCAGGCTGCGCACCATCGCCGCAGCCTGCTTGCGCGAAGGGATGTCCGCGAGCAACACCCAGAAAGATGCCGGAGTCATGATGCGGCAGGGCTTTCCGTCGGAAACGGCAATGTCGTAATAATATCCGTCACGATCGTCCCAATAGAAACGGTTGACGGTCCGGCTGAGTTCCTTGTAGCGTTTTTTCCACTCCCGCGCCTGCTTGCGCTGTCCCGTCATGTTCAGGAGGTCGGAGATGCAGCGGGCCGAAAGCGCCTGCTGCGCAATGGCATCCACCCAAAGGATGCTGTCGTAGCCGCCGGCATCGCGGCCGCGCACAGTATTGTCCATGCCGCTGGAACCTCCCACCCAGGTATATCCTCTCAACTGTCCGACGGCATCACGCACAACGCCACGGCGTATCGGATTCGGCGAGATTTTCGCAGCTACATCTCCTTTAGGTATGGTATCGAAGTACGCAAAATGCTTCTGCAAATATTCCTTCTCCAGCAGAACGCGGCGGACATGGGCTGTATCGCCTGTAAAGAGAAAATTCTCATACTCGGCCCACGCGAACAAGGGCGGGTTGTCACGCAAATGGATGCGGAGCGATGTTCCGGACGCATCATGGATGGGGGCATACAGATTGAGCAACGTTTCCTTTCCGGGATATGCCTTCGGGGCATACTTGGAAAAAAGGACCATGAAACAACTGTCCCAGATCCATATCTGGTCATCGTAGCAATTCTCGTCCAGATAAGGGGAAGCGGGCAAACCGGCAGGACCGGTACGCACCCTGTCGGCCGCCGTTTTCCAGGCTTTCTCGTACAGATCCACCCAATCCTTGTTCGGGTGCACCACGCGGGGAATCTCTGTTTCCCAGTCAATATCGGCCGCATCATAGGGACGCGAGTCAAACTGTGCCGCAGCAGTAACGAACGGGCCGAAAAGCGAAAGCGTCAGGCCCAGCTTGCGCGTCCAATGCAAAAGACGGCGGTTTCTTCTACTGTTCATGTATCGGATTTTTATCGGTTTAATGTGCACAAAGATACGAAAAATCCTCTGCCATGCCACAAAGCACCGCAGAGGATTGCTATAAATTTTGTCAAGTCCGAGAACTACACCTTGATCTCCACTTCCACACCACAGGGAAGTTCCAGTTTCATCAAGGCATCAATGGTCTTGGTGGTAGAACTGTAGATGTCGATGAGACGCTTGTAGGTGGAAACCTCAAACTGCTCGCGCGACTTCTTGTTGACGAACGTACTGCGGTTGACTGTGATGATACGCTTACGGGTGGGAAGAGGGATAGGACCGCTGACAATGGCACCGGTTGCCTTCACGTTCTTCACGATCTTCTCGGCGGATTTCTCCACCAGCGTGTGATCGTAGCTTTTCAGCTTGATTCTGATTTTCTGATTTTGACTCATGTTGTTTTTCCTTTTCCGTACGGGCGGAACGGGCTAAGAGTCATTCATTAGCCCGCCTTCCCGCACGGCTTGATTGTTTTATGTTATATGATAGGATTTACCTGCTTGCTTATTTCACCAGGTCCACACGGCCCTTCACCTCTTCAAGCACAGCCTTGGCAATGGAGCTGGAAACAGGGGCGTGATGGTCGTACTGCATGGAAGAGGTGGCACGTCCGGAAGTGATGGTACGCAGAGCGGTAACATAGCCGAACATTTCGGCCAGAGGCACCAGAGCCTTCACAATACGGGCACCGCTACGGCTGCTTTCCATACCTTCCACCTGTCCGCGGCGCTTGTTCAAGTCGCCGATCACGTCACCCATGTTCTCCTCGGGAGTTACCACTTCCAGTTTCATGATGGGCTCCATCAGCACGGGGCCGGCCTGGGAACAAGCGTTCTTATAAGCCTGCAATGCCGCGATCTCGAAGGACAACTGGTCGGAGTCTACGGGGTGGAAAGAACCATCGAGCAACTCTACCTTCAGGCTGTCGAGCGGATAGCCGCCGAGCACACCGCTCTTCATGGCATTGTCGAAACCTTTCTGTACGGAGGGAATGAATTCCTTGGGAATGTTACCACCGGTCACCTTGTTGACAAACTGCAAACCGCCTTCCTTGAAATCCTCGTCCACGGGACCTACGTTCACGATGATGTCGGCAAACTTACCGCGACCACCGGACTGTTTCTTATAGACCTCACGGAGATTGACAGTCTTGGTAATGGCTTCCTTGTAATTCACCTGAGGCTTGCCCTGGTTACATTCCACCTTGAACTCGCGCTTCAGACGGTCGATGATGATGTCGAGGTGAAGCTCTCCCATACCGGAGATCACGGTCTGGCCGCTCTGCTCATCGGTACGTACGGTGAAAGTAGGATCTTCCTCGGCCAACTTGGCAAGGCCGTTGGAGAGTTTGTCCAGATCCTTCTGGGTCTTGGGCTCTACGGCGATACCGATAACGGGATCGGGGAAGTCCATGGATTCCAGAACGATCGGTGCGTCCTCATCAGCAAGCGTGTCACCGGTACGGATGTCCTTGAAACCTACTCCGGCTCCGATGTCACCGGCTTCGATCGCATCGACGGGATTCTGGTGGTTCGAGTGCATCTGGAAAAGACGGGAAACGCGTTCTTTCTTTCCGGAACGTACATTGTAGATATAGGAACCGGCTTCCACTTTTCCGGAGTATACACGGAAGAAAGTCAGACGGCCTACATACGGGTCGGTAGCGATCTTGAACGCCAGAGCGGAAGTCTTTTCGTCCTCGCTGGGCTTGCGGTCTTCCTCCCCGCCCGTTTCAGGATTCGTTCCCACGATGTTGGGAGTATCCAGCGGAGAGGGAAGGAACATACATACGTAGTCGAGCAAGGTCTGCACACCCTTATTCTTGAAAGAAGAGCCGCAGGTCATCGGCACGATGTCCATAGCGAGAGTTCCCTTACGGAGAGCGGCTACGATTTCCTCTTCAGTGAGGGAGTCGGGATCCTCGAAGAATTTCTCCATCAGGGTCTCGTCCTGCTCGGCTGCCATCTCAATCATCTTGGAACGCCATTCTTCGGCCTCGTCCTTCAACTCGGCGGGAATTTCCTCCACATCGTATTCGGCACCCATCTTCTCATCGTGCCACAGGATGGCCTTCATCTTGATGAGGTCTACGATACCTTTGAACTTTTCTTCCGCACCGATAGGAATCGAGATGGGACAGGGATTTGCACCGAGAACGTCCTTCATCTGACGTACCACTTCGAAGAAGTCGGCACCGGAACGGTCCATCTTGTTGACATAACCGATACGGGGCACATTGTACTTGTCGGCCTGGCGCCATACGGTTTCCGACTGGGGCTCTACGCCACCCACGGCACAATAGGTTGCCACGGCACCGTCAAGCACACGCAACGAACGCTCCACCTCGGCCGTGAAATCCACGTGTCCCGGGGTGTCGATCAGATTAATCTTGAACTGCTTGTTGTCCCAGTTCCAGAAAGTCGTAGTGGCTGCGGAAGTAATGGTGATACCGCGTTCCTGCTCCTGAGCCATCCAGTCCATCGTAGCGCCGCCATCGTGCACCTCACCGATCTTATGGGTTTTTCCGGTGTAGAAAAGGATACGCTCAGAGGTTGTGGTCTTACCGGCATCGATGTGCGCCATGATACCGATGTTACGCGTCAGCTTCAAATCATGTTTTGCCATTTCTTGGTTCCTCCTGTCAATTTAGAATCTGAAGTGAGCAAAAGCACGGTTGGCCTCGGCCATACGGTGCATATCTTCCTTACGCTTGAACGCACCACCCTGTTCGTTGTAGGCATCCATGATTTCGGCAGCCAGTTTGTCAGCCATGGTCTTTCCACCACGTTTGCGGGCGAAGTTTATCATATTCTTCATGGACACAGACTCTTTACGGTCGGGACGGATTTCGGTAGGAACCTGGAAAGTGGCACCACCGATACGGCGCGACTTAACCTCTACCTGAGGCGTAATCTTATCCAATGCGGTCTTCCAGATTTCAAGAGCGGATTTCTCCTGATCTTTCATCTTCTCACCTACGATTTCGAGGGATCTGTAGAAGATTTCATACGAAATATTCTTCTTGCCATCATACATCAGATGGTTAACGAACTTGGAAACCTTCTGATCTCCATAAACGGGATCGGGAAGGATCACACGTTTCTTAGGTTTTGCTTTTCTCATTTGTTTGTTGAAATTTGGTTTTGAACGGCTGCATCCAGTTCTTCAACGTCTCCGGAGACGGAGAGGTTTACTCAACCCTGCGAACCAATTTTTCCTTTCTTACTTCTTTGCCGCTTTGGGACGTTTCGCGCCATACTTGGAACGACGCTGGGTGCGGTTGGCCACTCCGGCGGTATCGAGCGTACCGCGAACGATATGGTAGCGCACACCGGGGAGGTCCTTCACACGACCGCCACGAACAAGAACAATACTGTGCTCCTGAAGGTTATGACCTTCTCCGGGAATATAGGAGTTCACCTCCTTGGAGTTAGTCAGACGCACACGAGCCACTTTACGCATTGCGGAATTAGGCTTTTTAGGAGTGGTGGTATACACACGCACACATACTCCGCGACGCTGGGGGCAAGCATCCAGTGCCGGAGACTTACTTTTGTCTACAGCTACCGAACGGCCCTTTCTTACCAATTGCTGAATAGTAGGCATTTGTTTGATTTTTAATTTGTTATATATTTTGATTTTCTATTTTTCTTATTTTCACAGGTATACACTACACCTTTTGGGCTGCAAAGTTACAAAGAAAAAATCGAACAAACAAGATTTTCAAGGAGTTATTTACCAGGCAAAAAAAGGAGAAAGAACATTACGCACTTTTTCCCTTGCTTCTGAACTTATTGTCCTAAATTTGCGGTCTATGACACTCCAAGAAAGAAACGACCCGATGGGAGCCGCCATCCGGGACTACTTCACTACAGGCAGGTGCGGCCGGCTGCGCGTATTGTCACCGCAATTTGAGGAAGACGAACTGCCCGTTCCCCTGCTGTTCCGCGCGGAGACGGAAATGCCGCCGCTGGAACGGCTGGCCCTCGACAAAGCACGGGGCCGTGTGCTCGACACCGGTGCCGGAGCCGGATGCCACACACTGGCATTGCAGCAACGGGGCCTTGACGTTACGGCCATAGACATCTCGCCCGGTGCGGTCCGCACCATGCGCCGACGCGGCGTGGAAGATGCCCGTCTCTGCGATTTTTTCGAGGACGATTTCGGCGGGCCTTTCGATACGGTACTGATGCTTATGAACGGCATCGGCATCTGCGGCCGTCTGGAACGGCTACCGTTTTTTTTCACCCGCATCAACCGCCTGCTGGCACCCGGCGGCCAGGTGCTGGCCGACTCGTCCGATCTGGTCTATCTCTTCGAAGACGAAGAAATTCCGGCAGAGCGTTATTACGGAGAGGTAGGCTACCGGATGCAATACGGAAAGGTCAGGAGCGGACATTTCGACTGGCTGTATGTGGATTTCCTTACCCTTGCGCACCATGCCTCCGCAGCCGGCTTCAGGGCCGAGCTGCTGCACAAAGGCAGCCATTACGACTATCTGGCACGGCTGACGAGGGCCTAAAACCCTCCCCCCTCTTTCCGAACCAAAAGAAAGGAGCATCATCCGGAACAGATGACACTCCTTTTATAATTATACATCATACAGCCCTTTCGGCCGCCGCCCGGATCAGGCGTTACCTTCGGGAGCGCCGAAAGGTGTGGCGGTGCGGCCGCCCTGAGGTTCGGAACCCGGCAGATTGATGGGACCGAAAGCCTTTTCATATTTCATGATATTGTCCTGAAGGGCGAAGAGCAGACGCTTGGCATGTTCGGGAGCCAGCACGATGCGGCTTTTCACATTGGCCTTGGGCACACCGGGCAAAACACGGATAAAGTCCATCACCACCTCAGCGCTGGAATGGGTGATAATGGCCAGATTGGCGTATGTTCCTTCAGCCACCTCGGGAGAAAGTTCGATTTTCAACTGGTTCTCGTTGTTGGGATTCTGATTGTCCATAAGAAATTGAGTATTTTTTTACGATTAAGAATTACACTGTTTAAGGTTTCAACCTTTTTCCGGACAAATTTACGCCTATTGGGCGGATTGGCAAAACAAAAATCTTCATTTCTTCAAGAAAAAAAACATCCAATACTTAAAAGATAGAAAATCAGATTGATAGTATCGCTAATTGTTGTACCTTTGCAACGTCAAGAAGAAAAACTCTATGTTCTACGTAGAGAAGATCTATGTTTAATTTTATAATTCGTTTTATGAAAAAGATTTGTACTCTTTTCGTGATGGGCGCCGCAGTCCTCACCGCAGGTGCCCAGGTTGTTGAAGGCAACAAGTTCTTCGATAACTGGTCTATCGGTGTTTTTGGCGGAGGAGTAGCTCCTACCGTGCACCACAGTATTATCGGTGACACCCGCGGCGTGGCCGGCCTTGAGCTGACCAAGAAGATCACCCCCGTTGTCGGTGTCGGTGTTCAGGCCGTCGGCGGTTTCAACACGCTGGGCATCCATCAGAAAGGTGCCAGTGATATTATCGACAATGTGAACACCACTTTGTTCGGTACGTTCAACCTGAACAACCTCTTAGGAGGCTACAGGGGCACACCCCGTGTCTTCGAGGTAGAGGCATTGGCCGGTATCGGCTTCAACCATTATGCCTCGGTAGAAGGCTCCGGCTCCAGCAACAGCATGACCTCCAAGCTAGGTCTGAACGCCAACTTCAACCTCGGAAAGGCCAAAGCATGGACCGTATCGCTGAAACCGGCCATCGTATACGACCTTGAAGGCGACCGCGGCAACGCACAGTATAACGTCAACAGCAGTGTGCTGGAGCTCACTGCCGGTGTCACCTACCACTTCAAAGGCAGCAACGGCGCCCACCACTTCACGCTGGCCAAACTCTATGACCAAGGCGAAGTGGACGGCCTGAACGCCAAAATCAACGACCTGCGCGGCGAGCTGAACGACGCCAACGGGCAGGTGGCCACTGCCAACAACCAGGTCCGCTCCCTGCAACAGCAGTTGAACGAGGCCCGCAACAAGAAACCCGTCGTGGAGCAGGTGGTAAAGGTAAACAACAAGCACTCGCTGGAATCTGTCGTCACCTTCCGTCAGGGCAAGAGTGTGGTAGACGCTTCCCAGCTCCCCAATGTTGAGCGCATCGCCGTCTACATGAAGAACCACAAGGGATCCAAGGTTGTCATCCTGGGTTACGCTTCGCCCGAAGGCAGCAAGGAGATCAACGACCGTCTGGCTCTGGCCCGCGCCGAAGCCGTACGCTCCATCCTGGTCAAGAAATACCGCATCGCCTCCGAACGCATCACCGCCAAGGGACAGGGCGTAGGCTATATGTTCGAGGAACCCGACTGGAACCGTGTCAGCATCTGTACGATCAACGACGCCAACAAATAACATTCCCTGACCATGTCCGGAAGGCCTGACGCCTCCGGAACCGCACCTCACCGAAAGGGCCGCACGAATCCATTTCCGTGCGGCCCTTTCCGCTTGTTACTGCAACCATCGTCCGTCCCTTCGGACCGACGTCATTCCTTGCTGTCGGTTTCTCCGGCGGCCTTTTCGTCCGTCCGTCCGAATCGGACACCCCTCGCGCCGGATTTCAGCGACATGCGCAGGCGGCTTCCGGAGGTGAAGCGGACGCGGAGCCGTTTGATTTTCTCCGCCGATACCTCCTCACGCGTCTCGCTGGGATTTCCCTGCATGGTCAGGCGGAACGAACCCAGGTCGCCCAGACGGACGCTGTTCCCGTTGCGCAGGGCAAAGACAATCTGCTCCTGCAAGGCCGAGAGCACCGCCTTGATGTCGTGTTCCGTCACGGTACAGGTCAGGGAAATCTTCTCCGCGATGTCGTCAAGGTTCAGGGCCTCCACATGAGCCGCCTGCGAATACCAGGCCACAGCTTTCGTCACGGGATTCTTTCTGATTTGTGCGATGTACTTGATCATAGCTTTTTCTTTTTTTAAGTGTGTGTGAATAATAATAAGGACTGTTTGTTTTTCTCTCTGTGTCCCCTCTTCCCCGGGTCTTGCGGAACACAATGCAAAGGTACGTTCCCCGCCGTCCCCGCTTCACGTTAAGCACCGATAAGAACACCCGATTCCGGCCGGCGCAGACTGTCTTCCGCTTTCTAACCATCTGGTTAAAAGACCGGTAAGAAAGAATTTGAAAAAAACTTCACTTCTTTCCTGTATGACGGGTATATCATACGGAAAGCAGGTCGGAAAACTCTTGTTTCCCGACCTGCCCCGTCAGTTACCGTTCCTTGCTCTTAACAGGCCGTAGCCCGATATATGCGCGTGTAACGGCAATCCGTAGCGCCCCGCGGACATTTACCTGTTCGCATGCTGTTTTGCATACTGTTGCTGCTTCTGGAACTCATGATATGTTTCGAGATAGTCCTCGACATACCATCCCTTCCTGCTGTATTCCACCCGATAATACCTTCCGGCCATAATCTTGCAGTCATCCGTGTAGTAAGGCCTGAACAGATGGGGCCGCAGCTTCCTGACCACCCGCCGGACCTTCTTGAACAGATCCGTAGTCTTGCTGTCCGGAGATTCCGGCAACAGCAAGGCAAGGTCATACCGGCCCGTGCCATCATCATAGAGAAGCACGGAAAAATTGCAAGCATCCTTTGCCGGAATATTCCGGGGCGGACAGTTTTCATTGAAGACATTGCCCAGATGGAAAGCACCACTCTGCACACGGTAGCTCCACGCCCCGTCCGTACCATGAGTGCCGATGGTACTGAAATAATCCGCCGGTCCCTGATACCATGCAAAGTTCACCATCTTGCCGTCTATATATGTACGGAGGGCGGGATGGGCCGACACCACATATCCCATATACCGTTCCGGCGAGCGCAGCATCAGCACGTCGCCGGTATATCCGGACAGGGGCTGCCCGTAGGAATCCATCAACTTGCCGAAGCCTTTTTCGTCCGGTTGTCCTTCGGGGCTGAGAAGCGCCTTCAGCTCCAGCTTTCCCGCATCGTTCCATACGCCGCGGCAGTTCCTGACAGCTTTCAGGGGAGACTGTTTCATCGAATAGTTCAGGATGACGGAAGGCCAGATCTGCGCCACCGAATCCCGTCCGGCATACGGAGAAACTTCCGGGCGGTCCTTATGATGCTTGTAGAACGCCTCTTTCATCTCTCCCACACGCACACTGTCGCGAAAGAAACGCCGCAAGGCACTATGCTCTTCCATGCTTTGCTGATAATAACCGTACACGCTTTTGCTTAACTCGGGAATTCCTGGGTCCTCCATAAATGCAGAAGGAGACTGGGAAAAAGAACACAGGGGAAACAATACTCCTATGCTTACTGATAAGATATTTTTCATATATCTTGAAAATAAAAATTTTAAGGTTCTCCGTCTAATCTATAACCTAATTGGTGTGCTCTTTCTTCCATTGTGGTGGAGCCGTTCACATATTGAGAATACTTATCCTCATCTTGAGAAATCTCATTGTATATATAGAACATTTTATAGTCATAGTCAGGATCTTTCCCCAGAGCGTTTAATTCTCTTATATCATCTCCACTCGGACATCCATAGATGTCTCTCATATCATAATTAGATCCATCTGCACCATCTCCGTGATTATGATAAATAGAATCATATCCTTTCTTATAAGCTATATCAGCTGCAACTTGATGTTGTTCTAATGATGTGGCGAGATAGCCATCCCCTCCGTATGCACCTCCTGAATTCAGACTTAAAGCCCATTCACTGTTTGTTTCTCCTGCTATCATTTCAAACAATTCTTTATTGACAGCTGTTCCTTCCATAGTACAACCGCTAACTCCGTAGTTTGTGACATTAAAAGTGCCATGTAACTCTTTTATAGCTCCGTCAGTCCCAAACTGGATATAATTGCCCTCACAAGAAACAGTATCAATAATCATTCCTTGATCATTAAATACGTATTTGTCTCCTCCTACAAAGGACGTCTGTTCTTCAATAGACAAGACCAATAATTCTTTACTTAACTCATTCAGAGTTCTTTTACTAATTTTTAATTTCATAATAAATATAAATTTAAGTTTGTGAATTATTTTGGCCACATCAAATAAATCAATGCACCAAAGTTAAGAAGAAAATTTCATTTGTGAAACGATCAACCTGAAATAGTGCCCTTTAGAATTCATTAATGACAGGTGATTGCCCACTTCAACAATCTTACCATTATCTAATACAACTATCTGATCTGCATTACGAATTGTACTTAGGCGATGGGCAATGACAACAACTGTTCTATTTCTAAAGGAGCTATTCAGAGCATTGATTATCATTGACTCATTAATGGTGTCAAGTGCGTTTGTAGCTTCATCAAGAAAAAGCATTTTAGGATTTCGGTAAAGTGCGCGTGCAATAAGTAAACGCTGTTTTTGTCCTCCGCTTAATCCGCAGCCATTTTCGCCAACAACTGTTTCAAATCCTTTAGGCATATTCTTTATATCCTGATCAATACGTGCTATGTGGCAAGATTCAGCTAAACGTTCATAATCAACATGTTCTTCATCTAATACAATATTCTTTATGATAGATTCGCTAAAAAGCTTTCCATCTTGCATGACTACACCACATAGATTGCGCCAACTTCGCAAATCTATCGCTTGAACATTTACACCTCCCATTCGTATTTCTCCGTATGATGGCTTATACAGGCGTATTAATAGTTTAAGGAGTGTAGATTTTCCGCTTCCACTACCTCCCACAATTGCAGTTACTTTATTTTCAGGAATATGTAACGTTATATTTTTGAGTACAAGCGGTGCATTGGCCGTATAGCGAAACATAACATTATCAATAAGAATATCGTGGCTTTGAGGTAAAAATTTAGTGGCATTTGTTGCAATTACTTCATCTTCATCTTCAAGCTGACGTATTTCGTTCATTCTTAAAAATGAAATTTTAGCATATTGCGCAGAGATGACAAAATTGATAAACTGAACGAGCGGACCATTTAGCATTCCAATAATAAATTGGGTGGAAATCATTATACCATAAGAAATTTCTCCTTTTATTACTGCTGTAGCACAAAAGAATGTAATTGACATATTTTTAACATTTTCCACGAATTGTGCTCCGAGATTCTGGATATTAGTAATAGCTTGTACTCGTTTATTCACTTTATAAAGACTGGCCTGGATACTTTCCCACTTCCAACGACGTGCTTTTTCGTAATTGTAGATTTTTATGTCTTGTATAGCTGAAACTGTTTCAACCCAATAACTCTGGTTTCGTGAAACGAGTTCAAAATATTGCCAATCTAATTTTTTCCGAATCCTCAAAAAAAGCAGGACCCAGCAAACATAAAGAAATGAACCGCATAAGAATATAAAGAAAATAGTAGAATTATACAACAATAAAATTGTAGAGAATACAATAAATGTTAATGTTGAAAAAATCAAAGACAGGGAATTATTCATAATAAAACTACGAATACGTTCATGGTCCTGCGCACGTTGTAAAATATCACCTATCGTTTTGTTCTCAAAAAAAGTAACAGGTAATTTCATGAGTTTTATCAGATAATCCGAAATCAAGGCAACATTAACTCTTGCAGTAATATGCATTAATATCCAATCTCTTAGGATATTAAAAATCATTATGCTAATTAGAATTGTAATGTTTCCAATAAGGATTATATTTATAAAATTAATATCTGAGGTTTTAATCCCAACATCTATTACCGCTTTTGATATAAATGGGAGTATTCCTTGTAAAAAGGTAATAATCACCATTATTAAGAATACTAACATAAAATTTTTCCGAAACGGATAAAAATATCTCAGTATAGAAATAAAACTATTTTTTTGCTGTTCAGCATCAAAAACCGAATCCTTAAAGGAGGGAGTAGGCTCCAAAACAAGGACAATACCTCTTTCTTCATTTTTAAGTAACCATCCTTCTACAAATTCCTGATGCGTGTAAGTTACATGCCCTTTCATTGGGTCTGATATGTAAATATGTTGTTTATCGGCCTTGTAGATTACTACAAAATGATTTTCATTCCAAAAAAGAATGGAAGGGAAAGGTATCTTATTAATTACATCTTCAAGGCTACAGCGGATAGCAAGAGTACGTAAACCAATATTTTCCGCTCCTATGCTCAGATCACGTAAAGAAACCCCTTGTTTGGTGATACCACATATATCACGCAAGTATTGTAGTGAATAATACTTGCCATAATATTTAGCTATTATTTTCAATGCTGCCGGACCGCAATCATGCGAATCCATCTGATACTCTACAGGAAATTTACGCCACAACATCATTTAATTGCTTTAGCCTTTAAATTATCGAATAATCTTTCTATCAGACGCTTTGGCTTGACTTGTATTTCAGCAATACCTTTTGACTCAAAATTCAATAAGAGTTTCTGATCAAAATTTGTAGTCAATCCATTTGGGAAAGCAATGGTAACCAGATATTCTTCGGATGATTCATTTTCTTTTCTTTCCGTTCGAGTTGTTGTAATACGAGAAATTTCCATGACTTGGCCCTGCAATAAACCATATTCATCATAAGGGAAATCATTAAGTTTCACATTGACCATCTGACCACGACATACTTTTCCTGCTCCATGAGAGGGGATGACAACTTCGCCCAAAAAAACATTTTTATGAGGGATAATCGTGAATGTTTCCTGTCCCCCTTTAACGACACTATTCTCACGCCAGAAATTAAGATAACTTAGTTCGCCATTAGTCGGTGCTATAAACAAGTACTTTTCTTTCCATAGGCGTAGATCGTTTAGCAAATTATTACGGCATGAGATCATATCTGCGTATGCTTGCTCTACGGACTCACGTTCTTCTATTTTAGAAAGGGTAATTTGTCGTATATCTCCTTCAATATCTTTCTTTTTTGCATATTGAGAAATCTGCAGAGAGACGTAAGATTCTTTTTGAACCATGTAGTAGTTCTGATTATTCTGGTATTCCTGTTGACTGATTAGTTCTTGTGCCAATAGGATACTATCTTTTTGTAGTTGGTCTGCTAGATTGCAACATATCTGTTCTTTCAAAGCAATTGCTTCACATATTTTTTTCTCTTCTTTCTCATTATTCAGAATTCTTGTAGTAATACTTGCGCGTTCTTGGAAGGGGCGTTCCGATTGCATACGTCGCTTCCAAGAATGAAAAGCCACAATATAAGCATTATAGCTATTTCCTAATTCTCCGAATTCCAAATCTGTACGAAAATGGAAAGTTTTTTCGACAGGACTCTTTAAAAGCTGTTCCACATATTGATAGGAAGAAAAGTCTACACCACTCTCTATATAACCGATAATGTCACCTTTATTTACCCACTTACCTTTATCTATTAGTAAGTGTAAACGTCCATTTGCATTTGCCACAAGCCGCACCGGAGCTATCTGTCCTGTTACTGTGACCTCCCCATCTACCGTATCTGAGTATTCTATAACAAAGCCCAGAGCAAACAACACTACCAATAAGAATGCTGCGATTGATGCTGTCCATACAGTCCAATTAGTTGGCATACGGTCTATAATATCCTGTATTTCTTCTGATCGGCTTGACATTAGGATATTTTAAGTTGATTAAAATAATCAGCTATATTCTGCCTGTCTATCAGTCCTTCATCATACATAGATTTAACAGCTTTCATATAGTCGATGACCGGTTTTCTGTATTCTTCTCCTATTAAATAATCAACAATTTCATCTTGAATTTTACCATTAATCATTAATTGTTTTTCTCTGTTTTTCTGACTCATTTGCTGTGCGGATAAACGATAAAAAATCAAAGGGTATGGCAAAACATAGAACTTAGCTCCTTTTTTTGCACACTCTACCCATAATTTATAATCCTCGTTCAACGGATAATTTTGGTACAGCAATCTGTTGCGTTGAATAAAATCTCGTTTTATAAATACCGTTGGATGATATATAAAATTATTATATAATAAACGAAATATCGGTTTTTCTATAAGTCCTTGAATATGATGTTTTATCATATATGAATCTCCAAAAGTCTGCATCCATGAGCTGCAAATGTCAATGTCAGGATGACTTTCCATAAAATGATACTGTATACGCAATCTATCCGGGTCCATATAATCATCAGCATCCATTCTCGCTATATATTTTCCAACAGATCTGCTTAATCCTAAGTTCAAAGAATTTATGTAGTCATGTTTGGATGAAATGATTGATATTCGCTTATCTTTCAATGTTTTTATTATTTGGATTGTTTCATCTGTAGACCCGTCATCTACAATGATTAATTCAAAATTATCAATGGTCTGTTTAATAATACTTTCAATAGTATCTTTAACAGTATGCGCACTATTATAAACAACCATAACTACAGATATATCAATTTTCATTGAGCTGAAACTTTTTTGTAGACATTAATAATTCTATCAACCATGTTACTTGCAACATATTTGTCTAAATAAACAGTTCTCGCATTCTCCGATAAAATTTCTCCTATAGGTCTTTCTTCTATTAGTGTTTTTATTCTATTCGTTAAAATTTGTACATTTAAGGTAAGACCCGATTCATTTGTAAAACAAAGAGGAACTGTCAGTGCCGTTTTTTCATGTTCAAACATTTCATGTAATCCGTCAATGTCTGAACATATAACAGGTACTTTGTGCATCATCATTTCTATTGCCGTATAACTACATTGCTCATGTAACGATGGAATAACGCCGAAATGTGCAGTATTATAATGATTCTCCAAAGTCTCATAAGATAGCAGACCTGTGAATACAATTTCCAGCAATGAAAATTTGCTCTTTATCTCTTTTTGACTGTCAGGTGAAAAATTACCAATGATATAAAGTTCAAATTGTTTTCTTAAACTCTTTGGAAGTTTCTGAATAGCCTCTAAAAGAAAGCTAAGTCCTTTGCTTCTTTTTTCGGTGCCAACGAATATACATTTTATTTTTTCAATGTCACGTCTTTTTTTATTTACATCATAGGTGTCTTTTATTCCATTGGGAATAACTGCTATATTATTTGTACAATAATTAGATACGTAATGAATGAATTGTTTTGCATTCCGGGTAACACAAATTATATAATCAGAATCCCTATAAGCCTGTAATTCTCCTTCTATGCATATAAGGGATGTTCCCGCTGTAATATTTCTGCTTGTTCTTCTGTATAGAAAATCAAACTCACCATCATTGTTGTCAAGTTTAAATTTCCACGGAATGCAATGTAAATGCATAATGATTTTACTCTTATATCTTTTCTTTATACACAGGGCTACACGCATAAGATTAATGGTGTGTACATGAAGAATCCTATTTTTCCTGTTTATTATATACGGGCGAAGAATCCTTGCTGCTTCATTTGCGTAAGATTCAAGTTTTTGTGCATTATTCAAAATCTGTATGTCTCTATACGGCAAAGGGATTCTAATCTTTTTGCAGTTCGCAGAAATTGTTTCTTCCTTGATCTGTATATTGTCTGGATCCGCGATAAATGCAAGATAAATGCAATTTATATATGATATATGTTGAAATGCATTCATCAGGATTTCTATATGCCGATCTACGCCACAAAAATAGCCGGATCTTTCTACACTGAGTATATAAATATTCAAATTCATTTTGCCATTGATAAAAACAACAACGTCTCTTGATTCTTATTTACAGGTTCTATTTTATTTTGTAATAGGGACAGAAGAACTATCAGACCAGGAATGCCATTGATGCTGAATTTTTGTTGGCTGTCAGAGATGAGACGTTCTATAGTTCTTTCAGACAAGAGTGTCCCATTATTTACAAACTTTGTCATTTGTGTCTCTCCTACAAAGAACAATTCTGTTAAAGCGCTTTCTAACAATATCTTTATGTTAAGAATATGTTCTATCCTAAATTTATCTGGGAATAAGTTAGAAAGATTCTTATGGCTTTCAAATGGAGCATATAAGTTGTGTAGTAGCAGATATTGTGGGTAAGAGAAAGTTGCTTTCCCTATGCTATATTGGAATAGCAAGAATGATATTACAGGTTTGCATATATCTAAGCGGGAATATATATAGCAGGTTTTCAAATATAAAAGATATAAATCGGTAATAGGTATCGGAATTATCACATTTGGTTGTTTCCGAACAATTCTGACAAGGGCATTCCCAATTTCCTGCAGATTAAATTCATCTATACGGTTCAAATGAAAATGGAACAATCTGAGTAATATATATTTTCGAAGCAAGGAACATAAAGTAATAGTGTCATCTTTAATTATAGTAATTGTGATACTCGCATATATCTTTTTCAAACATGGAAGTATGCAATCTATCACTTCATTTTCTACGGCATTCTCTTTGTTCAGAATGCCTAAAATATAAAGAATTGAAGTAACATCACTTTTGGTGTCCTTTAATAAATTTTGTCTTAATATTGAAATGCCTTTTTTCTCCCATTCTTTGTTTTGAGTATATTTCGCCGCAAAATACATTGACATCGCAATGTTTCCTTTTTGTAAAGTGTCTACAGATTGTAAATTCAACAATGAATAATATACCAATTTCTGTATTGTAAAATTTTCCATCGGATTTTAATCATCAGATTAGACATGTATGATTTTGCCACATCTTCTTATACCCTGTATCAACAATTATTTTTACTGGATTACAAAAGTGTTCATTATATGATACGGTAGATAAATTGGGCACATAAGAAAAACATAAATTTAATCCATTTCAATATTCAACGGCAGGGTATAGTATGTATCACCGGTACCTATATCCAGGATATATTGTCCTGCGGATAAGGATCCCACATTGATTCTGACAGGCCGGTCAGAGACAACAGGAATATTTTCATGCAACCACAATGTCTCGTCTTCGTCATAAATATCTACAGAGCAGTTGTACAACGGAGTTCCCGCCTGGATGATGACTTCCCCTTTGTCCCTGTCGTAAGAGACAGACAAATCCTGCCTGGTGCGGGACGGAGTTTTTTTTCTTTTATGCAGGTCCTGTTTGCTACTGCCGTCGGGTTCGTCGGGAATCGTGTTATTCTGTGGAATAATTCCGTAAGAAAAGGTGGATAACATTCCTGTACATAACAGGACAATCAGTTTGTTTTTCATAATATTTTGCGTTTTAGATATTGCAAAAATAAAGAACTCTTTATTAATATATCTAGAAAAACAGTCTCAATGAGTCTCACTTTTCGGAAAAATATCGGTACAAATTGCAATACCGATATTACTTGCTATATATTAAGCATTTAAGTGCATAAAAATCTTTCAGTTTTTATCGGTCTGAAACAAGTAAAATTGTTAAAAATGAGACTGATTGAGACTGAAAATGGCATTTTTTGTCGGTTGTTCCGGAAAGTAGCGGAGACGCCGTGTGAGACGCCGTGGCCGATCTGAAAAATATTCCGGCCTGCATCCTGCCTATAATTTCAGTTTTTTATAACTTTGAAAGAAAATAGCAAAAACATGAAGAGGTACCGTTTGCTCATCCTCTCGGGCACAGCAGTCCTTGTAGCGGTCTTCGCTGCGCCGATACTGAAGCCGCTGCTGTGGAACTCACATCATCTGTTGCCTGATGTGTTGCAACAGATCGATTCTCTATGCAGTACTGATCCGCAAAGAGCCATGCACATGCTGGATTCCGTGTCGCCTCTCCTGAACAAGAATGACAAGTATGTACAGGTGAAATTCGATCTGCTGAAGGTGAAGGCCCGCGACAAGGCGGACCTACCGCTGGAGCAAAACCCGCGTATGGAGAAGGTGGCCGCATTCTACGACACGCACGGCACGGACAACGAGCGGATGGAGGCCCGTTATTATCTGGGAAGCACATTCCGCGATGGATATGACTCTCCCAATGCCGTGAAGAACTATTTGAAAGCCATCGACATAGCGGAAAAATCTGAGGAGAGCATCGATACGGTGCTGCTGGTGAATGTATATTCCCAGCTGTTCCTGATTTTTGAAGGACAGTCCAACTATGAAATGGAGCTGTACTATACGAAAAAGAAAAACGAGATTCAGGAGCAGGCCGGAGCTACGGATGCCCGTGATCTGATGGATATGGCCTCCGCCTATTATCTTTCAGGAAAGACCGATTCCACTTTCTTATATTACGAGAAGGTTCTTGACTGGCTCAGAGAGCACGATGTCGTCCGCGACAACCTGGACCTGATAGCCGAGCAGGTGAGCATCTATTCCATCAAGGGACGGCGGCAGAAGGCGAAGGAATGTTTCGACCTGTTGGAGAGGCATGTGGACGGCCGGAACCTCCCCTATAACTATTATGCCGTAAAAGCCAGATACTATATCTATGAGAACCAGCCGGACTCCGTCATCCGCTACTATCTCGCCATGCTCCGTTCGAAATGGTCGGTCATGGACAGGCCGGTGGCCTACCGCGGACTGACAGAGGCGCACAAGGCCAAGGGAAACAGGGACAGCGCCCTGAAATACGCCGAGTGCTACATGGCGGATCAGGACTCCGTCAACCGACTCATCAGGCTGAAACAGACGGCTGATGCCTATAACGAATACCGCTACCGGAGGGACATAGAGGAAGAGGCAAGCGTATATGAACGCTCGTACAGGCTGTGGCGCAGGAGTATGACCGCTCTGCTTGGCTCGCTTCTGATCATACTGGTCGCAACGGTTCTTTACCGGAAGGGTAAGAAACGGCTTCACGGCGTGGCGGAAGATAATAAGAACAGGTTGATGGAACGCGACCTGATGCTGGTGCGGAGCAATGAGCAGCTTGAGCAGAAGAACCGGGAACTGCGGAAGGCTGCGGAGCAGAATGTCCGTCTGACAAGGGTGAGGCTGCAAAACGAATTGGGAGCAGACATGAAAAAGATACTCCAAAAGGTCAGAACTTCAAGAGAAAATGCCATACTATCGGACAGTGACTGGTCAGACCTGTACGAGGCAGTCAACCATGAAGACAAAGATTTTCTCGGACACATACAGGAACGTGTGCAGCCTCTCGATACAAAAAAAACGAGAATCTGCTATTTGCTCCGGATGGGCCTGAGAACTTCCGAAATACAAGCCGCTACGGGACTTCCTCGTAGCACGGCATTCCGTCTGGTAAAGGAAATGTCTGAAAAAATGAGAGACATACTTGTTTCGGAACTGCTGGTTCCCGAAGAGGCAAGGAGAAAAAAGACCTGAGGAAGGTGCTCCTGGAACTAACGGGGCAACCCTGCGAAGGCGGAGAAACAGCGGGGGGGAACGGGTGTGGAAAAACCGTAGCAGGCTCAGTTCGGAATCTAAAAGTAAGTTAATTAACATTTGGATTTCGCCCGCGGATGCAGTATATTTGCACTGTCAAAGTGGAAGACCCTTGAAAAGCCGCCTAAAGGGCGGTTTTTTTCGTCGCTTAACGTGAAAAAAACATAGTATCTTTTTTTAAAAAGGTCGGAACTTTTTCAAAAAAGATCGGATGTTTTTCAAAAAAGGTCCGTTCCCGGAGTTTTTCCGAAATTCCTCGGAGTTAAACTTTATCTTAAACTGCTAAAAAGACAAAAATCGCAAGGCGGCGGTTTGGAGGCTTTTCAGTTTGGCACGGTTTTTGTATAGGTCGGCCTCCCGGCCGTAGCCGAAGCAACCGGGCAAGCGGAAAAAACATCGTCCGGAGGCCGACGGCATAACGGCGGCTTCCGGACGACGGACGAAAAGTTACGGACTGTGAAAGAACCCGGAACGCGGGATCAGGGCAACAGGATCTTCCTGCTTTCGGCCCCGCTTCCGGTGACGACGGTCAGCAGATAGACACCTGCCGGACAACGGCTTGCCGGACAGACGTAGGTTTCGCTCCCGGGAGAGACGGAGAACACCACACGCCCCGACATGTCGCAAAGCGTGAGCGACTGCATGGCTTGCCGGGCTGTCACCGTGAGCTGGCGGCCCTGAAGGCTGTATTGCAGACCGGCCCCGTCCTCACGATCGAGGGAAACGATGCCCGTGGGGGTGTGCATGATGAAACCGGTACCGTTGATGGACATCGGCTCCAGATAGGTGGAAGCACCGTCGGCAATCTGGTAAATGCAAACCTTATAGCTGCCCGGATCGAAATCCCTCAGTTCGGAGAAGGTCAGTGTCTGGGTCCTTGCACGGGGCATGGGATGGCTGACGGCCGTGGAACTGCCCACGTGCTTGCCGGCGGTATCAAAATAGATCAGAGCGAAAACTCCCTCGTCATATCCGCCATAGTTCTTCAGCCTGGCCGTCACGGTGAAAGGCTTCCCGCTTTCCACCGTCGAAGCTCCGGCCGCGGGAGAAACTGTGAGGCGCTCCTCCAGCTTGATATTGGCCTTCGAGGTGGGCTCGGACTGCACTTTTATCTCCGTCACCTGCACGCTCTCGGGTCCGACGGGTCCCAGCTCCATGCTCAGGCTGTTCGAGGGGTCCCATACGGCCATCAGTTCATAGTCGCCCGGCTCGACGCTGATGTTGTCGGCGCGGAACGAAAGAACGCGGACGCTGTCCTTGGGGATGCGGAACTGGGCCAGCCCGATGTACTGGGTGGTGGCATCGGTATGGTTCGCAACATTTTTCTTGCGGAGGAGCAGCCCTATATACGAATAGTACTCCTCGCCTTCGTTCTTCACGCTGACGCTGAAGGAGGCCTTGCGGTTCTGATAGAGCGAACCGGCCACTGCGGGACTCTCGGTCAAGACAAGGGCGGCCTTGCTGTCGGGAACGGCATATTCTATGTAGGTGGGGTTGACGCTCACCGTCATATAGTTCAGCGTGCCTACGGGAGCACGCAAGGGCGTGTAGTCCTCGGTTCCGTCCTCCTTCTGCACCAGTTGCAGGCGGTAGTTGCCGTCCGCCACATTGGCGGGTATCTGGAAGGTAAACGAGACATTGCCGGCGGTTGTACGGCCCGGGACATTCGGGACACTCTTTCCGGAGAGCAATGCCACCTGCCCGCCTTCGGCATCGAAAAGGGCGGCACCTATCGTTCCGCTGAAATCACGGATTCCGTAATTGCCGAACGCGGCCGTGAGCGTAACGGTGCTGTTGCGGCCTGTGCGGGTGCGGTTGAGACGGAAAGCCTCTCTCAGATGAATATGGGCCGTGGGGCGTACACTGGCCGCCGTAGGCGGCTGGATGTTGGTGACGATCGTCTGAAGGTAATTGAAACCTCCGGATCCGCCACCCGTTCCGATGGCTGAGGGATCCAACGCCGAGGTGCGGAAATATCCGTCGCTCATGCCGTCCCATCCCCAGTTGAAATGGAAAAAGCCCGCGCCGTCATACCCGTCGCAGACGAAAGCGTGGCCCACATCAATGCCATAGCCCACATAGAGTACAGGCCGGCTCTGGTCGAGCTCGCGGCGCAACAGTGCTTCCCACGAGACTTCATCGTAATGCGTACGCTCGGTATAGTCGATGTTCTCGTCGTAGGAGAAGTTCTCGACCAAGGCCCGGGCCATGTCGTAGGACCAGGCCCCGCTGCCGGCCATATTGTAGTTCATCCGGCACGACACGCCCACATGATAGGAAAGCTGGGCGGCGGCGGCGGCCTGCGACTCGGTATAGCCTTTGTTGTAGTCGTCGAGCATGGAGTCCCAGTCGTAGCGGGTGCCCTCCAACGTCTCGGAAATGTTGAAACGGTGGGTAGTGGTGGTATAGGTGCTTTGTCCGCGGCCCACGGCGGGATGGCCGTAGTACTTCATGATCTGCGCGGCAGCGGTGGCCACACAGCCGACGGGAGTACGGCCCCCCTCCACAGGATCGTCGGGGCAGAGGCGGTTGAAAGGCTCGCCCTGTCCCCACCGGATGCCGCCCAGCAGCGGGGCACAACTCTTGCGGCCGGAAGCAGCCGGAGCGAAGACGGGCTCGGGCTCTTTCTCGGGCAGGTTGGCGCACAGGGCCAACTGCCGTTCATAGCTCTCCAACCAGGCCTTGAACTGGGGAGAGAGGCTACCGTAGTCGAAACTGCCCTCGGTGGAATAGCCCAGAATGGCATGGGCACGACTGTCGGCGGAGACGATGACATAGCCACCGTCGGCGCCGGCATTGAAGACATAGAAACTCTCCTGCCCTACCGTTTTTTTCCGGACATGGCGCAAGGGCGGAACGGCTGAGCCGGCCCTTCCCGGACGGCTCAGCGAGCCGTAGAATCCGGCCGCCAGCTGCTCCGCTTCCTCTTGAGGGATGTGGCGCGCTTCCCCGTTCCGGGCAAGGAAAAGCAGGGGAAGCAGCAAAAGAATACTGTATTTTCTCATGATGAAATAAATGAATGATGTATTTTTCAGGGGCAAAGATAGTGCTTTTTTGAGAAGCGGGGAATTACATCCTTTGAAAAAAGGATTTTCAAAACGGAGATTTACCGGCATTTGCTTGAAAAAAACTTCTTAACTTTGTGCCGTCCCTTTCACAGCAAAGAAACATTCATTCATATACAAAAAAAGAAAAGTATGCAGAGAAAGATCAGAGCCGCCGTTGTAGGCTATGGAAACATCGGGCGCTATGCCTTGCAGGCCCTTGAGTCCGCTCCCGATTTCGAGGTAGCGGGTATCGTGCGCCGGGCCGGCAGTGAGAACAAACCGGCCGAACTGGCCGCCTATCCCGTGGTGAAGGACATACGCGAACTCGGACAGGTGGACGTTGCCATTCTGGCCACACCCACACGCAAGGTGGAGGAATATGCCCGCGAAATCCTGTCGTTGGGAATCAACACGGTGGACAGTTTTGACATCCATACGCAGATCGTCCCCCTGCGCAGGTCACTCGATGCCGCCGCGAAAACGGGCGGAGCCGTCAGCATCATCTCGGCCGGATGGGACCCGGGCAGCGACTCTGTGGTGCGCACCCTCCTACAGGCCATCGCACCCAAAGGTATCACCTATACCAACTTCGGCCCGGGCATGTCGATGGGGCACACGGTGGCGGTGAAAGCCGTTGAAGGCGTGAAGGCCGCTCTTTCCATGACCATCCCCACAGGCACAGGCATCCACCGTCGCATGGTGTACATCGAAGTGGAAGAGGGCCATGACTTCGCCACCGTAGCGACCGCCATCAAGACCGACCCCTATTTCGCAAATGACGAGACACATGTCATACAGGTGGCCAGCGTGGACGAGGTGATAGATATGGGACATGGTGTGAACCTGACGCGTAAAGGCGTGAGCGGACAGACACAGAACCAGCTCTTTGAATTCAACATGCGGATCAACAACCCCGCCCTGACGGGACAGGTGCTGGTGTGTGTGGCACGTGCCGCCATGAAGCAGCAGCCGGGCTGCTACACGATGATAGAGATACCGGTCATCGACCTCCTGCCCGGCGAACGGGAGGAGCTTATCGCCCATCTGGTGTGACGTAACTCCATATATACAGAAAACAGGGAAGAAAGCTACTTGGGCCTTCTTCCCTGTTTTCTGTATATATGACTGTTTTCTTATTCCGCCACAAGTTCAAGAGCGATGCTGCTCATGGGACGGTTCAGCGAAGAAGCCACGTTGAGACCTGCATATTTGAGTATACGGCCGCTCACGACTTTCCCGTCGAGACGGCTCGGACGGTCGGCACGGACCGGCGTGAGGTCCTTGATGCGATAGTTCCTGTTGACGTCCACACCGTCGAGACGCACTTTCGGCAGGCTTTGGTCAGCCATATATTCCATGCGATAGGCAAAGACGGCGATGTGCTCTTTTTTCTCGTCGGCATACATCAGCGCGGCCAACGGGCTGCCACCGTAGGGAGAAACAAGACGATACTGGTCGCCAAACTGCACAACAGGACGGATGTGCTTGTAGGCTTCTATGGCGCGGCGGGAGAATTCTTTCTCCTCATCGCTCATGTTCTTGGGCTGGATCTCCATGCCGAGACGGCCGGTCATTGCCACATCGAAGCGGAACTTCAACGGAATCCGGCGACCGGTCTGGTGGTTGGGACTGGCACTGACATGGGAGCCTTGCGCGATGGCCGGATAGAAATGGCTGGCACCCCACTGGATGAAGACACGCTGCATGGCATCGGTGTTGTCACTGGTCCAGAACTCATCGAACCAGGGCAGCAGACCATAGTTGGTACGCCCGCCGCCGCTGGCACAGAGTTGTATGGCAACATCGGGATATTTGGCGCGGATGCGGTCAAGCACACGATGAAGTCCCTGATGATAGCGGATGTATATCTCCGACTGACGGTTGCGAGGCAGGTAGGAAGAGCCGTAATTCATGATATCGGCATTGCAGTCCCACTTGATATAGGCGATCTCCGGATGCTCTGCAAGCAATTGGTCCGTGATGCCGAACACGTAGTCCTGTACTTTGGGATTGCACAGGTCCAGCACGACCTGTGTGCCGCCGCGGCCCTGCGTCAGCGGACGGTCCGGCTGGCTGAGTACCCATTCGGGATGCTGCTCATACAGCTCGCTCTTGGTATTGGCCATCTCGGGTTCTATCCATATTCCGAACTTGATGCCATGACGAGCCGCCATGTCCGTCAGGGCCTTTATGCCGCCGGGCAACTTCCGGGAACAGACCATCCAGTCGCCCAGACTTGTACTGTCGTTGTCACGCGGATATTTATCGCCAAACCAGCCGTCATCCATCACAAACAGTTCTCCTCCGAGTGAGGCGATATCCCCCATCATCTGGTCCATCGTTTCCTGTTTGATACCGAAATATACTCCCTCCCAGCTGTTCAGAAGGATGTCATGGAGCCGGTCTCCGTGAGCCATTCCATACTTGCGCGCCCAGCGGTGGAAAGCACGGCTCACCCCGCCTTTCCCTTCCGAGGAAAAGGTCATGGCAAACTCAGGCGTACGGAATGTCTCTCCACGCTCCAGCACATACGTGGAAGTCTCTTCATTGATACCGCTGATCAACTCTATGGAATGATTGGTGGCAACAATTTTTGTCTTGTAGTTTCCACTCCAAAGCAGATTTCCTCCAAAAACTTCTCCGCGGTTCTCCGACGGACGGCCGTCCAGCGAAATCATAAAACCAGCATTCGATCCGAAGGCATTCCGCAACCCGGCTTTGTCTGCAATGACGGTCTGACCGTCGGGCAATCTCTCCTCACTGATACGATGCTCACCCGCCCAGGCTCCGTGCAACTGCGTCAGATAATTGTCGCCGCGCGTCAATGGCACACAGGCACTGGCAAACGTAAGCAGCTTCATGTCTCCTTTTTTACCGGCATTGGTTATCTCGGTCCAGGTGGAAAAGACTTCCGTTCCCTTATAATTTCTGAAATATTGCTTGACGACCAAAGGATAGACGCGATCTTTAAAAACAAGTTCCAGCACTTCGCCCTTTTCATCTGAGCTACGCGTCACGCTCTCCATCGCAAGGTCCACACTGAGACTGCCGTCGGGCATCTCTACGGCCAAAGCCTTTTCGCCCGCTGAGGAAACACCGAACTGCGGCAAGGTATGCCCTGTATAATTGGATTGAACTCCCAAAAAACCGCCAATATCAGAGTCCTGGATCTTGGGGCCGAAGTACTGGTAATAAGCCGTACCTCCGTCATTGGTAGTCACTGCCAAAGTTGTTTGTTCGGAACTCAACAGATGTGTCCGATTGGATTGCGCCACGGCATCAACAAAGGGAAAAACAGCCAGACAGAAAGACAATAGTCCGGCACACAGATGTCTCTTCATAATTATCCGAATAACTAAAATTTAAAGTTCAA
>Ga0209694_1000583_pt1 | contig 54284 bp, 30 predicted proteins | sample GluameincwithD2O_FD_187499 | JGI IMG/M metagenome (GOLD analysis project Ga0209694, IMG submission 187499) | Mouse cecum microbial communities from Vienna, Austria - Glucosamine amended microcosms incubated with D2O (SPAdes) (version 2) | ecosystem: Host-associated > Mammals > Digestive system >... | reverse complement strand
GAAGCGCACCATCTCAAATAGTTCGTCCATGCCCTCGGGCAGGCACATCCATATTGCATCTGCGGTTTTCATGCCACAAATTTAACACTTTTCTCAAAATTCATGCACCGGGTTTTCGGCTTGAGCCCTAAAAAGTTGACTCACCCCATTGACGAACTTCCGGGAATCGAAGATTCATACTACAGCGACGCAACACCTGAAGATGTAAAGCAGGATGTCAAGTCACTGAACAACATCGGCGCTCCAACTTCAATAACGCCGAAGCCGGGGAAATAAGAAACTCAAAACTATTAAAATCATAAAGAACTCGCCGACATTGCCGACGAGTTCTTTTATTTATGTATCATCAAAAGAAAGTCCCTGCTGAAACCCGCAAAACAGCACGCCTCACCATGCTCGATGCGGCGCACTGTATTGACTACAGAGTAGCGACGGGGTGCTTATTTAAATCTTACGGCCACCGTTGCGGGAACTGCGCCGTCATCCTTCTCCTCTTTTTCGGCAGGCTCACTTACGCTAAGTTTATATATTACCGGCACATTCACACACACCGATTTGGACTTTTTAAGCGGCTCCCATCGGGGACTCTTGGAAATCAATTCCAACGCAGCGGCATCCAACGACGGCGAAACGCTTTTAACCACCTTGGCATCAGATACTGAGCCATCGGCATTTATGCACATCTGCACAACTACCGTGCCCTGCTCATTAGCTTCAAAGGCTTCAGCAGGATAGTGCAGATTCATCATCATAAACTTCTGAAATTCCACCATTCCACCGGGAAACTGGGGTACTTCCTCCTCAGTGGCCGATGCTTCGGTAGTGTCAGGAGCGGAAACAGGAGCGGCATCAGCCCAGTTGGAGCATATAAACGCCAATGCCAACACAGCAGGAATTGCAATCATGTAGCGCACAAGCGCCACTGATGATTTTTTCTTTTGATTCATCATTTTGATTCGTTTTTTAAGGGATGATACATTAAAGTTATTATAGAATTTTGCTATAGCCTGATTATCGGTCATCGCAAGAAGACTCATCTGATATTGCCGACGGTTGTCACGCGTCATAACACGCGAGTCGGCAATATATTCAAGATTGTCACGCATTTCGCCTCTCAACAACCATGCGACAGGATTGAACCAGCACAATATCGACAGAAATTCCGACATCAGCACATCCACCGAATGCAGCTGATCGACATGCACCGCTTCATGCGATATCACATTGTCATCGTCAATAAAGCCTTCGCTCACAAAAATGAATCCGAAGAAGGAGAATGCGCCTGAATTGCCGGGCATCACGAAGAGCTTTCGGTCGGCAACCGTCATGTCATCGTAACGGCTAACAAGCGCAAACACACTCCCCACCCTCACGACAAGATAGAGCAACAGAACAGCAGCGACCGACACATATAGCGCAACGAGCAGCGACTGCACATCAATTGCGACATTGTCAACGACATTGCTGACCGCGCCGTGAACAACCTGCAATGCAGGGCCGACATAAGCGACACGACCACCCACCTTTTCGGCTGTCACGCCGAAATCAACAAGCGGGAACACAACAGCCACCGTAACGCCTGCCAGCATAAAAGCACGCCTCCACTGGAAATGTGTGTCACGACTCAGCAACAAACGATAGGCCAGGTAGACGACCGTGACGATGATGTTGACCTCAAGCAGATATAAAAGGATTGCATTCATCACTTATCCTCCTCGCCTTTGTTTATCAAATCTATTATTTCACGAAGTTCGTCACTTGATATCTTATTGTCACGCGCAAAGAAGGTGACAAGCTCCTTGTAGGAGTTCTTGAAGTAAGAGCCGACGACATTACCGAGAAACGTGCGCTTGTAATCCTGCTCGTCAATGGCCGGGCGATATATGTAGGTGTTCCCTTCAAGACGGGAGGCTACATACCCTTTACGCTCCAGATTCTTAAATACTGAAGCCACTGTAGTGTAAGGAGGCCGCGGAACCGACAGCAATTCGATGGCCTGCTTTACATTGCATAAGCCGAGTTGCCACACGCAACGCATGATTTCTTCTTCCTGATGAGTGAGTGGAGTCATAAATATGATTCAATATTAAATTTACACAACGCAAATCTACGAAAAATTCGTAGACCGCCAAAATATTTCTTCGAAATTTTCGTAGTTATTTTTCATTACATCGATTTTATTGTCACATCCCGCTCGTATCATCATAATTAACAGCCTGTTATATACACAGAAGAGGCCGTGCCAAAATTGACACGGCCTCTCGATATTTATATCAATGTTGAATTATGCGGCTTTCTTGCCTGAATTGCGACGACGGTCGGTGAGATAAGCTACCGGAGCTGCCACGTAGATAGTGGCAAGTGTACCGGTGATTACACCGAACAACATTGCAAACGTAAAGCTGCGGATAGATTCACCACCAAGGATGAAGATACACAGAAGCACAAGAAGCGTAGAGCATGATGTCATGATTGTACGACTCAATGTCGAGTTAATTGACATGTTGATCATGCTGAAGAAATCCTGCTTGGGATAGAGCTGAGTATTTTCACGCACACGGTCAAACACAACCACCGTATCGTTGATCTGGTATCCGATAACGGTAAGGATTGCCGCAATGAATGTCTGGTCAATCTCCATTGAGAACGGAAGTATGCCCCAGAAGAGCGAGTAGAATCCGATGATAGTGAATGCGGTGAATGCAACTGCGGCGAGAGCACCTACCGAGAATGCTACATTGTGGAATCGGAGCAAGATGTAGAGGAACATCGCGATGAGCGACAGGACAACGGCGATGTAAGCATCGTTCTTCATGTCGGCTGCGATTGTAGGACCTACCTTCTGTGAGCTCTGGATACCAACATTCTCATTGGTTGTCGAGAAGTCCTCAAGGCTCATGTTGCCTATCTCATCCTTAAGACCACTGTAGAGGATTTCGGTGATTTCACGGTCAACGCCATCGGTTTCCTCATTGATCTTATAGTTGGTCGAGATACGCACCTTGGTGTCATTGTCGATGGTGATTACCGAAAGTGATGCATTGGGGAACGAGGGAGCAAGCTTGCTCTGAATCTCATGAGTCTTTACGGGATGATCAAATTGAACTACATAGTTGCGACCACCCGAGAAGTCGATACCCTGATTCATTCCACGAAGGAAGAGCGACGCAACAACAACCAGTGCCAATATACCGCAAACGGTAAATGAAACCTTACGCTGACCAAGGAAGTTGATCTTGGTGTCGGTAAGCATATTGCGAGAGAGCTTGGTGGTGAATGTCAAGCGCTGGAAGGGAGCGGTCTTTCCAAATCCGATGAATACAAGACGGGTAAGGAACACTGCAGTGAAGAATGAGCATACGATACCGATGATAAGGGTAGTAGCAAAACCCTTGATGGGGCCTGTTCCGTAAAGAAGCAGAATCACTGCGGTGATTACCGAAGTCAAGTTAGAGTCGAAGATTGCCGAGAAAGCGTTGCTGTAACCGTCGGCGATTGCCTGACGAATGTTCTTGCCGGCGCGAAGTTCCTCCTTGGCGCGCTCGAAGATAAGCACGTTGGCGTCAACGGCCATACCGAGAGCAAGCACGATACCGGCGATACCGGGGAGCGTAAGCACTGCCTGGAATGAAGCAAGTATACCGAATGTAAAGAAGAGGTTGCACACAAGTCCCATGTTGGCAACGAGTCCGGGAATGAATCCGTAGAAGAACATCATGAACGCCATCAAGAGCACGAGTGCGATGACAAACGAAAGGAATCCGTCATGAATTGCCTGCTTACCGAGCGAAGGACCGATTACGGTATCGCTGATGATGTCTACCTTGGCAGCCATCTTACCTGACTTGAGCACGTTGGCCAAGTCCTTTGCATCCTCGACAGTGAACTGGCCGGTTATCTGTGAGCGACCGCCCTCGATTACCGAGTTGATGCGGGGATAAGAGTATACATGATCGTCAAGCACGATTGCCACGGGCTTGCCGAGGTTGTTCTGAGTAACGCGGGCCCAAGCCTTTGCGCCTTCGCTGTTCATGTTCATCGAAACGTAGTTACCCGACATGTTGTCGAAGTCGCTTGTTGCCGATACTACGACATCACCTGCAAGGGCGGGCTTGCCGTTGTTTGACTTAAGAGCGATGAGCTGATAGATTTCAGCCTTGCGGGTAGTGTTGGTGGCTGTGTCGGTGTACTGAACTTCCTGAGGTTTAACCTCCCAGCGGAGCTTAAGGTTGGAAGGAAGGATGCGAGCTGCAACAGGGCTCTCGAGGATTGAATCGATTACCTCGCGATGAGCCTGAGTTGCCATACCTACGATGGGAGTGCCGGGATAGCCCTGACCGTCAAAGTAAGCGAAGATACTGTTTACATTGGCGGTGCTGTCGCTGCGGAGTGCATTCTCAAGAGCCATGAGCTGCGACTGAATCTCGTCGATGGTGTAAACTTCGTAGAATTCGAGGTTGGCCGATGCCTTAAGAAGCTCACGCACACGGTCGTGCTCTTTAACGCCGGGAAGTTCAAGAAGAATCTGACCGTCCTTCTCAAGTTCCTGAATGTTGGGCGATACAACGCCAAACTGGTCGATACGGTTGCGGAGCACGTTGGTCGAACTTGCCACACGGTCCTTAACCTCCTGCTTTACTGTTGCCTCAACCTGCGCAGCGTTTTCGCCACGCTTAGCCACGTTCTTGAACACGACAGCCATGTCGGCCGAGGGGTCGATGCGCTGATATTCCTTGAAGAAGGCGGCAACATAGTCGCTCGTCTTAGTCTTCTTGACTACTGAATCGGTAGCTGAAATTACGGCATTGAAAGTCTTGTTGCCTTCGGCGTTAGCCATAGAGCGGAGAATGTCGGGAACCGAAACCTGAAGGATAACGTTCATACCTCCTTTCAGGTCGAGGCCGAGGCCTACGCCCATCTTCTGAACTTGATTGAACGTATAACCGAGAACGGGATAAACCTTCTCCTTACCGATAGAGTCGATGTAGTTTTTGTAAGCCTTCTTGTAAGAGTCGGAAGCAGCGTCACCGCCCGACATCACCATAGCATACTCGGTAGCCTTATCCTCGTAACGCTTGGTCACCCAAGAGAATGAGAGATAAAACAGACACACGAGTACCAAGAAGATCGCTATCACACCGGATATAGCACTTCCGGTCGTACCTTTGCTTTGCATGTGTAAGTTAAGTGATATTTAAAGTTATTAATAAAAATTTTTCGCAATTTTTTCAGCGTGCAAATATAACGTTTTTTTCTGTGACTTCCATAAACTGAGGCCAATAAAATGGCCATATTCCATGATTTAAGGTGTATTAGACCCCGTTTCCTAATATTTGTTAACGCCGGGGCCGCAGTTCTTCAATAGACGAGCCGCAAATTGTCGACCCACAATGTCATGCCGGGGGTACCCTCAAAAGCCACACCGCAACCCGACGAAGCCATAACGAGCATGTGGGTCGGCACTGCATCGGGAGCGTCCCACTTCACCTCTTTCACAGGCACCATCTTGCCCTTGGAGTTGCGTGCGTAATAGGAGCGTTCCTCGGGAATAAGCCCCATGTAATCCTTATAGTCGGGATGTGAAGATATGTCGCCGTAAAGCACCTTTATGTCGTGATTGCGAATCCAATCGGTTGATGTAGCGTAACGCTCGCGGCCGGTTCCCACCCTCGCGGCATATATGTTGCCGTCGGCATCCTCCCAGCGTCGCTGAAGCAGGATGTAGACCTCGGCATTGTCCTTCCCGGGAATATCCTTTCGCGACGAACCGGTGGCGCGTACACGGCTTACCCCTTCAGGGATATGCACCTTATAGTCAATGCGCAAAGCCGAGGGACGGCGGGTAAAAGGAATGCCCATCTCCATTTTGGAATAGGGATTTGACGCATTTTTTATAGGCTCTATATTGTAGCCGAGATATATCGACCCCGACACAAGGACTTGAAGGTTTACAATGCCGAGCACCTTGACTTTCTCTATTACAGTAGTTAGCTTGCAGCAACGGCCTCCGGCGGGATTGGCATCGGGAAACACGGCATTGCTCGCCTTGACGATGCCCATCACGTTGGCCATCACATTGGATGTGGCCCATGGCGAACCGCCCATATTGGAATAGACCTTGTTGCCGTCAATCACCATTTCGGGAGCTATCTTGTAGACTTTCTTTGTGTTTCCGCCAAGCAGCTTCGACTCGGTGATATTGCGAGTAACCCAGTTTTCAAAGTCGGCATATTTAATCAAGTCAATCTCTTGACCTGCAACGGAAAAGATGCCAACCAGCAAAGACAAAACAGTCGACAATATTCGCATATCCTAATCCCGTTAAATTTTATTGCACAAAGATAACAATTATACTGCCATAACGGATTATGCCCGCGACAAAACGACTGCCGTTTACCGGCAGAAACGCCTTATGCGCCAACAATAGGGCAAAACGGGACAAATGCCACACCCTATATGCGACAGATGAGAGCTACTGCCTGTGCGGCTATACCCTCCTCCCGACCGGTGAATCCAAGTCGCTCGGTGGTTGTAGCCTTAACCGAAACGCAATCAATCTCAAGTCCAAGGTCGGAGGCTACACACTCGATCATCGCCGGAATATGAGGCAGCAACTTAGGAGCCTGTGCCATTATGGTTATGTCGACATTGCCTATTACATAACCTCTTGCCGCCAATAATTCACGCACACGACGCAGCAATACCCTTGAATCGGCGCCTTTATAAGCAGGATCGGTATCGGGGAAATGATAGCCTATGTCACGCAGCGCGGCAGCACCGAGCAGTGCGTCACACAAAGCATGAAGAGCGACATCGGCATCGCTGTGTCCGAGCAATCCGAGAGTGTGTGGTATCTTTACGCCGCAGAGCCACAAGTCACGACCCTCGACGAGGCGGTGGACATCAAATCCGTTGCCTATGCGAAAATTAGGTATATTCATGATTATAAAATTTTATTTACTTGCGTCCGAACATCTCCTTGAGTCCGTCCATGTCAAATGTAAGCGTGAAACGAAGTGTCTGGTCAAGCGGCGATGTCTGCGCGGTAGCTATCATATAGGAAGCGTCGAGCCGAAGCACATTGAGGGCGAATCCAGCACCCATACCGAAATATTTGCGACCTCCCTTGAACTCATTTTCATAGTAGTATCCGGCCCTGAGGAAAAACTGCTGATTATAGCTGTATTCAGCACCTATCGACCATGTAATCTCGCGCAACTCCTCTTTAAATCCCCCCGGAGCATCGCCAAACGACTTGAATATTCCGGTTATAGGCGACATATCCTCCCACTCCACAAGGGCATCAAGATAACGCTGTTCGCCTTCAGGAGTGTCGTCATAGTCGCCTCGACGGGGCTTGGTGGGGACAAGCAGTTTGTTCATGTCGAGCGAAAGGGCAAGATTGTGGTAGTCGGCAAGAGGGAATGTGAATGTAGTTCCAAGTCGCAGGTTGGCGGGCAGGAATGCGGGACTCTCCCCGTTGTTATAGCTCACCTTGCTTCCCACATTGGACACGTTCCAGCCCCACGACCATTGACACTCATTGCGCCCTATCATGGGATAGTAGGTGAAGAAACCGGCTATATCGGCCGAAAATGCCGAAGCTCCGGTCGACTGGTCGCCCGAGTATGAGGTCGAAAAGCCAAGGTCGGAATAGATGTAACGCAACACGACTCCCATCGAATATTTGTCGGACAATTTACGTGAATAGCCCACATCGACCGACATCTCATAGGGATTAAGAGTCTGACCTGCCGAGATGTCGCTGCCCGTGGTTATCTCACCAAGCGAAAAGTAACGCAGCGAAGCGCTCACAGCCTGATTGTCGCCGTCACCTATCTTCCAGTATCCCGAAAGGTTGGCGAGAAATATGTCGTCGACAATCTTGCGCAGCCACGGAGTGTAGCTGAGCGACACCGCCCCACCGCTATAGGCAAATGCATACTTTGCCGGATTCCAGAACTGGGAATTGGCATCGGGATCGGTTGCCGCACCGATATCGCCCATCGATGCACCGCGTGCATCGGGAGCTATGTTAAGCGAAGTCACCCCCGTCTGCACAGGATTGAATTCGTCCTTCGGAGTTTCGGCGACGAGCGTCGAGTGAAGAAACAATATGGCGAGGGCGGTCAGCGTGTATCGTACCATGTAATGTGACATTGTACTATAATAACCACAAAACCGCCCTTTTATTGTATAAGCGCAAGCTAAAGAAGTTGATTACTTCTCCTCGCTCTTTATAAGCCTTACATGGTATATGCCTCCCGCACTATGTCCGGGATGGCTGCGGAATGTTACCGTCACGTGCGATTTGCCGGCGAGCAGATCGGCGGGAATAGGATACTCCACATTCACAAATTCGTCACGCTTCCACTTGCCCGACACATTTTCCGAAGCAAGCAGTGTGTCGTCAACGAGTATGTCAAATGTACGCTTTCCGTTCTCATTGCCCCAGTAGCGTACCATAAGGGCAAGCGAATCAAGATTGTCGGTGCTCAACATGTAGCTGAAGTAGCCTCCGTTGGAAGCGTCACGCCAAGGCTCGCCCTGAAAGTTGCCCTTATTGGAGCGGTCAAACTTCATGCCGTGATCCGCCTCAGGCTGCTGCTCCCCGGTGTTGACAGCATCGACAGTGCGGCGGTCAAGAGCGAGGCGCATCTCCTCCTTCAATTGCTCTTCGCGCAGATAGGAGCCATATTGCTCGGGGGTCATCGAAAGCCAGTACATCATGTAACGGCAATCGTGGATGCGGGCAAAGGGCTCAAGCTCAAGTGACGCATATTTGGCATCAAACAGTCCGGGGACGGTATATGTCATCGACTTGCCCTCGACAGGCTTCATGTTATTGAGCTTCTTAAGAATCTCGTCACGCGTTCCTATAAGTAACGGAGTATCAAACACCGAAACAAGCGGACCTGATGCGATGTGCGCCCAACGGCCGTCGTCACCTACAAGACCGTCGAGATTTTCGGTACTGTAACGCGCACCCATCACAATGGGACCGCGCACGATCGATATGTAATCGGGCACATTGGGTATCTCCTCAACCGTTACGGCCATGGGCAACGACAGCTCCACCACATCACCGTCACGCCATGTACGGTCGATCGTCACATAGGACTGCGCCGGAGAGGCTGCAATCTCCTTTCCATTAACTTTTACAGTCATGCCCTCGCACCATCCCGGGTGACGCAGCTGCAGCTTGAACTTCTTCTTGCCACGGGTATTCACGACGAGGCGCGATGACTCGGAGTCGGGAAACGATGTCGACTGGGTTAGTGTCACTCCCTTGTCACGCCAGTTAAGACGCGATGCGATGAAGAGGTTAACCTGAAGCGAATCGCCCGAATGAGTGTATATGAATTGTCCGTATTTTCCGTGATTCTCCATTCCGGTTCCAACGCAGCACCACATCGCGCTGTTGGGCTGGGAATAGACGCGGTAGTGACCCGGGCGAGCCGAGGTGAAGTAAACGTAACCTCCGTGTTCGGGGTGTTGGGTCGACAGGATATGATTGAACAGAGCGCGCTCGTAGAAATCGGCATACTCGGCGGTAGGCGACATTCGGAACAGACCCTCGGTCAGCTTCAGCATATTGTTGGTGTTACATGACTCGGGGCCTTCGCGGTCATCAGCGTAACTCTTGCAATCGGCAGCCGAAGCAAAGTGCTCGCGACGGCTGTTTCCGCCTATCGACAGTGAGCGGTCATGCACCACGGTGTTCCAGAAGAATCGGGCAGCCGAGTCAAATGTCTTGTCGCCGTCAAGCTCGGCTATTCGCTGATAGCCTACAACCTTAGGCACCTGAGTGTTGGCGTGCTTGTTATCAAGGTTGTCGACACCGGCCGCCATGCTGTCGAGCAGCCAATGGTGAGCGAAACGCTTGGCGGCATCAAGGTAACGCTTATCTCCGGTCATGGCATAAGCGTCGGCGTAAACTTCGTCCATGCCTCCAAACTCGTTGTCGAGCATAGCCTCCATCTGCTTGTCGTCAAGAGGTGCTATGACATCGATGCCCCAGTCACATAACTTCAGGAACATGTCACGCGCCTGCTTGTCGCCCGTGTACACCCATGCGTCACGCAGTCCGGCATAGGTCTTGTGAACATTATACCAGGGCACCCAGTATTTCCACACAATGCCCACATTGCCGTCATGTATCTCCTTCCACAGCTTGGCACCGTTGGGCACGCCGCCTATATAGCCGTTACCGTTGGCGTCCTGGCATCTTTTCAGTTCCGATATCATGTAATCCATTCGCGATTTAAGCTTCTCATTGCCTGTTGCGGCATAGTGAATGGCGAGAGCCGAAAGATAGTGTCCGCCCACATGTCCGTCAAGCCCTTCCCAGTTTGGAAAAAGCTCGCCCTTGGGCTGCAGGCCGGCCTCTTTCAGGAAGGGTGCAAGCAATCGGTCGACATCGTATTGTAGCAGCACATCCACATTCAGGTCGCAGGCATGCTTGAAAGGGCCGTCGAGCAATTGCACATCGCTCAACGAAAACTCATTGGGATAAAGCCGCTGCTGTGCGCTCAATGGCGACATTGCTGCAAGCAACATGGCGCCGGCGGCCAGGAAGTGTCGGTAATTCATTGCAATAGAAATGTTGTTGGGTTAATGATTTCTTACAAAATTAATGAAAATCCGCGACATAACGCCCTACTTTACACAGCAACCGCCAACAATTAGCATTTATTGCCAAACCGGCTCTTAATAAATACAAATAGTGCCGCCCCATTTTCGGGGACGGCACCATCCGTTAAATTTCAAGTATTAAGTCACTCTTATTTTTCCGAGGCCTGATATTCGGCGCGTGCGATGTACTTGTCAATGTCAAGATTGTAAGCGCGTGAATATTCGGGATAATCAGCCTTGATGGCCTTGAGCACCTTGAGCTCGGCGGCATAATCCTTCTGCTCGCGAAGCACGGTGGCCTTCTTAAGCATGAAGAGCGGAGTGTAGAGAGCGTTGTTGTCGCTTATCTTAATGGCCTTGTCGTAGGAAGCAAGAGCATCGGAATACTTCTGGAGATTGACATAGCAGTCACCTTCGAGCGACATTGCAGCAGCACCCACAAGAGCTTCCTTGGGATCGAAGTTCTTCAGGTTGTTGATTGCCTCCTCATACTTTCCGTCACGGTAAAGCATTGTTGCGGCAACAAGAGCGGCACGGTTGCCGGCCTCATATCCATATTCGTTAGCAACCTGCTGATATTGTGCAAGCGCTACCGAGTCATTGCCCTGCGAGAGGGTGATGTCGGCCTGCGACACAGCCTCGTTGGCGGCCTTTATACCGGGGTTACGCACTGCAAAAATGTAGATGATAACGATGATGGCGATTACCGAAATGGCAATCATGCCCCACATTACATACTTCTGACCTTTGGTCACATTGTTCTTTAACTCTTCATTCTCCTTGTTGAGCACATCAAGCTCAATAGGTTCATTCTGTTTCGGGTCTTTATCAGCCATTGTGTATTAATATTTTTCAGTATATAACAAATGAGAGCCGAAAAAGTAGGCTCATTAATTGTGCAAAATTAACCTAAATTATTAATTTACCCAAATTTTACGGCAAAAAAGGCAATAATAACAAAAATGAGGTGTATCAAACGGCCGACAAGCCAAAAAAGGCGTTAGGAGTGAGGATTATTAGGCAATTATTATGTAATTTTGCATCAATTTGATAAATTGTATACAATTATGAATATACTTGAATTGAGCGAACAAGAGATAGTGCGCCGAGGAAGTCTTGACGAAATGCGTCGTATGGGCATAGACCCCTACCCCGCAGCCCTGTACCCCACCGACGCCTATACCACCGAGATTAAAGAGACATTCAGCGACGATGCGCCTCAACGCGAGGTGTGCATAGCCGGCCGCATAATGAGCCGCCGCATAATGGGCAAAGCCTCATTCATGGAACTTCAGGACTCGAAAGGCCGCATTCAAGTCTACATAAGCCGCGACGACCTCTGTCCCGGCGAAGACAAGGAGCTATACAATGTAGTGTTCAAAAAACTCCTCGACATAGGCGACTTCGTGGGAGTGAAAGGCTACGTGTTCCGCACTCAGACCGGCGAAATTTCGGTTCACGCCCGCGAGCTCACGGTGCTTAGCAAGTCACTGCGTCCGCTCCCCATCGTCAAGGTCAAGGACGGCGTTACCTACGATGCATTCGACGATCCCGAGCTGCGTTACCGCCGCCGCTATGTCGACCTCGTTGTCAACGATCAAGTAAAGGACATATTCATCAAGCGCACCAAAGTGTTCAACTCGATGCGCAACTACTTCAACGACCACGGTTACATGGAGGTGGAAACACCCATCCTGCAGTCGATACCCGGCGGTGCAGCCGCACGCCCCTTCATCACTCATCACAATGCGCTCGACATTCCCCTGTATCTGCGCATCGCCGACGAGCTTTACCTGAAGCGCCTCATCGTAGGTGGCTTTGAAGGTGTCTACGAGTTTTCAAAGAACTTCCGCAACGAAGGCATGGACCGTACCCACAACCCCGAGTTCACCTGTATGGAAATCTACGTTGCCTACAAGGACTACAACTGGATGATGGACTTCACCGAAAAGATGCTTGAAAAGATATGCCTCGATGTCAACGGCACGACCGAAGTCAAGGTAGGCGACAACACTATAAGCTTCAAGGCTCCCTTCAAGCGCATAACGATGATCGATGCAATAAAGGAGCACACCGGCATCGACATCGCCGGCATGGACGAAGAGCAATTGCGCGAAGTGTGCCGCAAGCTCGACATCGAAGCCGATGAAACCATGGGCAAAGGCAAGCTCATCGACGAGATATTCGGCGAGAAGTGCGAGGGCAACTACATCCAGCCCACTTTCATCATCGACTATCCCATCGAAATGTCGCCCCTCACCAAGCGTCACCGCAACAATCCCGAGCTAACCGAGCGCTTCGAGCTTATGGTCAACGGAAAGGAACTTGCCAACGCATATTCCGAGCTTAACGACCCCATCGACCAGTATGAACGCTTTGTAGAGCAGATGCGCCTTGCCGAAAAAGGCGACGACGAGGCCATGATAATCGACAAGGACTTCATCCGCGCTCTTGAGTACGGAATGCCTCCCACTTCAGGCATGGGAATCGGCATGGACCGACTCGTGATGCTGATGACCGGCCAGACTACCATTCAGGAGGTGCTGCTATTCCCGCAGATGCGCCCCGAAAAAGTCCAGCCCCGCGACAAGGAAGAGGCCTACACCGCAATAGGAGTACCCGCCGAATGGGTTGCACCGCTTCAGAAAGCCGGCATAATGACCGTAAGCCAGCTCGCAGGAGCCAATCCGGGCAAGATATTCCAGGATCTATGCGGCATTAACAAGAAATTCAAACTCGAACTTAAAAATCCGACACAGGACGACATCAAGTCATGGATTGCAGCAGTCGAACAGTAGAATCAACATTCCCGTTCCCCGGCAAGATAGCGGTGATGGGTGGAGGCTCCTGGGCCACCGCCCTGTCAAAACTGCTGCTACAGAATTGCGACTCGATTATATGGTACATGCGCCGCGACGACCGCATCAACGACTTCAAGAGGCTCGGACACAATCCCGCCTATCTGTCGGATGTAGAGTTCCCAATAGGACGCATCGATTTCCGCAGCGACATAAACGCGGCATGCTCCGAAGCCGACACCCTTCTCATGGCAATGCCGTCGCCCTACTTCAAGAGCCATCTGGCAAAGTTGACAGCCGACATATCGGACAAAAACATCGTAGTCGCCACCAAAGGCATCGTCCCCGACGAAAATGAGGTGATAAGCGACTACATGGTGGAGTACTACGGTGTCGACCCGTCACGCATAGTAGTCGTGTCGGGACCCTGCCATGCCGAAGAGGTGGCACTCGGCCGATTGAGCTATCTTACCGTTGCCTGCAACGACATCGAGCTTGCACGTAAATTCACATCCATGCTCGACGGGAAAGCAATGAAGACATTCGTTTCGACCGATGTACACGGAATCGAATACGCAGGAGTACTGAAAAACATCTACGCAATAGCGTCAGGAATGGTACACGGGTTAAAAGCCGGCGACAACTATCAGGCAATGGTAATATCCAATGCAATCCGAGAAATGGCGCGGTTCATCGAAGCCATATCCCCCAGAGAGCGTCAGATATGCGATTCAGTCTATCTCGGCGACCTGCTCGTGACATCCTATTCCCGATTCTCGCGCAACCACAATTTCGGAGCCATGATAGGACGAGGCTACACCGTAAAAGCAGCCATGATGGAAATGGAGATGGTGGCCGAAGGATATTACGGCACAAAGTGTATTCATGAAATAAATCGTAAATACAACGTGAACATGCCGCTGCTCGACTGTGTTTATCGTATACTATACGAGCGTTGTCCCGTGTCATTAGCGTTTGAAAAACTAAGCACGGAATTGATATAACCCTTAAATGACATATTTAACACCAACAGTTATGAAAAAAATTCAAGTAAACATCAAGCACATCCTCAATACAGTCAGCGAGGAATCGGTTCGCACGCTTCAGGAAGGCGCTGCCGCCGCAGGACTTGAAAAGCTCAACAAGGGCACAGGCGAAGGAAACGACTTCCTCGGCTGGCTCGACCTCCCCTCTCGCACCCCGGCTCATCATCTCGATGAAATCCAGGCCGTGGCCGATGAGCTGCGTAATTCATGCGATTATGTGGTGTCAATAGGCATCGGCGGTTCCTATCTCGGAGCCAAGGCCGTAATAGAAGCCCTCAGCAACTCATTTGACGCATATACTCCGGCATTGCCCAACAACCCCAAAGTGCTCTTTGCCGGACAGAACATAGGAGAGGATTACCTCTATGAGCTCCAGGAATTCCTGAAGGACAAGAGATTCGGAATAATCGTAATCTCAAAATCGGGAACCACTACCGAGCCGGCAATCGCATTCCGCCTTCTTAAGGAGCAGCTCGAGGCCCAGGTGGGCAAGGAGAAGGCTTCAAAGCTCATCGTAGCCATAACCGACGCCAAGCGTGGAGCATTGCGCCAGCTTGCCACCGAAGAGGGTTACAAGACATTCGTAATCGACGATAACGTAGGCGGACGATTCTCAGTACTTACCCCCGTGGGACTGCTTCCCATCGCAGTTGCCGGATTTGACATCAAGAAGCTCGTAAAAGGCGCTCTTGAACTGCAACACGACACCGAGAAGGCAAGCGACGACAATGTGAGCGAGCTATATGCAGCCGCACGTAACGCTCTTTACCAGGCCGGGAAGAAGATTGAGATCCTCGTAAACTACAATCCCAAGCTCCACTACTTCGGAGAATGGTGGAAACAGCTTTACGGCGAAAGCGAGGGCAAAGACCACAAGGGCATATATCCGGCAGCAGTCGACTTCTCCACCGACCTTCACTCAATGGGCCAGTGGATACAGGACGGCGAACGCACAATATTTGAAACAGTGCTGTCGGTTGACTCAGTAAAGCACACCAAAGTCATCCCGTCAGACGAAGCAAACCTTGACGGATTGAATTACATCGCAGGAAAACGCGTCGACGAAGTCAACAAGATGGCTGAACTCGGCACTCGCATAGCCCATGTCGACGGCGGCGTTCCCAACATCCGCATCACCATTCCCGAACTCAACGAGGAATATCTTGGCCAGCTCATCTACTTCTTTGAGAAAGCTTGCGGAATATCAGGATACATTCTCGATGTGAATCCGTTCAACCAGCCCGGTGTAGAGGATTACAAGCGCAATATGTTCGCTCTACTTGAAAAGCCAGGTTACGAAGAAGCCACCAAGGCCATCCAGTCAAAACTCGGCGAATAAGCGAAACAGCATTACAATCAAATAAAGCGAGGCACGGCCCCAATGCGGTCATGCCTCGCTTTTTCAGTTAACACAAAGTTAAATCCCGCTATTTGAGCCAATTTATGTGAAATAATCCCTACGGGAGCGACCATTTATCAATCAGAGTTGTTAAACCTACAAATCCATTCAAGGAGAGACCCACATATTTGATAATTGCTAATCCTATGGGACACACACGTAGCAAAAATACGCCCCGAGAAGGCTGAACTTCCCGGGGCGTATTACGTATAGCATTACGTATAATAAAAAAGTGCTTACTTCATTAATCGAGCTGAAGGGTGACGATGGACTTGGCTGGCAAAGTCAACTTGAGTGAACCCTTGTTGATTTTTGCACCATTGAAAGCCTTGAGAGTCACCTTCTCGGGCTGACCGAAATCGTTATAATCGGCGATGTTGGCCGAGGTAAGGATTTCACCCTTTACATTCTTAGCCTTGATGTTGCCGAGAGGTATGTCGATTTCGCAAGGCTCGTTGAGGTCGGTGTTAACAAGCGATATGGCCACCTTGCCGTCCTTCTCCGATGCAGTTGCACTGATTACGGGCACAAGACGATTGTCACGCACCTTACGATAGGTAGTGTTTACCGAAAGGGGGATAAGCTTTGCATCCTGATGAGGAACATACATCTTGAACACATAGTAGGTGGGAGTAAGCACCATCTGATTGTCCTTGGTGAGCACCATCGACTGGAGCACGTTGGCAATCTGTGCGATGTTGGTCATCTTCACACGGTCGGTAAGGTCATGGAACACGTTCAATGACAGAGCTGCCACCATTGCGTCACGCATTGTGTTTTGCTGATAGAGGTGACCGGGCACGGTTCCGGGCTCCTCGTCCCACCATGTTCCCCACTCGTCAACAAGAAGAGCGACACGCTTGTTGGGGTCAAACTTGTCCATGATGTCCATGTGCTTGCGGGTTACATCACCAACCTCAAGGCACTTGCCGAGAGTCCAATAGTAGTCATCGTCGGTGAATTTGGTTGCCGAGCCCTTGCTGCCTACCCAACCGGGAGTTGTGTAGTAGTGGAGCGAGATACCGTCCATGAGATTGCCGGCCTTGTCCATAAGCACTTCGGTCCAGTTGTAGTCGTAGTCACTTGCACCTGAAGCGATTTTAAACAGGCGGTTGCCGTTGAAGTTGCGGCAGTAGGTCTGATAACGGCGATATGCGTCGGCATAGAATTCGGGAGTGAAGTTACCACCGCAACCCCAGCTTTCATTACCAACACCGAGATATTTAAGATGCCAGGGCTTCTCACGACCGTTCTCCTTACGAATCTTGGCCATGGGACCCTCCTCGGCGGTTATGTACTCAACCCACTTGGCAAGCTCCTCGACAGAGCCGCTGCCCACGTTGCCGCTCAGATAAGGCTCGGCACCGATAAGTTCGCAAAGGTTGAAGAATTCATGGGTTCCGAAGCTGTTGTCCTCCACAGTTCCACCCCAGTTGTTGTTGACCATGCGGGGACGGTTCTCCTTCGGGCCGATACCGTCGACCCAGTGGTATTCGTCGGCAAAGCATCCGCCGGGCCAGCGAAGCACGGGCACCTTGATGTCACGCATAGCCTGAAGCACATCGTTACGATAGCCGTTGGTGTTGGGAATGGGAGAATCTTCGCCTACCCATATACCACCGTAGATACATGTTCCAAGGTGTTCGGCAAACTGGCCGTATATCTCCTTATTAATCACCGGAGCCGATTCCTGAGGATTCAGCGTCACAGTTACGTTCTTGTCAGCAGCGTTGGCGACTGAAGCACATCCGAGGATAAGCGCCAATGCACCGGTTTTAATCAAATAGTTCATTAGTTTAGGTTTTTTAGTATAGTTCGTTATATTATTTTTCAGGCCAGATGCCTTCGGTAGTCATAGCGATTCGCTTGATTGTACCGTCGGGATTGTAATAGAGTCGGTCGATGCACAACGAGCGGCGATAGCTGCATCCGTCATGGTTGATGGCACCGTTATGGTAGATGAAGTACCAGTCGCCGTTGAACTCTATTATGGCTTGATGGTTGGTATTGGAATTGCCTGCTATTTCATTCAAAATGCCCTTGGGCTCCCACGGGCCGTTAATGCTGCGGCTCATGGCGTAGCATATCTTTTCGGGGAATTCCGACGCATACGACAGGTAGTACCAGTCGCCGCGCTTGTGAATCCACGGAGCCTCGGTGTATCGGGGAAGGTTTATTGGAATTATGGGGCCGTCAAGCTCAATCATGTTAGGCTTGAGCTTGGCATAGTAACACTGTGTGTTACCCCAGAAGATGTAGGCCTGGCCGTCATCGTCGATAAACACTGTGGGGTCTATGTCGTCCCATCCTATGGAAGTGTACTCGGTGGTCATGTCGTTGGTCACGAGAGCCGAGCCTCTGGCATCGACAAAGGGTCCTAGAGGACTGTCGGCGACAGCGACTCCGATCGCCTTGCCGGGGATGGTGGCATGTTCAACGGTGACATACCAGTAAAACTTGCCGTCACGCTCTATGACCTGACTTGCCCATGCGTCACCCTTGGCCCACTTGAAGTCCTTGGCACGAAGAGGTGCGGGATGTTCGGTCCATGTCACGAGATCAGGCGATGACAGCACACACCACTCCTTCATGTCGTAGTAATAGTGAGGTGCGGGACACTCGTCATGTCCGGCATATATATAGACCTTGCCGTCATGCACGAGAGCGGCGGGGTCACCGAGATACTTATAGTTGACAAATGGATTTCCCTTCGCTACGAATGTCGTATCGGCGGGAGCGGCCGCCGACGCGCCTGCAGCGGCCGTCAGCAGCACTCCTGTCAATAATGTAGTGAGTTTATTCATTCGCCGGTTACTGTTTCTTGAAGTGATAAACCGAGAATGTGTTGGGCTCGATAACTGTAGTCCAGTCGGCCTTCTCCTCCATTGCAAACTTCTTCATCGAGGGAACGATCTTGTTGGGCTCCTCAAGGGTGTTCTCCGAGTCAAGATCCTTGGTCGAGAGTGTCTGTGCAGTCACACCTGTGATCACATCCTTCTTCTTAAGGCCGGCAAGCTTGATGTTGAGTTCCTGAGGCTCCGACGAAGTGTTGGCCACCTTTACTATATATTCGTTGCGATCCTTGTCGTAGACAGCGCTTGCAAACAAGCCGTTCTGGCCTTCGGCACCGGTAACGTTCTTCTTGTCCATGGTGAGAGGAACCACATTGGTGCCCTTGTTTTCGCTGAACAGCTGCTGAACGTAGTAGCTTGCTGTGCGAACCGAGTTATTGTTGTCATACCAGATCATGTCGGGACGCCACTGCCATCCTTCAACGTGAGCGAAGAGAGGTGCATAGGTTGCCATGTGTACAACATCGGCGTTACGCTCAAGACCGGTCATGAATGCAGCCTCAAGAAGAGCGGCGTTGTAGTGGTTGTACTTCTTGCCGCGGCCGTGACATGCATATTCTCCGGCAAATACCTTCGGACCCTTGCGGTCGTAATTGTCGTAACGTGCGCCCTGGCTCAAGAACCAAGATTCGGGACGATAGAAGTGCTCGTCAACGAGGTCAGCCTTAAGGCGGGTCATTTCAGGCCAAAGGTAGTCAAACTCCTTACCTTCGGAGTTGGGACCCGATGAACCGATAATCTTTATGTCGGGATACTTTGCACGGATAGCCTTGATGAAGGGCTCAAGACGCTCTACATACTCGGGACCCCACTGCTCATTACCTACACCGATAAACTTGAGGTTGAAGGGAGCGGGATGACCCATCTCGGCACGAAGCGCACCCCACTTGGTCGAAGTGTCGCCGTTGGCAAACTCGATAAGATCCAATGCATCCTGAATGTAGGGCTGAAGCGAGTCAACTGCTATGTGAGCGTGCATGTCGTCGTTCTGATACTGGCAGGCAAGACCGACATTAAGCACGGGAAGCGGCTCGGAACCGATCTCTTCCGAAAGAAGGAAGAATTCATAGAATCCAAGTCCGTAGGACTGGAAGTAGTCGGGGAAGAAACGATGGGGGAAAGTGTAGTGCCAACGGTTCTCGTTGAGAGGACGGTTTTCAACCGGGCCTACAGTCTTCTTCCAGTCGTAACGGGTGTCGATGTCGGTACCCTCAACGATACATCCGCCGGGGAAACGGAAGATACCGGGCTTAAGGTCGGCAAGAGCCTGAGCGAGGTCTTTGCGCATTCCGTTCTCATGTCCGTTCCAAGTGTCAACCGGGAAGAGCGAGATGTGCTCGAGGTCAACAGTGTGTTCGGGCTTGCTTAGGAATATGCGGAGCTTGCCCTTGGTCACCGAAGTTTCGGGCTTGAGGATTACTGTGTACTTCTTCCACTCCTTTGAGTCGATTGTAATCTCCTGCTGAGTCATTGTCTGGGTTTCGCCCATCGCCTTGGTGTCGACAAGCTCAACGCGTATTTTAGATGAACCACCGTCGGGTACGCGGGCCCATACCGAGAAGCGATACTCTTCGCCGGCCTTGAAGCTCACACCAAAGAATCCTTCATTCTCAATTCCTGTCCACTTGTGGGGGTGTCCGGGATTGGAAAGGCGTACATAATGGGGATTGCGTTCAAACGGACCGTCATTCTTGAGGTCAACATGTCCGAATATTTCCCAACCCATGAAATTTTCAGGGAACTCAAACGAGCGGTTCTTTATCATTTCGGCATAAAGGCCACCGTCGGCGGCATAGTTGATGTCCTCAAAGAAAAGACCGTACATGGTTGGTTGCACCGGAGCACCGATTTTGTTGGTTTGGACTACGAGCTCATTGGTCGCAGCATTAAGAGCGAGCCCTGCACTAAGGGCTACTGCAGTCAATAATCTTGAATTAAATTTCATGATATAAAGTTAATAAAAAATTACTATTTGGGTTTTGGCTATGGTCATTTGGTTCTCTTTCCCCACACTGAGCGGCCCTGGTCATCAAGACCCGTAAAAAGCACTGTGTCGAGCCGGCGTTCCCAGTCATGACCTGCAAAGATAATCAAATTATTGATTTTTTCGCCGTTAAGCGTCATGGATAATAGCTGATTTTTTTCATCAAACTGCCATGAGCCCTTGTTTTCGGCTATCACGCCTGCATTGGCAAGCGTATACGGCTCAGCGATGTTCCACTCGCCGTCGAGCAAAGCGCCCTCACCCCACAGAATCTGTCCGGCTTCAAGGCGGCGTTCGGCACGGGGCTCGACTATGCGCACTATCTCCCACTCGCCTTCAAGGTCAGCTGCGCTGAAACTGCGCTGGGGCACTCCTGCATAACGCTGGGGCGAAACCACGGGCCAGCCGTCGGGAGTGAACAGTATGCGGCGCACATGGAGGTCCATCAAGGCGCTTTCGGAAGCGAGGCGTCCCTGGTGAGCCATGAAGTAATTGCCTTCACCGTCGGTAAACACTCCGCAATGGGCTGTGCCCACCCAGCCGTCATGGCTGTCAAAGCGATAGGGAGCCGTAAGAATGGGGAAATTGTTGGTAGTGTCGCTCATCTCCCTGCCGAAGAAATCGATGAAAGGGCCTTCGGGCTTGTCGGAGCGTCCTACTCTCACGTTATATGTGGTCATCAAAGGGTCGTAGGAACCGAAAAGGAAATATTGGCGTGACGGCTCGTGATATATTATCTCGGGGGCCTCGAGGTTGTGCACGCTATATTCGGCACGACGAGCCACGAGGTGACCCTGGTCGCCGGCGTTCACGGGAAGACCTGTGGCGGGATTGAGCTCAACGCAGTAGAGTCCGCCGAAAAACGATCCGTAATGCATCCACCACTTGCCGTCGTCGGTCACGACCAACGAGGGGTCGATTGCGTTCATAACCGATGACTCGTCGGTGCGCACTACACAACCCTTGAGTTCCCAAGGGCCTTCGGGCGACGATGACTCGGCAAGACCTATATATGATGTGTTCTTTCCGAATGCCGACACACAGTAATAAAGGCGGAACTTATCGCCGTAAGGCATCATATAGGGAGCCCAGATGTTTTCGGCTCCATTGCCACCGGCATTCGACTTCACCCACTGAACAGCCTCGGCGGGAATCTCGGGCAAAGCCCATCCGAGAAACTCCCAGTTTACAAGGTCGGCTGAGCGACGCATCTGAATGAAGCCCATAGGCACGCCCTTCTCGGCAGCCTCCTGACGGTTCTCGGCAAAAATGGCATCGGTCGAATACATATAATAATAGTCGCCTACTTTACGGCACGCAGGATCGTGTACATTGTAAGTTCCCCACGATTTGTAGTTTTCCATTGACGATAAAGATCGGTAATCGTCGGCCCAAGGATTAGGAGCCGGGACGGGCTTGAACACATCGGCCCGACTGAATCCGGGCAGAAGCATCAAAACAACCGGCAATAAAGTTTTGCAAAGGTTTTTCATGAACAAAGTGTTTTTTTTAATTTCGACACAAAATTACCTTTATATACAATATGAATGGTGGACATATCACGATTTAGGGTGGACAATGAGTGTAAATCGACACTAATCAAGTAGCGAAGCCCCTGATTTATGCCAAAATAAACATCTATTAGTATATATTTCAATTTAAAATTACTATCTTTGCACACTCTCGATTAACAACCGAATTCACAGTAACCCAAAACGAAATTGCCACTACCGCATACCATGATGAGATTACATCATTTTTGCATATCTTGTAAAGTGACGCTGGTTTTTGCCGTCGCCTTCTTTACTATATTTACTGCATCGGCAGCCAACAACATGTCACAAGGATTTGCCGATGACTACAACACCCGCTACATAACCATCCATGAAGGACTGCCCCACAACTTCGTCGACGACATTCACCGCGACAGCAAGGGCTTCATCTGGATGGCTCTCAACGGAGGCGGAGTGGCGCGTTACGACGGACATGACTTTGTGACATTCGGCCCCTCCTCATCTTTAAGAAAGATAAAGAGCATCTTCGCAACAACGCTGAGCGAGGACAAATTCAACCGACTGTGGACCGTGACCGACCGAGGCCTCGACATAATAGATATGGAGAAACTCTCCACTCTTGCCGAAGACGACCCTATTTTTGCGAAGCTTGAGCAAGGCGACAACCCCATCGACATATCGAAGATTGATTTCGCCACAAGCGACAAAAACGGCAACATGTGGCTCCATGCCGACACCATAATAGCCAAAGTGTCGTTTAACGACGACGGCTCGATCGACCGCGTAGCCACTTTGACCCACGACCCGCTTAACGTGTCGGTCCTTAAAATCAAGGACATAGAGGGCAACGGCACTCTGTGGACCTCAATCAACAGCGAGATAATGAACATCGAGGACCAAGGCGCTACAATTACCCTGAAGCCGGTAGCCGACTGCCTGAAGCTCGATCCTCACACCTATGTGAGCGACTTCATCGCCAAGGGTGACAATGTGTGGATTTCCACCGACCTCGGACTCTATCGTTATGACCCGAGCGCCAATATGGTAAAGCGTTATGTCTACAACCCCGCCGACCCTAAATCTCTTTCCCAGAACTTCATAACCGACCTCGACATAACAGCCGACAAGCGACTGATAGCCTCGACTCTGAGGGGTATCAACATCTACAACCCAATCAATGACAACTTTGAGCGCGTAGGCGATATGCCTCAGTACGATCCCAGGGCAGTGTTCAACAACAACTTCATCAACTGCGTGGAGGTCGACAGCGACCGAATATGGTTTGGCACCGAAGGAGGCGGCCTGAACAAGTTTGTTCCGCGCAACATCTACATCACCGACATATTCCATGACCCCAACCGCGCATCGTCACTCTCCGACAATCCCGTCAACTCAATATATGAGGATGTCGACGGCACAGTGTGGATTGGAACCGTAGAGGGTGGATTGAACCGCGCTCACAGCGACATGAAGAGCTTTGACCACTTCACGGCCGAAAACGGGGCGATAACCCACAATTCGGTCAGCGCGATAACGGCCGACCGTGACGGCCGCTTATGGGTAGGCACGTGGGGAGGCGGTCTGAATGTAATCGACCGCAAGAATCCGTCACATCGCATCGAAACCATCAATGCCACCGACGACGGGAGCCTTCCCATAGGCTATATCGGAGCATTGGCCTACGACTCAATCAACAACGGCATCTGGATAGGCTCAAACTTAGGATTATATTTCCGTGACCTCAACACAGGCCGCATAACCGAGCCGTTCAAAGGGGCGGCCGACGGCGTGCCCGGCACAATAGGCACCGCAATCGACAAAAAGGGGCACCTGTGGGTGGGATCGCTTACCGGCGTTTATGACATCGTACTCAACGAGCGCAAGCCCGACGGCACATTCACCTACCGTCACATCAGCCACAAGCTCAACGACCCCAAGTCGAAAACCGCCGATAAGATAAGCTCGATCTACATGTCATCCGACGGCTCGATGTGGTTCGGAACCAATGGAAACGGCGTATATCACCGCGTCACCGACGAAAACGGCGAAAAGTTCATAAACTACACCACCGACGAGGGAATGCCCAGCGACATTGTCAACGGAATCCTTGAGGACAACGACGGTTATATGTGGATAAGCACCGCCAACGGACTCGCACGACTGAACCCCGACGACGGCACGTTCATCAACTACGACCGAACCGACGGACTCGCCAACGACCAGTTTTACTGGAATGCATCCTACCGGCTCAGCGACGGACGGCTGCTCTTCGGTACAGTCGACGGCCTGATAAAGCTCGACGGTGTGACCAAGAAATCCAAGGAGCTCCACTATCCCGTGTACTTCACGTCACTCTCCGTAGCCAACGAACCGGTGCATGCCGGCAGCGACATAACGCCCCTCGACATATCGTCGACCAAGCACATAACAATCCATGAGCGCGACAAGTCGTTCACTGTAGGATTCAGCGCGCTCGACTACGACCGTGACAATGCCGGACACTACAGCTACCGCCTTGTGGGATTTGACGACAAGTGGATAACCCTGCCTGTCAACCGCCGATATGTGACCTACACCAATCTCGAACCCGGAGTCTACAAGCTGCAGGTGCGTTACGTGCCCGAGGGTTCGCAACCCGACGAATCGGAGATTTCGCAGCTCGTCATAACGGTAAAGCCCTACTTCTACCGCACCCCGTGGTTCATGATGATAATGATATTGCTCGTGGGTGCGTCGGCATGGCTCTTCCACTATTACCGCGTAAAGTCACTCACCAACCAGCGCACCCTGCTGCAGGCATCGGTTGAAGAGCGCACATCCGAGATAAGGCAACAAAAGCAGCTCCTTGAAGCTCGCGCCGTGGCCCTCTCGGAGCAAAACGACATGCTCAAGCGCAACAACGAGGAGATAACCGAACAGAAGACCCAGCTCATCGACATGTCACGCCGAGTGCAGGACCTCGCAATGGACCGCATATCATTCTTCACCAACATAACCCACGAGTTCCGCACGCCCATCACCCTTATCATAGGCCCCATACAGCGTGCGCTGAAACTCAGTTACAATCCTCAGGTAATCGAGCAGCTCAACTATGTGGAACGTAACGCCCGATACCTGCTCAACCTCGTGAACCAGCTCATGGACTTCCGCAAGCTCGAGTCGGGCAAGATGGAAATCGTGCGCACACGCGGCAACTTCGTCAAGATGGCCAACGAGATACTGACACCCTTCCAGCCTTTCGCCGCCGAGCGAAACATAACCCTGCGAAGCCTCTTCCACATCCCACAGCCCGAACTCGACTTCGACGGTGACGCACTGCGCAAGGTGATCACCAACCTGCTCAGCAACGCTATCAAATTCACCCCCGACGGAGGCACCGTAACCTTCTATGCCGCATTGCTGCCCCAGGGCAAAAACCGCCCCGAGCCTATGCTCTACCTTGACATCACCGACAGCGGAAACGGCATACCCGAAAGCGAAATCAACAAGGTATTCGACCGCTTCTACCAAGGCAAGAGCCAAATAAAGTATCCCATCCCCGGCTCATCGGGCAGCGGAATAGGACTCTATCTCTGCAAAAGCATCGTAGAACTCTTCGGAGGCTCGATATGGGCACGCAACAACCGCACCCACGGATGCTCGTTCCGTGTACTGATGCCCATGAGCAATGTCGAGGAGGCCACCAACAGCCCGCTGCCGGCTCCCACAGCACCCGCCTCGGTGCCCATGGTGCCGGTGATGCAGCCGTCGCCCGGCATCACCATCCTCGTAGTGGAGGACAACAACGACATGCGCCGGTTTATATGCTCCGTATTGCGCGACAAGTACAATCTGCTTGAAGCGTCCAACGGCGAGGAAGCCCTGTCGATACTACTATCCAATCAGGTCGACTTCATAATAAGCGACCTCATGATGCCCGTGATGGACGGACTCGAGCTGTCGCGCCGCGTCAAGGAGGACTTCGCCATATCCCACATCCCGTTCCTTATGCTGACGGCCAAGACGGGACAGGAGTCACGCCTTGAAAGCTACCGCGTAGGCGTCGACGAATACCTCTTGAAGCCCTTTGACGAAGAGCTGCTGCTCACCCGCATATCCAACATCCTTGAAAACAAGCGGCGTCATCAGTCCAAGTTCAACATCGACATGGATGTCAACGAACTTAACATCGAGGACGAGTCGCGCGACAAGAAGTTCATCGACCAGGTGATGGAAGTTGTCAAGAACAACTATAAAAACTCCTACTTTGAGGTGGGTGACTTTGCCGAGGCCCTCGGTATAAGCCGAAGTCTGCTCAACAAAAAACTACAGAATCTCACCGGACAATCGGCGACAAAATTCATGCGAAACTACCGCATGAGCATTGCTCGCGAACTCATACTAAAGAACCGTAAGACCCGCAACATGAATGTGTCGGAAATAGCCTATGAGGTAGGGTTCAACGACTCGAAATACTTCACTCGATGCTTCACCCGACAATTTAATGTAACGCCAAGCTCGATGCTAAACGGAGATGACACATAATAGCTCATAAAGCCTTTAATATTAATCTATTACTAAAAATATACGAATCTATGAAAATTTTACATGTTGGCGATTTATCCTCATAATTTGTCTATTTGTCCACCATCGGACACATAGATATAAGTAATTTTGCACAGTTTGAAATTGAAGATTTACACCTTTATAAAACCAATTCCCAAAACGCGAATTTTAACCTGTTAAAGTACAGTATCCGGTGCGAAATTGAATAAGTTGCAGTGCTAAAAGCAAGACCTTATCAAAACAGCCTTGAGAATGAACTTTTAACCTAAAACTAAATATCAATTATGAAGACTAAAAAGTGGACGTCTTTTGCGGCAGCTATTGCTGTCCTCCTCTTAGGGTCATCATGCCAAGACTGGGGCGAAATGGACCCGGCGGCCGGCAATCAAGTGACGCCGACATTGGAAAACGTTGCTACGTTCTCCTTTGACGAGCCCGAGCTTGACCCGATTGTGTACAAAACGTATGCAAATGCCGACGGACAACTGCCTTCGGTGGTGGAAGATGACATAAAGGGAAATGTGCTTAGCCTCAACAACGGCTATGTGACCTTAAACAATCCTCTGAACTCAGTGAAAGTGCAGAAAGCGGTTTCAATGACCTTCTGGATGAAGCAGCCCCTGGTTGTGAATGTCGATGAAGAAGGCAACGAAACTACCGAGCCCCAGGATCTCACCGGTGCTCTTATTGCATTTGAAAATGAGAATGCGACCTCTAAGATGTTCTTCACCGCCAACGGCTGGATCAAATACAACGGCATGGACGGCGAGTGGGAGGATAACAATCCTGCAACTTATGCCACCGGCTACATCCCCGCAGGCGATTGGCATTATGTGGCGCTTATCATGCGCAATGACGGCTACGGACTATACGTTGACGGACAACAGAAGGTGGAGAAGAAAGTCACCGACTTCGACTGCTCAAAGATGGTGCAGTTCCTCAACAACGTAAGCAAGATGTATATAGGATCGACCGAAACTTCCAAGCCCTGGATGATTGACGACCTTAAGATATATCGCAACGAAATCACAGCCAAGGAAATCGCTCGACCCAACATCGGCAACGGCGGCGGTCAAGTCCCCGGTGGTGATGACAACAAGTTTGAGCCGATTGCTCCTATATTCTTCAACTCATTCGACGCCGGCATGAACGGATGCTCGATATACGGTGCAGGCTCAATAATATATAAGGGCGGTGCGTTTGGAAATGTATTCTCCAACGCAAGCGGCGCAATGCGCAGCAACTACCTTGTATTGCCCTCCAACGTGCTCGGTCAGTCGGCCGACACTCAGGCTCTCACAATAGGTGTATGGGTGAACCGCGGTAACGAAACAGAGTCTTCAGCCTACATGTGGGCACCTCTCTTCACCGCCTACGCATCCCACAACCCCACCGATAACGGAATGCCGATGCTCGCCTGCCAGTATCGCGGCGTGCTTCAGGTCAACTGCAACGGCTGGAGCGACTACACCGACGACCAGAATGTAAACAAGCAGAACATACTCTATCACGGCGAAAACGACTGGCTTGCCGACGGACAGTGGCACTACTACACTGCAGTGTTCACCCCCACAACGGCCAAGGTCTACATCGACGGCGAAATTGCCAATGAATGGGAAATCGACGGCACCAACAACACCGCCGCCGGCCTCTTCAGCAACGGCTCGGAACTCCAGTACATCTGCCTCGGCGGTAACCAGGCCTGGAACTGGGGCGACAACGACCCCGGATTCTGGTTTGACGACATCGCAATCTACAACCAGGAACTTTCAAAGGCTCAGATCAAGGCCATCATGGGACTCAAGACCAATGTAGCTTATGGCAACACATTCAGCAACGATGCCGACAACATGACCCTCAAGGGTGCCGGAACATTCGTTAACGATGAAACTCCCGGATTTGGCAAGATATTCCAGAATGCCGTAGGCGGTCTTCGCGAGAACTACCTCGTATTCCCCTCCGGAGCACTCTCCAAAGTTGGTGAAACCAAGGAAATGACCATCAACGTATGGCTCAACGCATCCAACGCAGGCGCATCCAACACCTACATGTGGTCGCCCGTAATGACCGGTTATGCCGAAGCTCCTGGTGGAAACGGATGCCCGATGTTTGCTTGCCAGTACCGCGGTGCGCTCATGATCAACAGCAATGGCCCCGACAACTCGGGCGACAACTGGTGTGACTACACCGACGCTCAGAATGTAGCAGGCACCAACCAGATTCTGCACGACGCCACCGACTGGCTCGTTGACCACAAGTGGCACCTGTACACAGCAGTGTTCACTCCTACCAGCGCTTTCGTATACTTTGACGGAGAACTTATCAACGAGTGGGCACTCGACGGTGAAAGCCGAGGACAGCAATGCGACCTTGAAACACTCTCGACACTCGGTTATGTATGTCTTGGAGGAAACCAAGCTTGGGGATGGGGCGACCCCGATCCCGGATTTGGATTTGACGACATCATGGTATACAATAAGGCTCTGTCACAGGCTGAGATAAAGCAAATCATGAATTTCAAGAAGTAAATAACTATAAATCTAAATACTGAATAATGAATAATAACAGCAAAACAGCAAAAGGATGGTGGAGCACAACGCTCCGCCACCTGCTGCCGACACTCATATTGATGCTGGTGGCTCAGAGTGCATTTGCTCAGTCAACGCAAGTCACCGGTACTGTCCTTGACGAAACCGGCGAGCCGCTGATTGGCGCCAGCGTAATCGAAAAAGGCACTGCTACAGGTTCCGCCACCGATTTCGACGGTAACTTCGTGCTCTTCGTTAAAGACCCCGCATCGGCTGTACTTCAGGTTTCCTATGTGGGCTATGAAACTCAGGATGTCGCCCTCAAGGGACAGACCAAGATTACAGTGACCCTCAAGGAGTCATCGGCTCTCCTCGACGAAGTCGTTGTCGTTGGTTACGGTCAGCAGAAGAAGGAATCGGTTGTGGGTGCAATCTCACAGGTTAATTCCGACGACCTCCTCGAAACTCCCGCCGCCAACCTCTCGCAGGCCATCACCGGTAAGATTCCCGGTGTGATCACCTCGCAGACTTCAGGTGCCCCCGGTGCCGACGACGCACAGATATTCATCCGTGGTCGCGCGACATTCGCAAGCGACGCACAGCCCCTCATCCTCGTGGACGGTATCGAGCGTTCATTCTCGCAGATCGCCCCCGACGATATCGAAACCATCTCGGTTCTTAAGGACGCATCGGCAACCGCCGTTTACGGTGTGCGTGGTGCTAACGGTGTAATGCTCATCACCACCAAGCGCGGTAAGGAGCAGAAGCCCGTAGTGAGCCTCACCGCCAACTGGCAGTTCCAGACTCCTACCCGCAAGGACACCTACCTTGACTCTTATCAGTCGGTAATGCTTCTTGAAGAGGCTCTCGCCAACGACGGCCTTCCCTCGCAGTACTCAGCCGCCGACATCGAAATGTATCGCAAGTCGGTTGCAGGTCAGCTCAGCGGTCTTGACGCTCTGCTCTACCCCAACGTTGACTGGTATGACGAAGTGTTGAAGTCATCGGCTCCCGCACAGCGTTACAACGCAAGCGTGCGCGGTGGTACAAGGCGCATGCGCTACTACGCATCACTCGAATACTACAACCAGGGTTCGCTCTTCAAGGAACTCTCCAACGACCCCTACGGCAACCCCTCAAGCCTCCACTACCGCCGCTACGGCTTCCGTGCCAACGCCGACTTCTTCCTGTCAAAGGATCTTACTCTGTCGGTTAACTTCGGTACCCGCTTCGAGGAGCGCAAGGGTCCCAACTCCAGAGAAGAAGACAAACACAGCGAAATATATTATCAGGCCAACCACATACCCGGATGGCTCTTCCCCGTGGCCTATCAGGCTCAGAACGGTGAAACCACCAAGACTCTCTACGCAGGTACCTCACAGTATCAGCTGAACCCCTACGCGATTCTTGCCGAATCGGGTTACTACAAGGGCGTGAACACCGTGAACGAAACCAACTTCATCGCCGACTACAAGATGGATTGGCTCACCCCCGGCCTCAGCGCACGCGCCATGATGTCATTTGACTACGAGAACTATCACCGTTCACTCTACAGCAAGTCGTTTGCAACCTACGAGCTCATGAAGGACAACAACGGTGTTCCCTACGATCCCACTTCGATCGACTCTTACAACCGCTTCAACTCCGACGGTACGCTCGCTCACTCACGCAGCAGCTTCACCCTCTACAAGCTCTACATGGAGGCTCAGCTCAACTACAAGCGCATCTTCAACCAGGTGCACGATGTTACGGCAATGGTGCTCTACATGCAGAATGACTTCCGTCGCCAGAGCGAACTCGCTCACCGCTACCAGGGTGTTGTAGGTCGTGTGACTTACGGATACGACAACCGCTACCTCGCCGAAATCAATGTCGGTTACAACGGTTCCGAGAACTTCGCCAAGGGTCGCCGCTTCGGTTTCTTCCCCGCATTCTCTCTCGGTTGGCGCATCGCCCAGGAGTCGTTCATGGAAAATACCCGCAACTGGCTCGACAACCTCAAGCTCCGTGCAAGCTACGGTCAGGTAGGTAACGACTCTTACAGCCAGCGATTCCTCTACGAGCAGAAGTGGTCACAGATCGGCAACGACTACTACTTCGGTACTTCAGGCCAGACCGGTATCTTCGAGCAGCAGTATCCCAACTACGCAGTTACCTGGGAGCGCGCCCACAAGTACAACGTAGGTCTTGAATTCGGACTGTTCAACAGCACCTTGACCGGTAACATCGACTACTTCTACGAGAAGCGTAACGACATCTTGACCGAATACCTCACCCGCCCCTGGTGGTTCGGTGTATCTTCGGCAGCTGGTAACCTCGGTAAGACAACCAACCAGGGTTATGAAATCGAACTTCACTACAACAACTCTATAGGTCGTGACTTCAACTACTCGGTAGGTCTTACCTACTCTCACGCCAAGAACAAGATCGTGGCTATGGACGAGCCCGCCAACAAGACCGGATACCGCAAGCGTGAAGGTCATGCTATCGGCCAGTTCTTCGGACTCATCGCCGACGGATTCGTAACTCAGGCCGACCTCGACGGCGGCAAGCTCCCCGTGTCGACATTCGGCGACGTGAAGGTCGGTGACCTCAAGTACCGCGACATGAACGGCGACGGATTTATCGACGACCGCGATGAAACATTCATCGGCTACAGCGACATCCCCGAAAACACTTTCGCACTCACTCTCGGAGCCAACTGGAAAGGCATTGGTTTCAGCGTGATGTTCCAGGGTGTTGACCACGTGAGCCGTTACTACGACGCCGAGGCAATGTACGCATTCGTTAACGGCGGTAAGGTTAAGGAACACCACCTCGACCGTTGGAACCCCGCATTGAGCGAAGCTCAGAACCTTGCTCAGGCCAAGTATCCCTTGCTTCACTACGACAGCAACGGCAACCACAACCAGCGTCAGAACTCATTCTTCCTTAAGAACGGTTCATTCTGCCGTCTGAAGAACATCGAGCTCTCCTACACTCTCCCCGAGAAGTGGACCAAGCACGTGTTCATGAGCCAGTGCCGCTTCTATGTGAACGCCAACAACCTCATAACCTGGGACCATCTTGATGGACTCACCGACCCCGAAAGCAGCGGCTCCAACCGTTACCCCATCTGTAAGACCGTTAACTTCGGTGTAAACATTCAATTCTAATTGCCTTATGATTATTATGAAAAAAACAATCCAAAATATAGCTGCTGTGGTGCTTCTCGGCTCAACAATGTCGCTCGCTTCTTGCGGTGACTTCCTTGAGAAGCAGCCCTCCAACGAGCTCACCGAGGACAAGACCTACGGAAACTGGAGTATGTTTGAGTACTTCCACAACGACACTTACAACTTCCTCCGTCACGGAGCTCTGCGCATCGGTAACTCTTGGCTTGATTCAGCAACCGACCTTGCTGAAACATCCTACTCCAACGGTGGTACACGCACTTCGTTCAACATCGGTAACTACTATGCCGGTGGCGGCGCCGACGAGCTCACCTCTACTTGGGAGTCGCGCTATCGCGGAATCCGCAAGTGCAACCGTGTAATCACAGGCATCGACCGCGTGCCCTTCGACATCACCAAGACCGAGGAGGAGAACCTTGCCCTCCGTCGCACAATGGTGGCCGAGGCCCGTGCATTCCGCGCCTACTTCTACTGGGAAATGTTCCTCCGCTACGGTCCTATACCCATCATCAAGGAGGTTCTCGATCCCGAAGAGGACATGATTACACCCTACACCAAGCGCCCCACTGTAAAGGAGTGTGTTGTTGACTTCATCCTCAACGAACTCAAGGAGGCCGAGCCCGACATGCTTCCCTACGAAGAAGCCTTCGTGTCGACCAAGAGCGGTCGCCTCTCTCAGCCCATGGCACGTGCGCTTGCATCACGCATCAAGCTCTACATGGCATCGCCCCGCTACGCGGCTCAGTCAGGCATAACCTGGCAGGATGCTGCCGACGCTGCCAAGAGCTTCATCGAGGACTACGGCGCTAACTTCGCCCTCTATCAGGAGGACAACATCCCCGGTGGAACCAACTATCGCAACGCAGTGCTCCGCACTCACTACACCGGTAATAACCATGAGGTAATCTTCTTCCGCAACGATGTTACCATCGGATGGGGAGGCATCAGCCTCGACTCTCCCGTAGGTGAAGGCGGCTCGGGCGGTAACTGCCCCTCGCAAAACCTTGTCGACATGTATGACATGGCCGACGGTTCGTCACCCTTCGCTCAGTATGACCTCACCGGTGCTCCGGTATATGTCAACGGAACTCCCACCGTCAATCCCGCAAGCGGCTACAACGACGAGGCTATGTGGAGCAACCGCGACCCGCGCCTCGAAGCTACAGTGCTTCACCACGGATTTGCCTGGGGTAACAGTACCGTTCGTCCCGACAATCGCATCAACGTAATATACGGTATGGCCGACAACCCCGCAGGTAACGCCAACTCGACCCCCACAGGCTACTACATGGCCAAGTACATTCCCGCCGAAATCCTTTCGGGTACTCACGCAGGTAGCGCCTATCGACTCTGGACCATCATCCGCTACGCCGAGATTCTCCTCAACTACGCCGAGGCTCTCAACGAAGCTCAAGGTCCCTCAGCTACAGTGTTCGACCTCCTCGACCAGATTCGTCACCGCGCAGGCATTACCGGTAACGTTGCCGACCGCGCCGACCTTCAGGATCAGGATGCTCTCCGTCGATTCATCCGCAAGGAGCGCACTGTTGAGTTCGCATTCGAGGAGCATCGTCCTTGGGATGTTCGCCGCTGGAATGTGGCTGTAGAGGCTCTCTCTCGCCCCATCTACGGTGTTACGGTGACCCGTGTTGGAAACGCTACCGATGCCGACTACGACTTCGTACCCGGCAACTACAAGATCACCCGCAAGGTGGCTCAGGCTCGCGTTTTCGACGAAAAGATGTACCTCTATCCCATCCCTGAGGAGGAAGTATGGAAAACCGGTCTTGAAAACAATCCCGGATGGTAAAAATCTTAAATCGCTTTATTTTTAGACCAATTATGGATAACATCATAAAATATTTGTCAGCTAAAGGTAAATACCTTCTGACCGCAGTGCTTCTGGGCAGCACGCTCGCTATGTCGGCTGCCGGAGGTCGAGAAGTAAAGGGTCGCGTTGTCGATCCCGAAGGCAATCCCATTCCGGGAGCTGTGGTAAACCTTGCCGAGCAGAGCCGCATCGTGCTCACCGACCAGGACGGTAACTTCGTCCTCAAGGATGCCGGCTACGACGATGAAGTCAACGCAAAGTGCATCGGCTTCCTCACCAACATCGTGACAATCGAGGATCTTGACACTCCCCTCGTTATAACTCTTGAACCCGACAACGACGCTTACGCTCACCTCCGTCAGGTAGCTTTCGCCGAGAAGCCCTCAAAGTTCATGACCGAGTCTACATCAATGGTGACCGGACAGGAGCTCCAGCGCTATCCCGTGACAGTGCTCCAGAACGCCTTCAACTCACTCCTCACCGGTGTGCAGACCTATGAGGCATCGTCCGAGCCCGGTTGGTCGGAAACCGCAATGTACATCCGCGGTGTCCGCACCCTCAACTCGGCTGCCCGCAGCCCGCTGGTAATCGTGGACAACGTTGAGCGTGACATCTCGTTCCTCGATGCATTCCCCATCGACAACGTGACAGTGCTCAAGGATGCTGCCGCTACCGCACTCTACGGTATGCGCGGTGCCAACGGTGTCATCCTCGTAACCACCAAGCGTGGTGACGCCGGAAAGACCAACATCGAGTTCACTCAGGAAATAGGATTCCAGACTCTTACCGGAAAGGTTGAGAACCAGAACTCCTACAACATCGCCCTCACCCGCAACCAGGTGCGTTACCTCGACGGACGCGAGCCCCTCTACACCGCCGAGCAGATTGAGAAGTATCGTCGCGTAAGCAACGGTGAAACTCTCGACGGTATGGACCGCTACCGCTACTTCAACACCAACTGGTTTGATGTTCTCTATCGCGAAACTGCTCCGGTAGTTAAGACCAACCTCCAGATTTCAGGTGGTAACAACCGCGCCCGCTACTACGTGTCGTTCTCTTACCTCCGTCAGGAAGGTATGTGGAACAGCGAGGGTACCAAGTTCAACGACCGCTTCACCACCCAGCACACTCTCAACCGCTGGAACCTCCGAAGCAACCTCGACATCAATGTCAACAAGTATCTCCGCGTAGGTCTTGACCTTGGAGGTCGTATCGACAACATCCTCCAGCCCACCACCCGTGTGTTTGACCTCACTACATTCGGTGCCGTGGAGGCCGACCCCATGCGTCCCGTTTACTGTCCCAACGGCGAGCTTTATGTCGACGGTAGCGCAAGCAACCCCATCTACCAGCTCGGTTCATCGGGTCAGGAGCGTAACCGCCGCCGCCAGCTCTACTCTACATTGAACGTTAACGGCGATCTCAGCCCCATCACCAAGGGTCTTAGCACCAACCTCGTCATAAGCTTCGATGCATTCGATGTATTCCAGTCGACTCAGACCAATGGTGTCGATGCCTACAGCTACGACTTCACCAACATGGCCGTGACCGATGTAAAGGACTTCACCTATACTCAGACCCGCAAATACTCGGAGCTCACTAACCCCTCGGCTAACGAGCGTGCCAACTCCTGGACCATCAACCTCCGCTACGGATTCCGCTACGACCGCACATTCGGCAAGCACCACATCGATGCCAACGCATTTGTGCGCACCTATCAGCAGCGTCTTAACGTGCGTGAGGCCAACTCCGACAACGGTATGTACTCATCTGACCGTTACCTCTCTTGGAACGGTGCCGCAACCTATATCTTCGACAACCGCTACGTGATCAACGGAAGCATCTCGCGCATGGGTAACGATAACTTCACACCCGACAACCGCTGGGATACATTCTGGGGCGTAGGTGCAGCATGGGTGGCTTCGGAAGAGTCATTCCTCCGCAACGACAACATCAACCTCCTCAAGCTTCGCGCAAGCTACGGTAAGGCAGGTATGAGCGACACCGGTGCAGGCCGTTATCCCTACCAGTCGACCTACTCGTCCAACGGTGGATACGGATTCGGTGAAAACAGTGCAACCTGGATTCCCGGTTACATCGAAAGTGCCGCCGGTAACCCCAACAACAAGTGGGAAATCTCCAAGATGGTAAACGTAGGTCTTGACTGGGACTTCTGGGGCAAGAAACTCTACGGTTCATTCGACATGTTCAAGGAGTGGCGTAGCGACATCCTCGTCGACCGCACCACCAACCCCGCAATCCTCGGTATCACATTTGCCAAGGACTCCTACGGTAAGGTTGAGTCAAAGGGTCTTGAGCTTACAATAGGCCACACCAACAAGATTGGAAAGGTTACCTACTCTATCGAAGGTCTTCTCTCGTGGAACACCAACAAGATCACCGAGATGGACGAGCCCGAACCCGCTGTCGAGTGGCAGCGCAAGACCGGAAAGCGCATCTTTGACTACGCTTCGGTGTCATCGCTCTACGAGTGGGAAAACCGCTCGGCAATCGGTGGATGGAACCAGTACCGCTTCGTGCAGTGGGCATCGGATCCCAACCTGATTTCAACCTCACAGCAGGATGCAATCGATCACCCCGAAAAGTACCCCTACAACTCTTTCTCGAGTGGTGGCCAGAAACTCGGTACCGCAGTGTTCAAGGACCTCAACGGCGACCGCATAATCGACTCTCGCGACATGGAGCCCTTCGGCTACACAATCATCCCCGAATTGACTCCCTCGATCTCACTGTCGGCTCAGTATGCCGGATTTGACCTCCGCGTCATCGGTACAGCCTACCTCAACCGTTCAGTGTTCCTGTCACCCTCTATGACCTTCTCGGAATGGGGTTCCAACAACTCAACCCACGCTGTAAAGGACGCTTGGGGTTACTACACCGACGATCCCAACGACCCGCGCAACATCAACGCAAAGTATCCCCGTCTGAGCTACTCGTTCAACACCGAGGACTCTTCACGTGACAACGGTTCTTACCAGAACGACATCTGGATCATGAACGGCGACTACTTTGCACTGCGTAACATCGAGTTCGGATACTCACTTCCCAAAAAGCTCATCGCTAAGGCTTACATGACTCGTTGTCGCGTTTACTTCAGCGCTTACAACATCGCCACATTCAGCCATCTCCCCAAGGGTATGGACCCCGAGAAGCCCATGTCTTACTGCTGGTGGTATCCCAAGACCCGTACATTCTCTTTCGGTTTAAACGTTGCATTCTAATTCATGAAAATTACAGAACTTATGAAATTCAATAAAATAGCATTATACGTAGCTGCGGTGCTCTCCTTCGGGGGAGCATCATGCAGCGACTACCTCGACAAGGAGGTTGACCTCACCCTGCAGGCCGATAACGTGTTCTCCGACTTCGATCGCACACGCGGATTCCTTGCAAAGATGTATGACAATTGCTTGCCCGACGCTTTCCGTGGCTATAGCGACACCCAGTTCCGCCTCTCGGGCGACTGTATGACCGACAACGCTGTCGACTACTGGGGTGTGGCTCGCTACCACTCGGTTATGGCCGATGCTTACGACGCCACCAACCACTGGTTTGCCAACGACTATTGGACTTCGCGTTATGCAGCTATCCGCTCATGCAACCAGTTCCTCACCAACGCTCGTCCCGACGTTATCGGTAACGCCGAGAAGCCCGGCGACGACAACCGCCTCTACGACCGTATGATTGCGGAGGCTCACATGCTCCGCGCCATCATGCACTTCGACCTCATCTGCTGGTTTGGCGACACCCCCATGGTGACCGACGACGAAAACGGCGCTCCCATCATCCTCACTCCTTCATCGGTGATTCCCGAGCGTATGCCCGCAGCCGATGCCTTGAAGTGGATTGCCGACGAGTGCGACAAGTACAAGGATGCTCTTCCCTTCCGCTATGCAAGCGAAAATGAAAACTGGGGTCGTGTAAACGGTGCTGCCGCTTACGCTCTCAAGGCCCGTGCGCTTCTCTATCGCGCATCGCCCCTCCACAACCCCGGCAACGATCAGGCCCGCTGGACCGAAGCAGCTAACGCAGCTCTCGACTTCATCAACGCCAACAATCGTCAGAGCAACCCCTACCGCCTCTACACTACTCCCGACAACGATCCGTCGAAGAACTACTATCAGTGCTTCACCACCAACCCCTCTCACAACAACGAGTACATCCTGAGCCGTTCGACCTGGAACACCCTCAACCTCGTGTTCTTCAACGCTCCTTGCGGATTCACCGGAGCCATCAGCGCAACCGGATACCTCAATCCCACTCAGAACCTCGTTGACGCTTACGAAACTGCCAACGGACTCCCCATCGACCAGGACCCCTCCTACGACGAGCAGAATCCCTACGTTAACCGTGACCCCCGTCTTACCCAGACAATCATCCACCACGGCATGATCTGGGGTGTGGGCAGCGAGGCCCGTCCCGTCGATGTTAACAACGACGAAGGCCGTGTTGGTGCCGACTACGCTCGTGGTAACGGCGGTACCGCCACCGGTTACTACTCGATGAAGTACACTCACAACATTCCTTGGGACGGTACCGTTAACTCGGTTCAGGTGGCTTGCCCCATCTTCCGTTACGCCGAGATTCTTCTTAACGCTGCCGAGGCCCTCAACGAGGCAGGTCGCACAAGCGAAGCCTACGACTACGTTGACCAGGTGCGTGCTCGCGTTAACATGCCTTCGCTCCGCTCTCGCGGACTCGACCAGTCGGCTCTCCGTGAGCGCATCCGCAACGAGCGCCGCATCGAGCTCTGCTTCGAGGATCACCGCTTCTTCGACGAGCGTCGCTGGAAGCTCTTCGACGAAAACCGCAACGCAGCTGCCGAGTCATCGCTTCCCCGCTACCGTCAGGTGTTCACTCTCTACGGTGTTGAAGTGCGCGAAAACACCAACACTACCTTCAACTACGGCACAAGCCGCGTCGATGGTCGCCGCACATTCAACAGCCCCAAGAACTACTTCTTCCCCATCCCCTACGATGAAGTGCGCAAGGCAGGTATCGTACAGAACCCCGGTTGGGAACTTTAATAATGTTAGCTTTAACACACTAATACTTTCAAGAACAAAATGAAACTAACCAAAATATTGCTATATAGCACATTGTCAGCAGTCGCCCTATTCATGGGCGCCTGCAACGACGATGACGACATAGTCTTTGTCGATGGCGAGAACGTGGCCGTGGCAATGCCCGAAGCTACCGAGGTAGGAGCTACCTACATTGCGCTCAGCACCAACTTCGACACTCGCGCCAATGCTGTCTACACCAACGCAGGCTACTGCTATAGCCTGAAGCCCAACCCCACCATCTACGGTACAGTAATCAAGGGCGAAGTCAACGACAACGTTGTCACTGCAACTCTCATGGACCTCGTGCCCAACACAACCTACTACGTTAAGGCCTTCGTGAGCGAATACAAAGGTCACGCCGTCTACTCTCAGGAATTTGAAGTAACCACTGCCGAAGGCACTATGGACGAGCAGCTCGCTTCCTATCGCGGCCCTCAGCACCCCGACTACTATGTCGACTTCGCTGGCTGGGATCAGCGCGACAAGTGGAACCTCGCCAACGTTCACGACCCCAGTGTTGTGAAAGCCGACGACGGTTACTACTACATGTATCAGACCGACGCTTCCTACGGTAACGCACACGTAGCGGGCGGACACTTCCACGCTCGCCGCTCCAAGGATCTCATCAACTGGGAATACCTCGGCGGAACAATGTCGGAACTTCCCGGATGGGTAATTCCCAAGCTCAACGAGATTCGTGAGGCTATGGGACTCCCCGCAGTTACTCCCAACGCTAACGATTTCGGTTACTGGGCTCCCGTGGTGCGCCGCGTCAACAACGGCCTCTACCGCATGTACTACTCTATCGTGTGCCCCGGCACCCTTAATGGCGACAACTCTTGGGGCGAACGCTCATTCATCGGTATGATGGAGAACAGCGATCCCGCCAACAACGACGATTGGGTCGACAAGGGATATGTAATCACCAACGCTTCCGACAAGGGTCTCAACTTCAACATCGCCCCCAACGACTGGGCCAACTGCTACTACAAGTGGAACGCCATCGACCCGGCCTACATCATCGCCGACAACGGTGAGCACTGGCTCATCTACGGTTCTTGGAACTCGGGTATCGCAGCAGTGCAGGTTGATGCCGCTACCGGAATGCCCTTAAACGCACTCGGCAACCCCTGGGGTGACGACGATGCCGCAATCGCCAACTACGGACAACTCATTGCAACCCGCCAGATGGGCAACCGCTGGCAGGCTTCCGAAGGTCCCGAAATCATCTATCGCGACGGCTACTACTACCTCTTCCTCGCTTACGACGCTCTCGATGTTGCCTATAACACTCGTGTCGTTCGCTCTACTTCAATCACAGGTCCCTACGTAGGCATCGACAGAACCGATGTCACCAACACCGGTGGCGATGCACTCCCCGTAGTAACCCATCCCTACAAGTTCAGCAACAGCAACGGCTGGGTAGGTATCGCCCACTGCGCTGTGTTCGATGACGGAAACGGCAACTGGTACTACGCTTCTCAGGGCCGACTCCCCGCAGGTGTCAACGGCAATGAGTTCAGCAACGCCCTAATGACAGGTCACGTGCGCAAGATTCGCTGGACCAACGACGGCTGGCCCCTCGTGATGCCCGAGCGTTACGGAGCAGTGCCCGATGTTCCCATCACCACCGAGGAGCTTCTCGGAACTTGGGAGCACATCGACCTCAGCTACGCCTACGGTACTCAGAAGGAAGCCGCTCCCATGGTGCTGACCGCCGACCACAAGGTTGCTTCTGGTCCCTGGGAAGGCAGCGACTGGGAATACGATGCCGAGAATCAGATTCTCACAATCAACGGCGTGGAGCTATACATCCAGCGCGAGTGTGATTGGGAATCCGAGGAGAGAAAAGCCACAATCGTATATGCCGGTGTTACCGCCGACAAAACTTATTGGGGTAAAAAATCATAATAATCAATAGATACAATTTTTCTCCACTTTTAAAATCGTTTCAATTGAAAGAAAGCGTCGAGCCGCGGAGGCCCGGCGCTTTCGCCGTATAATAGATATTCAAGCTGTCAATGTCGTGTCACACCTGCTCAACAAGCTTGGAGCCATCGAGTCGCTCGGCTCGGTGGAGTCAATCTTCGTCATGTCGGAGGTGAAACACAACTACTCAATACCCATTTAGACCCCGCACCCCAATATTTGAACCGGCTCTAAATGAATGTGCATCTAAGTTAACAATTGCTATAAGCATCAACTTTGCCATAATCCGATGTGTTTACATAGCTGAAACTCTTAAAAACTCTCGATTATGGAACTGAATAAGGAAAACCTTTCAAAGCAGGCCGCTGAAATATCAAAAAACGCGGCCCATGTAAGTGTCGATGCGGCAAAGGTGAGTGCCGAAGCCGCTGCTGAAGCAACAAAGGATGCCGCCGCAGGCATCAAGGACGCTGCCGCCGACAAAATCAATGACGCAAAAGACGCTGCTGCCGATAAGATAAACGATATTAAGGGCGCTGCCGCCGACAAGCTGGGCGACCTCAAGGATCAGGCTTCCGACAAGCTGGGCGACCTCAAGGACAAAGCCGCCGACCTAACATCGCAGGCTGCCGACAAGCTCGGCGACCTCAAGGACCAGGTAGCTGAAAAGAGCGGAAACATTCTCGACCATGTGAAGGACATTGCCGCCAACGCACTCGACTCCACAGCCAACGCCGCCCACTCCCTTGCCGACAAGCTCAAAAACTAAATTTACCACTCCAAGTTCTAAAACAACACAACGCTGTGTCATTAATTAATGGCACAGCGTTTTTCATCTACGGCCTCGTCGCTTTTTTATGCAATAAACTTCCCGTTTAATTTGTTATAGTAATGATGGATGCTGTAAAGATATGGGGCAAGACCCTACGCGCCGCCATGCGGCTGAACGTGGTGAAAGTGTCACGAGCCGAGTTCCTTGAGAAAGAGCTCGGACACTACTGTGCGCCCGCGACAATCGAGAAAATAATCTCCGGCGAAGAAAAAACCTACAACCTCATCCCCATCGAAACCCTCGATCACGTAGCCGCCGGCTGCATCAACTACCAGACTACCGTTGCCTGCTCTATTGCCGCCGTTGCCGGAGTGTCCGGCGGACTCGGACTCGCACTGGCCATTCCCGCCGATCTCGCGCAATTCTACGGCAACATACTCGCCCTGAGCCAGAAGCTGATGTACATCTACGGTTGGCCCGACATCCGTGACAAAAAAGGTGAAATCGACGACGCGACCCTCCAGGTGCTCACGCTATTCGTAGGCGTAGCCATGGGCTGCAAGGAAGCCGGCAAGGCCATCAACGCAATCCTCGCCAAACTATCCGACCAGCTCATCCGCAACATCCCCGAAAAACTCGTCACCCACAGCGCATTCTACTCCGTCGTACGGCAAGTCGCATCATGGATAGGCATAAAAATATCAAAGGAAAGCCTCGCCAAAGGCATCGGCAAAGCAGTTCCCCTAATCGGCGCACCCATAAACGCCGGCATGACCTACTACACCTTCAAGCCCATGGCCAACCGCCTCAAAAAGCACCTCCGCTCCCAAGCATTAACGAATATTGGATAACATGGTCTAAAACTTTGTTAAAAACGCCTTCATTTTCACATAATCCTTAAAATTTCGGGATTTTTAGCTAAATTTGATAACATATTTAATAAATCACCATTAACTTAACCATATCATTACACAATGAACATCAAACATCTTTCAATGGGAGCCCTGGCTGTAGCCTTATCCGTGGCAGCTTCGGCACAAAAGCCCATGACAGCCCCTCAAGGCGGCAAGCCGATCAGCGACGAACTGATTGGTATCTTCTTTGAGGACATCAGCTACTCAGCCGATGGCGGCTTGAACGCCAACCTGGTTCAGAACGGCTCTTTCGAGTACAGCCCAATGGTTCGCGACGGATGGGGACCCGGCACCTCTTGGCGCTTCCTCCGTCCCGGTCACTCAGCCGGCTACATCGTTGACGGTCATCAGAATCCCATCCATGCCAACAATCCCACCTATATGCGCATCTATGCCGAGCGCATCGGTCACTACGAGGATTACGACGGATGGACCGGAGTAGGCCTGATGAACAACGGCTTCAACGGCATGAACGTGAAGGCCGGTGAAAAGTACGACTTCAGCATCTTCATGCGCAATGTCAGCGGCAAGGCAAAGCCCGTGCGCATCGTATTGGCAACCCCCGGCCGCAAGCCCAAGGTACTCGCCGAAACCACCATCAATGTATATGACAAGGAGTGGCAGAAGTACACTGCCGTACTCACTCCCTCGGAGAACTGCCCCGATGCCGACCTGCAGATACTCATGCTTGAGAAAGGCGAGTTGGACATCGACATGGTAAGCCTCGTACCCCAGGACACCTACCACGGACATGGCATACGCAAGGATTTGGCCGAAGCTTTGGAAGGCCTGAATCCCCGCTTCATGCGATTCCCCGGCGGTTGTGTGGTTCATGGCGGTGGCGATGGATTCTGGGACACCTATCGTTGGAAGACAACCGTCGGTCCCAAGGAAACACGCAAGTCACTCAAGAACACTTGGGGCTACAACCAGAGCATGGACATCGGCTACTTCGAGTATTTCCAGCTATGTGAGGACATGGGCATGCAGCCACTTCCCATTCTGCCGTGCGGTGTAAGCTGTCAGGGCGTAAACGGTGGCTGGGGCATGAAGAACCAGGCTCAGGAAGTAGTTGCTATGGAGGATATGGACGAGTGGGTACAGGATGCCCTTGACCTCATCGAGTGGGCCAACGGCGATGTCGACACCAAGTGGGGTGCCGTACGTGCCGCTGCAGGCCATCCCGAGCCCTTCAACCTGAAGTATCTCGGCATCGGTAACGAAGAGAAGATCACCCCCGAATTTGCCGAGCGCTTCAAGTATATGTACAACAAGATAATGGAGAAGCACCCCGAAATTGTAATCGTGGGTACTGCCGGCCCCGGCTCACATCCCGGAAATCCCGACTACGAGAACTCTTGGAAGCTGGCTGAAGAAATCGGCCTTCCCATCATCGACGAGCACTACTACGACCCCCGTCAGCAGTACATCGATTCACGCCAGTACGACAGCGACTTCTACAAGGACAAGAAGTGCAAGGTATATCTCGGCGAATACAGCGTAAAGGACCACAGTCACGGCGAGAAGAACCAGTGGGGCGACGCACTTGCCGAGGCCATCTACCTGATGCATGTCGAGCGCAACGCCGACAAGGTGGTGATGACCTCCTATGCGCCTCTGTTTGCCTACAAGCACAACACCAACTGGAACCCCAACCTGATTTACTTCGACAACGAACGCCCCTTCCTCACCTGCAGCTACTACGTACAGCAGATGTTCGGACAGTCGAGCGGTCAGTACTTCTATGGCGACTGCGTGAAGTTTGCCGATGGCGACGACGAGTTCAAGAACCATCTCCTGGGACAGTCGGTAATTCTGAATGTCAACAAGCGCGAGCTCTATGTCAAGTTGGCCAACATGACCGATGCGCCCAAGTCGGTAAATATCGACCTGTCACGCTTCTCAGTTAAGCCCAATGCCATAAAGACAATCCTGAGCGGCAGCCTGGACGACGAGAACAACTACGACAAGCACCCCGTCAGCCCTGTAAAGGAAGATGTGAAGGTAAGCAAGAAAATGACCGTGGAAGTTCCCGCCCACAGCCTCATAATGTACACCATCAAGCTGTAACACCCCAACCAACCCATAACGAAGCGGGATGCGCCTCGGCGCATCCCGCTTCTTGTATATACCCTTAACCCACAGCACATTACACTCCCTCGCACAACAAGCCGCATCATTGATAGGCACAAAAATATCAAATAAACGCATCCCTAAAAGCATAAGCAAAGCCATTCCCCTAATCGGCCACCCATCAACACATCCATAAACCCACTACACCTTCAAGCCCATTCTCAACCACCTCAAAAAACACCTCCGCTCCTAATACTCCTTAATTTTATGAGTTTCGACTTCTCTGCACCAATCCACCCTCCAATACAGATATGCAACCCGCAAATGCCCCGCTTTCGCCCCGCGCAGCGCAGGGCGCGCTCCACCCGCAAATCCCCGCAACCCTGCATTATGCCACCAGGCATTCCTTGCACTTAACCACGGGTTGACCACAGACCCACCCGTAGAAAGGACTCCCGTAGACCCACCCGTGGAAAGGCCGCATAGTCGCCCAAATTCAAAAATAGATAATGTATAGAAATCGCGCTAATCAGGTTGCGCTCGACGCCATAGTATATGCGTCATTATTAGGGATAAACGATACGTTAAGCTTATCTTACTTTTTACAATAAGTCCCCTCTGTCATGTTTTAATATAAACAGATAAAAATCTCTTACCAAGAGATACTTAAATCTGCCGCAAAGATAGTTATTCTTTTTGAAAACAATACATTTTCACCAAAAAAAATATAAATAATTTTTTTCGATTTTAATATTGTTTTATCAAATTGTTGATTTTGTATATCCTTAATCTATTGGAATATAGCCATGTGATGGGCTAAAGTATCTCTTGGTAAGAGATGCAAAAATTGATTTGACAATATTTAAGAGTTAACAGGCAATCGGAACTATCCGAAACAGGTTTTCGACAAGCTTTTTAAACGCTCTTGTCGTGTAAGGAAACGTACTATGAATACTATTTCTAAGGTGAAAAAGATTGTAAAGGGGATTGTAAAATTTACAAGAAGCATTTAGTTAAATATAGTAATTATTAATTGCCAATGAAAAAACATCGATTCATTACGTGGCTGACATTCCTTCTCTTTGGAATTGTAAGCCTTAGTGCGCAACAGTACTCTCTAAAGGGAGAAGTGCTGGACGAACTTGGGGACCCTCTGATAGGTGCTACCGTGAAAGTCAAGAGTGATCCTAACAATGGTGTTATGACCGACATCAATGGTCAGTTTGCCTTAAATGTGTCAAAAGGCGATGTCCTGCAGGTATCCTACATCGGATATGTTACTGTCGAACTGCCTATTACTGACCAAAACAACATCAAGATAGAGATGAAAGAGGACTCTCAGATTCTCGACGAGGTCGTTGTAGTTGGTTATGGTACAATGCGTAAGAAGGACCTTACAGGTTCTGTTGTGCAAATCAATCCTGAAAAAATTGCCGACACCAATCCCGGTTCAGTGCAAGACCTTCTGAGAGGTACTGCCGGTCTGCAGATTGGTTACGACGCATCGGCCAAGGGTCAGAGCGCTTCAATCCAGTTGCGCGGACAGAACTCCCTCGGTACCAATGCAAGCCCTATGATCGTCCTCGACGGTATGGCATTCTACGGCGAGCTTTCTGAAATCAATCCCGACGACATCGCTCAGATCGATGTTCTCAAGGATGCCTCTTCAGCCGCCATCTACGGTGCCAAGGCTGCCGCCGGTGTAATCATCATCACCACCAAGAAAGGTAAGGAAGGAAAGCCCGTGATCAACGTGAGCGCCAACCTCGCCGTAAACACAAAGTCGGCCTATCGCGACTTCTTCGACCGCACAAACTGGGAAACCTACCGTGAGGACTGGTACAAGATGTACTACACCTACGGAATCGGCGAAGACGGCCTCTACGGCTACTACAATGCACGCGACACCAAGGCCGAAGGCAAGCCCATCCTATATCCCAATGGCTACTTCGACAATCCCTCTCGCCTGAGCGATGCCGAGCAATCGGCTTGGATGACCAACATCGGCGCAGCCGGTTTCGGTGCTGCTGCAGGAGAATCGGCATTGGAGCTCTACGCCCGCCGTATGTCTATGGACAACGCTCCCTTGATGATGTCCAACTTCCTCGCAGGCAACTACTACGACTGGAACGACGCCGTGTTCCGCACCGGTCTTAACCAGGACTACAATGCAAGCATCTCGGGTGCTTCGGAGCGCGTCAACTACTACATGTCTATCGGTTACATGAAAAATGAAGGTGTTGTGCGTGGTAACGACTACGACGCTTTCCGCGCAAGCTTGAAGTTGCACACTCAGGTTACCGACTGGCTCGAAGTAGGTGCACAGGTTAACTTCCAGAACCGTTCCGACGGCGACATGCAGGTATCGCTCGGCTCCAACTACTGGGACGCCAACATGCTCCGCAACTCTCCCTACGCAGGCATGTACACCGAGGACGGTAGCTACAACCAGTATCCTATGACAGGTTTTGCTGCCAACGGTGCCGGTTACAACTACTTCTTCGACAATCAGTACTACGACCTCGACCGCGGTTACACCGTGTTGAACTCAATCTTCAACGTGAAGGTCAACCTTCCCCTTGGATTCTCCTATCAGTTCAACATCACCCCGCGCATGCAGTGGTACCACGACTACTACCACATGTCGGCCGACCTCCCCGGAGCATCGCCCGCCGACCGAGGTGTTAACCGTAGCAACTCCAAGAACTTCGACTGGAACCTCAACAACACCCTTATCTGGGACCGCACAATCGCCGACATCCACCGCTTTACTGTTACTCTCGTTCAGGAAGCTGAGGACCACAAGTACTGGAGCGACAACATCTACGCCCGCAACATCACCCCCACCGATGTGCTCGGATTCCACTACACTGCCGGCGGCAACAAGGAACAAAGCTCCTTCAGCACCTACGACAGCCACTACACCGCAGCATCTTATCTCGGTCGCGTATTCTACAGCTACGACAACCGCTACATGATCACCGGTACATTCCGTCGCGACGGTTACTCGGGATTCGGTGCCAACCATCCTTGGGGTAACTTCGGTTCGGTTGGTCTTGGTTGGAACTTCTCCGAGGAAAAATTCATGGAGAATACCCGCGACTGGCTCGACAATGCCAAGCTGCGCCTATCTTGGGGTACCAACGGTAACCGCGAGTTTGGCGATGTCTACAAGACCCTTGCCAACCTTACTCTCGGAAGCCCCATGGCCTACCTCGACAAGAGCGGAAAGCCCGTCATCGTCAACACCCTTTCTATGAGCCGACTCGGTGCTCCCGACCTCGTTTGGGAAAAGACTCACGCCTACAATGTCGGTCTTGACTTCTCGATTCTGAACTACCGACTCACCGGTAGCCTCGACTTCTACCACAAGATTACCAAGGACATGATCATGTCGCAGCGTCTGCCCTCGTTCACCGGATTCAGCTCTATCGCTGCCAACCTCGGTGAAGTGCAGAACACCGGTTTTGAGTTCTCGCTCAACTCGACCAACATCAAGAACCGCGACTTCGTGTGGAACACCTCTGTAGGCTTCTCCTACAACAAGAACCGCATCAAGCACCTCCACTACGACTACGACGAGAACGGTGTTGAGCGCGACGACACTTCCAACGGCTGGTACATCAACCATCCTATCGGTGAAATCTGGTACTACGAAACCGACGGCGTTTGGCAGAACACTCCCGAGGACATCGCTGCCGCCGCACTCGTAGGTCAGGTACCCGGTGATATCAAGGTTAAGAACAACTACACCGACGACGACAAGATCCTCGACGACGGAACCCGCATCCCCGTTTACAACGACAACGATAAGGTTTACCTCGGCACTACCGCTCCTCCCATCTACTGGAACATGCGCAACGAGTTCACCCTCTGGAACGACCTCACAATCTCCTTCTCGCTCTACTCCTACATGGGCCACAAAAGCCTTGCCGGATACTGGCTCAACAGCGACAACGGAGGTTCGGTTGTCACCAATGGTTTCAACGTGCCCGCCAAGAAGTACTGGACTCCCGACAACCCCACCAACGACTACGGTCGTCTTGAGGCAAAGGGTCCCAACACCGGTCTTTCAGGAGGCGTAAGCAAGCTCTACAACCGCAACTTCGTTCGTCTTGACAACATAACTGTCGGTTACACAATTCCTCAGAAGTGGACTCGCCAGTGGGCTATCGAGAAACTCCGCATCACTGCAAGCTGCAACAACGTTTGCACAATCTCAGGATGGGAGTATGGCGACCCCGAAACAGGCGGCCTTGCAACCCGTAAGTTCAACTTCGGCCTTAACATCACACTTTAATCCCGACTACAGTAACTTAGATAAACATTTTATCAATAAAGCAACAACATGAAATTCATAAACAACAACATAATCAAGTGCTTGGCCGGTGTCGCCTCATTGACTGCGCTTGCCGGTTGCTCCGACTCATTCCTGGAGCAGGACCCCCTGTCGTTCTATGAGCCCACGACAACCTACAACACCGAGGCCGGACTTAAGGCGGCGCTCGCCCGCTGCGACTTGTCCTACAAGGAAATGCTCATGGACGGTAACGGCAACATGCTCCCCATCGCATCCACCTATTTCATGTCTGATATAGGCCTGTATGCCAAGACCGATGCCGGCGGCGGTATAATGGACGATATCGCCAACAAGATTACACCCACCTCCGGTATGGCAACTCACGGCGACTCCAACTCAATGATTGGATTCTACAACCGCTCTTGCGACGGTATCAAGTATGCCAACACCGTGTTGACCTATATCGACGGTGTAACATCGCTCGACGAGGTAACCCGCGACGCTTACAAGGGCCGCGCCTACTTCCACCGCGCCTACAAGTACTATCACATGGTGCTCCTCTTTGGCGACATACCCTTGATTACCAAGATCATCCAGGTGCCCAAGCAGAACTACAAGTCGACCAGCAAGCAGGCCATCTTCGAGATGCTTGTTCACGACCTCGAGTTTGCTGTTAAGCATGTGCCCTCGATGAAGGATATGCCCAACTATGGCGAAGTAAACCAGGAAGCATGTATGCAGCTTCTCATTAAGTGCTACCTCACGGTAGGTGAATACGCCAAGGCCGAAGCCATGGCAACCGACCTCATCGAGAACCACGGACTCGCCCTCATGGAGCAGCCCTTCGGTACATTCGTGCCCTCAGGCAACCCCAACACTTGGGAAGTATCGCGTAACGTAGTTTGGGACCTCCATCGCGGTGAAAACGTGGCAATACCCGCCAACACCGAAACCATCCTCCCCATCCTCAACTTCAACGCTCAGAACTTCACCTACTACCCCACAATGCGTGCCACCGAAGTACACTGGTCCAACGGCGACATCCTCGACCCCCACGGACTCGGTTCGCCCACCTACAACTTCGCACGCAACCGCTCCGAGTATGACGACAATCTCGACTGGCTCCGCGTACTCGGCCGTGGCATCGGTTGCTTCCGCACATCCAAGTACTACAACCGCGAGTTGTGGATGTACGACGGCGAGCTCGACGAGCAGGACCTCCGTCACAACCGTCAGATGGGTAACTGGGTTGAAATGACCGACATCCGCTACAACCGTCCCAACTCCGACTTCAAGGGCGAGAACATGCGCCTCTATGCCGATGAGGACTACTACAACGACAAGGGCGAGCTCGTTGTCGCTGCAGGTCAGCTCCTTTGCAAGGACACAATCCGCAGCTGGTATCCCATTCCCTTGTATAAGATCTATGTCCTCGACCAGAGCGCATCAGGCAACATGGGAGCCGACCAGTTCAACGGTGCCACCAAAGGTGCCAACTGCTCTAATGGCAACATGTACCTCTTCCGCCTTGCCGAAACCTACCTCCTCCGCGCCGAAGCACGCTTCTATCAGGGCAACGCCTCAGGAGCAGCTCAGGATGTAAACAAGGTGCGCGCACGCGCCAACGCCAAGAAGATGTTCACCACCGTAACTATAGGCGACATCCTCGACGAACGCGCTCGCGAGCTATACCTCGAAGAGTGGCGCCAGCCCGAAATGACCCGCATCTCATGGTGTCTTGCACGCAGCGGACAGCCCGACGAATGGGGCGAAACCTACGACCTCAACACTTGGGACAAGCAGAGCGGCACCGACCTCTCGGGAGGTAGCTACTGGTTCAAGCGCTGCACTCGCTACAGCCTCTTCAACCATGGTCAGATTGTGTCAAAGGTAATCCTCAACTACCAGCTCGACAAGCGCAACCTCTTCTGGCCCGTTCCCAACTCCGTGATCACTGCCAACTTCGGAGCGCCCCTCCGTCAGAACTACGGTTACGACGGATACGACGAATCAGTTGAAATGTGGACCAACTGGGAAGACGCAGTCGCCGACGAAGACGTAGTCTAAACACCCACTCTCCAACACCCTACCGGCGGGGACGGCCAATCGGCCGCCCCCGCCTCCTTTTTCCCACCCTCGCTCCCACTCCCCGCAACCCTGCATTATGTCGAAGGCATTACATGTACTTAACCGCGGGTTGGCCGCAGGTCTACCCGTGGACCGACCCCGCACCCACAAACCACAACCCCTTGCAGGTTGCACAACACCACCGCACCCGTATCCCCATCGCTTCGCGACATTATGGGGTGAAATCCGCCCTTCCCCGACATTATATTTGCAGAAAAAATTTTTTAATCTGTAAAACTATGAAAGACTCCTGTCTAACCATTCCGGCCAGGCTCTCAGCCTTCGCCGACCCCGACAACTCCGTGATTAACCTCCGCGAAAACAACGGAATCCTCAACCCCGTAGGCATGCCCTCGACCGTGGTCGATCTCCCCGGGTCGTTGCTCACCTCCTTTAGCCACGATGACGGCACCGAAACCCTCTTTATCGTTGATGGTCTTGCTCTTTCGGCTGTCCGTGGAGGCCGTGTGACCAAAATTGCCACACTCCCTTCGGTGCCTGACTGTGCCGTTGTCGACGGCCCCATGTTGATTGTCATGACCGATGAAGGCCCTTGGAGAGCCTGTTACGACATGATTTCGGAGCAGTGGCGCGAATTGGGATTGAATCCCGATTTTCCTGCTGTAGGGATTGAAATAGCCAATGAACGTGAATTCCGTGAAACCTCGGGATTTCTCGATTTTGACGACGAATACTCGCCGGCCGGCATGACTATGCAGCCCGGCGACAGTCGCATGCTCAACCGTCTGCTTATGGAGTCCTACGACCGTTTGAGCAATTCAGCTCTCTCGCAGGACTACTACGTGCATCCCGTCCTCGCAGCCTATCGTATAATCGGCGACGATGGCGCCGTGTTGTATCGTTCCACACCGGTTCTCGTTTCGCCACGAGGTTTTGAAATCGTGAAGCCGCTTAACGCAAGGCTTTACACAAGCGGCGGCAACATGTCGATGAGCAGCGGGGTTGACATTTCGCTCACCGGTTTCCGGCTTGCATTGCGTTCGCCCGCCGTTGTTGATTCGCCGTGGGCCGACAAGGCTGTTGCTCTCGAACTGCTCGTCACTCCACCGCTCGACCCTGTGCGCCGCTCCGAGTCGGCCCGTGTTTCACTTGGCTCTCCCGACGGCTCGATTCGTCCCTTTTCAGTCAGGATGCCTCTCGTCGGCGAATATCCCTCGATGGTTCAGCGTGCTTTTGAACGCTTTGACCTGATTGCCAAGGTGGCCGCCCGCTATACCAATCCATTCAAGGGCGGAATAGCCCCCGAGGGCGGCACTCTGGTTCCTCTCCCTTGGTCCTACAAATACAATGTGCCCTACGATGGCCGCTCGGTGCAGATTGCTCTTGCCGTAAAGTCCATTCCCGAAACTCCTCCCTTTGAGCTATCGCTTCCTCACACATTTACGGCCGGTTCCGCCGCACTTGTGGGCGACATGGCGGTATGGGGCGACATAACCCCCGTTCACGCCTTGCCCTCGGGAGCCGACCTGCTTGCCGCATCGACCACGGGCGGTGTGGGATGGAATGCGGTGACTCGTGTCACGATAACCTCACGCGACGGCCGCAAGGAGATTATTTCGCGCTCCTCGGGTGGCGATGACAACGCACCCGCTTCGCTATGGCCTGTGATGGCCTATCCCCACCCCGATGCAACGAAGATGGAGGTTCGCATCACCCGCACCGACGGCATCGTGTTTACCCGCACTTTCATGCTTGCTCCCGGCCCTGACGGCACGGTGGCCTGTTCATCGGCTGTCGACTGTACCCCCGTTGCGGTTGAGGACAACTCCACGGCTCACGAAGTCATATCACCCGTAATGGAGCGTGTCAGCTCGCGCCGTCCCGGATTGATTGTTGCCGCTTCGGCCTCCTCTCCGCTTGCTCCGCTGTCGCAGCTTCCCGTGTCGCAGGGCGCTGTTACGGCTCTTACCGCCGCCTCAGGGTCGTCGAGTGCATGGGATTTCGCTCGCCGTCATCTCTACGCATTCACCTCGTCGGGAATATATGCTGTGGCGGTGAACTCCTCTATGTCGCTTGCCTCGGCCCACATCATCGACAGCCGGTGTGTGATGTCGCGCGACTGTGTGGCTTTTTCACCCGAGGGAGTATATGCCGTGGCTTCAGGCGACCTGCTGAAAGTCACCGGTTCGCGGGCCCAAACCGTTGTGCGCTCTTGCGGCGGCGATGCCGTGGCCTGGAGCGTGTCGCGTGGCGAGTTGTGGCATGTCGCGGCCGACGGCACCGTCAGCATCATGAATCCGCGTTCGTTGTGGTATGTGCGCAAGGGAGTCGTTCCGCAGTCGATGCTTTCGTCGGGCAGTCGCCTTTATCTTACCACCGGCACTGCATTGCTCGATGCCTCGGTCGAGAGTGTCGGCGAGGTCGATGTGGCGTTGCGTTCGCGTGTCGAGCTGCCTGAGCCGTATGCATTGCGTCACTGTTCACGGCTGTCGTGTGTCATGTCGGCCGGTCGTGGCAAGTTGAACGTAAAGCTGTCGGGCGACAATGGATCGGGACATCCCCACAACCTTTTGTCGGTCGATTTTGAAGCCCCTGTGTGGAATGTCGTCACTCGCCGCATTCTCGGGCCGGCGCGCCGTTTCCTCACTGTAAGCTTAGAGGGTAGCGTTGACCCCGGTGCTTTGGTTGCTGGAAAAGGCGCGTGCGTTTGACCCCTTCGGGCACGCGGGACTGACCCCTTTGGGCGAAATAAGAATGACCCTTGCGGGCGCCATAAAAATGACCCCTGTCGAAGCATCGGCAGGGGAATTTTTTGT